>JAABUU010001309.1_pt1 | contig 43256 bp, 57 predicted proteins | sample 5559301 | NCBI WGS metagenome assembly JAABUU01 (sample SAMN10711884, study PRJNA513360) | rock metagenome | isolation source: Antarctica rocks | place: Antarctica: Victoria Land, Richard Nunatak white | reverse complement strand
CCGGGTTTTTCTGCGTACTGTTGCCAAAGGATACAGAGGTCAGCGTGTAGAATAGGTCATAAGAATGGGGAGCCTATTTACATAGCTGAAAGTCCACTTTTGCCGGGTGTAAGGTGGCTGAGGATGGAATTGAGTCTCTCGGTCGCCATTTTGGTTATATAAATTGATATATGTTTTGACAAGAGGAAGATTTGGGGTGGAAAGGTGGAGAGGTGGAGAGTTGTACTTTCGAGAAACGACGTAGTGTGGGGATTCTGTGACCGCAGAAAGCCGAGGCACGTTGATTGCTAAAGTCGCGTGCCTCGGTACCGGGCTACCGGCTAGAGTACATCAAAATTAGTGGCGAATCTGCAAAATAAGAACCAGAGTTGTAAAATCGACCCTGCCCCCCCCAGTGCTTCATATACAGTATATTCAATGCTTTATATGTAGTATACCCAGTGCTCCATATGTAGTATATCCAATGCGTATATGTAGTACCGTTGTGTGCAAAACGTGTGTTGTTTTCTAGGATTTGCCGACCAAATTTAGTGGCGAATCTCCAAAAAGTGCAAAATAGGAAAATCAACCTCACTGCTCCCCCGATACTTCATATGTAGTATATCCAGTGCCCCATATGTGGCCCATCCAGTGTCCCATATGTGACCTACCCAGTGCTTCATATGTAGTATAACCAATGCTTCATATGTGACCTACCCAGTGCTCCATATGTAGTATATTCAATGCTTCATATGTGGTCTACCCAGTGCTTCATATGTAGTATATCCGATGCTTCATATGTGTATATTCAACTCTGCTGTTCAGTCAGTCAGGCGAAGCTTTCACTTCTTTCTCAAGATCTCACTTTGCCGAGCTGCGATGCGTTTGACGAGTTTCTTGCTTCATTTTCGCGTGACTAGCAATCTGAATATATTGCTTTGATCGATGGCTATGCTGAACTCGTCAAACAGAAATCAGATCATCTCGTCCTGATAGACAGTGAGGCGTTGATGCAGATATTCAATGAGCTGCTCTGCATGATAGTCTCTCAGCTTGGAAGATCTTCCGCCTATGAAAGCAGTGACCGTGCCGATGGCGATGTATGATCTTCTCATCTTCCTGATCTGAGTCAAGCTGACTCCGATGGCTTTAGATATGAAGGCAGTGGAGTCTGAACGATCGAAATGAATACGAATACGACTCAGCATCGCTGAGGGGAGCGGCGGCGGCATACTGGGGCTGGCAGCAGTGGCAGCAGTGGTAGGGCTAGCCTTAAGGTGGATATAACTTTAATTCCTAATGCTACGGCATGGGAGGGGGCAGTGGGGTTGATTTTACAATTCTTTTTCAGATTTTGCACTTTTTGCACTTTTTGGAGATTTTCCACTAAATTTGGTGGGGCTCTCGGCAAATCCTAAAAAACGATAGAGTACAGGACGATATCTACTTAGAATATGAAGAATAAGGTAGATAAATGGCGGGACGGATGTTAGGCCGTAGTGCGTTGCATGCGCCTGCCGCCATAGTTCTTTGCTCTTTATCAACGATTCTTACGATCTCTCACTTCTCTTCATTCAATGCTGAACTTTCTTAGTTCTGAGACTGCTCGAAAAGAGATGAGGTGATAATGATGACGTGAGAGAAATGAACGATCACTGCTGCTTTTCGATCACCTTCACGGATAGTCTTCTCAACTCGATCATAAGATAGTGCGATACTGAAAGAAATGAGGCGATCGAAGGGGAAGGTAGCAGGTTCAGTGGTAGTAGAATTCAAGCAATGACGTTTCTTTGACTGTTTTCTTGAGTGAAAGCTTTGAAAGTGTGCGATGTCAATCTCAGACTTCATGTTCGTGATCCTAATAGAACCGTCAGTTTCGTCAGTCTTTTCTTCGTTATTCTTCATCACGAGAAGGTCATCTGAAGTATGTTAGAGAAAATCTCGGGTACTGGTCAGAAAAGTACTGGGGGGCACACCTTGACTGTCACCAACCCCACTGAATCCACTTGAGCTTATTGTTTTCTCGCGCTGCTGAAAGTTTCGCAGATGGGGAGGCCGTCTGAAGACAGGTTTAGGTTGCGATCGGATTCGTGCGAACTCGACGTCGTTCAACCACAGGAAACGAGGCTGTCCGAAACTTTGGGCCTTTGGCGCATCCTTCTGGACTCTTTGGCTCGCAACAATAACGCGAAAGGAGCTTTAGTCTTGTCAATATTAGTAGCATGTGTCAGATGTTTAATTAATTACATACATCGGATATTGGATGGTACGGTGAATCCTGGTAAGAGACTGGGTTAAGAGAAATGAATGGAGAAGGCATCAAACGAAAATACTAGAGGTGATAGGGCTGTTAGGAAAAGATCGGATGAACAGTCTCTCTATTCATTTCCTTTAACCCATTCTCTTACCATGAGACACTAAATTTGGGGATAAGGCTAGATATAACTCGAACAAGGATTCTTGTGAGGCATATCCTTAGGTTAAGAATGATATCATGCGACGAGGCGAGCGAGTACTAGTGTCCAACTTATAAAGTCGACGTGCGCAAATTTACGGTATAGCGATCTGCAAGCAGACAAAACGACGCAGGCAACATGAGCGAGCATGCAGATAAATTCGAACATGTCCTCAAGAGCTTTGGTCAGTGGTGATGATAATACTTGATCCTTGACCTTCCCATAGCCAGATTCAACTTTTCCTTAATAACCAAATTTTTGCCCTACAATCTCTTCGCTCAACTTCCACAAACGGTCTGCCTCGACTAGGTCCTTGGCGTATGGTTTGATGGTTTCCGTGTACGGATCGGCAATATGGCAGTCTTGGACGTACGCTGCATCATGCTCTGGATGATGTTAGCCCACCTTGATAGGAAAACGCGGGAAACATGAGAAGGAAAGACTGACCCTTCAGGCTCGGCTCAAACGCAGCATAGACATGCGTCGCTATTCCACGTGCTGGCGTCTTGAAGTCGAAACTCTCTAACCAACCTTCCTTATTGCCTAGCTCCTTGTCTACGTCCTCTGTCCGCCATCATGTAGTTAGCGTTGCCTCCCTCTCTGGGTGTAGCGCGAGGCATGAACTTACGCATGCCCGAAAACTCCACATTCCAGTCCAGGTGATTCCCGAGGTTGGTGCCAACGACACCAGGGTGAAGAGAGACGGTTGTGAGACCCTTGTTCCCCAGCTTCTTGGCCAGGCTCGTGGCGAAAAGCACGTTCGCGGTCTTGCCCTGGCCGTAAGCGCGCCACTTGTTATAAAGCATGCCATCCTATTATATCGTCAGCAAGGTATTTGTCCAAGCCGCCGATACCGCGTTCTCGATAGGTCAGGACTCACGGCGAACCCGATATCTGGCCAGCGAATGGCCGAGAGTCTGTGGCCGTCACTTGAGACGTTGACAATGCGGGGCATGCTCGATGCCAAGATCTTCTTCATGATGAGATTGGTGAAAAGGAATGGCCCCACATGGCTGGTAGCGAACTGGCGCTCCAGGCCGTCTTCTGTCTTTGCGTAGGGGCAGGCCATGATGCCAGCATTGTTCACGAGTACATCGATGTGTGGCACGTCAGCCCAGCCGTTGACCGTGGCACCCGCTTCCTTGATTTGTTTGATGGACTCGAGATCGAGCTGTAAGGCCCGTGTCTGGACACTGGGGTTGATTTTGGAGACAGCATCAGCTGTGGCTTGGATCTTGGTGTGGTTGCGGCCAGCGAGGATGAGGAGCTTAGGGTTGGCGGCGGCGATGTGCTCGACGAAGAAGGCACCGAGACCATTGGGTGAGACGCCAGTGGTGAGGATCACCTTGCCCTCGATCTCACCAGCATAATCTTTCACCAGAACGTCAGCAGTCGAGTGGGTATCATAAGTTCCTGGCATGATGCCAGTTGAAGGCTGATTCGTGGTTGCCAACAGGGATTTGCAGCCGGAAGTCTTAGTTGCTCATTCGAATGGGTTTGGTAACTTTAGTCTTGGAAATGGACCAGAACAAAGGTATTGGGGCAAACGTAAAGAGCAAACGGTGAGTGAGGCAGATATTCAGCTGAAGGTATCAGGCAGTATTCCCACCACTTGATATCAACATGAAGTCGATTTATTTTCTGAGATGTTGGGGATGTTATTCGTGAGCGCTGTACGCTTAGTGTCATGAAAACTTGTGAGCCTGATAGTCGTAGTAAAATGAAGTCCCGGTTGGTGAGTGCCTCCAAGAGAATTAAGACAGGAGGTACGATGACGGCATACCATTCGGCTATCGTCCAGCAAACTCTTGAGAGGGCGGGAACGTTCATGGACACCCCAAATCGCCGATCGCTCACACGTGGATTTGACCCTGTAAAGTACGGAATATGATGTACAGTATCTGCTCCTACGGTTACCTTACGTTAGGCTCGGCCCGAAAGCACCGAGCGCGGTTGCTACGCCTTAGACCCGCAAATCATTGGTGATGGGCACGATTGTTGATCAACGATCCATTAACAGCTCAATGTCGACGGCAGATTCGGCCCGGATCGGCCCTGTGTCAGGAACTACGCTCAGTCTTTCCTGCAAGGGGCTCGTGCTGACCCACTATGGCTTGCTTACGGACGCGAAGGTCGTAGCAGCTATACGCATCTCTCGCATCATGGCTGTTGAGCTATTGAGTAGCTACGTTCCTCATGGTCATAAGTTCGCTTATTGTTTGATTTGCGTTCCGTGAATCTTGCGAGTTTGAAGAGCTTGCTCAATGTACAGCATTAGCTCGAATATGAGCGAGGTACAGTTCCAACCAAATCAAAATGTGAGCACAGAAGAGAAAAATTGTAAGGAAGCAACTTTGGGCCCATCGTGTGCATCTGTTATAGAGCCGTTGGGCTTGTCGGTTACCTCATCAGGCGAAGTGTCCAGTGAAAGGCCACGCCAGATCACAGGATTTCCTTGGTTCCTACTTGTGCTGTCCGTCATCTCTTCTGTCCTCTTGTTCTCGCTCGATACTACAATAGTTGCAGATATCCAACCTGCTTTGGTGCACGATCTCGGGCAGATCGAGAAGCTCCCATGGATATCCGTCGCTCTAGCAGTTTCAGCTACAGGCACCTGTCCCCTATGGTGAGTAAGCTGATAACTGTCTCTTGCGAATACTGATATCTCGTGTCACCTAGGGGCAAATTATTCGGCCTATTCGATATCAAGATCTTGTTCATTGTCTCTGCCATCATCTTTGAGGCTGGCTCGGCTCTTTGTGGAGCAGCGCCAAGTATGGATGCCCTGATTACAGGCCGTGCCATATGTGGAGTTGGAGCAATGGGGATCTATATCGGCGCTATGAATATTCTCTCCGTATCCACGACACCTCAAGAACGGCCCATAGTCATTGGATACATGTCTTTGATGTGGGGACTAGGTACAGTGTGAGTAAAAACCCATGCTCTCGGCTATTGCTCTTCGTTGACTCTCATAGTCTAGGGCCCATACTGGGCGGAGCATTTGTCAATTCGAGCGCTACCTGGCGTTGGAGCTTCTACATAAATCTGTGCGTAGGAGCGGCAGCTGCACCAGCGTGGATCTTCCTGCTCCCTTCGCACCATCCTCGACCGGACTTGACGCACCGCCAACGCCTTGCTTCTGTTGACTGGGTCGGTGTCATCCTTTTCCTTGGCCTTTCGCTGTCTACTTCCATGGCGATGTGCTTCGGCGGGGCTCTCTATGATTGGGGCAGCGGACACGTCATTGGCCTTTTCGTCTGTGGGGGCGTCCTCTGTCTGCTGCTCGCCATTCAGCAGGGCGTGCCTATAATGACGAGCCGCGAACATCAGATCTTCCCTTGGGACTTTGTAACAAATTGGGAAATGTGCATCTTCTTCGCCGTCACGGCTGCCGCCAACACAGCCAGTTACGTGCCTATCTATTTCATACCACTATACTTCCAGTTCGCACATGATACCTCGGCCTTGCAGGCCGGCGTATACCTTTTGCCCTACGTTACTTTTTTCGTCGCGGCTATCCTTTCCAATGGTCTCCTTGTCTCTAAGACCGGGCTCTATATGCCGTGGTATCTTGCAGGTGGAATCCTGACCATCATTGGAGGCGCTCTCTTGTACACGATCGCGCTTGACAACATGCCCGCTCGCACTTATGGCTTCAGCATGTTGCTGGCACTTGGCGGCGGCGCGTACAATCAGACTTCGTATTCGGTCGCCCAAGCGAAAGTATCAAAGGAACGTGTGCCGGACGCTGTTTCCTTCATCATGTGCGCGCAAATGCTAGGTATCGTGCTAACGCTGTCAATTTCCAATACCAGCTTCCTCAATCAGGCTACCGACAAGATATCGCTCCTATTGCCTACGTCTTCGCGTCCGGCTGTGCAGCAGGCTATCTCTGGGGTCAACGGCGCGCTTTTCGGCTCACTCGATGCCGCAACGCGACGATCTGTGCTTCAAGCGATCGTGGGCGCCGTCGATGATACCTATATCATGGTCATTACAGCCGGCTGCGTTGTGGTCATCTTATCACTTTCCATGAAGCGTGAGCGACTATTTAGTGGAGAAGCGTCAAGTGTCTAAGAGTTTGGCCTTTACTAGCGAGCTAGAGCAGGAGATAATGACATACTGAACACAGCGCTTATTCTATATCTATATCACTAGCTTTCGACTGGCAGACGAGAAGCCAGACTAGCCACGAACAATGAGATGGGATTCAATGTATGATTGCGTCGCCATGCGCTTTGAACTAAGGCAATATAATCTCGACTGTTACCCTTCAGCGCAAGGTTCCTAGGTGTCAAAAGTAGTCGGATTGTGCTTATAATCTGCACTACCTCAAATTCGAAGCGTAATAAAGTATGCTGAGTATCGTTTCATTTAGACCTAAAAACGCACCCGCTCGCGCCTTCGCCCACCATTTCAATGTCAATCTGATCGCAATCTTTCTCAAATTTCCTGCTTTCCCAGTCCCGCGTTTCTTACTGGTTGATCTGTTTATACCCCGGCGGCACATCCATCTCAGTGGCAGGCACCACCTTCGCCACGCGGACTTCCACTGTCAAACCTCCCTCATGACAAATTATACGTCCGTTACTACAGAATGTGCTGTCCTCCAAGACTTTGAGCTTTGAGTCCGCGACGGTAAAGGTATTCGAACCCGCTGAAAGTAAGTTAGCTACCCGTGACATCGTGGTTGCACAGAGGCGCACGGCCTCGCTTTGGTATGTAAACCAAGGACAGAGTCCAGCTCATGAGAGTGCGGGGGCTGGTGAAGTACAGGAAAAATCTGGGGATCAGCGTACTGGAAAAGCCAAAAGGCACGGTTTTCATGTCCGGCTGGAGGGTGAAGATCTTCGTCACATCCGGCGTCATCGTGATGATGCCAACATACCGGAAATCAACAGGGTGGCCACCATCCTCGGTCCTATACATTCCCGCCACCGCATATTAGCTTTTTCAACTTAGGTGGGATGACCACTGGTTGGGGGAAAGAGGAAGGGAGGCTATAGGGCAACGTACTTTGCGATGCCGCGATACTCGATGCGACCATATTCGCCGCTGGGGTCAAATTGGAGCCAGTCGGCGCCGAAAGTGATGTTTGCTTTAAAGGCGGGCTCGAAGCCAGGAACGCTCTCGACGGTGCCGGTCGGCGTGGTCTAAATAGGTGCCATGGTCAGTGAGATTCGGGCGAAAAGAAAAACAGATTGCTTCGAATGGCGTACAAAATGGCTCATGTTGGTACCGCTGTGGGTCACGCCTAGATCGAGTACTCTACAGTAAGCGAGGTGATTCGTATGTGTAGATCAGGATGCTGCATTACCGAGGGGGTTCATCTCTCCAACGTTCATACGCCAGATGCAGCAGGGTTGGAGCGTTGGGAAGCCTGGGTGCGTGTACGAGGATGCCATATTGGACGCAATTTTGGGGGGGACGGAGGTGTGTGAAGCTGTCGATAGTTGGCAGCAGCGACACTGTGACAGCGTTGTGCTGTTGAGAGTGCTCACTGTGAGGAAGTTCGTCTCGAAATTGCGAATTCTGAGAGTAACAACATTCGTGGCAGGCTTGTCATGTCTGTTAGAAAACCGTGATACATAGGCAATCTGTTCCTTCTGTGGCTCTGAGTTTCATCTACATGAACTGGGGCTTTCCTCTCTACTCACTTAGTGGGCTCAATCCCGCCCCTCTCCATACCCGCTTCACTTGCATGGTACCGGTCTTGGTTGCCATGTTGAACCCGCTCTAATCATGCACGTTTGCGGTAGCACCCTCGCTATGCTCGGCCCGTGCCTCCCTATGCATCGGAGAGGTTACAAGTACGAGTACAATACCGCTCGCACTACCGAGCACGCAGCTCCGGACTCCGGTAGCCTAAGGGGTGGAAGCTTCGGAACCTCTAGCGGGCCGATGCCGAATAAAGTCGGGCGAGGATGTCGGTGCGGTGCGGTGTGCTGCATTAGCTGCGAGGCTTGTTATCGATCCTTCCACACTGAAGCTCTAGGTAGATTGTAGGTTGACTCCAGGAGGCGAGGAAGTTACTTTCGTCAGTGCTAGCGCTTTGGCTTTTCGCTGACGTAAGGTAGGTTTGCGCTCTTTTTGTAGCAAGAGTATTTCCACATGTATTCCTTTATACAGCCTTAATTAGATAAGATTATTGACCTGGGTACCTTGAGTAAACAAGGTAACAATTTTATTGATCAAGTACCTAGCCCTACCTACTTGACCCAACATCAACCTCAAACTTTTCGTCATCGAGTTCGAGGTTTATAACGTACACCTTGTGATAGGACATCGCAAGAGTACTGATTTTGAGATACATTAAGCGCTTCTCAAGTTGTAAAGATGAATTCCGTCATTTGTCGATTTGGGAATGGCATGTCAGAGATCATATATTGACATGGATTTTGCTTGTCGACTAGGACGTCTCGCTAATCACTCTATTTAGTAATTTCACAAATTTATATATCAAATTTCGTTAAGCTTTTACGTGATTTGATTCCAATTTAACAGATTGAACGTCTTGTTCGCAAAATTGGCCTTCAATACATCAATTAGATAGTGACTGGACTAATCAATAGTCTACTTAGTTGAACATATATACTTTATATATTTGGGTCAATAAGAACTGAGGTACTTTAGATCCATTTCATGGCCAAAACACAGAGAGTCTAGCCACATTTGCCTACGATGGTTGATACTTGACGATGCGTAAAAGACTACGAGTGTCTGGAAGGGTTGCTCTAGGTGCTTGCACAATATGTTCTCAGAGTAAAAAGAGTACCCGTTTATCGTATCACTGACACGATGAATCGAGTTTGGACTATGATAATGATCAACCGTTATTGAAAAAGGACGTGCATCAGTGTGGTTATACACGTGAGACTCGAGCACAGATACCATATATGGTCTCAGTGCTTCATCATGTGACAGCCTTCCTCTTACCACTACTCGACCTTGCCTCCCGATCCGTCATTACCGAATCATGTTTGAATAGAGACTCATCACCAGCCCAGTTAAGCAGGATGCAAGCACTACCAGGTCCTGCGACCACAATGACCCCCAACACTAAAACAATCAACCGGACAACCTTGACCCTCTCCACTAACCTCGGGGCGACTCGGAAAAATTGCAGAAGTGCCAAGAAGAGCATTGTCGCGTAAGTAAAGACCTGGTCCCAGAGGAGAAAGCTTCGAACGCCTTCTCCGAGGCTGACGACTGGTGTCCAGGTTGTCCGTGGAAGTACCAGTGCTTTCGGACTGAGCGCCTGAACGTACACCACTTGAAACATAAAGGGAAATATGACTGTCGTAGCGCTCAACGATACGACCGCAATGTGCGACGCCAAACTGACAGCGAGTCCACCAATGTAAGCTATCCGTACCGCGCTGAGGTGTTGCTCTGGAGACGGCGTTTTTGCTACAGGTAAAATACCAAGCATAGAGCTAGAGGTATCCAAGGTCGTCTGTACCAGTGACAAGACGACTGGGAAGAGATTCCATGCCATGACTGCCATCTGCTGGAAGCCATTCGACACAATCATTGGGGATGGCACCGCCATGAGTATTGCCGGCAGAACGTATCCAAGTGCTAAAGATACCGGTAGCAGCATTGTTGCAGATGGCGGAGCCAAAAAGCCCCGAGCCTGATGCTTGAATGATGGTCCAGAGATCAAGAGCGACCTCGATAGGTATAGAAGCGCATACCAAGGGCCAGCGACCGCCGCTCCCATCATTTGAAAAGCAAGAAGCCATGGTAGTGGACTATAAAACCACAACTTAGCACGGACCCAGCAGTGTGCTAGTAAGAATACTTACACCAGACTCCATCGCGCGTTATTGTCTAAGCGCCAGCTGTTAATGTAAAAGCTGGTTAATATACTGAAATACTGGCCGAGGAAATAGATTCCAATGACAGATGTGCTCGGATGAGAGCCATCCACTGCCTGCCAGAAGAAAACAATCAAGACATTGAGGAGGTAATCGATGGGCCACCGAATGCCAGTCACAGTCGTCTTGAGGAGGCTATTCGATCCTGGGAGCGTGTATGGCTTTGAGCCGTGCAAGGCCTTAAACAGAAGGGCGAGAGTTCCGTCGATGGCTGCGCGACCCCATGTATTATATAAACCGAGGAGAGTGAATGCGTAAAGTATCCATCGGGCGTCTCGATTCAACAAGAGGTTCGACTGTGCCATGAAGCTAAAGGGCGTAGTCAACGACAGCGTGCGCTTTGTGGTCCGAAAGACTCTTCTCAATCACGGGTTGACACATTCGATATGGGCAGTCGATACGCTCATATTTTCAAAGAATACGATGATGCAACACATCTTTTCCTTGCTGCGTTCCGGGAACCATCACCGTCCTTCAAGATGAGGAAAGCCAGTCCTTTTATCGATCAGTAGATCTAAGAGCCACATTAGCACTGCAGAGGTTGCTGCCAAGTGGCAGGCTGGGGATGAGAGTGGCGAAATCTCACCGCTGAACCCGGCTCGATAGGCTAGATGAGGAGGAAGAGCAGTATCGCATTGGAGGCTGCGATCACATTGAAGGTAGCTCGGTAGTGGTATCGGCCGAGGCAGACAAAGTGGACTATCGATGGATGGATGAGAGATTAACAGCAGCTGAGCTTCGATCGAAATCAAGCCCTTGTACGGAATACCAGCGGCGTCATGCATCGAACCCAATGAGGGTAAAAGAAGTCCCCGAGATTGGCGCTAGCTGTGCTGCCTAGCGACTTGGCCGAGCAGCGGTTCGGCCCGAAAGCGGCCCGAGAGACACCAAACTTAGCCTCTCAGGGGTCCATACCGCAAGGATAATTTCGGGTGACTCGGCTAAATCGGACCGAAGCTCTGAAGTCAGATGTTGATTCGAATCCATCATTTCCATCAATGGCATTGCTCATCTGAAAGGGGTGCCTGGCGCTTCACTCTCACACAGTGCGGATAATGATAGGCTGAGCCAAGATTGTCATGGTGGATCAGATAAGCAGAAGGTGTTGTGGGCTGCTGGGCTGCTGGGCTGCTGGACTGCTAGACTATGGGTGTCTTACCATTGCTGACCATCCGTCGGTTACGGCTTAGCTGATGGAACGAAGCTCCTTACCCTTTTCGGGGTATGGTATCCTTGTAATCACTTCTTCGGGCGATCTTGTTGGAGGAGCGTGGCTGCTAGCTTGTGATGAGGTAGGACTCTGCTGAGATCAGGATTTCATCCCGTCTCTGCTACGGAGTACTTTGGATTCTCGAAAGCTCCGACCCACTCTCACGGCCAAAATGCCGTCGGTGGCGATGTCTTTTACGTGTCCTGCGGCACAGCTGGAGCCTTTCCGCTCGCAAAAAGGCGAGGGGTGGTCACAGCCATGGTTATTACTTGATGTTCAGGTCCCAGCGTTTTTTGGCGCATCCGTGTCGCCTTCTATGTCGTGAGAGCTACACCCTAGCTTTTCCTACGTTTCCTCAGGATGCTCAGTCGATTTTGTCTTGCTGCGGGCCTGAGCCTTGTCCTAAGGGCTCTAGCTGATGTTCTTGCGCCACTCGAGGACGGCATTACGAAGATCTACGGCAACTCGTTTGGCGTTCCAGGCCTGAATGCATCGTACGATTATGTTATTATTGGAGGCGGAACAGCAGGTAATACTATTGCGGCTCGTCTCGCGCAAGATCCTGCAAACTACACCGTAGCAGTCATCGAAGCTGGATCGTTCTACGAGATCTTGAACGGCAATCGCACACAGGTCCCTGGTTACAGCTACGAATCTGCCCTTTCGAGCAGTTCACACCCAGTCTCCATGATTGAATGGGATGGTCTGAAGACGGCACCACAAGCGGGTTACAATGGCCGCACGATTGACTACGTGGCTGGACAGACGTTTGGAGGCGGGTCAGCTTCAAACTACATGGGATACTTCCGACCTACAGCGGGTTCTCTTGACCAATGGGCAGATCTTGTGGGTGATCAGACCTGGGAATGGGACAATGTGTATCCATTCTTCAAGATGAGCTGTAACTTCACGCCGCCGAACTACGACAAGATCAACCCAAGCGCCAACATCTCCTATGACCCTGACGCCTTCATCCCTAATGCTGGACCGCTTCAGGTATCATACGGCAACTATCAATACTCATATGGAGCACCGCTCTCACAAGGGCTCGAAAGCTTAGGGTTCTCTCCATTAGCAGGGATAAACAGCGGTAAATTGATTGGTTATTCGGCGGCTACTGTTTCCGTTGACCCTCGCACAGCCACCCGTAGTTCCTCGGAGACTTCCTTCTTACAAAGTGCTGCGAAAAACTCAAGCATCAAGATCTATCCGAACACTCTTGCTAAGCGCATTCTCTTCGACTCAGATAAGAGGGCGACAGGTGTTGAAGTACAAGCGGCTTCGCTTCACAACTTTACGTATAATCTGTGGGCCAATAAGGAGATTATACTATCTGCAGGCGCTGTGAGCTAAACCAAGTCCCTGCACGTAACCAAGCTTACAAGTTAAAGTGGCATTCACCGCAGCTGCTTATGGTTTCCGGCATTGGACCTGCAGCTGTCCTACAGGAACATGACATTGTAGTGCTTTCAGACGTGCCTGGTGTAGGGCAGAATGAGTGGGTAAGGACCTGTGAGATCCATGTGCGACATACGGCCAGTCCTAATAACGCTAGGATCAACCCTGGATGGCCCTCTCGTACAAAATTAACATGATCACCGGCACGCAGATCGAGGCTGGGAATATTGCTTATAATGGCGATGTAGTCTCCCAGTACCTCCACAACCAGTCTGGGCCTCTCTCATCCATTGGCGGCGGTGAAGCGACAGGTACACGTAACATTCTTGTCCCATCCTCACAAGCTGACAACCCCTCCTCCTGCAGCCTTTGAGAAATATCCCGCTCATCTCCGCAACAACTTTTCCAAATCTACCCTCGACTTCCTAGACACCCTGCCTTCCGACTGGCCCGAAGCAGAATTCCTTCCGCTCGCCTACGCCGCTATCCCCGCCGATGTCTCCTCAACAGACAACTACCTCCTCCTCGGCTCCGCCCTCCTCTCCACCTCCTCCCGCGGCAACATGACCATCACTAGCGCCAACACCCTAGATCCCCCCATCATCTCCCCAAACTGGCTCCTTGACCCCGGCGACGCAGAACAAGCCGTTGCTGCCCTCCTCCGCATCCGCGAAATCGCCGCGGCAAGCGGCATCGTCGAAAGCGAATACCAGCCCGGCGCGAACGTGAGCACACACGCCGAGATCCTGGATTGGCTCCGCAATAATATGAACCTAATCTATCATGCTGCTTCGACCTGTAAGTCTTCTTTTTTCTCTCCCAAACGCTCACAAACTTACGAAATCCCCCTTCACCCTACTATACTGGCTGGATAGACTGACTCCCTGGGCCCTCTTCGTCTTCAACAGGCAAAATGGGCCGTGCCAACGACACCACCGCCGTGATCGACAGCCACGCCCGCGTGCGCGGCGTGCAGAATCTGCGTGTGGTGGACGCGAGCGCGTTTCCGATCCTGCCGCCCGGACAGCCGCAGAGCACAGTATATATGTTTGCGGAGAAAGTGGCGCATTTTATACTTGGTGGACAGTAGTAAGATTGTGATGAACACACACTGTTGTAGTTGCTCTTTAGTCACCTCCCCCCCTCTCAAGGTTCGGACGGAATTGGGGGAGGGTTTCTTCTTATTGTCGTTGTTTTTCTTGAGTTCCTGAAGATAGTCTTAATATTTACTCGGATTAGGGGAAGCTGTTCGTATTGTCTCTATATAAGTAACTTACAGACCAATACACGTGCGTTTTGCGGGCGTTTCTTTCATATCGTAAACGATAGACTCTTTAGTACTAGACTTCTTTCACTCAGTCCTAAAGTTCGGTTGCTTAGAATATAAGACGGCGGCGGCTCGGTTGTTAGAACCGCCAACGGCTTTCCGGACCGTCCCCTATTTAGTAAAGTAGTTAGTGACATGTGTGTAATTGCCCTAAAATAGTGTCTGTACTATAATATAGGAGGTACGAGTAAGCACGTAAGGTATGGTTATGGATCGTGTAGCTATCGCTGCGCTAGTAAAAGATTATCTAATACTAGCACCCTGAGGGCATATATTATCTCTCCTCAATACAAACGCAAACACACACACACACACACACACACACACGCATCCCTCTCAACATACCAACCCCCCATCCACAGAAATGACCTGCCCGCTAATGAACGAGCTATCATCCCCAAGCAAAAACGCAATCACGCTCGCCACCTCCTCCGGATCCCCCCTTCGCGCCAGCGCGCCCGGCTCTTTGGGGCCAAACAGCTCCGTCGTCCCGGCACTGGCTTCGATCTGCTTCATCATCGGCGTGGAGATGATCCCCGGCGCCACCGCGTTCACGCGGATCCCTGCGCCACCTTCCTCCTTGGCCGCCGTGCGCGTCAGGCCCGCGACGGCGTGCTTGCTGGCTACGTAGCTGGCGTTGCGCTCCACGCCCACTAGCCCCGCCATGCTGCTCGCGTTCACGATGCTGCCGCCGCCACGGCCGGGAGCGGTGCTGGTGCGCATGGCGGGGAGTTGGGCGCGCAGGCAGTTGAAGACGCCGCGGCAGTTAACGTCCATGACGGAGGCGAACTCGGCGTCTCTGAGGTGGCGGAGCATGCCAAGCTCGGTGGCGATGCTGGCGCCAATGATGCCGGCCATGTTGGCGGCGCCGGAGAGGGGCTGCGCGAAGTGCGCGGTTGTGGTGCTAATCCAGGCGGTTACGGCAGTGGGAGATGTGACATCGACGACGGTGGCGAGGATGGGGGTTGGCGGGAGAGGAAAAGAGGTGGTGGGGAAAGGGGGCGGGGAGGGGGAGTATTTTTCGTGGAGCTCCGCGGCGAGTGCAAGGAGAGGGGCTTCGTTTAGGTCTGCAATGGAGAGGAGGGCGCCGTGCGAGGCGAGGCGGTGGGAGAGGGCGAGACCGATGCCTGAGGCGGCACCGGTCACTGTGTCATAGTAAGGCTGTGGTCTTGGTAGAAAAATAAGGAGGCCGAGGTACAGGACTGGAGGATGTAAGGCGAGACGAGGGGAAGCCTAGTGGGCCGGGGAGCATACCAACAATGACTTTGTCCTTTAGAGAGGCCATAGCCGGTTATAAGAATCTTGGGTGTGATGTAAAGGTCTACGTTGGAGTATTAAGATAACCAAGATCAGATCTGCTTAAAGGCGGTGAAGCAGGGGCGGCTGGTGTCACACTTAAGGTCGGACGAATATGTGACTTATAAGCGTGATGAGACTGCATATGCCCACCGAGGGTGGACTGGAATTATAACCCTTTGCGCAGTGATTGCGCTACTGCTGCGACTTTGTAGATGAGCTCAAACTTTGTATAATACGTTCTTGATTTCTTGAATCGGGATTTGTTTTCCACGTGCGCGAGAAGGGTCATGAATCTTGTCTCCCACTGGTGTGGTTATCCTCCACCGTACGGCTCGGGCCTTACATTACGTGGTGGTCATCTTGACCACGATACAAGGATGTAAGCTGTGGGGAAAACAGGCCCGAAACGGCCGAGGGTAGGAGACCGTGGCTGGAAAGGCCGAGAATGCAAAGATGAAGTACCTTTTAGGTATTGAAGGACAATGGCGCTAGACAGGGATTCTCAAGCGTTACTCTCACAGTCTCACTTCTCACTCTGCGGAAGGGTGTGTACACTGCCCAGACCTTGCGTACCACTAGTTAGACCAACTGCGCTCTCACTCATCATGTGCCCTAAGTGTAAATGCGTGATCGATTAGATTGCAGAAGCTGTAGGGCACGGGAGCGACATTGTCAGAATTGAACGCTTGATCGATGAAGATCCATGGTAAATCTGGTGTGACACGCTCAAGCACACGTTATAGCCATCTCCGTGCGATACGTCATTCTCCCATGGCCAAGACTGACGGATATTGCATACTTGTCACTGAGGAATTGAGGAAAGGCATAGAAATCCTGGATGTTGTACGTATTCCATTGGTCGCCAGGTACCTCGTTTCAGGGGGCTACCAAGCAAACGAGGTGCGAAGATGGCGACCAACGGGATAATGGCCGCTACTCCACAAGAACTTTGCAAGCGTCTTGATTCTCGGACTGCTCGGCGAGACTACGTTGGATCTCATATCCTGAGTGAAAGAACTCGACTTTTTCTTGCTGGATTCTAGCAATGTCGGCTCCAGCATGACTGACATGGCTCTCGAGCCCAGCAATGCTCGCGAACGATGCAATAGCCTCCTCAGTCGCGGCGGCCGTCTTAGAGGCCGCCACCTCGGCAATCTCCCGAGCACGGGCCTCGAAAATTTCTAGTATTCCAACGTGACATTCATCGGGCTTTTTGCGTACCCAGGCTAGGTAGTCCGCAAGCGTAAGGGCTACACCTGCGATATCGCAATTGATCGAGCCCATGGTCTTTACAAAAGTGGCAAAATGTGTCAAGGTATCTAACCGGGCTGGTGTGCTAGGCCGAGTGGAATTCGATGGCTGCTGTGGGTCTTGTTGCGAGGCATTCCATTTCCGTACGTCTCGCCTGCTTGGTAATTGGGAGGTTGGTAAGACGTCCTGATCCCTTCTCTGTTCCTGGATCGGCCAATGGCTCTGGTCCCCTGTGACAGGCGCAGCAAAAGGTCCGTAAGAGTATGATGGGTCGGTGATGGTTGTAGATCCGGACGTGCTCGCAAACATTGGGTCATCCGAAGGAATTGTGAGATTTGTGTTGGGATCCATTGAAGCATCTGTGATGAAAGGCATTGAACTGGACGGCATCATGCTAGGGTCGGCTGCTTGCAGCGAGCGCCGTGCAACCATATAGTGGGAGTTTGAGGTAGGCTGTAGCGCCGAAGACATTAGTTGAGGATGACAGGGCCATGAAGCCGTGGGATCGAGGGACGGTAGAAAGGACGATGAGGCTGATGAGCTTGGCCGGAAGCTCCCATTTTGTGCCTGTCCATCGCGTGCCGCAAGAGCGTACTCTGCCCGCGCTGTCGGCTACTGGTTAGCCAAGCACTATGTCGACCCTCGGAGCATTATCTCGCGATGATGAGGAAGAGTGTGACGGGGAGCAAAGGTACCAAGTCGCTCTTGCAGCACCTCCATGCTTTCCACAAGGTCTGTCTTTGTTTTCCTGGATCCGGCTGTGTAGATGCATTCTTCGCCAGCCCTCTGGCATTTCCCACATGCCGGCAGACCACCATCACAGCGCACCTTGCGGTCTCGGCATGTCTTGCACGCCATGTGGCGGAGGCCGCCGCCCTCGCCATTGTTAACAGGACGAGGGGGGGTATCAGAAGAGGTGCCGCTCGCATTGTTGTTGCCATTGCGGTGCTGGGATCTCTGGCCGTTGCTGTACATGGTGACGTGGTATTGATCACACGAAAATCTCCGAGAGAAAGGGTTCAAGCCCCGTTCCAAGGTCAGCATGAGGCTGAATCTGTTTCCTTGGCAAAACACCAAAATTACATACGATAAGGACCATGAAAAAGCGAACTGCTCGCATGGGAATTCCCAATAGTACCAATCGACTTGGCAAGGTTCCGCAGATTATCCCTTCTATTTGTGTAAAGTTGGAGGATTCGAGGCTTGCACATACCTAAGGTATACATGCTGTAACCTGCAACTTTACACCAAGAGTCGTCTCTCTGTAGCCTGCTTGCACCGAGCCTTACGCACATTGCAAGGCTAGCGCCAAGGACAAGGCGAGGCCCTAAGCGCCTCAATGAGTTGCCGTGATGCTGCTGTGTGGGCATAACGTCAGCCATAAGCCATTCGCTAAGACCACGAGCTAAAACCACGAAGGTCTTTCTCATTGGTATGGTCAGTGATATAAGCACCTTATCAGAAGCCCATAGCTTGGCTTCTCTGACATACATTCAGACCCCTCTCACCGCGGCGGAACAGCGTACCGCTACCCACTTCCCTGTTTAACAGCAAACCGCAATCCTGCCACGCTAAATAGCCAGACTGTGAGGTGTTTTTATGCTACAGATACTGCTCACGCCGGGTGGATGGTTTATCCGGATCGTAGGATTTATTTTTCCTGTTGGACGGGGGGAGGGAACGAGTACATTATCCAGCCGGCGTGAGTGATATCTGAAGATTTATCCACACTTGTGCGTAGTAAGGTCTCCACTTGAGGATTGGTCCTCTTGGTAAAGATGTAATCCACGAGTGCTCATTTGCGGTGCTACATTCGGAGAAGCCTTTGCTGGCAGCTGCTTATCAGATCAGCAGTCTTAGTACGCGCATTGCAGCATAAACAAAGCCCTACATGAGATTGCTCGGGGACACCGCTCTTTGCAACACACCCTCTCCGTAAAGAGAAATAACGAAGTCAATGCGACGCCTCCACTTGAGGTTCGACTTGGAAACCTTGCGAGGCAAAAGTCATTGCAGACTATTTAGCTTCATGCGCAACTGTAGCACCAATTGCCTTTCATTCCGAGCAATTTTGTATCTGATGGTGGGATATAATAAGGCAATGGCGCCTGTTGCAAGGGGAGGGTTTTGCTAGAGAGTGGGGTGAGCCCCGAGTAGCGCAGGCGAAAGACCCACGAAAGGGGAAATTGAGTGGGATGGGGACCCTGAAAGTTCAGGATGTGTGGGTGGCAGACAGGGTTCGCGGTCCTCCTGTGCATGCAGAGAATTATGCTACCTCACTACCTACCTATGGTCTGTACGGAAGTATTCCGTACGGAGTAATATTCCTAAAGTAAGAGACGGAGGCACGGAGGTAAGCCATCCGGCTTCCCCGCTCCTTGTCTTCCCGACTTGCCGCTGCGGTTGCCGAGGGCGCTGTAAGCCTCATGGTAATCCTCATAAGGTACCTAGTCTAACCGAGTGCTCCACAGCTACAAGGCTTGGCGCTTGAATGCACGTGATCAACCAATTTACGCCTGAGGCTGCAAGCTTGCCTTTGTGCGCCTTTCGGCTAAATATTCGTCAATAAAACCATCAAAGTCGTCTGGTCTGTACGGCTGAAACAGTTCAGCGAGCACGTTATGTTTTCGCCGCGTGTTGATACCAAGATCTCTGCACAGCGTGTCAACATACTATCCAATTTTCATCAGCTTGCCTCTCTGCATGGCAATGCCACCGCCTAGGTGCGATTGCAAATGGACCAGCCCTTACCGGTAAGAAGTCATAAAGCGAGTAGGGGAACTTTTGTCCTTGGCTGAGGTATCGCTTCCGCGTCCAGGCATTCCACTCGGCGATCTCCCGTGCCATAGTGTCATAATCCGGAAGGTCAAGCTCTCCTAGCAGGTACAGAATACTCCAAAAGGATTGAATTTCGGATACCAACGGTGTTTGCACCGTGTGAATTTGGCCCATAATGGCAAGCGACCGGTCACCTTTTTCTGCAAGCGAAAGCGGTATCGCACGACGATACAGCCGCCAACGCTTCGGAGACTGTACATTTTTAGTCTGCCGACTCGCGAATTGCGGTGGAGTGGCCAGAAAGGGAAGCCTCTCATTGACGGTCTTATCCGCTTCCTGGTCGTACTTCTCCCAATTAACATCGACTGCTGCTTCATCGCTCGAGTCCATTTCTGCTAGAGTCGGAATTCCCAGGTCGGCCTTAGTTTCCCGATCGAACATGCTAAAGTGGTCACCCCAGCCCGTGCACATTACAATGTAATCACTGGTAAATGATTCACCAGATGTCAAAAAGACAGTATCACGATCTACTGAGTCGACCGAGTCGCGAATGACTCTCACGTTACCTTCATGTATCGTCGACCAGAAGTCAGGTAGCGTAACCACCCCAAGTCCAGAGTTGGCCCAGAAAATGCTGCCTTAGTCAGGGGACACCCACACAGGAAGGACGAACAGGCACAACTCACCTTTGGCGGTCGACTTCGGGTCTTAGCTGAGAAACATGGTCGCCACTTCCGTAACCCGCGTGATGGTCGCTGAGGTACGCTATGGCGTCCCAGATCTTGCCCGTACACCAGCGACCGATTATAGACTTCTGAAAGAAGCGGTAGAGAACACCGTCCGTGTTCAATATAGAAGGGCTGAGATACGTCATGAACCGAGTAGATGCAACCGCAACACTGTTGAAATAGCCCAGTAACTCCGAGGGTAGGATAGCAAGAGGTCCAGCCCCGTTTGGTCGAATGAGCCAGATAACGCGCTTGCCCATCGATAGAAGTAGGTAGACGGCATCATAGGCAGATTTTGCAGCGCCTACCACGACTACAGTTTGAATATTGTCTTGACCAAGGTTGTGAAACGCGGCACCAAGGTCCCGGGAATGGATAATCGGCATCGAAGGATTGATAGTCTTGAACGTGGGCATAGAAGGTATGGACGTCACTCCGGTGCAAACCAGCAATTTTGCAGTGTCCAGGAAACTTTCGGATTCCTGTAGATTCCGGATGCTTAGTCGCCATCCCTGATTGATTTTTGACGCGTTCTGGACAAAATTGTTGAATCTAATGCGTCTAATGATGTCGTGATCTTCTGCGTAGGATTGGAGATAGTCATGTATCATCTTGCCCGTAACCATGTCGTTCTTCGTCCTTCCCTTACCAGACATTGGCATATCCGTGTAATTGAAGAGCCCTAGTTTCACTTGGGCTACCAGGTTGGGATACAAACGCTTCTTGCTCCAGACGCCCCCGACCGTAGAATCGGTGTCTAAGACCACAAGATTTACGGCAGGACAAAGCTTCAGATATGTCTTGGCAGCGACAAGTCCGTACCATCCTGTGGCATTCCGATAAGCCTCTGTTGGAGGGAAGCTTGAAGAGAACAAGCAGCCATCTGATTTAATCGACTCACCAGCTCCGATGATAACCACATCAACTGTTTCGGCGTCTGCAATCATCTTTGCAGGTTCACAGCAACGAGTCTGCAAAAATGCCTGAGGTGAAAGAGCATTAGATCAGCGAGACAGCTGATGTCAGAATTACAACGCCAATCAGGGATCTATATTGAGGTCGAGCAAGTTTTGATGCTCCTTAAAGCAACAATTATGATTACTCATAGTGCGAGATGTGACAATGGTGTCATTCCATAGATATCATGACACACGCTCCGCGCCACACGTCGGACACCACTAACGTAGATTGCGAGTGCAATGGGTGGGAAGCCGTGCGTTGCTGCTGAGATTCAATATCGAGCTGCATTGATTGAAGCGTAAGCGGCGATTCGGTAAACTACAGTCGAAGCGGACCGTCATACAGCATGTTGAAGATTGGGCCGAGATGCAAAGATGAGTCGGGAGACCCTTCTGTTGAGTCGGAGAGAGAAATCATCCCATATACTTTAGGATTTCATTGGCGCAATCAGTGCGGTACTCATGCCGAGTCCACCGCGAGACCATATATACCATTTCCTAGGGCTACCGTCCTATACCTGGTGTATAAGTGCTCGACTAGGGTCTGGTGCTCATGATGGCCGAACCAATCATAGACGGTCGCCTGTTTGCTCGGCAGAGAATTCCCGAAGTACCTGCTCAGCATTGACTGGAATCGAGCCCGCAGTCGTGAGTTGAAAATCGAAAAATCCGAGATGACTATCGCTGTGCTGTGATCCCACCATCATGTAACACCGCTGAATCGGCCGCAGGTCTAGCGGATTAGGTATGGTAACGTCTGCGCTCGAAATTTGTTCTGTGAATTCCGATCTGGAAGCTCTACGTATGTGATCATGTCATCTGCCCTGTAATTGTATAAGGAACTCGACTTGTTAGGCAAGTTGCCACAGATCGAGTTTGCACCATCTACACACCTCTCTCGCTAGTGCAGAGAAGGGATTTGTGGGACATCAAGAGGCAGCAATCTTAGGATTGGGTCTTTCTTAGCTATCAAGTACAGGTAGTTCAACTGGACAGCCCTGACTGTAGCGATTCTGGACCTTTGTGGCATCGCAGATCACCTGCTGTCTCCGAACATTCTGCCAAGGCACTACATCCATTTCACCTTGCAGAAACGTCAGCGCTTCTCGCCCCTAGAGGTTTTCTTCATGTCTCGCAAGCGCTGTAGTTGCCCTTCTCTCCAAAACAAAGCTAGAGAAACCGTTGCCCCAGATCCGATCGTCAGTGTCCCCAGCAACAGATAGGCCACCAGACGTATACGTGTCGGGACTCCATCATAGTGGAGACGGCGGAGGAGCAAATACACCCACGATAGGCTTGATAAGCTGATAATGATAAGATCGTATTGCAGGAAAAGCCATGGACCGCGAACCAAGACATTAGTTGTCTTTGAAGGTCCACTCGATAAAGAGGGGACATACATTCGCGTGAAGCGATAGATACAGTTGGTGGATGTTAGTATGACGGTTTTCACGTAAAGGTGCCCAATTGCTGATGAAGCGGCAGCGAGTAGGAAGGAGGTTCGAGCCCATCTATGGGGCTTCCTTTCCTTGTTTTTAGCATGCCAAGAGATTATAGCTACAAGTGAATGCTGAATCATGGATACCCATAGCGGATCCGGTTGCCAAGCAGCAAGAATAATTTGTTGCGTTCTAGATGACCTGGTTGATGGTTCAATCCAAGCTGGAAGCATACCAATGATGGCCGGAATGATTGCCCCGAGGGCAAAGCTGAAGGGTAAAGCCTGCGAAGAAGCCTCTGAGACGGCTTGCGGCTGAACAGAAGTCTGGTTCAACCAGTCCAAATGCCTGGCGAAGTACAATGGCAGGGATATTGCAGCCCCGAAAGCCTGCCAAATCGTTGCCCAAATCACTGGGCTTGTATCAAATTAGTTGCTGCGTTCCTCTCGAGAAACTTCACAGTGGAATCTAACCTTTGAATTGACTTGGGTTTGGGCTGTTCCCTGGCGCTTTCGATATACAACCAGATGAATGCGCTTTGTAATGTGGAATAAGCGTCCAAAAGGAAATGTTGATAGTCCGGATCGTGACCATTAGTTCCGTAGAAGAAGAATGCAACCAACAAAGAGACAAGAAAATCAATTGGAATTATTCCTGTATAACTCGTTTCTAGCGGTGTACCATCTGTCAATTGACCACGCCATACGGCGAGTATGAGTGCGTTCACGGTTCCGTTCCATAGGCTAACGCCCCATAAAAGGCCGATAGCGAGAACGGCGAGGCTTCGAAAGTAAATAACTTCAGTCGCAACTGCCATAATTCTTGGTTCAGGACCACGACGTCGACATAAGCCTTCTTTGCAAACTCAGACAAGATATCAGACCGTATCCTGGAAGGTTTGAGGCTCCTGGTGTACTATGATCCAGCTCCAATGATAACGGACATTTCAAACCCTAGTCTATGACGAATTTCTATCCGAACCTAGATATTAACAGTACACAGATAGTAACTGAGACTCGGTGTGATACTCCGACGTAGGATTAAACTATAAAGCTACCGTATTGAGCATTACTGACCGAGTGTGTTGCTGTGGGTTTACACGGACAACCGACTAGGGCCGCCTTCGCCAGAGGCCTTACAGTAGCTCGAGATACAATTCCGTTCGGCGAGCGATGCCCGAGCGCTGAGCATCGCGCTTAATCAGGAATGCCACGATGATTCACAGAAAGCATTCTCGAGCTTCCAATAGCCGGGGAAACAGAACAAACGTGCAGTAGTGACGAGCCCATGCATGCCTTCAAAGGTCACATAACCTCCATGGGCCACATGACGAATAGATGTACAATGAAGCGCAAAGAACCAATGAGAAGAGGGACTTGCACTTAGTTCGCCACCATAATCGAAAGTAGTTTACCGTCGTATGCCCTGCTAGAGATAGATGGACGCGCTTCCTGCACAATATTCACGTCGATGGTCAAGAAACTCTGACTGACCACGGGCAAGCTCTGTGCCAGACCCGAGTATCCAGAATGCCACACAGCACGAAATCTTCGAGCAGTGAGAGCTGCACTTTGGAGCCTATCGCCATATGTGGCATGTGTACGTTGCTTCTTGATTGCCTTGGTAGAAGTTTAACTAACAGAGGGCAGCATGTCGTCTTCCAGGAGCTGTCGACTCTGCGTCGTCTCTGTGGGACATGCTAGTCGAAAAACGTTCAGGCCAGATGGGAAAGGTCCCGAAGAATCGATTCAATATAGATGCCTACTACCACGAGAACCTAGAGCGTCCAGGATCATTCAACGTTCGTGGAGGATACTTCCTAGATGGTCAACTTGAGGACTTCGACCCTACCGCTTTCAATATCACACCCGTTGAGGCCCAGTGGTTGGACCCACAGCAGCGCAAGATGCTCGAAGTATCATACGAATGCTTAGAGTCCGCGGGACTCACGCTCGACTCCGTAGCTGGGAGTAACACAGCTGTATTCGTTGGAAGCTTCACCTCCGACTACCAGCAGATGTCAACTAAGGAGCCTGACTTCCGGCATAACTATGCGGCGACCGGAGTCGACCCGGGAATTATCAGCAATAGAATTGGTAACACTTTCAATCTTAATGGACCAAGGTTAGATAAAACCGAACCAGATGACTGAGAGCACCCACTTACATTAAATACGAACAGTTTCACCATCAACACTGCCTGTTCGTCGTCTATTTATGCTATTCACTTCGCTTGTCACGCACTACGGGCTCGTGACTGCGACGCAGCCATTGCAGGCGGCGTCAATTTGATTTTGACTGTCGATCAGCATATGAACACAGCCAAATTAGGCATTCTGTCGCCAACATCAACATGTCATACGTTCGATGCGGCTGCGGATGGGTACGGTTATATCTTACTCCGGAGACCGGCTTCGTTATGTTGCGTTCAAAGGAGAATGATACCTTAGCTGACTGATCAACAGTTACGGCCGTGCCGAAGGAGCTGGAGCATTGTATCTGAAACGACTATCCGATGCCATTTGTAACGGTGATCCAGTACGTGCAGTCATACGAGGCACAGCAGTCAATACGTGAGTCAAAGAGATAGTCAAGGACCTGATAGGACTTCCATTTGTTGATGTGCTGACTTATCCAGGAATGGCAAGGTCCCAGGCATGGGTATAACGCATCCAAGTGTCAAGGGCCAGGAGCGAGTAGTTCGCAAGGCCTATGAGGCTGCAGGTCTGAATCCGAGAAACACTGCATATGCAGAGCTTCATGGAACTGGTACGCCTGTCGGCGATCCTATCGAGGTCCGGGCAATTTCGAATGCACTGAACGATGACCGGTCCAGGAACGAACCACTGTTAGTAGGAGCGGTTAGTCCTCCAGCACCCAGGCTTCAATGACGAGCTGTAACAAGAACACAATTGACAAGTGACGGTCGACAGATCAAGCCAAATATCGGACATAGCGAGGCAGCTTCCGGTATTTTCGCGGTCATGAAGGTACGATGGCAAAGAGGAAGTTGTTGTTGCCAGAAACTAACAGTGCCCAAGACGGCTCTTATGACCGAGGCAGGCGTTATCCCCGGAGTCGCACACTTTAAGACGCTTAACCCTGAAAGTACGTAAGGCAGCTGTATCAAGTTCTAGGTACATTCCCGTCAGCTTCAGGACTCTGGTTTACTAATCATGGATTAGTTCACGAAGAAGAATGGAACGTAAAAGTCAATGTTGACACTGCGCCATGGCCGCTGGGAATGCCTGCCAAGAGAGCCAGCGTGTCGTCCTTTGGTTATGGAGGAACCAATGGGCACGTCATCGTCGAATCCGTCAAGACGCTTTACCCTTGGTATCACCATGGTGCTATCAAAGACGAAGCGGACTATGACCACACCACTGCACGACCACTTCTAATCTGCTTTTCAGCTCATGATAAGCCCACACTAGGACGCAACATTGCGGCTATCGGCAAAGTAGCCAATAAGTACTTCCCTGCCGATTTGGCCTTCACATTGAATACTCGGAGAACTAGATATGCGCAAAGAGCCTTCACCATTATTCGACAAGGTCAGGAAGCAGAGGCCTTCTCAGAGGAGGATTTGAGACATGGCACTACCGACCAAAGGTCGCCTCGCATTGGGTACCTGTTCACAGGGCAAGGGGTAAGCTATCGCGTTATTCACTGAAGGCAATCCAGCTCACTGTTGTAGGCGCAATGGGTTGGCATGGGTGCATCTGCCATGCTCACATTTCCACCCTTCCGGAAGACAATTCGCAATCTAGACAGTGTCCTCAGCAGACTCGAGACCAAACCAACATTCAGCCTAGAAGAAGTGCTTCTCAAGAAAAGCAATACCGATCAGATCGATGACGCAGAATTGGCTCAGCCTTTGTGCACAGCTATCCAGATTGCGATTGTAGATTTGTTCGAGCAATGGCACATCGAACCGGTCGTTACGATCGGCCACTCATCAGGCGAGATTGGAGCTGCTGTAAGTCTTTTCCCCTTATCAATACGAATATTGCGTCAACGGACTGGTTAAGTACTAACTTTTCCGCTTCAGTACGCTGCCGGGCTGATCTCTGCTCCGGAAGCGATATTAGCAGCTTTCTACCGTGGGTATGCTGTAAAGCACCATTCTTCGCCTGGAGCTATGCTTGCAGTGGGCATTGGCACAGCGGAGGTGTCTCAGTACCTGCACCAGTCAGCTGACGATGTGGTGATTGCCTGCGAGAATTCTCCAAGCAGTGTCACCCTTAGCGGCCATGTCGAAGCTGTGCATAATATGAAGGAACTATTGGACTCTCGGAGTATTCTCACAAGGGAACTAAAGACTGGCAAGGCATACCACTCCCCATATATGGAACCTGTCAGCATTGTCTATAGTGAACTTTTATCTAAGGCTACACGACATCTCACCTCGCACGACTTCGCTTGGCGAAGGGCTCCAGCGCGCATGATATCTTCTGTCACTGGCGAGGAGATTTCTGGCACGCACCTGGATGCTTCGTACTGGAGCGATAACCTCCGCAATCGAGTTAGATTCAATACTGCCGTCGCTGCCCTAGGCACTCTTAATAGTCTAGATGCCAGTATCTGCTTCATCGAGATTGGCCCTCACTCTGCGCTTGCTGGGCCTTTCAAGCAAATCTGTGCTGCGAGAAAGTTTGATCGGTTTCACTACGTGCCTTCACTTGCTCGAAATCACGATGACACGGCGCAACTGCTCTCGGCTGCCGGCTGCCTGTTTCTTAGAGATTACCCAGTGGATCTTGAGGCAATCAACTCGACTGAGCTTTCCGATCCAGCAACCCTCTCGCTCAAGCGTGATACGCCTTCTTTGCTTGTGGATCTTCCTCCTTATCAATGGAACTACAGTAAGATGTATTGGACGGAGCCTCGCCCAAGTATGGAGCAGCGGAATCTCAAACATGCACGTCACGATCTCCTGGGGAGCAAGATTTCTGGTGTGTATTTCAATCCCAGTGAACTATTTCCAATATCTTGTGTTGGGCAGTGATATTCTCGAGCCAGTAGACAACAACGCAAAAACCTAGCTCCAGGAAGAGTCGACGACTGACAGACTTCTAGGCTTGTCCAGCAGAAGTGCAGTCTGGCGGAACGTTCTGCGCCACCGAGACGTTCCATGGTTACGAGACCATTCTGTAAGTATGATACTCATTGCAAGTGGGTCTCGAAACCACTAATTTGTTCAGCTCGGGAATGCGGCGATCTTTCCTGCTGCTGGTTATATGTCTCTGGCTATAGAAGCCCTGCGACAAATCCACGAAGCATCTGTACTACCCTTTGATGGTGTCACCCTGCGGGATATCAACATCAAGACCGCTCTTGTGATCCCGGAGACAGACGAAGGAGTTGAGATACAGCTTCATCTACAGAGAACGGTCGATAGTGCAAATCAAGATAGTTGGCATACGTTTGCTGTTGAATCGCTAATGGACGGGCGCTGGACTAGCCATTGCGATGGCACGATTGGCGCGAACATCAACCTGACAACGACTGAAAAAGATTACGAGTCTCCAGTAAAACTTTCCAAGCTGACGCAGCGCGTCCCTGGCAAACGATGGTACGATGCGTTCTCGCGCGTGGGGTTCGATTACAGGGGAAGCTTCCAACGGCTCCATCGCATAAAGAGCGATCGCAGGCATCACGAGGCTGCAGCCGATGTCTCTATACAAGATACCAGCGGGACGATGCAGGGCGAGTCGAGGTATATCGTCCATCCAGCGACAGTCGATGCATGTCTACAACTCATCATCATATCCATTCACGCCGGCCTGCACAAAGAGATGCCTTGGGGTGCGGTACCTGTCAAAATCAACGAGGTCAGTTTCTGGTTCCCTCAAGATGATTTGGGTTCCATTGGAAACGCTGTAGCTTGGACAGACACACTCGAGGCTCGCCACTTTAACACCCATGCCAAGCTAATGGGCACAAGTGGGAATCTCATCATGGATGTCAAAAATCTCCGCTGTGTAGCCTATGAAGCTGCGATTTCGCCGATAGCTTCAAGCCTCAAGTCACGCCAGCCATACATGCAGAGCTCATGGAAGCCCGATATCTCGACTCTCAGCTCCACCCAGTTAGCCGAGCATTGCGACAGCCAGGTTATCACAGAATCAGTCTGCAAACTCGTGGAACTGCTAGATCATAAGCATATTGTGAGGCATGTGATACTGCTAGGTCGTCCTAACCAGAACAACCTGGACGTGCTTTTGCAAGGCTTATCCACATCTGCATCCATCACGGTTGGGTATATTCGATCAGAACAAATGGAGTTCTATGAATCCTTTGACGTGGCAGATCCCCGAATCTCGACTTTTTTAATACCAGAAGACACCAGTGGCTGGGCAGCTTTGTCGCTGAGCACCTCGGACTTGATTATTGTTCACGAGGAAATTTTTCAAGCTGGAAATCATCTAGATACCTTTAGGATACTCAAGGGTATTACTGGCGAGCGAGGATGGATGGTACTCTCTACCAGTCAAGTCCGTTGCAACGAACTCACCAATGACGTTTCTTCATGTGGTTGGTCGGTGTCCACGCTTCGCCTGACTTCAGAAAACGACATCCTGCTCTGTGATGCCACTCCCTATACGAACGGAGTTCCCGATCGCTCGCAGAATCTCACTGTTCTTTGCGCAGATGGCGCCGCTGGGCTAAGTATTGAGCTCCTCGAGACCTTAAGAGAGTTAAGACTCAACGTTGATGTGAAGCTGATACAAGACTTCAATGCTTTGACCGATCATCAGGTTGTATTTCCTGATGAAACACACAAAATTCTTGTCGATACGAGAGACGACACTTTCGAAGCACTCAAAGCCGTCCTGTGCGCTCCAGTATCCATAGTATGGCTTACGAAAGGCGTGAAGGAAGGCAGCTCGACGGTGGGGGCTCTGGCGGAAGGGTTTCTTCGGGCCATCCGGTCAGAGCAGGCTGCCGCTAGGATCGCGCTCCTGGACTATGATTCTGGCGAACATGTGGAAAAGATCAGACAAGCCATTCTCACTAGTCTGTGTAAATCTGCACCTAAGGATTCTGGAGAAGACATGGAGCTCTGGCTACATAATGGTGTTCTGCACGTGGATCGCATCACAGCGAACCGAACTCTAAATGCGCAGTTCCATGGGACATCAGGCACGCCTGAGACCATAGAGTTGACTGCCGACTCTCCTCTTGTAGGCTCAATCCAGGACGGACAAATAATATTCCGGCCAGATATATCTAACGAAATAGCTCAGTTGGATGATGGCCAGATAGCGATCCAAGTCAAATTCTCGCAATCACCTAGAAGTGCAGGAGCAAATATTCTCGTAATAGGGACTGTGCTTCGCACCGGATCAAACGTCGGATCATACTTCGTGGGAAAGGAAGTTGTGACCTACGTCACTGCGTCCTTCTCTACAATCATACGAACGTCCGTCTGGGTCCCCGCTCCTCCCAATCTTGATCCTAGCGATGTTCTGGCGAGCATGATTCCCTTGTGTCCGGCTGTGAATGCCAGCATACTGACCGCCAAAGTCCGGCGCCAAGAATGGGTGCTCCTTCTGCCTGCACCTCTGGAACTCATGGCTGCCTACATCCGTCTTTCGCGAGTGTTGGATTGGAAAGTTACCGTCATCGCCAATGACGATCAGGAAAAGCAAATCTACATTTCGAAGTTCAATCTAGGCCCTGAAATTGTTTTTAATGCGGCTCACGCCAAGACCATCATTGAAATCGTCCAACGTCATCCAACTAATTCACCTTCCGTTGTGATTGCTCATGAATTTTCCTCATTAAGCAAGGACGTATGGAGATCTATCAAGCCTCTAGGCCGATTCGTCTTGAGTGAGACATCAATTGAGGGGCCACTAGACGTCCTTCCGTTTGGCCGTGGCGCGTCCTTCCTCACAGCAAGAGTCTCAGATTTGGCCGGCCAAGACGTGGAGACCGCACGAGAGCTGCTCAAACTCACCGTATCGCTCTTCACGGAACACCACCAGCGACTCATTATCCATTCTTCGAGCCATGATATAGGAGCGCTCCAAATTGGCGATGTGAATCATGCTGACGGAGCTGTCGTCGCGTACAACTATCAGAAGAGTTTGGTCCAGGTAGAATCCATTTATATCTCATGACTGTGAGATAGTGTTGACTGATGTTTTATGGCAGTTCGAGCCTCACCAGAGTGCATACAGCTTCTCTGCTGACGCGACCTACCTTCTCGTCGGATGTCTGGGAGGCCTCGGTAGAAGCCTCACAAAATGGATGGTTGAGCGAGGAGCGCAACACTTTGCTTTCATCTCGCGCTCTGGAACAGACAAGAGCGAATCTGCAGAAGTGATCAGGGCAGTCGAGCAAGCAGGTGCTTCTACCCAAGTGTTCCGTGCAGATGCTTCGAACGAGGCAGAGGTGAGAGATCTGGTCAACGGACTGATGACGAAGCGGCCCATCCGAGGAGTTGTTCACGCCGCAATGGTCCTAAGGGTACGACCTTCGTTTTGCTAGATACAAGCGTTGCAAAGCTAACACCCGTTCTAGGATGGCATGTACGAAAGAATGTCCGCTGCAGACTTCGAAGCAGCTATCGTACCCAAAGTCAAGGGCGCCCAAAGTCTTGATAAGGCCTTCGAGGGCATTGACCTCGACTTCTTCGTTATGACAAGCTCAATCTCGGCAACCCTCGGTAATCCTGGTCAGTGTAACTACAGTGCCGCCAACAGCTTTCTCGACTCTCTTGCCCGGCAACGCAATCTTCGGCACCAAGCCGGAACATCGCTGGTTTTGCCCATGATACTCGACGTGGGTGTAGTCTCAGAGAATGAAAACATCGAGATCTCGTTGAGCCGTAAGGGCATGTACGGCATTGACGAGCAGGAGATGCTGCGCGGCTTTGAGGCCGCAATGTCCCAGTCCGTATCCCGACCAGATCAGCCTGTCCCCGAAATCGTCGACTCGCGTATAATTCTTGGCCTTGAGCCCGGCGAGCTCGCCAGAGCCATCGCCGCGAGCGAAACCGTTGATGCCTATTGGTACAATGACGCCCGCCTCCGCCGCATCCGAGCCGAGGTAGAGGGCGCGGGCCAGACCACAGGGGCAACAAGGCAGGGCGGCGATTTCAAGAAGGCATTGAAGGTGGCACAGGCCGAGAGCTTTGATACAGCTATCGAGGTCATTGCGCAGCATGTCATGAAGCGAGCATCGAATATTCTGATGGTGCCGGTGGAAAGCTTCGAATTGGAGGGAGCATCGATTGCCGGCTATGGGCTTGACAGCATGATCGGAGCGGAGCTGCGAAATTGGTTGTTCAAGGAATTTGGGCTAGACATGCCTTTTCAGCAGCTGCTCTCGCCGAGTTTGACGTTCAGAACGTTGTCTGTGACTTTGGCGGAGGGTATGGGTATGCTGGCTCCGGAGATGTGAGAAGTTTATGCCGATGCGTTGGGATTTGGTGCGAGACTTATGATTTCCTCTCTCCTTCACAGCACAAAATAGAATGAGTCGAATTGACGCCTCGTTTTCCGCATCTCTTTTTGATCATCGACCTTCACAGATTGTATGCTGGACAAGGTAATGACCGCCATTCCGATACAAAGAGCTGGATCCGAATCAGACCCAAAGACCGATAGGTATAGGTATTGTTGCGTATCCTCTATTCCTGCATGGGAACTGATAGCCTTGCGTGTAGTTCTGTATCTCATTTGGATCTGATGACCGGCTCCCCTCACGCAGGCTGGGTCTCTCCTAGCCTACACCCAAAGCCTTATCCATTCTTTTTGTTGCAAAATGGCCACCTAGGTAGTAACCAAGATCCTAGTCATTGCTTGAATTAGAGATTTCGACTGGCTAGAACAACGTTTTTCCGAAGTAAACCTTAGACCTGGCCCAATCAGTCAACCCCTGCCATGGAAGTGTATGTCGCTAGTATATAGTCACTCCAGCACACAGGGCTCGAGAGTGATGCTCCCCACAGTCCGCGTCATATCTGCCGAAGTGACCTGGCTGTGCTGACGTTCTGCTTTACAGACCGGTATTGTTGGAAATCGGGTCTCACAGCCCTATGAGTGCCAAGACTCTGAGGATAACTCTGCAAATCCTACATAGAACTACAGACTGGTGTCGATCATTGCTGAAGTTTCAAATTACAGTCGCCACGACGCTTCACCTATCCAGAAATCCAGCATGAGCAGTCGAAGTGCTACAAGAATCTCTGGCAGACCAAAGTCGAGCATGAATGCCCGGGAGGGTCTACCCAAAGACGGCCCTGAAGTGCATCGCTACATGGATGAGCAATCATCAAGTATCAGAGGGGCCTTGCTGTCCCTCTCCTTGTGCTGAAATGGCCAACCTGGGAATGGTTGGGGTCGCACATACTCGTATATCGGTACCCCGCACTAAGCTCATTAAGCGAAGAATGAGCTTAGTGCGGGGTACCGATACAGCTTTTCCCACAGGCTACAGCGCTCCACAGTCGTCGAGTGATTTGGTTTATAGAATATTAGGTTCGATTCCTAACAGCGCTGGTACAATGGTGTTGTGGTTATCTTTCTCTTTGTCCACTTAATATCCTGCCTAGGTACGGATTGACACTCCATTACGGGTCTAGGCTACTACAAGGGCATAGGCATTCTGAAACAGATGAATTCGGTTCCCCAGCCTATAAGAAGCCACGGAAACCTACTCCTCTGCGTAGCCCTGGAAACATCAATAAACATAACGCGTACAGTGTAGAAAACGCCAAACCATTTATTCTAAGGCCCGGGCCATCTAAAATACGCTTCGTCTCGCTGGGCTTTGTTGCCTGGGAAGACCCTTGGGTAACCCGGAGGTTGCCCAGTATGACTGAATCAATCGATTAATCAACCCAAATACGCGGTAATGGTGCTGTGCTTGTCTGAAAAGCGGTATGCAGTTTCTCGTGGTGAGCTGCACTCCTCAGTTGTAACGCATGCAAAGTCCGTCGTGCATTGATATATGGAGCAAAAATGTTTGGTGCACAGCATTGGTGGTAATAGTTCGGAGTCACGAGCTCAGTAGGAAAGATTTTGAATGCTCGATGAAAGAGTACCCAGCAGAGGTGGTGTCAACGTATAGTATTGAATTTTCTGGAACTGACGTGCAGCCATTCTATTTCATTAGGATGATAGAGCAATGGACTCTACGCCTAGGAACGAATTACCTGTTCATTGCAGACATTTTGAAAGATTTCATGTGCTCGATGTCTAAGCAAAAAATCAATGATTGCTCGGTACGAAGTAATTCGGAATCTCCTTTTGCGTGCTCAATGCAGATGCCACCCAGTACCCGAAGTCTCAAGCTCACTTTTATTAGATACAAACACTTGCGCCGCTCTTCTTCCACTCTAGAACGGTGAAATCTTGGACTTTTGCAAATACATTTTTCGAATTGCTCTATGGCAGACTTAGTAATAGGGATTAGATGGTAAATTGCAAGGTGCTGACTCTTTTGATGCGAGTTTTTCGGGGGAAATTGCGCATAGTCAGGCTCTCTCATCGATGTCAAACTGTGCAGTGCATTACTTGCAACAGTCCAAGATTATCTTTTGCGTCCAACCACGGTACGTATCTCCATATTGATGGACAGCCCACGTTTTCCCTGCTGCACTGAGTCTCGAGCTTCCTTGAGGATGCTTGCGTACTCATCATCGTGCGGACTGCTCATCTTACTTCTCAACTCTTCCCACATCATGAAAGCGACATCCTGGTATGGGGAGAGACGACTGACATCGCGGAACTGGTGATCGTTCGCGGCAAGCTCAAGGCCTTCGCCTTTGAAGATCTCGCCTAAGCCAGTGATCCATCTGCGACCGATTAGTTTTATAGCTCTCTTGGTGTTCCAGGGTGATAATACTTCTGGTCAAGTCTTGAATCGTGAGCTGCAAGTGTGCTTGGATACTTGCCAGCACGAGTGAGCTTGTCCAATGAGAGTTCATCACAAGCCTTCTCGAAGCGATGTGTTGAGTGATCCATCTCGCCCCACTGTAAAAACCCTCCAGGCTCTTACCCATGTCTAGTCAGCAGTGAATTCAAGGCATCAAGTTAGAATTCGCCTCACTTAACATCTTGATTAGATTTCGAAGGACAGGCTTAGGATCCTTCTTGATCACACACATGAGAAGTCTCAGATGCACGATGCTAGACCGGTCAGCGTGAGCAGTGCTATAACGCGCTTGAACGAAACCTACTCGAACTTGCCCTCAAACTCCTCTGGCAACGGTTGGAATAGGTCAAGCTTCTCCAGCTTGACGTTCGATGGTAGCCATTCAGTGGGCGGTGCTTGAGCCAGGTCGACATCGAAGCCATGGAAAGTACAGTCCGGCATATTCCGCATAAGGTCAGTCATCCATATACTACAGATCTGATTAACGGAGTTCTAGCTACGTGGTCGCATGAGTTTGCACCCAGTCCCAGTGGCAACATCTGCAATTGCGATATTGCCTAGATTCGAGCCCATGCATGGATGCAAGTGGTATCCCACTTCTTGCACCCAGAGATACTTGGCAAATCAGCAACCACCTATTTTGGTCCCGTTTTTGTTGCTCACATGCTGCAGGTTCAAGCTGATGTGATGTCAGTTGGAGCACGACCAATGAGTATGAGCTTCTAACCGAGCCGACGCCAGATAGTCTCGACTAAGAACATATTCGTGTGAAGCAGTGCCGGCGGTCATCTCTGCTTAGGAAAATCGGTGCTCAAGCAAAGCGTGATATCGAACTCAAACACACTGGGACCACTTCAAAGCAGGTCATCAACTTTAGCCACCAAAAGCACGAAGTCTGAAAGATGATTCTTGACCGTCATTGCGACTCCACATAGCGTCTAATTATTCATTAGCATTCGCTTCATGCTAGGTTTCCGGCTACCAAACCATGGGCAACTAAACGTCCACCGTATTGCGTCGGCCCTCACTCCTTCTGCGCCAAGACATTATAGATCACCACACTAACGTCTTCAAGCACATGATACTGCATACATTTCGATCCATCCTACCGCCCGTTGCCTCGTCAAATCAGAATCAGATGATTCGAGACTGTGGACTTCCACCCATGACATCTATGTGCTGGTGTGGAAACGGTCTCGGTGGCTCGGGCCGATAGATGCACCTCTTACCTACTTCTCCTCACTCCGTTCGGCAGGCCCCTGGCAACCGAACCTCGCAGTCCGGCCGTCGGCCTTGTTTCAATACTCGTCGGTAAAGTCTAACAATTGCGATCATCGCTGCTGATGAATGAGTGGGACTCGGATCCCAGATCTGTGTAGCATGCAGCTACTCTTGTCGCCACTAAATCTCCTACGCACCACACGCTTCGATAGCTACGCTCCAGTTGTGGCTAGGTGATGGCTATTGTTCAAGCTCTCAACGCACTTTTCGTAGAAGCTGAGTCACTTCTATTGCTCTGCTGTATTCCCTTGTCTCTCTATGCATGATTTTCTGGTTACTCCATCTTCTCACTACCATGGATAAACAACCTTCATTTCCGTTTCGGGTGATTGTCGTTGGTGCAGGCGTAGCAGGGCTCACTGCTTCACATGCCCTTCGCAAGGCGCATATTGATCATGTCGTCCTCGAAAGAGGTATTGACCCGGCGCCTCCCACAGGCGCAAGTATCGCCATCTACCCACACGGAGCACGTATGCTGCAGCAAATTGACTGTCTGCAGGCAGCAAAGAATGCTTGCGTGCCTATGGAAGGTTTTGTTAATCGCATGCCCGACAGTAGAGCTATCGTGGACAGCAAATTCTTTGAATATGTGAAAGAGAAGTATGTATCATCTTTTGCTCCTTCTACTCTGTCGTACAGGTAGACTCGGAGCTTATGACTGAACGAGAATCAGTCATGGACAAGACGTACTCTTGCTTGAGCGCCGTGCCTTCCTTCAGCTCCTCTATGACGGCCTTCTAGACAAGTCATGCGTTCGTTTCAATGCTAAAGTCATAGATATCGAAGAATGTGTCGACGACGTTCAGGTCAAATTGGCAGATGGTACGGTAGAAAAGGGCGATATCGTTATTGGCTGCGATGGCGTGCACAGCCTGGTCCGCGACCTGATGTGGAAGCATGCCAATAAATTGCAGCCAGACTTCATCACAGCGAAGGAAAAGACCTGTGAGAGTTTCATTTCAACTGCTCAGCCCGCCAATCATACTGAAAAACCTCTGTAGCCATGTCGACCCGCTGGACTTGTCTCATCGGCATGGGCCCCTCAGCCCCAGAGATGGGCAATCGCACCATGACCTGCGTCCACAACAAGGGCTACTCCTTCCTCATCCTTACGCAGCCCGACAAGCTCTTCTTCTTTGTCTTTTTCCGCCTCCCCATTGCCTTCACCTGGCCGACACGTAAGCGCTTTACGCCCGCTGATGCTGATAGTGCTGCCGCCCGCGTCGCCGAGCATCCCGTCTCCAAAAGTATGGTCTTCGGCGAGCTGTGGGCGCAGCGCACCCGCGGCTCGCTCATCTCGCTCGAGGAGGGCATTCTCGAGCACTGGCACTTTGGTCGCACCGTCCTGGCGGGCGACGCGGTGCACAAGGTACGCATATGCAACCACCCTTCCTCGCCGCCTTGCACCACTTCCAGTGGCTCCCCCCTCTCTGCCCATCACTAGGATATCCGCTTCTGGTATCCCAACCCGATCCCTTCTCTCGCTCACTCTCCTTGCAGGTCACCCCTAATATCGCCCTCGGCGGCAACTCCTCCATGGAATCCATCATCGTCCTCACCAACCATCTCCAACGGTGTCTGACCCACCACGGCGGGGCCCGCACTTCACGGCACACCCTCGCCGCCCTCTTCGCCGCCTACCAGCGTGAGCGCGTGCCCCGCATGGCCGAGATCCTTAAGTTCTCGGCCCTGCTTACAAGACTGCAGGCGTGGGATGGGCCGCTGATGCGCGTCCTCGCCACGTGGGTGCTGCCGTATCAGCGAGACCGTGGCGTGGCGGATCAGCTGGGCGAGATCATTAGGAGGGCGCCGCGGCTGGAATTTGTAGGCGTTGAAAAGGATTTCGAGAGGGGCAGAATGGAGTGGGCGGATGAGGAGGGGGAGAAGGGAAAGGTCCAGAGGGTAAGGGGAGAGGGGAAATTGCTGCTGAGGAGTCAGCTGCTGCAGCTTCTAGGGGCTATGGGTGCGTTGATAGGAATTGTGTGGTTGATGGCTGTGCATTCTTATTGGAGAAAGGAAAGTTGGATTGGCTGTTTTGCTTTCAAAGGCCTGGTTATGGAGCCAGTTATGCGTCAACTCGGGAAATGAAACCTGACTGCCTTTACTGTGTCTTCAGCTATGTAGTTTCACCCTGCGCTGATTAATGGGAGTACATAGTTCCTCATACACTAAGATCCAAGGCTGTAAGGGACGGCTCTGATTTCGGGCCTTTCTTCAGTCTGAAGTTTCCAAGTCAGCACCATCATAAGCGAATATCTACCCCTTGGATGTAGATTTAAGCTCTGATCTTCATCTATCTTACTATCAATGAGCAACGGCAATCACCTACATATCCAGGTCTTGCACGAAACTTGATCCCAATAGCAATAGGCCCATTGCCTTTCATGAATCGTTTTTCATCTCTGCATTCCACAGACGAACAGCTCTCAGCATTATATCAGTGGGCGATGAAATGCATGATCTTTTCGCGCGAATCAAAGATATATCGCTGTGTGAGATGGGTTCATAAACATCAACTTTGCTTCAAACCAGATGTATACTTGCTCAAAATCTTACACTGATAGCTTTAGGCGAAGTTGAAGCTCATCAAAAATGCCACGGTAGTAGCGCAATTAAAGCACAAAGGCTTCTGATTGTTAATCGCCCACTAGTGACTATGCCGCATGCCATCACATCTAACGCTGCTTGAAAATCAACAGCAAATCCCCCGATTTCGTTGTGAACTGATCTCGGGTCTGCTCTAGAAGGCTGTGTCCATCCTCCCCCGGCGCAAGGGAGATGTCAAATCTCAAGACGAGGTTTGCAATGAGCGTGCGGAGCTCTAGCAGGGCTAAGGGTCTGCCGATGCAGCCATAGGGTCCTAAAATTTCAGTCTTCCAGTCAGCCGGACGGTGTTGTTCCTCAACCTATGCCATGAAATCTACGACGTAGGCTGTACGGGACTTACCAGTCGAGAATGGCGCGTATCCGGTCGCGTCTTTGATCATGTCCGGCTTCGAGGACCAACGCTCCGGAACGAAAGCTTCCGCCCGCATGTAGTTGGCTTCGTCTCTACTGATGACGTATTGCGGGCACCAGACCGTCATGTTCCCGGGGATGAAGGTGTCGCCGACCATGATGCCTTCTGGAGGGGTCTTACGGGAGAGCGCGGTGGGGACGACGGGATGTAGGCGAAGGGTTTCGTTGATGACTGCGTTCAGGTATTCGGCTTTCTGCAAGTCCCGATGGTCAACGTCTTTGCTCGCGTCATCCTGGAGGTGGATCAATTCATCTTGTAGGGTTTTGAAAACGGACTGGTCCCTTGCCAGGTAGTAGAATATGTGGGTCAATGTAGCGGCAGTGGTGTCACTGCCTGCCACAATGATCGTCCTCGAGTCTGATCGCAGCGTCATGTCTTCCTGTGGCGCCAACTGCTGGCCTGGTTTGTGGTTCGCTGCCGCGAGCAGCGTCGCCATGATATCGGAGTCACCTTGGGAACCCTCCTTCATCCTATTGTCGAGCTTTTCGTCGCAGTAGCCGATGAATTTCCAGTACTTGTGCGCAAGTCCAGGAATAGCTAGTAACAGTCTGAAGATCCACGTTGGTAGTTTCAGCCCTTGTATTGCCAGCGCTTCGCTGAGCAAAGATACCGCCCAGTGAGATTCTCCGTTCGCAAGCATTCCAAAGTCCTTATTGAAGGCTAAGTCTCCCATGACATCGAAGCTGTAGTAATTGAACCAGTGGGATACATTGATGGGCTGCCCAGCGAGCTTCAGCATCTGACTTTGGAAGCGCTCGTTGTACTGGCGGATGCGCGGCTCGTAGGCCCTCAGAGCTTTGTCGCTGAATGCAGGGCTCCATATTCGTCGACGCTGTTTATGCCAGGCGTGGTCGCGCGTGGTGTGGAGTGATGCACGTGGCCAATCTTCATCGTACCATGACCCTTTGCGGCAGGTGCTTCCTTGGCCATATACTGCTTGGACGCCTCCTGGATGGGTAATTGAAAGGTCAGATGAGCCGATGCGCACGAAAAGACCGTAAGTATTGTGTAAAGCTAACATCTTCTTGTGCGCATCTGCGTTTTCGATCTGAGTGCAGAACCAGAGACTTGTGATACGCGCCCAGAAGGGACCTGGAAAGCTCTGGAGTGGGTGCCAGAATAATCGGTATGCCATGAGGCTTGCATAGAGACCTAAAAAACAAGCAGATCCGTGCATCCAAACAAACCCAAATGCAGCGTGAGGCGGAAATGACAGCCCTTTCACAAGGCAGAAGACGGCACCTGCGAAAAGAGAGGAAATAGTTTGTAGGTACCTTACGCCATACATGTGGTGTTCAAACCACCTCAAGTAGAAGACATGGAGCACCACTCCACTGATAGTAGCGATTCCCAAGCTATAGGGCCAGCTCCCATTTCCGCGGTAGAGGTCCAAGGACGCCATTTTTGATCACAAGGCAACAGGATCCTGGATGCGTTGTTGGCGCCTTTTAACTCTTCAGTAAAACTCGCGATTGATGGCCAAACACGGCATGTTGACAGCATTCAAGAAAAAAGTGTTCATTGAGTCAGCAGAAGCATGGTCCGATAGTACCATCCTGGCAATCTCACTGACGTTCGGCAGAGGCACGTACGACTTCATCAAACAGGGATTCAGCGCGCGGCCTGGAAGGTCCGTCGGAGTCGGCTAGAGAATCGGTCTACGTGCTCGGTCATCTCGGCCCGGCCTCCACTCGAAGGACATCCAGAGACTTTCTAAGAGCTGTAGAAAGAATCTAACGCTCGTGAGGAGATGTACTCTTAATTGAATGCTGTCGGAGTCCAGGGTTCATAAACCTTGAATTTCCTTCCTTTTGGTTCACCCAGTTCTTATAGTCTGTTGCTTAAACTCGAATCGCATCTCCAAGCACCTTATACCTCTCTATGGATGGCCGCTCTAGCCTGTCCTCAGTGAGTCTATAACCCGTATCGTTTCACTGCTCATATAGCAGCAGAGGAATTGACCGAGCCAACCAGCAGCCTCTTTCATACAACCATGTTATCAATCACGTCGCTGTCTCTGTCCCCGACTGCGAAGCCGCCGTCGAATGGTACACAACGATTCTGGGTTTTCGTAAACTGAGCCCAATTCGGTTTACGAAGCGCGCCGAAACGCCTTCTGCGCCGATAATCAAGATCTACCCAGACAGCTTGCAGGAGGTCAAGACGGCGTGGCTGGGCACGGGAAACAGCGTCGGATTCGAGATCTTCGAGTTTGTGGATCCCAAGTTCGAGAGGCCGGCGACCTTTAATTACAACCATGGCGGGTTCTTCCATATTGCAATCACGGCGCCGGATCCGGAGGCATTATTGAAGAAGGTGGTGGCGGCGGGTGGGAAGCAGATAGGAGAGACTATTCAACTTTACGGGCCTGATAGTGCGCTGTATTTGCAGGATCCGTGGGGAAATGTAGTTGAGGTGATGAGTTGCAGTTTTGAGCATTTGATAGCAAATCGGTAGGAAAATCAGGGGGTTGTATGTGGGAAATTTTGATCACGTTGACTGTGGGGGTGGAGGTGAGATATATTTTGGGGAGGAAGGGGAAGTCGGGGGTTTATAGAATCAGTTGAATAGGTTATGAAAGAAGTGGAGAAATCGAGCTCTTCTATCGCCTCAACGGAATCGCGCCGCGTCAGAATATCACGTGATGACTGACTTGGCACGGGCCAAGGCTTGGTGAAGCTGACACCAGACGCCGCATGTACTGTAGCCAAACCGGCACCGACGGCGCTGAAGCCGACTCAACATTCAATTTTTGACGAGCCTGAATACCATATCTCGAATCTCTCCATTGTTCATACAACTCAGAGGCGCTTGGTGGAATCGGTGGCGTTGGAAAGGCCAGCCTAGAAATCCGACACTCATTCACCGCTTAGATAGTCAAATTACCGAAGCAAGTAACGCTTAGTGTGCTTGTAAAGGCTTGCCTAAAAAGGAGTCTTTGTACCGCATCCAAGAATCTTCGTCCACAAAAAGAATAGCAATAGTGATGATTCGCAAGTCGGTCAAACGCCCTTGAGCCTGATGTTATTATAAGAAAGGAAGGTGAGTGTCGATCTCTCGCTGACTTTGCTAGAGGTGTAGAGCCCCGGTCATAAACCTTGACCTCCCATCAGAGTATCAGAAGGAAACTCTTGACTCTTCCTCCTTTCCCACCATATCCAACCTCCTTCCCCATTGTTCCTGCGAGCAGTCGTCATGTACAATTTCGCTCCCGGCCCATATTATGAGATCATTTTTGACGCTCCCAGTGAAGAGTGTTTCAACCATCCAAACAGATATCGCTATTTTTCACCTTCGTTGACTGGCACCTCCAATCGTACAGTCCGGAGGGTCACAGGTTTGCAACGCACTTACGATCTCACATGATATCAGTCCAAATTCTGGACTTGAGGACCGGTGAACTGCTGATCCCTACGAGATTGAATCACGCTCAGGTGGAAGGTCGTTTCGGATGGGGCGGCCATTCTTGTGACTTCGGAGCCTTGGAATTCGGCTGCAGAGAATTAGACGGGTTCCTTCCCCCGCGTGCCCACGTACCACTTTCGCCAGTGGGTGACCCCTCCCTGAGCCGTGTTGCAAAGCTGACCGCAAATGCAGCCTGGTTATAGAATTCCTGATGGTTTTCCGAACGCCAAGAATGGAAGCACCGACGGGTCAGGTATCATTCGTATTCGCGGGTCAGCAGATCTCTCAGGCTTTGGGCCAGCTGATGGGAACGTAAAGAGCACAGTCGAAAGTGAAGACGTGACGACCATCCAAGAGGGTGGGGAAGAGATTGATAAGACTGCTGTGCTACCTACACCTATAAAGATTAGAAAGGCACCCGTTTCGTGCGGCATGTCACTCGGTGGTGTACACCTCTCCTCAGCTCGTCGTCTTGCTGACGAGGACCAAAATCAGGACGCAAGGCGCTCGACTCCAGCGGTGTCTGCTGATAATCAATATTTGAGAGCTGGTTCTTTGACGAGCACCATGGCTCAAACATATCTCGCTAGCAGACCGTGAGCTGTCAAGCTTCTCGAGGGAGCTCTTGTTGCCTCCGGAAACGGCAAGGAGGGACGTAGTGTTGTGACGGACACTTCCTGGGTCTTAGACGCCAGCCCGTTTAGCTACGTAAACAAAATGTCTGAATACGATGGCACTCGGGCGCGTCAAGGCCTGACTTAGAGATGAAGCGGACTGGCAACTCCTTGGATCAAAGTAGCCCGCCATATCACGTTCCTATAATTCTGTACCTTAACGGAAATATATGGTTTCCTTTAACTGTATCTATACAGTAATGGTTCAAATTACCGTCTAAAGGCGGTATTATAGTGAATATACTGACTTACAGTAGCTCATTATATATGTAACAAAAT
>JAABUU010001306.1_pt1 | contig 43268 bp, 38 predicted proteins | sample 5559301 | NCBI WGS metagenome assembly JAABUU01 (sample SAMN10711884, study PRJNA513360) | rock metagenome | isolation source: Antarctica rocks | place: Antarctica: Victoria Land, Richard Nunatak white | reverse complement strand
TCACCCGCCAACAACTGGAAGACCGCCTCGCCGCGCTCTCAGCACTCCCGCCACCACTACCCCTGCCGCCGCAACTGTCGCCGCCGATCGCCGCCTAACCCGACAACTATCCCTGAAATGGAGCACTAAGTCGAAGAATCAGGCGACCGCTTTCAAATTCCTGCATTTCGTGGTCGACCAGCATGGTAGTGACCTGTTCGATGGCGGCATCGTGGCACCGGTGCAGGGCTGGACCGAGAAATACGCTGGCTTCGCCAAACTCCCCGACGCCGCAGTATGGAAGAAGATGTCGGATGCGGCGGTCCCGCGCATCCGTTCGGAGGTCGAGCTACTCACGCAGGTCCAGCGCGCCGAAGGGTTCCAAAAAGCCTTCGAGGCGGTGATGTTCAACAAGGCCGACATCAAGGCCGAGCTCAGCCGCTGGAACAAAGATGTCCAAGATGCGCTGAGTGGCCTCTGATACCGCCGTACCAAACCCGTGCGCTGTGCGGTAAGATTGTGGCAGCGGCGACGACAGCGCCCGACGCAGCCGACTCTCCTGGCAAACTCCGGGGGTCGGTCGCCGGGAAGGAGGGATTCTCTTGGTAGAGGCGACAGCTACGCCCAGCCGCACCCCGCTCGGTCAGCTGGTCATCGACTGCGACATCCACAATGCCGTGCCAGACGTGCGGGCGCTCTTCCCCTATTTGTCGGAACACTGGCGCGAATATATCACCCAGTCGGCCTTTAAGGGACCGACCGATGCGGACTATCCCAAGGGCGCGCCGATCGCGGCCCGCCCCGACGCCACGCCGCCCGGCGGGGGGCCACCGGGCGCGGATCTCGCGACGCTGCGCCGACAAGTGCTCGATCCGTGGGGGATCGCGATCGGCATCATCTCGTGTGCGTACGCGGTCGAGAGTATCCACAATCCCGACGCCGCCGCCGCGATGGCGAGCGCGGTGAACGACTGGCTCGTCGCGGAGTGGCTCGACCGCGAGCCGCGACTGCGCGCGTCGCTGGTGGTGCCGAGCCAGCAGCCGGAGATGGCGGCGCAAGAGATCGATCGCCTCGGACACCATCCCGGTTTCGTGCAGGTTTCCCTGCCGGTGCGCTCGCCGATGCTCTACGGCAACCGGCACTATCACCCGCTCTTCGAAGCGGCGGCGCGACACAACCTGGTGGTGGGAATCCACTTCGGCGGAGCCCCGGGCAACCCGCCCAGCGGCGCAGGCTGGCACTCCTACTACCTCGAAGAATATGCGGGCATGGCACAGGTCTTCCAATCGCAGGTGCTGAACCTGATCGTCGAGGGTGTGTTCGACCGTTTCCCGACGCTGCGGATCGCCCTGATCGAGAGCGGCTTCACCTGGCTCCCGGCGCTGCTGTGGCGCATGGACAAGGAGTGGAAGGGCCTGGGCCGCGAGGTGCCCTGGACCAAGAAATTGCCCTCGGACTACGTGCGCGAGCATATCCGCCTGACCATCCAGCCGCTCGATCTGCCACTCGACGCCGCCGCGATACGCGAGGTTCTCGCGCAATTCGGCAGCGACGACCTCCTGTTGTTCGCCACCGACTATCCGCACCGGCACTTCGACCGCATCGAAGAGGCGCTGCCGGACGGGCTGCCTGCGGAACTGCGGCGCAAGATCCTGGCGGACAATGCCCGTGCTTTTTACCGCCTCTAACCCACCCGGACGTTCACGCCACACGTATCACCGATGCGTTACGCGATGAGCAGCGAAACCAAGGGAAAGGACAGCACCCATGACAGCACTCTCGACGCGACCAGCGGCGCGCGAACGGACCAAGCAGGCGGTCATCGACTGCGATATCCACACCGCACCGGCGACGAAGCAGACGCTCGCCACCTACATGCCCGCACGCTGGCGACGGCACCATGAGCTGTTCGGGCTGCGCGGTCCCGCCGGTGCCGCCTACCCGCGCGCCAACCAGGATGCCGCCCGCACCGACTCCTGGCCCCCTTCCGGGCAGCCCCCCGGCTCGGATCTCGACTTCCTCCGCGAGCAACTGCTCGATACCTGGGGGATCGAATACGGCGTCATGAACCCGCTCCTCGGGGCGGGCGGGCAGCTGAACCTGGAGTACGGAGCCGCCCACGCCCGCGCGACCAACGATTGGCAGCTCGCCGAGTGGATCGAGCCGGAGCCACGCTTGCGCGCATCGATCGTCGTGCCCTACGAGGACGGTGCCCTCACGGCAGCCGAGATCGATCGCGTCGGTGACAATCCCGCCTTCGTCCAGGTGCTGTTGTCCATCCGCACCAGCGAACCGCTGGGGCGGCGCAAGTACTGGCCGATGTACGAGGCGGCGGTGCGCCACGATCTCCCGATCGGCATCCATTTCGGCGGTGCCGGCGGCGGCCCGATCACCGGGGCGGGCTGGCCGTCCTTCTACATCGAGGACCATGCCGGCATGCCTACCACCTTCCAGTCTCAGGTCATCAGCATGGTGACCGAGGGGATCTTCGAGCAGTTCCCGACGCTGAAGATCGTCCTGATCGAGGGCGGCTTCGGCTGGCTTCCGTCGCTGATGTGGCGCCTCGATCGCGCCTACAGCCACCTGCGCGAGGAGGTGCCACACCTGCAACGGCTGCCATCCGAGTATATCCGCGAGCATTTCTGGATCACGACCCAGCCGATGGAAGAGCCGCCGACGGGCGAGCAGTTCCACCAGTTGCTGCGCCACCTCGACATGAATGACCACCTGATGTTCGCCACCGATTACCCGCACTGGGACTTCGATGCGCCCGATCAGGCGATCCCAACCAGAATCGCGCCGGACCTGGAGCGCGCCATCATGGCCGACAACGCCCGCCAGCTCTATCGTTTCGCCGCGAAATAGCGGCTACAACAGCTTCGGCGGAGAGAGCTATCCTACCTCACACCAGCTATCCTACCTCACACCGCCGAAGGGGCGGTCGAAGTACAAAGCAACAAAGCAACGGCGATCGGAGAGCGAGGGCGCGGCGTGGCGATGGCGATGGGCAATAAAACGCCCCTACCCATCGCCATGTCGCGCGGGATGGGGCGAAACGGGAGGAATACGGTATGGCGAAATACGTGGTCGCCCCCCTGGCTGAGGTTCCGCCGGGCGAACGCACGATCGTCGAGATCGCCGGACGCTCGGTCGGCGTCTTCAATCTCGATGGCGAGATCTTCGCACTCCGCAATCGTTGCCCGCACCAGGGGGGGCCGCTCTGCACCGGTCGCTTGTCCGGCTTCCTCCAGGCGGCGGTCCCCGGCGAGTACAACTACAGCCGACGCGGCGAGGTGCTCCGTTGCCCGTGGCACGGCTGGGAGTTCGATGTGCGAACAGGGTTATCCTGGTTCGACCCGCTACGGACCCGGGTACGCAGCTACGAGGCCCGCGTCGCACCAGGGACGGCCCTGGTCGCCGAGGCGCAGGCACCCGGACCGGGCCTGGCACAGGGGCCGTATGTCGCCGAGACCTATCCGGTCTCGGTCGAAGAAGACTATATCCTCGTCGAGATACCGGGCTGACGCGCGCCGGCGACGGACCAATGGCAACGAGTTGTGTTAACGCCCAACGTTGACGACCGCGTCGTTGGTGGCGTTCGCTCTGCCCTGACCGTGTGGTTAACCCGACACTGTCGACCGATAGCGCACTGCTCGCGGGGTGCCGCCGCTATCAGGATCGGTGAACGACCATCGTGGGGCGGAGGTGCCTGCGTGCGGCACGGCGATCCGCGCGCCGCTCACCGCGCACCGGCCACTTCACCCCCACATATCACCCTAACTTCGGACGCCCTACGAGCGGCGAGCGCGCCCAGGCCGCGTCGATCTGCGCGCGGGTCGCCTCGGGCGTGCCGCTGTTGTCGATCACCACGTCGGCGCGCGCGACCTTCTCCGCTTGCGGCGGTTGCGCCGCGATCCGCTGCCGCGCCTCCGCCTCGGAGAAACCGTTGCGCGCCATCAGGCGGGCGAGTTGCTGCGTCGGGTCGCAGGTGACGACCCAGGTTTCGTCGCACCGCTCGGCCAGCCCCCCCTCGTAGAGGCGGATCGCATCCACAACCGCGACCTGCACCCCCTCGCGCGCGAATGCGGCGAGACGCGCGACGATCCAGGCCCGCACCGCCGGGTGCGTCAACCCTTCGAGGCGGGCGAGTTGGGCCGAATCGGCGAAGACGATCGCGCCGAGCGCGCGGCGGTCGATCCGCCCGTCGGCGGTCAGGATCGCGGGGCCGAACGCATCGCGCACCGCCGCCCAGACCGTTTCGCCCGGCTCCATCAAGGCGTGGGCCACGCGATCGGCGTCGATCGGTGCCGCGCCATGCGCGGCGAGCGCCGCCAGGACCGCGCTCTTGCCGCAGGCGATATTGCCGGTCAGGCCGATCAGGTAGGGTTGTGCCAGCTTGTCTTGTGCCGGTATCGCCATCGCGCCTTCCCTCACTACACCATCATCTTCCCGCAATTATGTGGGGCAGAAGGGGAAGGGGCAAGCGGTCGCACTGCTCCGTCCAAGGGCTTTCGATCATCCGGCACACTCGCCGCCCGATCGGCATACCCGGCGGTTTCGCGCTCCATTGGCCCCACCGGACGCCGCTATGGATGCGAACGGGTGCCCGCTCCCCCCTACCATCGCCGCGCGGAGAATCCCGAGCGCGACGGTTGCGGGTGGTATGATAGTCACTCTTCGGTGGGGCATTGTCAGGGGATCGCTGAAGTCGGCAAGGCACCCAAATGCGAGCGCCCGTTCCTGCGGCGAGCCATGCCAACGTGCCCGTGCAGATCCAGCTCCTCGGCGCGTTCCGCGTCCAGGTCGGGGAACGCGCCGTGACCGACGAGGAGTGGCGACTACTGAAAGCGCGCGCGCTGATCAAGCTCCTGGCCCTCGCCCCCGGCTACCGCCTCTCACGCGAGCAATTGACCGACACGCTATGGCCCGCCGCCGATGGTGCCGCCGCGCGCCGCAGCTTCGATTACGCCCTCCATATCGCGCGCCATGCGCTCGATCGTCCGGTTCAGGGAGCGCGGAGCCTGCTCCAACTACGGGAGGGAATGCTCGCCCTGACGACGTCGGGCATGCTTACGGTGGATGTCGAGCGCTTCACGGCCACCGCCGCGGCGCTCCCGCGAGCCAGACGAATATCGCGCCGCCCTGGCACACTATACCGGCGAACTCCTCCCTGACGACCGCTATGAGGAATGGTCCAGCATCCCCCGAGAAGTCCTGCGCGAGTCCTTCTTACAGACGCTCGTCGAGCTGGCGCAGTTGCTGCTGGCGCGCGGCGATCAGGGCGATGCGATCGAGGCGCTACGCCGGGTACTCGCCATCGCCCCGGCGCACGAAGAGGCCCACACGTTGCTGATGCGTGCCTACGACAGCGCCGGTCAGCGTGCCCTGGCCTTGCGCCAATATGCACACCTCTGCATAGCCTTACAGCGCGAGTTAGCGGTCGAGCCTGATCCAAAGACGCAGCAGCTATACGGCGCTATCCTCGCCGGGCACGCCCGCCCGATGGTTCAAAGCGCCCCTCACCTTCAGGGGGCACCGCCAGTCGCCAGGCCGGAACCAGCGCAGGCCCGCCTGCCCACGCCACTCACCAATTTCATCGGTCGCGAGCGTGATCTGGCCGCGCTTGGGCAGCTCTTGCACGGGGACACGGCCCGCGCACGGCTGGTAACCCTGACTGGCGCTGGCGGCTGCGGCAAGACGCGCCTGGCGCTCGAGGCCGTTCGCCGCCTGTTACCCCATTACCCCGATCGTCTCTGGCTTGTCGAACTGGCCGCGCTAAACCAAAGCTCCGATGAGAACTACATGTACTACGCTAGGAACTATGTGGATTTCACCTGAGCTTTGGTTTAGACGATCCCGAGCGCGTGCCCCACACGGTCGCGCGAGCGCTCCGGCTACGCGACCAACCGGATACTTCGCCGACCGACCTCATCGTCCAGTCGCTGCGACGGCACCCCGCGCTCCTGATCCTGGACAACTGCGAGCATCTGGCCGCGCCGTGCGCCCGGCTGGCGGCGTCGCTGCTCGGCACATGTCCAGGGCTGCGTATCCTGGCGACTAGCCGTGTCGCCCTGCACGTCGCGGGCGAACTGGTCTGGCGTGTACCCGCCCTCGATCTGCCCGATCCGCCACACGGCATGCTGCTCGATCCCGCGCAGGTCGCGGCGCTGGCGGAGGGGGATGCGGTGCGGCTTTTCCTCGATCGGGCCATCCTGCGCGTGCCCGATTTCCGGCTCACCACGGAGAATGCGGCGGCGGTCGCGGCGATCTGTCGACGGCTGGATGGCCTCCCGTTGGCCCTCGAACTCGCCGCCGGGCGGCTCCCGGCCCTCTCCGTGGGGGAGTTAGCCGCCCGACTCGACAATGCCCTCGGCGTGGTCGCCCGGGCCGACCACCCGACCCCTGCACGACAGCAAACCCTACGCGCGACACTCGACTGGAGCTACGCACTCCTCACGCCGCACGAGGCGGCGCTGCTCCACCGTCTCGCCATCTTCGCGGGGAGTTGGAACCTCGCCGCCGCCGAAGCGATCTGCGATCTGGCGGGGGGCGCGACCCGGCACCCGGGCGCTGGCCGCGATGATGTGCTCATCCCGGCCAACCGCGCGCGCCCCTCTTTGTTGGAGATACTGGCCCAACTGGTGGATCAGTCGCTCGTCACAGTCACCACCATCGGCGGGATGACGCGCTATGCCCTGCTGGAGATCGTGCGCCAGTATGCCGGGGAGCGCCTCGCCGCCGATGGCGAGGCCGCGTCGATCCGGCGGCACCATGCGGAGTGGTATCTGCAGCTGGCTGAGGAATCCGGGGAGGGCCTCGATGGCACCGAACAGGTACGCTGGTTGCGCCAGCTCGAGATCGAGCACGACAACCTCCGCTGGGCATTGCGCTGGGCACTCAATGACGGTGCCGCCCCGCTCGCGCTGCGACTCTGTGCCGCGCTCTGGCGCTTCTGGGAGAGCCATAGCTATCTCAGCGAGGGGTATGACTGGTGCCTGCGGGCGCTCGCCTTACCCGACGACGCGCCCACGCTCCGCGCTGGCACACTGCTCGGTGCGGGGCGGCTCGCCTACTGTCGCAACGATATCGCCGCCGCTCGTACCCACATCGCAGCGGTCGTGGCGTTCGCGCGGGCGGCCGGCGACCAGGACCGCCTCGCCACGGCGCTCACCTACTTGGGACACGTCGCCCTCATAGGGGATCGGGAGGAGGCGCAACAACTCTATGCCGAAAGCCTGGCGATCGGCCAGGCCAGTGGCGATCGGCGTAGCGAGGCTCTCAACCTCAGCGGCCTCGGCAATGTGGCGATCCGGCGCGAGGACTACGCCGCAGCCCGCCCTCTGCTGGTGGCGGCGCTCGCCCGCGCCGAGGAGACCGGCATGCACGGTGAGGCGGCGTTCGTGCTCCGCTGCCTCGGCAGGGTCGCCTTTGCCCACGGCGAATTGGCGCAGGCGCAAGAGTACTACGAGCGCTGCATCGCGCGCTGGCACGAACTTGGTAATCGGCGCGAGGTGGCGATCTTCCAGACAGAACTGGGGCACCTCGCGCTCGCGCAAGGTCGCCATGTCGCCGCCGCCCAACTCCTGCCCTGGAGCCTCGCCATGTTGCGCGATCTGGCGATCGCGCAACGCTTCCCCTACTGCCTCGAAGGTCTCGCCACCCTCGCGCTGGCTCGCAGCCAACCACGTCGGGCGCTCCGGCTGGCGGCGGTGGCCGCCGCGCTGCGGTCCCGCCACGGGACGACCATGCCTGAAATCGAGGGCGTCCACGTCATGCGCGCGATCGCCGAGGCCTGCGCCGCGCTCGGCGAGGCGGCGAGCGCGACAGCGTGGAGCAGCGGCCTCAACCTCGCGCTCGACGACGCCCTCGCCGAGGCGCTGACGTAGCCAGCGGCCCCACCGCGCCTCGCCCGAATCCCGGTCCCCGGCACGCACGCACCGCGTTTCCCCCAACTATGATCCAGCTATGCGGCACCCCCTACGCTGTGATAGGCGGGTATCGCCTGCCCGCGCCGTTGTAGCCGGAGATGGCGATGAGCAGGCGTTTCAACTCCTTCCTCTTACGCCGCTGGGACCGTGCCGACGGGGGAATCAGGATCGAGATCGAGCACATCCAGGAGGGGACGCGCGTGGTCGTCGCTTCGGCTGCGGCGGCCCTGCGCTGGATCGATCGACACACGGCCAGCGACGACAGCACGGTGGCACCGAACGCGGAGACCGGCCCGGCGAGGAACGGGCCGCCGGACGACAACGAGGCGTAACGCTGCGGCGGTGAAAAGGCGGATGAGTACGGTGAATGAGGAGGGCGACATGTCTCGACGGTTCGCGACGACAGCACGGTGGCTCGGGCTCCTGGCACTCTGTCTCGGCATGATTACGGCGCTCATCCCTTCGGCGATCGCGGCGGCAACACCGGGCGGCATGCTGGGCTGGGGCGGCGATGACAGCGGGAGTCTTTGTCTGGGTAGCTTGACATTACGGCAGACCACCCCGACAGCGGCGATCGGCGCGGCGAGCAGCAATGTCGTCGCCGTCGCGGCGGGGGGCTACTACAGCCTGATGCTGAAGGCGGACGGCACGATCTTCGCCTGCGGCCTCAACCGCTACTACGGGACCCTCGGCATCGGCACCGAGGATAGCGCCAACCACCCGACGCCGCAGCAGGTCGTCGGCGTGAGCGGCGCGACCGCGATCGCCGCCGGGAAAGACCACGGCCTGGCTGTGGTCGGCGGCGGCGTCTACGCCTGGGGTCACAACGCGCACGGCGAACTGGGGCAGGGGACGACCGATAGCACCGCCCACCCCACCCCCACGGCGATCGGTGGGTTGACCGGCGTCAAGGCGGTCGCGGGCGGCGTCGAGACGAGCTTCGCGATCAAGACCGACGGCACCCTCTGGGCCTGGGGAAACAATAACGCCGGGCAGCTCGGCCTCGGTACCACAGGCGACCGCACGACCCCGCAGCAAGTTTTCCTCGCACCGAGCGTCCCCTTGCTGGCGCAGTCGGTCGCGAGCGGCGAGCAGCATGCCGCCGTGGTCGCCACCGACGGCAAGGTCTACACCTTCGGCGGCAATGGTGAGGGCGAACTGGGCAATGGGGCGACCGACGCGTCACCGCACCCGAACCCGGTCCAGGTCGCCGTGCTCGGCGCGAATAACACCGCCGTCGTCGCGGGCTATCGCCACTATCTCGTCCTGAAAGGCGATGGCACGGCTTGGGGCTGGGGCAAGGATAATATCGGGCAACTAGTGGGTCACGCGACGTATAAATGATGATCGTGCCATGGCAGCTTGCCGCACCATCGTTGCCGCCATCCTGTCGATGCAGGGCGACTGATCGTCAATTATTCGCTGGCTGACCCACTAGGGCGCGGCACGGCCACGACCACCGGTTGCGGTTGTCAGCCGACCCCGGCAGCGGTGGCCGGACTGGCGGGGGCGCAGGCACTCGGCTCCGGGCAAGACCACAGCCTCGCGCTCCTGACCGATGGCACGGTACGCGCCTGGGGGAACGGCCTCAGCGGCCAACTGGGCAACGGTGTCCTGGGCAACAGCGCCAGCCCGGTGCAGGCGAGCGGGCTGACCAACGCGGTCGCCATCTCCACCGGACCCTACGCGCAGCAGAGCCTCGCCGTCAGATCCACGCCAGGGACGGCGATCGTCAGCGTGAGCCCGCTGGCGGTGCAGTTCCCCAACCAGTTGGTCGGCACGACCAGCACGCCGCAACTCGTGCGCCTCTCCAATAGCGGCACTCAGCCGTTGGTCGTCGGCGCGATCACGATCGTCGGCACCAATCCCGGCGACTTCGCCCAGACGAATACGTGTAGCACGCCCGTCGCCCCGACCGGCTCCTGCACCATCAGCGTCACCTTCACCCCCGCCGCCACCGGGGGGCGCGTCGCGACCCTGCGGATCGTCGATAACGCGGGGGACAGCCTACAGCAGGTCAACCTCACCGGCACCGGGGTGCAATCGCACCCGCCCTTCAATCTGGTGATCACCTTCGCCGGGACGGGCAGCGGCACCATCGGTGTCACCGCCACCAACATCTCCCAGCCGACCCCGAACCATTACCTCATCCCGCAGGTCGCGGTCGCGACCCTGATCCCACAGGCGAGCAACAGCGTCTTCACCGGCTGGAAACTCGATGGCGTCTTCGTCGGGTGGGCCAGCCCGCTCACGCTGACGATGGACATCGACCACACGATGGAGGCCACATTCGTCCCGGTCCCCACCTTCGGCGACGTGCCAGGCGGGAAGGCATACACCGACGCGGTCCTGCAACTGGCCGCGCGCGACATCATCCGGGGCTGTGACCAGACCGCGACCCCGCGCCTCTACTGCCCCGCCGATCTGACCTTGCGCGCGCAGATGGCGGCGTTGATCGCCCGCGCCAGCGGCTGGGACGCCGAAGACCATAACAATGCCTTCCCCGATCGCGGGCCGATCGACGACGGCCTCTGGCGCAACATCGGGACGGTCGCCTTCTATAACGTGGCGCGCGGTTACACCGACGGCACCTATAACCCGACCGGCGAGATCCTCCACGTCCAGACGATCTCGTTCATCACCCGCGCGATGATCACCAAGGGCTACTGGGATCTCCAGGCGGATGGCGGCGGCTATCCCAACGTCCCTGCCGCGTCAGGCCATCGCCAGGACATCGCCACCTTCGTCCGCTATGCGGGCGCGCTGCCCGACTCCCCGAACACCAGCGGGGACTTCGTAGACTGGGACCAGCCGAGCACACGGGCCTGGTTCGCCCGCGCCCTCTGGCAAGCGCTGAACAGCTACTGGAGCGTCGACCGCGTGCCATAACGTCGCCCAGCAGACACACATCTCGCGGGGCAGGGCGAGGATCGGCAAGCAAGACACAGGCCAGGGGGCCGCGCCATAGTGAGCGCGGCCCCCTGGTCGCTGCCGGCGAGGGGCCGACGCGGGGAGCACGATCAAGGCTGCCCGGCGGGGCGCACGCCGGTTCGGTGACAGCCGTACGCGACGGTGCCGACAGCCCTTGCAAGCCGTCGGCACCATACCAGCGCACGAACGCCGATGTCCCCGGCCCTTGAGAGCCGCGAAGATCACCGTCACCGGGCCGACGAAGAGGAGCCCTCGGCCCAGGTCCGCCACCGGCACCGCGATCGCCCGGCCTTGCAAACCGTGCGTGCATCGTGCGCGGGGGCGGCGTGTCTGTGTCTGAGACTACCAGCGCCTTGCCTCCTTGTCAATATCCCGCCTGCACAAGCGTATAGCCCGACGGCGGCAGCCCGCCCGATGCGCCTCAGAAGGCCCACCGTCCCTGGACGAACAGCGTGACGAAGAGGGCCATGAAGAGCAGCGACCAGACGGTGAGGATCAGGAACCAGGTCCGCCCTGCGGCCAACCGCGCGAAGAGGAGATAGAGCGGGAAGAGGGTCAGCGTGTAGCGCGGCACGCTGAGGACGAACGCGGTGCTGGTGAAGAGGAGCCAATTGCCGAACATCCAGATCGCGTAGGAGGGCCGCAGCAGGAGCGCCGTGGCGACCGCGCCGCCGAAGCCGAGCGCGATGAACAACGTCTCCTGCACGCCGACCAGCTGCGCGTCGGCGGGGGTGCGCCAGCCGATCGAGCACACGCTGCCGCCGATCCCGTTCCACGGCCAGTCGAACGACTTGTACCAGTGCTCGCGTTGATAGTGGAGGAATTGCAACGGATCGCCGTAGACGACGCGATTGAGCAGCAGATACCCGAGTATCCCCACGATTGGCAGCCCGATCCAGAGCCATTCGCGCCGGAACTGCCCCCGCGCGCGGTAGAGGAGCGCCACCTCCACGGCGAAGGCGGGCAGCAGCAACAGGCCGTTGATCCGCGTCAGACAGGCGAGCGCGCCGAGGCAGCCGGCGAGCGCCCAGCGTTCGTGGCGCGCGGCCAGGAATGCGCCGAGGATCAACGCGATGAACAGGCTCTCGGTGTACCCGATCTGCAGGAAGTAGCTCGTCGGGAAGATCAGCAGGAACCAGACCGCCCGACTCGCAAACTCCGCCGTGCCATCCAGCAGCGCCAGCCGTCGCAGCAGGAGCGCCGCCGCCAGCGAGGCGACACCCGAGACGATGAAGGCCGCGAGTAGCTCGTTGACGACGAGGAGCGACACGAGCCGGATCGCGAGCGGGTAGAGCGGGAAGAAGACGATCAGGAAGCGATCCTCGCCGACCGTCTGATAACCGTCGCGCGCGATGCTGAGGTAGTGCGGGGCGTCCCAGCGATTCCAGAGGGCCAGCGCATCGCGCGGCCCCGCCACCGCCTTGTCCGCGATCGCGGAGTACGCCAGCAGCCCGAAGAGGAGGATGATCGCCTTCGCCGCCAGCGCGCCCAGCAACGTCTGCCGGTCGGCGGCGTCGAGCCAGCGTTGGGTTCGTGTTGTAACGGCGGGCATGTCCTTGGCCTGTACCGTGGATACGCCCGTTTTTGGCGTCCGCGCGCGCGACTTACCTGCCATCTACCCGCCCCTGGTGGCACACCTAGCCCATCGGTGGCGTGATGGTAGCACACACCCGCATTGGTCGGACGCGGCGATACCCACGTCCGACCAATGTCTGCGCGGCACTGCGCCGACGCAGACGCTAAAGGATCTCGTCCATCGTATAGAGACCCGGCGCGCGCCCGACGAGCCAGCGCGCGGCGCGGAGCGCGCCCGCCGCGTAGGTGCCGCGCGTGATGGCGCGGTGGGAGACTTCGATCTGCTCGCCGTCGCTGGCGAGGATGATCCGGTGCTCGCCCGGGTTCCCCCCGGCGCGGACGGCGTGGATGCCGATCTCCCCCGCCGTGCGCGGCGCGTGCCCCTCGCGCCCGAAGCGGGCACGCGCGGCGAAATCGGCGAGTTCGCCGGCGCGCGCGGCGGCGAGGGCGCGCGCGATCGTCAGGGCGGTGCCGGAGGGGGCGTCGGCCTTGTGGCGATGGTGCGTCTCGACGATCTCCAGGTCGTACCCCTCGCCGAGCGCGCGGACAAGTTCGGGCAGGAGGCGCAGGAGCGCGGTCAGCCCGATGCTGGTGTTGGCGGCGATGATCGTCGGGACGCGCGCCGCGACCGCCTCGACCGCCGCGCGCTGCGTTGCGGTCAGGCCGGTGGTGCCGGTCAGGAAGGGGAGTCCGGCGGTGGCGGCGGCCTCGGCGTAGGCGGGGGTCGCGTCCGCGCGCGAGAAGTCGATCAGCACGTCGGCACCGGACAGATCCGGGGCGTCCCCCGCCGTCGCCCGCACGCCGAGCGTCCCGACCCCGATCAATGCCCCGAGATCGGTGCCGACGAGCGGGCTTCCGGCGCGCGCGAAGCCCGCCGCGATCGTCAGGTCCGGCGCGGCGTGGGCGGCGGCGAGGATCTCGCGACCCATCCGCCCGCCCACGCCGGTCACCGCGAGACGGAGGGCGCTCATGCCGTCGCCCCCGCCGTCGCCCCCGCCATCACGCCCGCCTCGGCCAGAGCAGCGGCGACGCGCGCCCGCGTCGCGTCGCTCACCGGGGCGAGGGGGAGGCGCAGTTCGCCGGAGCAGAGGCCGACCAGCTCCGCCGCCGCCTTCACCGGGCCGGGATTCGTCTCCAGGAACATCGCGCGGGAGAGGCCGTAGAGGCGCAGGTGCTGCTGCTGCGCCTCGGCGATCCGCCCCGCCCGCCACGCCGCGATCAGGGCGGCGGCGGCGGCGGGGGCGACGTTGGAGACGACCGAGATCACGCCGCGCCCGCCGATCGCTAGCAGCGGCAGGGTCAGCGAATCGTCGCCGGAGAGGAGGATGAAGTCGGGGCCGCAGAGGCGGATCACTTCGCTCGCCTGGTCGAGCGAGCCGCTCGCCTCCTTGATCCCGATGATCGTCGGGCACTCCTGCGCCAGCCGCGCGACCGTCTCCGGGAGCATGTTCACGCCGGTGCGCCCCGGCACGTTGTAGAGGATGATCGGCAGCGGCGTCGCGGCGGCGATGGCGGCGAAGTGCCGGTACAATCCCTCCTGCGTCGGCTTATTGTAGTACGGCGTGATCTGCAGCAGCGCGTCCGCCCCGTCGCGCGCGGCGGCCTCGGAATAATGAATCGCCTCGGCGGTGTTGTTCGAGCCCGCCCCGGCGACGACCGGGATACGCGGTCGCCCGGTCCGCTCGGCCCACTCGCGCGCGGCGCGCACGGTGATCGCGATGGTTCGCTCGTGCTCCTCCGGGGTGAGGGTCGGCGACTCGCCGGTGGTGCCGCAGGGGACGAGCCCGGTGGTTCCATTGTCGCACTGGAAGGCGACGAGGCGTTCGAGCGCCCCCTCGTCGAGCGCGCCATCGCGGAACGGGGTGATCAGGGCGGTCAGCGATCCGGTGAAGTCCATCGTCTGCTCCTTCTTTCATGCCCGGTGAGGGTCGGGCGATCGGTCGTCGGTCGTCGGTCGTCGGGCGGCGGTCAGGCGGTGGTTGGCAGCGAGTTTCCTCAGCGGCGGCGCTTCACGGTCGCCCCCTTTCGCTGGCGGTCAGCGGCCCGGACACGGCCCGGAGCGCGTCGGGCGCGGGGGCGATGAAGTCGCGCCGGAAGGTGTCGTGCAGGTGGGCGACGGCGAGGGTCGCCTGCTCCTGGGGGATGACGCAGGTGACGGAGATCTCGGAGGTGGAGACCATCAGGCAGGGGATCGCCGCCTCGGCCAGGGTGGCGAAGAGGCGCGCGACGTAACCGGGGCGATTCAGCATCCCGGTCCCGACGAGCGAAACCTTGGCGAGATCGCCCTGCGCCGCCACGCGCGCCCCGAGCGAGCGCGCGGCCTCTTCGACGATCGACAGGGCGGTCGCCAGTTCGTCGGATGCCACGGTGAAGCCGAGCTCGATCGTGCCATCCGGCCCGGTGCTCTCCGCGATCACGTCGATGCTGACCTCCGCCCCGGCGAGCGGGCCGAAGATCCGCGCGAGGGTCGCCGGGCCGCCGGGCAGCCCGGTCACGGTGATCCGCGCGATCTGGGTATCGTGGACCACGCCGCTGAGGGTTCTACCCCGTTCCATCGTTTCCTCCCGTGTCTGTGCGCCTATCTGCCGATCGTGCTGCCCATTCGCGGGCGGGGTATCGGGGCCGATGATCGTGCCGGGGCCATCATCGAGGCTGGAGCGGACAGCGATCTCGATGCCGTAGAGCGCGCCGAGCTCGATCGCGCGCGGGTGCAGCACCTTCGCGCCGTGCCAGGCGAGTTCGGCCATCGCGGCGTAGCCGATCCGCCCCAGCCAGATCGCATCGGGGACGAGGCGCGGATCGGCGGTGTAAACGCCGTCCACGTCGGTGAAGATGTCGCAGCGACCTGCGCCGAGGGCGGCGGCGAGGGCGACGGCGGTGGTGTCCGAGCCGCCCCGCCCCAGCGTCTGCACCTCGCGCCGCCCGTTGACGCCCTGGAAACCGGCGACGATCGCGACCTCACCGGCGGCGAGGACGGCGCGGAGCCGCCCCGTCGTGATCCGCGCGATCCGCGCCCGCCCCCAGCGTCCCGCCGTGCGGATCCCCGCCTGCCCGCCGCTGAGGGAGCGCGCGGGGGTGCCCATGCCGTCGAGCGCCAGCGCCAGGAGGGCCATGCTCTGCGCCTCACCGGTGGCGAGGAGTTGGTCGAGTTCGCGCCCCGCCGGGCGCGCGGTGAGTTGCGCGGCGAGTCCGAGGAGTTCATCGGTCGTCTTGCCGCGCGCGGAGACGACCACCACCACCCCATCGCCCGCGCGCGCCGCCTCGGCCACGCGCAGCGCGACCGCCCGGATCCGCTCCACGGTGGCGACCGAACTGCCGCCATACTTCTGGACCACGATCGCCATCGCGCTCATCCCTTCATCAACAGTCAACAGTCGCGCACGCAAAAATCCCGCGAGCCGCATCGGCCCACGGGATTTATTTGACGTTTGTTAGCGGTTCAGTGCGCGCGCGCGATTACCTCCCCGACGTCTTCCCGATGGGCGCGATGCGGAGTTGGCTTTTTTTACTCGCGGTTGCGGCAAAGGCCAGGGACATCATCGTCAACACCATCTCAGCGTCGGGTCACACGGTCGAGGTTGGCATGCCAACCCTGTCCGGTACAGTAGCACGGCCGGGCGGGGGCGTCAAGGGGTGGCGCGTGCGGTTTACGACGGTGCCTCGGCGTAGAGCATCTCACGGATCGCCAGGATCTCCTGGCGGCGGTCGGTATTGCGCTCGATCTCGCCCACCATCTTGTCGATGCCATGCAGGACGGTGGTGTGGTCGCGTCCGCCGAGCGATTGCCCGATATCCGCCAGCGAGCGGTCGGTCTCCTCGCGCATCACGTACATCGCCACCTGACGCGGCAGGACGATCTCCTTGGTGCGCCCCTTGCCGCGCAGATCCTTCTCCGCGACGCTGTAGAAACGCGCGACCGTATCGATGATCCGCGGCAGGGTGATCAGGCGGCGCTTGGTGTTGAGTTGCGGGTCGTTCATCGCGGTCGTCGCCAGCTGCATCGTCACCGGCACCCGCTCCAGTTGCGCGTGCGCGACGATCCGGTTCAGCGTCCCTTCCAATTCGCGGATGTTGCTCTGCACCTTCTGCGCGACGTACTCGATCACCTCGCGCGGGATATGTAATCCGCCCGTCTCGCCCCGCTGCTGCAAGATCGCGATGCGCGTCTCCAGATCCGGCGGCTGCACATCGGCGATCAGCCCCCACTCGAAGCGCGAACGCAAGCGGTCGTCGAGGGTCTGGATCGCTTTCGGCGGGCGGTCGCTGGAGAGGATGATGTGCTTGCCGAGCTGGTGCAGGTGATTGAAGGTGTGGAAGAACTCCTCCTGCGTCGACTCCTTGCCCGCGATGAACTGGATGTCGTCGATCATCAGGATGTCGACCGTGCGGTAGCGGTCGCGAAACTCCTCCATCTTGCCGGAGCGGATCGAGGCGATCAGCTCGTTGGTGAAGCGCTCGGAGGTCAGGTAGAGGACGCGCATGTCGCCGCCGTGCCGCGCCCGGGCGTGATGGCCGGTGGCGTGCATGAGGTGGGTCTTGCCGAGGCCGACGCCCCCATAGATGAAGAGGGGATTGTAGACCGCGCCGGGATTGTCCGCGACGGCGAGGCTCGCCGCATGCGCCAGGCGATTGCTCGGGCCGACGACGAAGGTGCTGAAGAGATAGCGCGGGTTGAGGCCATCGCTCCCCACCGTGCCGAGCTCGAGCTGCAGCACCGGCAGGGGGGTCCCGGTGCCGAGGCGCGAGGCCGGGTCCGGCTCGGCGCTCTTCGCCCTGGTCGTCTCGGTCTTGCCCTTGACGATCTTGGTCGCACCGGGCGCGACGCCATTCTGGACGGACTGCGCGCCGTTGAGGACGCTGAAGTTGACGGTGATCGGGCGGCGGGCGACGACGCTGAGGCTCGCGGCGATCTTGTCCTTGTACTTCCGCGTCAGGTTCTCGACGATGAAGGTGTCGGGCGCACCGACCAGCGCCGTCCCTGCTTCGGGGTCGAGTTCGATCAGGCGGGACAATTCGAGCCAGGCACGATATTCGCTGTCGCGGACACGCGCCTTGGTCTTCAAGTCATTGAGGACGATGCGCCAGGTTTGGTCGATATGCATCCCGCACTCCACGCCGCTACAACCGTCCGTCCGCTGGGAGTGTACGTACACATAGTAGCACCAGCGACCGCGCGAGATCAAGCCCTTAACGCGCCATTAACAGTGCGCGTTACAAGAATGCTTGCCACGCTGGCACATCGGGGGCCGATCGGCGGAAGAGGCATAGGCGGCGGAGAGCACCCTGCGAGCGCGGCGGCAATGAAGGCCCGACACGACGATCAAGGTCGGTTTACTCCATCACAACAAGGGATAAGCCCGGTGCGGCATCTCGGCCTACGATCGCGCGGGCCGCGTGTGACGCAGTGCCCTATCTGTCGCTCCGCTCAGCACCCGCTTATGCCAGATCGTCAGAATGGCACGGTTCGGTGGCGGGAAAGGTCGCGCATCCACCCGTTATTCTCCCTTATCGCAGCGCGCCGCACAAGAGCCGCGCTGCGCCCGGATTCGGCGTTACGGCAACTTGCAACGCCGCTTGCCCCGTGTCGCTCGCAATCGCCACACGAGGCCATGCTGCCGCGCGCCGATCGCCGCGTGGTCGGCGTAGCACGATGCACGGTGGTATACTTCGCGTTCGACCGACGAGCCGAGGCGAATAGGGAGTCGTGCCCATGCGCGAGCTGTTCCGATGGCAGCCCAAATTCACCCCCGCCGCCGAACGGGATGGTGCCGACGTACCCGATAATTTGTTCTTCAAATGTCCGCAGTGCAAAGAACTCAATTACGGCAAAGAGTTCCAGGAATCCCTGCATGTCTGCCAGCACTGCGGCTACCATGCCCCCCTCTCGGCGTATGAGCGCCTGGCGATGCTCCTCGATGCGGATACCTTCGCGGAGTGGGACATGGGGCTCCGCCCGGAGGATCCGCTCGGCTTCGTCGCGGGACCACCGGGGAAAGAAGAAAGCTACCGCGCCAAGCTCGAGAGCGCCCGCCGCAAGACGAGCCTCCAGGAAGCGATCGTCTCCGGCGAGGGGCGGATCGCCGGGCAGCCGCTGGTGATCGTCGTCGCCGACTTCGGCTTCATGGGCGCGAGCATGGGCTCGGTCTTCGGCGAAAAGCTCGCCCGCGCCGCCGAGCGCGCCGTGGAGCGCGGCCTGCCCTTGCTGACCGTCTCCGCCTCCGGCGGGGCGCGGATGCAGGAAGGGCTCCTCTCCCTGATGCAGATGGCGAAGACAACCGCCGCGCTGGCCCAGCTCGGGCATGCGGGCCTGCCACACCTCTCGCTGCTGGTCGATCCCTGCTACGGCGGCGTCACCGCGTCGTACGCAACGGTGGCCGACGTGGTGCTCGCCGAGCCGGGCGCGCGGATCGGCTTCGCGGGGCAGGGTGTGATCGAGCAGATCACCCGGCAGAAGTTGCCCGAGGGCTTCCAGCGCGCCGAGTTCCAGCTCGAACATGGGATGCTCGACCTGATCGTGCCACGCCGCGAGCTGTGCGACACCATCACCACCCTGCTGCGCCTCTACAAAGGGCGGTCAACCGGGCGCGCGGCGGTGACGACGATTAACGTCGCCGCCGCCGCTGCGGCGACCGAGGAAGCGGTGGGGGGACGACGATGAGCGCGAAGAACGCGACGGCCAATACGCTCGACGCCTGGGCGCGGGTGCAACTGGCCCGCCACCCGGAACGACCCCATACCCTCGATTACATCGGCGAGTTGTGCTCCGATTTCATCGAATTGCACGGCGACCGCACCTTCCGCGACGATGCCGCGATCGTGGGTGGGCTCGCGCGCCTCAACGGCACCGGGCATACGGTGATGGTCATGGGGCATCAGAAGGGTTCCAACACCAAGGAAAATCTGCGGCGTCACTTCGGGATGGCCCACCCCGAAGGCTTCCGCAAGGCGCGTCGACTGATGCGCCACGCGGAGAAGTTCGGCCTGCCGCTGCTGACCTTCCTCGACATCCCCGGCGCGGACCCCGGCATCGCCTCCGAGGAGCGCGGGCAGGGGACCGCTATCGCCGAGTGCATCCAGACGCTGACCGAACTGCGTACCCCCATCGTCGCCACCGTGATCGGCGAGGGCGGGAGCGGCGGGGCGCTGGCGCTCGGGGTCGCGGACGAGGTGATCATGCTGGAGAACGCGGTCTACGCGGTCGCCAGCCCGGACGCCGCCGCCTCGATCCTCTGGCGCGACGCCAGGCAGGCCCCCGCAGCGGCAGCCGCGATGAAGATCACCGCCGCCGACGCGCTCGACTTCGGTGTGATCGACCGGATCGTGGCGGAGCCGACCCCCGCGCACGAGGATCCGCGCGCGGCGATGCGCGCGGTCGGCGCGGCGATCCGGGACTCGCTCGAACGGTTGACCGTCCTCTCGACCGAGGATTTGCTGGCCGGGCGCTACCGTAAGTTCCGCGCGATCGGGCGTTGGCACGAGGTCGCGAATTAGCCGGGGACCGGGACTGAAGTGCCCCGGAGGGCAGCCACTACCCATGAAGGGCACACTGTCCCGGCTAAGGGCTGCGGCCACGAAGTCCCCTGCGGGGACTAGAAACTGCGGGCGGGGTCAAGCATGCTGCGTGGCGCTGTAACAGTCCTCAACAAGCGAAAACACGGGTAGAAGCCGGGGCGATATATGCTCCGGCTTCTGCTTTTCTCATCCGCCCAACATCGCCTACAATAGCGACTTGTGCCGACCTGGCAAAACCATACCCGTGCAGGGCTTGAATCCGGCGTGAAGCGTGCTATATTTGTTCGTACACCTTGACGCCCCGGCGAATAGTGGGACGCCATCGCGGTGTTTTTGTCGCGGTGTGGGGCGGCGTCACCCTTTTCCGAGGTTCTTTCCGCATGGCGGAGATAGTCGCCGCAGGAGGATCGCATGGTCGCGCAGCCCGTCACCGAATCCGAGGATCCCCGGCTACGCCCCGGCGCGCGTGGTCGCTATGCCCCGCCGCCGCAACTCTTCCCACTGGCCCTCGCCGGTTCGCTCGATCGCCCGGATAATCCGTTGCACATCGAGCGCGACCAGGACGGCCTCTACCTGATCCGCCAGCGTGCGAGCGGGCGGCTGCTGGCGCGCACCGCCGACCCCGCCACCCTGCCGAAGCTCTTCGCCACCCTGCTCGGCTGAGCCATCCGTCGTACGCTCGTGCAGGGACTACCTCACTATGTCACGACCCGTCAGCAGCGGCGAGCGCGCCACGCTGCTCGCCGCACTCGAAGCAAACTTCGCGCAGTATTGTATTACCTATAGTCGCTTGCCGGGCGGAGCAACCCACAGCGAAGGGGGGCTGCGCTGGTTCAGCAGCGGCATCCCGGAGCCGTGGTTCAATGGTGTCCTCGGGGAGCGCGACGGAGCAGCACCCGCGCCGCCGGCCATCGCCCCGATCCGCGACCACTTCGCACACCTCCAGTTGCCCTTTCTCTGGCATCGCCCACCGGACAGCACCGTGCGCGCGGAGGCACCGCTCCTCGCACAGGGGTTCCGCCTCTTCGCGGACGAACCGGGGATGGCCCTCGATCTCGCGATGCTGCCTCGCGGCGATTCCTTCCCTCCGGGCCTCACGATCGAACGGGTCGAAGGGCCAACGGCGCTGGAGGAGTGGACTGCGGTCTGGATGGATGGTGTCCCCGAGCCGACCCGCCAACGCTGCCGCGCGGCCTACCACGCGCTCGGACCCGCCGCTGGTGACTACTATCTGGGGCGATTCGCTGGCGTGCCGGTCGCCACGGTGAAGCTTTTCTACGCCGCCGGGGTCGTCTCGGTCCAGCACGTGCTGACGTTGCCCCCGGCGCGACGACGCGGGATCGGCGGGGCGCTCGTCGGCCACGCGCTCCGGCAGGCACGCGAGCGGGGCTACCGGAGCGCCGTGCTCACGTCTACCCCCGCCGGTTCTGGCACCTACGCCCGCCTCGGCTTCCGCGAAGTGTGCCGCTGCAAGAGCTTCCTCTGGACACCCGACATCGAGGTGACGGGCGACTGACGCCACCGCAGCACGATCGCTGGCCTCAGCGCACGTTCCAGCGGAAGAAGCGCGTGGCGACGAGGAGCGAGGCGACCGGCCAGGCCAGCAAGATCGCGAGCTGCCCCTGCACATCGCGCAGGGTCGCACCGGCTTTGCACAAAAACTCAAGAAAACGGCATTGCTTCGTCAGTACGAACGCGCCAACGAGCGAGTTTTTGTGCAAAGCCGGTCGCACCGTAGATCATGATCTGGCGCAGGGCTTCATTGATGTGCGTCAGCGGCATGGCGCGGACGAGCGGCCGGAGGAAAGCGGGCGCGGCGGTCGTGTCGAAATAGGAGCCACCGAGGAACATCATCGGGAAGGCGGCGAGGGTCGAGATCGCTTGCGCCCCCTCGGACTTCGGCACGAACGCGCCGATCACAAAGCCGAACGCCAGGATGGCGAGGGTGGCGACGATCACCACGGCCCCCAGCGCCCAATAGCTCCCGACGATCTGCACCCCGAAGACGGCCCGCGCGATGACCAGCAGCACCACGGCTTAGAGGAGCGAGAAGGCGAGCCGCGCGCCGATCTGCGTCAGCAGCAGGGTCGGCGGGCGCAGCGGCGTCACCGCCAAACGCTTCAGGACGCCGCGCTCGCGCCAGGCGATCAGCGTCGCCCCCACCGCCAGATTCACCCACCCGAGGAGTTCGGCGGTCGGCACGCTGCGCCGGTAGAGCGCCGCCAGGAGGCGGAGATTGTCGGTGAGGGAGAGGTCCTTGAAGAGCGCGGTACTCTGGAGTTGCACCCCGATCCGCGCGTGGACCGCCCGCTTCGCCCGTCGCACGTCCAGGCCATCGATGATCGCCGCGCCGCCGTTGGGGTCGCGCAGCCCCTCCAACAGCTCCAGGACCGTCGATTTCCCCGCGCCATTCGCGCCGAGGATGCCGAAGATCTCCCCGCGACGCACGCCGAAGGAGACACCAGCGACCGCCACCTTGGCCCCGTAGACCTTGCGGAGGTCTCGCGCCTCCACGATCGTGTCGCGCGCCGGTTCAACCGGTAGCCCCTGCGGGGCGGCAATCGTCGCCTCGGTCGTCGGACGTGATCGCGTCAGCATCGGGAATCCCTCCGTGGTAGGCGGCAGTCGACAGTCGGCAGTCGTCGGTCGTCAGAGGAACATGACGCCAGCATACGGGCGATGAGGTGTGAGGAGACGTTTCTCCCTGCCGACTGCTGACTGCCAACTGCCGACTCGTTCAGTACGGGAAGATCTGCTCGTCATCGTCCTTGGTGGCGACGGTCGGGGCCGGGGTGATGCGCCACGGATCGAGGGCGGCGGGGCGATCGAGGCGACCGCGCAGCAAGAGGAACGCCCCACCGCCGCTCAGGGCGAACGGCCAGAGGACGACCAGGATTCCGGCGCTATGGAAGCTATGGAAGATGAAGAGTTCGAAGAGGGTGCCGAAGACCAGCAGCATCGTCAGGCCGGTACGCGCTGTATGCGTCCCGGTCTGCACCAGCGCGGGCTTGCCGTCCCACAAGCCGCCGATCACCATGCCGACGCCGGTGGCGGTCGGGAGGAGCGCCCAGATGTAGGCCCACGACTCGTAGTAATCGAACAGGCTCTGGCCGAGGAAGATCAGCCCGAGCGTCGTCAGGACCGTCGCCGGGATCGCCAGCGGCCCCGCGCCGCGCCCGCCGAGAAGCATCATCGCGTAGAAGCAGCAGCCGGGGATGATGATGAAGAACGGCCAGAATTGCTCCCCGAGGTGGAGCGGCGTGTAACGCTGCACGAGCGGCACCAACCCGATGGCGATCAGGAGCGCCCCGCCACCGACGCCGCGCATGTCCCGCTGAAAGCCTGCTGATTGTTGCTGCTGCATCGTTCCCTCCGTTCACAAAACCGTTCGCATCCCATTGCCTACAGTGTAGAGGCGCGCGGCGACGCTGCCATGTGCCGCAAGGGATGTTTCGGGGCGTGGGGATCGAGGGGATATAGGCGGATCGTCATGGGTGCCGAGCGACAGGGCATGAACGAGTGCGGAATGACGAATGGCGAGTGGCGGAGACAGGGTTGGTGGCAAGGCAAACGTGCCAGCCCCTCCCCATCGTCCTATTCGTCACCCCGCATTAGCGGTGCGTACCCGCGTCATACGAATGGCGACAGGTTTGGTATGCTCGGTGGGCGGTCGGATGCGCGACCAACGTGCGTGGCACGTCGGGAGGGCGAAGTGCCCTGCGATGGCGCATAGACAACATCGCAACTAGCGGAGGAGCCCGCCGCGATGGACGAAATCGCCCGCTACAACATCGCGCGCTGGCAGGCGCTGGCCGACGCCGACGCCCTCTTCACCCGACCGGCACTGGGGCTCGATCCGGCAGCCGCGCGGGCGCTCGTCGATCCCGAAGGTTTGCTCGGGGCGCTCGCCGGACGCGCGGTGCTCTGCCTGGCCGGGGGCGGCGGGCGACAGTCGGTCGCGTTCGCGCTGCTCGGGGCACGGGTCACGGTCGCGGATCTCTCGGAGGCGCAACTGACGCGGGATCGCGCGGCGGCGGCGCACCACGGCGTGCGTATCGAGGCGATCCAGGCCGATATGCGCGACCTCTCGGGGCTCCCGGCGCGCGCGTTCGACATCGTCCACCAGCCCTACGCGCTCAATTTCGTGCCGGAGGCCAGCGTCGTCTTCCGCGAGGTCGCGCGCGTACTGCGACCGGGCGGGCGCTATTACTTCCACTGCGCCAACCCCTTCTTCAGCGGGATCGGCACGCGGGACTGGAACGGGGAAGGTTACACCCTGCGGCAGCCCTACGTCGCCGGCGCGGAGACGACCTATGCCGACGAATCGTGGGTCCACGCGGGCGGACGGCAGGACATCCCGGCGATCCCCGGTCCGCGCGAATATCGCCACACCCTTGGCGCGCTCGTCAACGGCCTCAGCGCGCACGACTTCATCCTGCGGCATCTCGCGGAATTCAAGGATCTGCACCCCGACCCGGACGCCACACCCGGCAGCTGGCAACACCTCGCCGCCATCGCACCGCCCTGGCTCGCCTTCTGGTCGGATTATCGACCGGATATTTAGGAGCAATTCGCCGATGATGACACCGCGTCGCGCTAGGCCAGGCCATGCTCTTTGGCGTAGATCGCGGCCTGCGTACGGTCGCGCAGGCCGAGGCGTCCGAGGATGTTGGAGATGTGGTTCTTCACCGTCCCCTCGCTGATGAAAAGCTGCGCGCCGATCTCGCGGTTGCTCGCGCCGGTCGCCAGGAGCCGCAGGACCTCGCGTTCGCGCGGGGTCAGTTCCTCGACCGGGCCGTCATTGGTGGGCAGGATGGACACAGGTGCCGGGGCGGCTATCGCGGCGGGCGGTGCGGGGGCGTGCAGGCGGGCGAGTTCGGCGACGACCTTAGAGGCGACCGAGGGATCGAGGTGGACCCCGCCGCCATGCACCGTGCGGATCGCGGCGGCGAGTTCCGCTGCCGGGAGGTCTTTGAGGACGTAGCCCGCCGCCCCGGCCTTCAGCGCGTCGAAGACGTACTGATCGTCATCGAAGGTCGTCAGGATCAGGATGCGCGGGCGGTCGCCGCGCTCGCGCAGGGCGCGCGTCGCCTCCACGCCGCTCATCTGCGGCATCCGCACATCCATCAGCACCACGTCGGGGGCGGTCGTCGCGACCTGCACGAGGGCATCGTGGCCGTTCCCCGCCTCTCCCACGATCTCCAGGCCGTCCTGCAATTCGAGCAGCGCCCGCAGGCCGTCGCGCATCAGGCGCTGGTCATCGACGATCAGCACGCGGATCGGAGGATCGCCCGTCATCATCGGCCCTTTACGACATGCGTATGACACCTCTATGCGGGCGACTATACCACGCGCCTTCGCGCGATCGGCCCGCGTCCTTGACGCGGCACCGCCTCAACGACGAAGATCGGTGGCGATGTTGTTCGATATTGTTAAGGAGGGGGCCGCACCGGATCATGCAACGTGAGCGACGACAGGCCAGCGCCGATCGCAAAACCCTCGCGGCGCTCGACCGCGCGGCGGGGTCGCCGCGCTCGCCGTTCATCACCTTCGCCGGGGTCTTCTTCGCGCTGGCGCTGGCCTGCAACGTCCTGATCGTCATCGCCAGCGTGCCGGACCGGCGCGGCCTCTGGCTGGGGCTGCTGGCCGCGCTGCTGCCCACCCTCGGCTACGCCTGGCTCGTCATCTCGTTCGACCGCTACGAGCGCGAGCCGTGGCGCAACCTGTTGGGCGCGTTCGGTTGGGGGGCGGTCGTCGCCACCCTCTTCAGCATCCTCCTCAGCGATCTCGCGGACCGCGTCCTCGCCGCCATCCTTGGTGCGCGCATCGGCGGCGCGCTGGCGCTGATGTTCGGCTCGCCGATCATCGAGGAGAGCCTGAAGGGGCTCGCCCTGCTCGGGTTGCTGCTGCTCTTCCGCCACGAGTTCGACGGCGTCCTCGATGGCCTCGTCTACGGCGCGCTGATCGGCCTCGGCTTCGCCATGACCGAGAATGTCCTCTACCTGGGGCAGGCGTACATCGCGGGGGGGCTCGGCGCGCTCGGCCAACTCTTCATCGCCCGCGAGATCTTCGGCGGACTCGGCCACGCCCTCTATTCCGGCACCCTCGGCGCGGCGGTCGGCTGGGCGCGCGCGCGTTACGGGCGCGGGATGGCCCGCTTCGTCGTGCCGCTCCTCGGCTGGACCCTGGCGATCGCGCAGCACAGCCTCTGGAATCTCGGCGCGTCGGCGATCGCCGCCCGCAGCGATCCGACCACGCCGCTTTTGGGCCTCGTCGCCATCCAGACGTTGTTCTTCATCGTGCCAGGGCTTGGCATCCTGGCCTTCATCGCCGTGCGCTCCGGGCGGGCGGAGTCGCACATCCTGCACGAGCAGCTCGCCGATGAGGTCGCGAATGGCATCCTGACGCAGCGAGAATACGCCATCCTCTCGGTCGGGCGGCTGCGCCATCTCGCGCTCTTCGCCGCGCTCCGGCACGGTGGGGTGCGGCGCTGGTCCTTACAGCAGCGCTTCTTCCAGGCCGCAGCCGAACTGGCCCTCTGCAAGCACCACAACCGCCAGGGCGAGGCGGTCGCCCGCGACGCCCCCCGAGCACCGGAGGCGACCTACCGCGCGCAACTCACCATCCTCCGCGCGGCGCTCGCGCAAGACTGAGGCGCGGCGCGACTCCCCCTACTTCCCGATGCAGAAGCGTGAGAAGATCGCGTCCAGGATCGCCTCGCTCGCCGCTTCGCCGGTGATCTCGCCGATCGCGGTCAGCGCCGCGCGCGCATCGACCGCCACCAGATCGAGCGGCACCCCGGCATCGAAGGCGGCAGCGGCGTAGTGCGCGGCGTCGCGCGCGCGCGCGATCGTCTCGCGCTGGCGCGTCGTGGCGAGGGCGGGGTCGGTCTCAGCGGTCACCCCGCCCGCCGCGTCGGTCGCCAGGCCGTGGAGCGCCTCTTCCAGCGCCGCCAGCCCCGCGCCCGTCTGCGCCGAGAGGGTCACGACGCGCGCGGCGGGGAGGAGCGCACGGATCGCCGCGCTCTCGCTCGGGTCGGCGGGGAGATCGGCCTTGTTCCGCACGAGCAGGATCCCCCGCCCCGCCTCGTCCGCGCCGAGACGGTCGCGCAGCGCCGTCGCCACCGCCAGATCGTCGGCGGTCGGTGGGGCGCTGGCGTCGAGGACGAAGAGGACGAGCGCGGCGGCGGTCAGCGCCTCGCGGCTGCGCGCGATCCCTAACTGCTCGATCTGGTCATCGGTGTCCGCGATCCCCGCCGTATCGAGCAGCACCACGGGGATGCCGCGCAGGGTGATGCTCTCCGCGATCACATCGCGCGTCGTCCCGGCGACCGGCGTGACGATCGCCCGCTCCTCGCGCAGCAGGGCGTTCAGCAGACTCGATTTGCCGACATTGGGCCGACCGACGATCGCCGCGCGCACCCCCTCGCGGTAGAGGGTGCCGACCGCCGCGCGCCGCGTCAGCGCTTCCAGCAGCGCGCCCGCTTCGTGGAGCGCCGCGCCGACATCGGCGGGCGGGATCTCGTCCTCCGGGAAGTCGGCGGCGGCATCGAGGTAGGCCACGGCGTCGATCAGGCAGTCGCGCGCGGGGCGCAGCTCCCCGCCAAGACGACCGCGCAGCCCGGCCACCGCCACCCGCAGCGCCTCCGGCGTGCGCGCCCCCACGATCCCCAGCACCGCCTCGGCCTGTGCCAGATCGAGGCGTCCATTAACGAAGGCGCGCAGGGTGAACTCCCCCGGCTCGGCGGCGCGCGCCCCAGCGCGCAGGCAAACGCGGAGCGTCTCGCGCACGGCGGTCGGGCCACCGTGGCACTGGAGTTCGACCACCTCCTCGCGCGTGTAGGAGTGCGGCGCGGCCATCCGCGCCACCAACGCCTCATCGATCGCCTCGCCGGTGTCGGGGTCCACGACGGTGCCGTAGATCAGGCGATGGGAGGGGAGGGTCGCCGCGCCGCGCCGCGCCCGCCGGAAGACGCGCCCCGCGATCGCGCCCGCCTCGGGACCGCTGATCCGCACGATGCCGATCCCGCCCTCACCGATCGCCGTCGCGATCGCCGCGATCGTGTCCTGGTACATCCCTCGCCTCTCCCCCGACCGCGCACCGCACCATGTACTCGCCCGATCATTGTACGCGCCGCCCCTTGCCGCCCGCACGACGATCGGCGACGCTGTACCGTGACAGCGACAATGTCCTGACACCGCGCACCCTCGCTCGCCACCGTGGGGTAGTCATGCCACCACTCTCTGCACCCGGCGAACCGAACTACCCGATCGCGCTGCTAGTCGCCGCGCCGCTCCTCGTGGTCGGCGGCACCTGTGCCTTCGTCATCGCGCGCGTGACGGCGTGGTACGCGCGGCGCTGGCGCGGCCCGCACGATCGTTGAAGTCCCGCGCTTCCTGCTTCCTGCTTCCCTATATGCTACCCGCGACAACATTCGCCCCGCGCCCTATTTCCGACCGGTCGTTTGTTTCCATACGGGCGGTGCGGTATCCTCAACGCTACGGATGCCGCCGGGTGCGGGGAAAGAAACGGACAGCATGAGTGCGACGAAGCGCAAGGGCGAGCGGACCCGCCAGCGGATCGTGGAGCAGGCGGCGAGCGTGATGAGCGTGCGCGGCTATTCCGCGACCTCGATGGCCGACCTCGCGCGCGAGACCGGCCTGGAAAAGGGGAGCCTCTACAATCATTTCGACAGCAAGGAGGCGCTTGCGCTGGCCGCGTTCGAGTATTCGGTCGCGCTCGTCGGGCGACGCTTCGATGCGGCGCTGGCCGGGCAGGAGCGCGCGATCGACCGCCTGCGCGCGATCGTCGGCGTCTTCCGCAGCCTCGCCGATGCCCCACCCCTGCCGGGCGGCGACCCGGTCCTCAACATGGCGATCGAGTCGGACGACGCCTACCCGGTCCTCCTCGAACGGGCGCAGGCGGCGATGACGATCTGGCAGAAGTTGATCGGCAAGGCGGCGAAAGAGGGCATGGCGAGCGGCGAGTTGCGCCCCGACATCGACCCGCGCGAACTGGCGAGCGTGATCACCTCGACCCTCGAAGGGGCGGTGATGATGAGCAAGCTCTTCCGCGACCCGATCCACATGCGCTGGGCGGTCGATCACCTGATGGCGTACCTGGATACGCTCACACAGCAACCGCACACGCCAGCGTCCTGATACCGATCGCCGCTCCACTCGGAACGTGTGCGCCGTCCTCGTATCGCCGTCCGACGACGCCTACAGCGGTACGCAGAATGATCGCCCCCAGCCCTCGCAGGCGACCCTTATCCCAAGCCGGGTCTTGGGGCTGCGCCGGTGCCGCCTATGGCTGCCCCCAGCCGGGGGCGGCTGCCCTCCGGGGTACATTGTGCCCTTTATGGGTAGCCTGTACCCCCTCGCGGGGTGCTTGAACCCCCGGCACCCCGCGCCGTCGGCAGACCGGGCCACGCAAACCGAGCGGTACTCTATCGCCGCTGCCCTTCCTCCCTCGCTGCCCGCCGTGTATCCGCCACTTTCGCGCGCATGTCGCGCCGCCGTTGCGCCTCCTCCACCAATGTGGGCAAGCCCCATTCCGCGCGCAAGGCTTCGACCGCAGCGGGAGCGGCGAACGGCTCCGGCATCGGCTCGTCGCCCTCCCAGCGCCAGAAACTGTCGAAGCGCTGTGGCTTGCCTTGCGCGCGTAGCCAGCGATCATATTCCATCGCCGCTTGCGCCCACGCGCCTGGATAGCCCAGTTCGGCGGCCTGCACGAAGAGTTCGTAGACGCGATGCAATGCGTCGGGGCCGCCGACATCACCGATGATCAAGCCTGCGATGATCAAGCCTGCATGGTAGAGATCGATCCCTTGGCGCAAGACACCTCGCGCGTGAGGAGCTCCAGCGCGCGGTCGTGCCGTTCCTGCGCGGTGTAGCGCCCCTCGCCGGTATGCGCCTGGTTCATATGATCTGTTGTAGAGGGCGCGCAGATCGCGCTGCATCTCCGCGACCGCCGCCGTGGTTGCGTCCCTCGCGCCCCATCGCCCATACTGTCGCTTAGCAGACCGAATAACACAGCGGCAAACGTGCGGCGGGGTGACGCGGGGAAAGGATCGGGCGATGGTGGCGACGGAGCGGACGACGGTGCGGCTGGTGTGCGCGGAGTGCGGGACCGAGTACCCCACCGACGTGCCGCGCTACCGTTGCCACTGCGGCGGATTGCTGACCGTCGAGCAGCCGATCGCCGCGCTCCGGGGGATCGTCTCGCGTGAGCTTTTCGACGCGCGCCTCGCCAGCCGCGCGCGGATCGATCGCAGCGGCGTCTGGCGCTTCCGCGAACTCCTCGGCGACTATAGCGAGGCGGAGATCGTCACCAAGCCGGAGGGCCGCGGCAATCTCTACGATGACCCGCGCCTCACGGCCTGGGCCGGGGTCGGCGAGCTCTGGTTGAAGCATGAGGGGGAGAACCCGACCGGCTCCTTCAAGGATCGGGGGATGACGACCGGGATGACCCACGCTCGCCGCCTCGGCGCGCGCACGGTCGCCTGCGCCTCCAGCGGCAATACCAGCGCGTCGCTCGCCTCCTACGCCGCCGGGGCCGGGCTCGCCGCGCTGACCTTCGTGCCGGAAGGGAAGGTATCGTCGGCCAAGGTGGCGCAGACGATCGCCTACGGCGCGAAGGTGGTGCAGATCCGCGGCGACTTCGACGCGGCGATGCGGCTGGTGCAGGAGGTCGCGGAGGTGCCAGAATATGGCGTTTACCTCCTCAACTCGATCAATCCCTTCCGCCTCGAAGGGCAGAAGACGATCGTCCTCGACGCGATCCAGGCGCTCGACTGGCGAACCCCGGACGTGATCATCCTGCCGGGCGGCAACCTCGGGAACACGGCGGCGTTCGGCAAGGCGCTCGAAGAGGCGCTGGCGCTCGGCCTGATCGACCAGATGCCGCAGATCGTCACGGTGCAGGCGGCGGGGGCCGCGCCCTTCGCCCGCGCCTATGCGGCGGGCTTCGCGCCGGGGAGCTATCAGCCGGTGGAGGCGCACACGGTGGCGACGGCGATCCAGATCGGCGCGCCGGTCTCGTACCCGCGCGCGCGCCGCGTCATCCAGAACACCGAGGGGATCGTCACCGCCGTCAGCGACGCGGCGATCCTGGCGGCGAAGGCGCAGATCGACCGAGTCGGGATCGGCTGCGAGCCCGCCTCCGCCGCGACCCTCGCCGGGCTGCGCGCGCTCGTCGCGGCGGGCACGATCCCAGCCGGAGCCTCGGTCCTCGCCATCCTGACCGGCCATCTGCTGAAGGATGCGGAGGTCGTTGCGGCCTATCACCAGCCCGATCCGCACGGCGAGCGCCCGGGCGCGAATCCGCCGATCACGATCGACCCGACCCTCGACGCGGTGCGCTCGTTACTGGACACGCTGGAACGCTGACGCCCGGCATCATTACGCCTGTTGCTCGGCCCGGAGTGGGATTCCCCCCATTCTACCGCCAAAATTCCGACGCGGGCGGCGCTTGCATCCGCGGCGGAGCCTTGCTATACTTGCTTTGTGGCAATCGAGCCTCGCGTTGAGTGGGGAATTACCCCCCACTTTTTTTTGTCCGTCGCGCATGAGGCTCCGCACTCTGCGGCCCGCGCGATCTGCCACAAACCCCTTCGTCCTACCACGTCACAGCCCATGCTGCGCCGCTGGCCGACGCGGGGACACCACTGTGTTGCCCGGCGGTGCGACCGTGCATCGGAGCCAGGGGAGATACTCCTCTATCCGCGATGACGTATCGCCTAGCCCAATCGGAATCGGAAGGAGGCAGGCGGGATGAAAAGCGATTTCTATACCGCGATCGCCCAGATCGCCGCTGAACGTGGCATCCCCAAAGAAGCGGTCATCAGTTCGGTGGAACACGCCATCAAGACCGTCTACAAGAAAGAAGCGGGTATTCAGGAAGACGAGAACGTCGAGGTGCGGATGGACGCCACCACCGGCGGTGCGCGCATCTTCGTGCAGCGTCAGGTGGTCGATGAAGTCACCGATCCGGTGACACAAGTCACCCTGACGGAGGCACGGCAGGAGAAGTCGAACATCAAGATCGGCGAGACCCTGACCGTCGAGCGGACGCCGAAGGGCTTCGGTCGGATCGCGGCGCAGACGGCGAAGCAGGTCGTGTTGCAGAAGATCCGCGACTACGAGCGCGAGATGGTCTACAACGAGTACCAGGATCGCATCGGCGAGGTGCTGAACGGCGTGGTCCAGCGCGCCGACGAGAAGGCGGTCGTGATCGAACTCGGCAAGTCCGAGGCGGTGATGCCCGCCCGCGAGAAGGTGCCGAGCGAGCGCTACCGCCCCGGCCAGCGCCTGAAGGTCTATCTCGTCGATGCCTCAAAGGAGCAGCGCGGGCCGCAGCTCGTCGTCTCGCGCGCCCACCCCGGCCTCCTCAAGCGGCTCTTCGAATTGGAGGTGCCGGAGATCTTCAGCGGCGTGGTCGAGATCATGGCGATCGCGCGCGAGCCGGGCACCCGCTCCAAAGTAGCGGTCGTGGCGCGACAGGAGAATGTCGACCCGGTCGGCTCCTGCGTCGGGATCCGCGGCGTCCGCATCCAGAACATCGTCAACGAGCTGCAAGGCGAGAAGATCGATGTGATCGAGTGGGCACCCGATCAGGCCGAGTTCGTCGCCAATGCGCTCAGCCCGGCGCGCGTCCTCAACGTGACGCTGAACGAGGCGGACAAGACCGCGCGCGTGCTGGTGCCGTCCGACCAGATGTCGCTAGCGATCGGCAAGGAGGGGCAGAACGCCCGCCTCGCCCACAAGCTGACCGGCTGGCGGATCGACGTGAAGAATCCCGAGTCGTTGCTCGGCCAGAGCGGCGATCTGCTGCGACAGGCGCAGGAAGAGGCGGAGACGGCGCTGCCCTCGGCGTTCGATAGCCTGCTGAATCAGGGTCGCCAGCCGAGCCTCGTCAACCGCAAGACGCTGCTGGTCCGCGTCAGCGGTCTCGGCGACTTCGGCCCGCTCCCGCAGCGCCTCGCAGGGTATCAGGTCGAGGTCGAAGTCGAGGAGGAGTCGGTCAACTTTTACTACAACCGCGAACTCCTGGCGCGCTTCTCGCGCGACAACGAGCCGCTGGAGCTGCACGAGGACGCGCTCACGGACTAGGTGAAGTACGAAGTACGAAGCTCACTATCGGGTCGGGTATGCACGGTTCGTACTTCGTCGTTCGTACTTCGTACTTCACCAGGGGGTTCATATGAGTATCACATCGACGCCGAAGCGCAAGGCGAAGGGGCCGCGCCCCAAGCATGTGCCGCAGCGCACCTGCGTCGCCTGCCGCTCCACCGACGCCAAGCGGACGCTGCTCCGGCTGGTGCGGACGGCGGCGGGGACGGTCGAGGTCGATCCGACCGGCAAGCGCGCCGGTCGCGGGGCATATCTCTGCGCGCGCGTGCGCTGCTGGGAACGTGGGATCAATGAGCGGACGTTGGTGCGCGCCTTGCGCCTCGAAACGCTCACCGAAGAGAACCGGGCCGCACTACTCCGCTACGCCGATGAGCGTGTGCCGGAGGGCTCGGATGATGAGGACGGAACGCAGGGTTAGGGATTACGACGACTGGACTGCCATAATAGCTGGCATACAGTGTCGACAGTAGCCGCGATCGTGCATTCCATCTGCGTGGGGAGAATTTTGTGGTAAAGAACATGAGTGGATTCAAGGGCACGCCCGGTGCTACCGGGACGCCCAGCAGTGGCGGCAAGAGCGGCGAGGAGGGCGAATATCGCCGTCGTCGCAAGCGTCGCCCGCAGCAGGGGAGCCCGGCGGCCGGTGTCGGTGGCGCGCGTTCCACGATGCGCCGGATGGCCCCGGTCGGTCCGCCGCAGACGGTGGCGCTGCCGAGCGTGCTGACGGTCGCCGAGCTGGCCGAGGCGCTGCACACCACGCCGATCGCGATCATCAAGGAGCTGATCAATCATCGCATCATGGCGACGATCAATCAGCAGATCGACTACGCCACCGCATCGCAGGTCGCGGAGGCGCTGAACATCCCGACCGAGGAGAAGGTCAGCGAGACGCTGGCCGGAACCCTGGTGATGACCGCCGAGCAGCGCCAGAAGGAAGCGAACGATGACCCGGATGCGGTGACGCGCCCGCCGGTCGTCACGATCATGGGTCACGTCGATCACGGGAAGACGAAGCTGCTGGACGCGATCCGCTCGGCCAACGTCGCCGAGGGGGAGGCCGGTGGCATCACCCAGCACATCGGCGCGTACCAGATCGAGTTGCAGGGACGGAAGATCACCTTCCTCGACACCCCAGGCCACGAGGCGTTCACCCAGATGCGCGCACGCGGCGCGCAGATAACCGATATCGCGGTGCTGGTGGTGGCGGCGGACGATGGGGTGATGCCGACGACGTTGGAGGCGATCGCCCACGCGCGCGCCGCCAACGTGCCGATCGTGGTGGCGATCAATAAGATCGACCGCCCGGACGCCAACCCCGACCGGGTCAAGCAACAGCTCGCCGAGAACGGCCTGATCGCCGAGGATTATGGCGGCGATATCCCGACCGTCGAGGTCTCGGCGCGCGAGCGCTTGGGCATCGAGGAACTGCTGGAAGTGATCCTGCTCGTCGCGGACTTGCAGGAACTGAAGGCGAACCCGAACCGCCCGGCGGCTGGCGTCGTCATCGAGAGCCGTGTCGACCGCACGCGCGGCGTCGTGGCGACGGTGCTGATCCAGACCGGGACGCTCGGCCTGCGCGACGTGATCGTCGCCGGCGGCACCTACGGGCGCATCCGCGCGATGAACGACGATCGGGGCCGCAAGGCGCGGCAGGCCCGCCCGAGCATGCCGGTCGAGATCCTCGGTCTGTTGGAGACCCCGGAAGCGGGCGATCCGGTGCAGGTCGTGGCCGATGAGCGCGAGGCGCGCGCCATCGCAGAGGAACGGGTGCTCCAGCGCCGGGTCGGCGTGCAGAGCGGCGAGCGCCCGGTGCGTCTCGAAGAGCTCGGCAAGCAGATCAAGAGCGGCCAGGCGAAGGAACTACGCATCATCATCAAGGCGGACGTGCAGGGCTCGCTCGGCGCGATCCAGAACGCGCTCGGTCGCGTCGCCGAGGAGCAGCAGACGATTCAGCTCCGCATCTTGCAGGCGCTCACCGGCGCAGTCACCGAATCGGACGTCACCTTCGCGGCGGCCTCCGGCGCGATCGTGATCGGCTTCAACGTGCGCCCGGACGCCGCCGCCCAACGCGCGGCAGCCGCCAGCAACGTGGACGTCCGCTTCTACAATGTCATCTACGGCCTGATCGACGACATCGAAGCGGCGATGAAGGGGCTGTTGGAGCCGGAGAGCCGCGAGGTCACGGACGGCTACGCGGAGGTGCGGCAGATCTTCCGCCTGCCGAACCGCATCCAGGCCGCCGGCCTCTACGTCATCGACGGGCGCGCGATCCGCAACGACCGGGTGCGCGTCCTCCGCAGCGGCACCGTTGTCCACGATGGCACCGTCTCCGCCCTCAAGCGCTTCAAGGACGACGCGCGCGAGGTTGCATCGGGCTACGAATGCGGCCTCAGCCTCGACACGTTCAACGACTTCCAGGAAGGCGACCAACTGGAGTTCTACCACGTCGAGAAGGTCGCAGCGAGCTAGCGAGTCCGTGGTCGGTAGTCCGTGGTCCGTAGTAGCGGCGGTGAGCCAGGACGAAGCTTTCGGGTTCTATCGTCTCTCTACGGACCACCGACTACCGACTCTTTCTCTGAGGTAAGGATGACTAGCCGCCGTATGGAGCAGGTCGGTGATCTGCTACGCGCCGAGCTGAGCGAACTGTTGCGGCGCGAGATGCACGATCCGCGTCTCGGCTTCGTCACGATCACCGAGGTCAAGGTCAGCGCCGACCTCCGCAATGCGCGCGTGAACGTCAGCTGTTATGGCGACGAGGCCGCGCAAGAGGAATCGCTGCGCGCGTTGCACAGTGCGTCGGGCTTCTTACGGACGTTGGTCAGCAAGCGGGTCCGCCTGCGGACGATCCCGCACTTCACCTTCCACATCGATCACTCGATGGAACAGGCGGAGGAGATCCAGCGCACCCTGCACACCCTCGCGCCGGAGTTCGCCGCCGTCGCGGCGCGCGAGGCCGAGGAGCGGGCGCAAGCCGAGCGCGAGCGCGCGGAGTAGACCGCGCGACCGATCACGCGGGGCCGGGCAGCGGACGATCGTCCGCTGCCCGGCCCCATTTTTTACACGGTCACAGGGAATGCCGACAAGGCGGTATACTGGCCCGGAATTGGTTACGACCATGAAACGATAGAATACGCGGTAAAAGTGAGCGGGGTGACGGTGAGCGATTTATTGGTAACCATCGACGAGCACTATCGCGCGGGGGCGGCACGCCTCTGGCCAATCATCGACGCGGCGCGGCGCATCATCCTACCCTTCCATGTCAACTCCGATCCCGACGCGGTCGGCAGCACCCTCGGTGCCTACCATCTGCTGACCGCGCTCGGCAAAGAAGTCACCGTCTACGCCAGCGATGGCGATTTCCCACGGATCACCGACTTCCTCGCCGCCTCCGAGCGGATCGTGCGCTATCAGGGTGGCGCGCTGCCGGAGTGCGACCTGATCCTGGGGCTCGATTCCTCCGATACCGCGCGCCTCGGCACCCTCTACACCGAGAATGCCGATCGCTTCGCGACAGGGCCGACGATCATGATCGATCACCACGTCACCAACGTGCGTTTCGGCGTCGCGCCGGGCGGGATCGACGCCAACTTCATCGATAGCACCGCAGCGGCCACCGCCGAGATCGTTTATCTGCTGGCACGCGCCTGGGAGTTGCCGATCGGGGCGGCGGCGGCGACCTGCCTCCTCACCGGGATCTACGGCGACACGCTGGGGTTGCAGACGGCCAGCACCGCGCCGCGCGTGGTGCGCGTCGTCGCCGATCTGCTGGCGGCGGGCGCGGACCTGACCTCGCTCGTCAATAACTTCTACCGTTCGCGCCCGTTCGCCACCGTTAAGATCTGGGGCGCGACCCTCGACCGTGCGGAGTGGTGCGGCAAGGTCGTCTGGAGTCAGATCACGCCGGAGATGTTGGTGGCGGCGGGGGCTAGCGAGAGTGGTTCGGGCGGGGTGATCAACTTCCTCACCGGTGCCGCCGGGGCGCACGCCACCGTCCTCCTCAATCGCGGCGAGGGGGAGTGGCGCGTGGGACTACGGACCCTGGTCGAGGCGGTCGATGTGGCGGCGATCGCGGAGCACTTCGGGGGCGGCGGCCATCGCAAGGCGGCGGGTTGCCGTATCGTGGGGGATGAGGCCGAGCGGGACGCCTTCTTGCGCGAGGTGGACCGTCTCGCGACGGCGCAGATCGCCGCCGCCAACGGCTGAGCGGCGAGACGCACAGGTTGATACCACGGCAGAGGAGGGCGCGATGGTGATGGACGAGGAACGCCGGGAGGGGCTACGCGCTCGCCTGGCACACGGGCGCGAAACCTTCCTGGGAGTAGTATCGGCGCTCGACGAAGCGGCGCTCGACCGACCGGTCTGGGCGGAGGGCGGCACCTGGACCGCCCGCGAATTGATCGGCCATGTGGCCTACGCCGAGGCGGGGATGCGACCGTTGATCGCGGGCGGCGTTGCCGGGAGCGCGCCCATCCCGCCCGCCGACTTCGACATCGACCGCTACAACGCGGGGAATTTGCGCCGCGCGCGCGCACAGACGATCCCCGAACTCCTGGCACGCCTGGACGATTCGCGCCAGGAGACGTTGCGGCTCCTGGCACCGCTCACCGCACGCGAGCTCGATCTGCCGGTCCAGCACCCGGTCGCCGGCCCAACGACGGTCGAGGGGATCTTCAGGATCATCGCCTACCACGAACGGCTACACGCGAAGGATCTGCGGGCGGTGCTGGGAGCAGCCGAGGCGTAGAGGCGCTATGCCACCCTGCGGCGCGGCGGCGCAGAACCAGACCTCAGGCGGGATGGGCATCGAGCGATGGAGCCTCGATGCGGTGCGCGTCGCGCCCGTGCTACCGGCTTCTGCCAGCGCGCTCGAGCTGCTCCGACATCCTCGCTGCCGCACCGTTCACCCACGTTCATGGCCTGGCCGCGCGCCGCAAGCGCCGTGCGGAACGCAACGGCGAACCGGCGTGGCGTCCATGCCCCGAACGAGGCTTCGCTGGCCCCGCAGAACAGCACTGAGCACACCGGATGGGTCGCGCGGCATACCATCCACGAGGGGCGAGGCAGCGATCCGGCGCGCGTTCCCCGACGTTACTCGCGCCACACCGCACGCCGCACCGCGATGCATCGGTTCCGCCGCGAGCACCCCGAAACCTGGCGCGCGATCCATCGCGAATGGTGACTTTTCTCGCCCTTCCTTTAAGTAAGCATGTAAGTATGGCCCAGATGGGGGACTTGTCAGCGAGGCGAGCGGTGGGGTATAACCGCCGTATGTACACACCGCTACCGCCCGCATCCTGACGCGCCAGCCTGACGACGCGGAATAGGGCAACCGTTGGCATCGTTCTTTCGTAGTATAGGGAGAATCGCAGAGCGGTATCGACTACGCCGCAGCTGCGAGACGAGAGAGTTACCATAATCTATACTCTGCCCTCGCAGTACCCGATCGGGGCCGCACTGTGGGAGGCAAGGACAGTAGGATACAGACCAAATGGTTGAGAATTTCACCGACGAACAAACAACCGCCGCGATGCCCGCGCCAAAACGCCGGACGACCGCGAAGGCGAAGACAACGGCGACCAAGGCCGCCGCCACCAAGACGACCACGCGCAAGACTGCCGCCGCGAAGACGCCAGCGACGAAGGCGGCGGCCACCAAGACGACGACGCGCAAGACCACCACCGCGACAAAGCGGGCGAGCAGCGCGGGAACCAGCGGGACCACCGCCACCGCGATGCGACGTGGCATGAATCTGGTGATCGTCGAGTCGCCGTCCAAGGCCAAGACGATCGCCAAGTATCTCGGGCCGGGGTATCGCGTCACCGCCTCGATGGGGCACGTCCGCGACCTGCCGAAGAGCAAGCTTGGCGTCGATGTCGAGCACGAGTTCACGCCGCAATACCTGGTCTCCAAGGACAAGTCCCAGGTCGTCAAAGACCTTAAGGGCTCGGTCCAGGCGGCGGCGCAAATCTTCCTGGCGACCGACCCCGACCGCGAGGGCGAGGCGATCGCCTGGCACCTCGTGGAAGCGACCGGGCCGGATCCGTCGCGCGTGCAGCGCGTCGTCTTCCATGAGATCACGCCGAACGCCGTGCGCGAGGCGATGGCCCACCCGCGCCCGATCGATATGCGCCTCGTGGACGCGCAGCAGGCGCGGCGCGTCCTCGATCGCCTCGTCGGCTACAAGGTCAGCCCGCTCCTCTGGCGCAAGGTCAAGGGTGGGCTCTCGGCGGGGCGCGTACAGACCGCCGCGCTGCGCCTGATCGTGGAGCGCGAGCGCGAGGTCGAGGCGTTCGTGCCGGTCGAGTACTGGACGATCGAGGCCGACCTGGCGAAGCTCGCCAACGGTGCCGCGCGACGCCGCGAGGATCAGTTCCGCGCGACGCTGAACCAGATCGCCGGGAAGAAGGCGGAGCTGCACAATGAGGAGGAGGCGACAGCGGTCGTCACCGACCTCCAGGGCGCGGGCTACGTCGTGCGCGAGGTCAGGACGCGCGAGACGCAGCGTCGCCCCGCCGCGCCGTTCATCACCAGCACCCTCCAGCAGGAGGCCTCCCGCAAGCTCGGCTACGGTGTCCGCCGCACGATGCAGATCGCGCAGGAGCTCTACGAGGGCGTGGACATCGGCTCCGAGGGGACGGTCGGGCTGATCACCTACATGCGGACCGACTCGACCACCATCGCGACGGTGGCGCAAGACGAGGCGCGCGACGTGATCGCGGCCAAGTACGGCCCGCAATTCGTGCCGGACAAGCCGCCAGTCTATACGAAGAAGGCGAAGGGCGCGCAGGAGGCCCACGAGGCGATCCGCCCGTCCGGCGCGGGTCGCGACCCGGAGGTGCTGCGCGCGCACCTCTCGCCGCAGCAATATCGGCTCTACAAGCTGATCTGGCAGCGGTTCATCGCCTCGCAGATGCGTCCGGCCCTGCTGGATAGCACCTCGGTCGACATCGACGCCGGGCGTGGGATCGGCCCCGACCGTCCCGCGAGCGAGAAGGCTCCGTACTCCTTCCGCGCCACCGGTTCGGTGATCAAGTTCCCCGGCTTCCTCGCGGTCTACCGCGAGGGGCGCGACGATGGCGCGGACGACGAGCTGGACAAGGACGCGCTGCCGCTGCTGCACCAGGGCGAGCCGCTCGATCTGCTGAAGCTCTCGCCGGATCAACACTTCACCCAGCCGCCGCCGCGCTTCACGGAGGCGAGTCTCGTCAAGGCGTTGGAGGAGCAGGGGATCGGGCGACCGAGCACCTATGCCGCTACCGTCGCCACCCTGCAAACCCGCTACTACGTGGAGGTGCAGGAGAAGCGCCTGCGCCCGACCGACCTGGGTCGCGTGGTCAACGATCTGCTCGTCGAGCACTTCCCGGCGATCTTCGACATCGGCTTCACTTCCCGGTTGGAGGAGGAGTTGGATGAGATCGCGGCGGGGGAACGCCCCTGGGTGCCGGTCCTGCAAGCCTTCTACGGCCCCTTCGCGGCATCGGTTGAGTTGGCGGAGGGTTCGGTCGGGCGCGTGAAGGTGCAGGATGAGCCGACCAATGAGATCTGCGAGAACTGCGGCAAGCCGATGGTGATCAAGCTGGGTCGCTTCGGCAAATTCATGGCCTGCACCGGTTTCCCGGAGTGCAAGACGACCCGCAACATCGCGCAGGGGACCGGTGTCACCTGCCCGAAGTGCCAGAAGCACGAGATCGTCGTCAAGCGCTCGCGCAAGGGCGGACGGGTCTTCTACGGCTGCAACGGCTATCCCGCCTGCGACTTCACGCTCTGGGAGCGCCCGCTGCCGACCCCCTGCCCGAGCTGTGGTGGCCTGATGGTGGAGGCCGGGAAGCGCGGCAGCGGCGCGAAATGCACCGTCTGCGGCAACACCTCGCGCACCGAAGCACAGAACGCCGACGCCGAGTTGGTGACGGCGGATTAGCAGCGAGTCGATAGTCCGTGGTCCGTGGTCCGTAGTAGTTGGGCGGGAGGAGGGCATAGGGCCGATATTTCTTCCAGTTCTCTACGGACCACGGACCACGGACTACCGACTTCTCCAAGGAGCACGATGACCACGATCCTCGCGATCAAGCGCGACGGTCAGGTGGCCCTGGCCGGGGATGGGCAGGTCACGTTCGGCGAGGTGGTGATCAAGCACGGCGCGAAGAAGATTCGTCGCCTGCATGATGGGGAGATCCTGGCCGGGTTCGCCGGGGCTGTCTCCGACGCGCTGACGCTGATCGAGCGCTTCGAGATACAACTCGAAACCTGGCACGGCAATCTCCGCAAGGCGGCGGTCGAGACGGCGAAGGACTGGCGCACCGATCGCGCCACCCGCCACCTCGAAGCCGAGTTGATCATCGCCGATGCGGAGACGATCCTCCTCCTCTCCGGCGATGGCGACGTGATCGAACCAGACGATGGGATCATCGCCATCGGGGCGGGCGGCACCTACGCCTACGCCTCCTCCAAAGCCCTGCTCGAACATACCGATCTCGACGCACGCGCCATCGCCGAGGCGGCGATGCGGATCACCGCGCGCATCTGCATCTTCACCAACGACTCGATCCTGATCGAGGCACTTGGGGAAGGCGTGGAAACGAACGACGACAACGCCGCGACCACCGAAGGGGCGGACTAGAGGCGCGCGGTCGCCCGAACGATCGGCCCAGGATGGGGAGTAACATGGACGGCCTGACCCCGGCGGCGATCGTCGCCGCCCTCGATACGTACATCATCGGGCAGCGCGAGGCGAAGCGCGCGGTCGCGGTGGCGCTGCGCGCGCGTATCCGCCGCGCCCAGTTGCCCGAGGAGCTGCGGGACGAGGTTAGCCCGAAGAATATCCTGATGATCGGCCCCACCGGCGTCGGTAAGACGGAGATCGCCCGCCGCGTCGCGAAGCTGGTCGATGCGCCGTTCATCAAGGTCGAGGCGACGCGCTTCACCGAGGTTGGCTTCGTGGGGCGCGATGTCGAGTCGATCATCCGCGATCTGCTGGAGACGAGCGTCGATCAGGTCGACAGTCGTCGCTTCGAGGAGGTGCGCCCGGAGGCCGAGCGCGCCGCTGATGAGCGCCTCGCCACCTACCTCCTCCAACAGCGCGAAAGCCCGGCCCCCGCGCGTCGGGCCACGGCGCGACGCGGGGGAGGACGGCGCAGCGGCCCGGCCCCGGCCATCGCCGAGCAGCCCGGACCGAGCGACGAGAGCCGCCGCCAGCAACGGCAGCGCCTCCTGACGCAGCTCCAGGCACGCCAGATCGAAGGGGAGATGGTCGAGATCGAGGTCGAGATCGCCCCGACCGAGGGCTACGACCTCGACGGCCTCGACGGCCTGGAAGGGGCGGCCCCGGCTGGACGCGGGCGGCGTGCCCCGGCTGGCCCGGAGTATCGCACCCGCCGCCTGCCGGTCGCGGACGCCCGCCGCATCCTCACCGACCAGGAGGCCGATCAGTTGATCGACTGGGATGGGGTGTTGGACGAGGCGATCCGCCGCGTCGAAGACGGCGGGATCGTCTTCCTCGATGAGGTGGACAAGATCGTCGGCGGTGGCGACGGCGGCCCCAACGTCTCCGACGAGGGGGTGCAGCGCGACCTCCTGCCGATCGTCGAAGGGACGACGGTCACGACCCGCTACGGCCCGGTCAAGACCGATCACATCCTCTTCATCGGCGCGGGCGCGTTCAACGGCGTCAAGCCGGGCGACCTGATCCCGGAGTTCCAGGGGCGTTTCCCGATCCGTGTGGAGTTGAGCCCGCTCGGCGAGGAGGAGTTGTACGCGATCCTCACCGAGCCCGCGAACGCGCTCGTCCGCCAGTACACCGCCCTCCTCGCCACCGAGGGGGTGACGCTGACCTTCGAGGACGAGGCGCTGCGCGAGATCGCCGCGCTCGCGGCGGGGCTCAACGAGCGCCAGGAGGACATCGGCGCGCGCCGCCTCGCCACGATCATGGAGCGGACGCTGGAGGAGATCTCGTTCGACGCGCCCGACCGTGCGGGCGAGACGATCGCGATCGATGCCGCGCTCGTCCGCGACCGTCTCGGCGACTTGGCGGATGATGAAGATTTGAGCAACTTCATCCTATAGTGTCCGGCTATCCGCTTCAGTGAGTAGATAACATTCGCAATAGATGCGGGGCGTGCGGGCCCCCTACCCCCGCAGGATGGGGATCAGGCGGCGAGCCGTTCGCGGTAGGCAATGACCCGCCGGAGGCGGCGGTTGACCAGCCCGGCCACGG
>JAABUU010001305.1_pt1 | contig 43286 bp, 48 predicted proteins | sample 5559301 | NCBI WGS metagenome assembly JAABUU01 (sample SAMN10711884, study PRJNA513360) | rock metagenome | isolation source: Antarctica rocks | place: Antarctica: Victoria Land, Richard Nunatak white | reverse complement strand
GCTGGTCATGCTCATCATTGCCTCGTCTTCCTCCCGTGCTCCCAGCGAAGGGGCACGGGTAAGATTCTTTCATGAGGCAACGACTCCTCAATAGTAAGATTCCTGATGAGGCAATGCGAGGGATAGCGAAACTGCATGAAGGCGTGGTACGCTGTAGTAGGAGCGCATGCAGCGGGCAAATCCGCGTTGCATTGATCACGATGCGGCGATATTTCCGGCGCGATCAGCAACGGCGAGGGCGGGTGAGCGGCATCGTCGGATGGGGAGTAGGAAGCGATGGCAGAACCGGAACGGAAATGCAGCACCTGCAAGTTTTACGAGCCTGCGCCGATCTGGCGTAAGGGCTGGTGCCGCAATCCTCTCTTGTATGCGCCACAGCAATCGCATCTCGTCGCCGAAGATGATCTGGACTGCTCGCGTGGCCTCAGTGATTACTGGGAAGCGGGGGACGGCACCGGCCCCAACGCAGGAGTGAATTTAGCGATGAGTGGACGCGATCCCTTCGGGCAGAATAAAGACCGGGGTGAACGAGGCAATCCGGAACCGACAGCCGATCCGTGGAATAGCAGCCAACCACCCTATGGGGACGGTCGGAACGCGCCGATGCCGGACGATGATGGCTACGCGCCGCACGAATCCGCGCCGCCGATCCCCACGACCGGCCCGCGCTACGCCGGCGCTGCTGGCGCTGAGGATGATGTCCGCAATCCGTGGGACAATTCCCAGCCCGGCTACGGTGCACCCCCCACGCGGCCCGAAGACGACCCAAACCAAGGCCGTGGCTACGGCTATGGCACGGATCAGCAGGAACAAAACCCCTGGCAAACTCCCCCGCCACCGAATGCGTACGGGCAGGGTGAATATGGGCAGGAGCAGCCGGGCTATGGTCAGGGCGGGTACGAGCAGGAGCAGCCGCAAGGCTATCCGCCGGGTGCCTATGGTGGCTACGGACCGAGTGGGTACAACGACCAGGGCGGCTACCAGCAACCCCCGAACGCACCACCGATCTCCGCAGGCGTCACCGGCTCCGGGCAGCGCCGCATTGTTCCGACACCCGCCGCGACCGGCAAAGAGCGCTCGCTCTCCTATTACACCGAGGAGCGATACTGGACCGACTACGCGAAGTTGATCGTCCCCGTCGTGATTCTGGTCGTGATTCTCGCGATCGGGTGGTTCGTCGGCGCCAATAAACTGCGCGGCGGCAATAGCAGCGCGACCGCCACCCCCAATAGCACGACGGTGGCGGCAAGCGCCGCCGCGAGTACACGCACCGCCGGTGGATCGGCGGTCGTAGGTGGCAGTGTCCGGCCTGGCACCACGGCCGTCGGCACGACGGGGGCAGGAGTCATTACGCCGAGCGGCGTCGCTGGTATCGCGCCGAATGGTCAGGCGACCCTGCCCGCTGGAACGGCGCGCGCCGGGACACCGGGAGCAAATACGGGTACCACCGCTGGCTCGGGCCAGCCCGGTCTCCCTGTGCGGCGATTCACGGTTTCCGCTGGCGGTTCCGGCGCGAATATGCGTACGAATCCTGACACAAAGAGTAATCCACCAATTGCCACCATACCGGATGGCACCGAAGTTCAGGTCGTAGATGGCCCGCAGAACGGTGCGGACGGTATTCCGTGGTACAAGGTCTCAGCGGGTGATAAGACCGGCTGGATTCGCTCTGACTTCCTGAAACCCGTCACCCCTTAACCTGGCACCCGGCACGTATGTGTCACGAACGAAACAGGCGATCCTCTGGGGTCGCCTGTTTCGTTAGCGGGGCTTCGACGATTTGCGGGCTGCCGGTCGCGCTGCTTCGGTGACAGTGACGCGAAACGGCGTTTGAGTACTGTAGCGATCCGTCTCGATGCGTAGGTTCTCCAGTTCGTGGACGAATGCGCGCGATCCGGTGACGGCGACATGCTCGCGCATCGCGAGGGAGTGGATCAGCCGATCAGAGGTCGCGACGGTGATTGGCAGGTACTCATCCGTCGCCTCGCGCACCTCAACGATTAACCGCTCGATCAAATGATCGGCGGAAAGTCCCTTGCTGGAAAAGCGCGTCTCGACGGCATATGCGGCCTGCGGCCCAAGGGCTTGTTTGCGGTTGCCGTCGAATATCAGGATGGCATGCACGCCGCGCGTCGCTTCATACTCCGAGAGCCGGTTCGCCAGTCGCTCCCGCGCCGTCTGCAAGTCGCCGCTCGCGTCGCGCATCAATACCGGCCACGCATAGAGCACGTTGTACCCATCGACAATCAGCAGCGGCTCACGAGACATAATTGAACCGCCAAGACGCCAAGGACGCCGAGAGGGGAACAAGAAACGTAGCGCAGAGGACGCAGAGGGCACAGAGAACACAGAGAGGAAAAGATTCCCTTTTCTTCTCTACGCACTCTGCGCACTCTGTGACCTCTGCGTTCATTCTTTCTCTCTTAGCGTCCTTGGCGTCTTGGCGGTTCAATCGTTCTCCTCGGTGATGGAGGAGACAAGATCGGACATTGCGGCGTCTTCCATGCGCTGACGGACGACTTCGTAGAGGAGGATCGAACCAGCGGTAGCGGCGTTGAGTGAGCCGACTTTACCGACGAGCGGGATGCGCACCGTGAGGTCGCATGTCTCGCGGAGGAGGCGGCCGACGCCTTGCCCCTCGCTGCCAATGACAAGGACAAGCGGCCCCGTCAGGTCCGCCGACGCGGGCGGGACGGCATCGGGCGCCGCTTCCGCCGCAATCACCCATGCGCCCGCTTCTTTCGCCTGCTCGACCGCCCGTACAAGATTCGTGACGACCGCGACCGGCAGATGTTCGACCGCGCCCGCGCTCGCGTTGACGACCGCCGGTGTCACCTGTACCGCCCGATGCTCAGGGATGACGACGCCCGTCACGCCCGCCGCTTCCGCCGTGCGAAGGAGCGTGCCGAGGTTCTGCGGGTCTTGCACCGAGTCGAGAACGAGCAGCAGCGCGTTCGGGTTGTCCCGAGTCGCGGCGAGCAGGTCATCGTAGTCGGCGTACGGATACGGGCCGACTTCGAGGACGGCGCCTTGATGATTCACGCCGGGCGCACGCCGTTCGAGTTCGGTGCGTGAGACATACTCGACTTCGACGCCGCGCGCTCCAGCAAGTTCGGCCAGATCAGCGACTGTCTTGCGGTCGTCAGTGCCCTCGGCCAGAAGGAGAAGGCGCGCCTTGCGCCGCCCCGCGCGCAGCGCTTCGGCAATCGCATTGCGCCCGTAGAGCACGTCCCGGTCAACGGCGACTTCGCCGCCGTACCGGTAGGCCCGGCGGCGTTCGAGCGGCGTTGGGCCAGTCGGCGCGGGGGAACGCGGCAGGCGCACGGGGGCGGACGAGGCCGCGCCGCGCGATGGGCGCATCTCACTCCGTTCCGTGCGGCGCGGGGCGAGCGGTCGGGCGGAACGTTCATCCTGCTCGTGCTGCTCCCCTTGCGCGGCGCGTTCGGCACGGCGATCCGCCGCAGGGCGATTCGCCCACGGCTTGTTCGCCTTGCCGCCCTCGCGTGTTGGTCGCTCCGTCCGTCCCGGCTTCCCCGGTTGTGCCCGCCCTTGCCGCGCGAACCCTTCGCCGGGAGCCGATGAACGCGGGGGATGGGTGGAGTTGGTGGGAGCAGACTTTCCCGCCTGCCCTCGCTCATCATCCGCAGATTGCCCCCCAGCGCCACTACGATCCTTGCGCGGTGGGCGGGCGCTCGCATCTTTCGTCTTGCGCGGCGAGAAGGGCTGCTGGCTGGTTTTCCCGCGCTGCGGCCCGCCCTTCCAAGGTCCACTGGACCGCCCGCTCGTGCCTTTACCCTTTGCCATGTACCTAACCCCCCGGCCCCCTTCCCGCGAGGAAGGGGGTGACTCATCGTGAATATCCGAGCCCTCTGCATAACACCCCGGTTTCTCGGAGGCTCGCTTCCCCTTCCTCGCGGGAAGAGGGCCGGGGGGTTAGGTCCCGTCCGTCCAACGCCAGATCGTGCCCTGCGCGTTGTCTTCGAGCGCGACACCGAGCGTCGTCATGCTATCACGGATCGTGTCTGCGAGTTGCCACTGCTTCGCGGCCCGCAAATCGCGCCGTACCTGCAAGAGCAATTCGATAAACGGCTCCGCAGCCTGTCCACCATCATTGGCAGACTCCGCTTCCGGTCGCAAGCCGAGGACCATCATCAATTCGCGCAGTTTCGCCTGCGCCGCCGCGATATCCCCCGCCGTCGTCCCTTCGTCCTTCGCGCGGTTAATGGCACGGGCGAAGTCGAAGAGGGCGGCGAGGGCGTTCGGCGTATTGAAATCGTCGTCCATTGCGGCGCGAAATTGCTCCTCCACGCCCGCCGCGACGCTGGCAAGCGGTGCATCGGCGGAAAACCCCGCCCCCGCCGCCGTGCCATTGCTCTCGCGCAGCGCCGTACGGAGCCGGTCAAGCCCCTTCGCCGCCGCGTCGTAAATCTCCTCGGTATAGGTCAGCGGCGTACGGTAGTTCGCGGACAGCACCATAAAGCGCAGAATGTCCGCGCCATTACGTCGTGTGAGCAGATCACCAATCGTGACGAGGTTGCCGAGCGACTTGGACATCTTGATGATCTCGCCCGTCGCCGTATCCTTCATCTGCAAGAGGCCGTTGTGGACCCAGTAGCGCGCGAAGGGCTGGACGCCGAGCGCCGCTTCGCTTTGGGCAATCTCGTTCTCGTGATGCGGAAAGATTAAGTCCGCACCGCCGCCGTGGATGTCAATCCGCTCTCCCAAGTGCCCTTTGATCATCGCGGAGCACTCAATGTGCCAGCCGGGTCGGCCGCCGCCCCACGGCGAGTCCCACGCCGGCTCGCCAGGTTTGCCCCCCTTCCAGAGGGCGAAATCCATCGGGTCTTCCTTGCGCTCGTCCACCGCGACGCGTTCGCCCGCACGCATATCGTCCAGCGAGCGGTGCGAGAGTTTGCCGTAGCCATCGAATGAGCGGACGCGGTAATAGACATCGCCGTCCATCGGGTAGGCGTTGCCCTTGTCAATCAGCGTCTGGATCATTGCGTGGATGTTGCCGAGCTCCTGCGTTGCGCGCGGATAGACCGTCGCGGGCTTGACATTCAGCGCGGCGGTCTGGCGTAGCCACTGGTCAATGTATTCCTCGGCCAGTTCGTTCGGATCGCGCCCCTCGGCGTTCGCGCGGTTGATGATCTTGTCGTCTATGTCCGTGAAGTTCTGCGCGTGCTTCACCTCGTAACCGGCGAATTCGAGGTAGCGCCGGATGACATCGAAAATCATCGCGCTCATCGCATGGCCAATATGGGCGTCCGCATAGACCGTTGGGCCGCAGACGTACATCCGCACCTTGCCCGGTTCGATCGTCTCGAACGGTTCTTCCTCCCGCGTCAGGGTGTTATATACACGCAGTGTCATGCGACCGTTCGCCTCCTCGTGGCAATTTCGTTCGTGTCGCGCTCCTCGATCGCGGCCAACCGCTCTTCCAACTCCCCAACGCGGGCATGCAATGCCTTGATCTCATCCCCTTCAGGATCGGGCATCTGTTCCAGCCGTCGCGTCTCGCCCGTATCCGGGTTGCGATAGAGGATCGCCTTCGCGGGGACGCCCGCCGCCGTCGTATGCGGCGGCACATCGTTGATGACGACCGCGCCCGCCGCGACCCGTGCGCCGTCGCCTATCGTGATTGGGCCGAGCACCTTCGCACCCGCGCCGATCACGACGTTGTTCCCGACCGTTGGATGCCGCTTGCCGTGCTGGAAGCGCGCATTGCCGAGCGTGACGCCCTGATAGAGCAGTACGTCGTCGCCGACCTCCGCCGTCTCACCAATAACGACACCCATACCGTGGTCAATCGTCAGGCGGTGGCCGAGGCGCGCGCCGGGATGGATCTCGATGCCCGTAATCCAGCGATTGAAGTGCGAGACGAGACGCGGCAGCACCGGCACATGCCGTAGATAGAGCCGATGCGCCAGCCGGTGCAAGACAACCGCATGGAAGCCGGGGTATGCCAGAATGATTTCCAGCGTGCTCTTCGCCGCCGGGTCTTTATCGTAGAAGGCACAAATATCTTCGCGAATTCGGTCGAACATCGGGCATGCTCCTATCGGCACGTCCCGGTCAGCAAAAGCGCCAACCGACGGGTACGCTGATTGGGCAGCGGCCGTAATCGTACGGCGCACTCCCCTCACCGACAGAGGCAGCAGCCCCCCGCGCTGCGAAACGCGACCAGAGGTGGGTAGCGCAACTGGAAGAGCGGCGCGAGGGCCGCTGTGCGCGTCGGCAGCATCAGGATGCCGCCGCCGGTGTGGCGGGCTTGTCCGCCGTCTTCTTGATCTCCGCTGTCGTCTTCGTCGTCGCCTCGCTCACCGCCTCTTTAGCGCTCTTGGTCTCGGTCGCTGCCCCCTCGCTCTTCTCGGCGGTCGTCGCAGCCTCCGGCACTTTTTTCTCCGGCTTGTCACTTGATGCGGCCGCGCGGCTATCGGTCTTGTACCAGCCGGACCCCTTGAAGATCACTGGAGCGGGCTGCATAATCCGCCGAACTAGCACGCCCGTCTCCGGATCCGCAACGAGGCTTTCATCGTTGAACCCCTGGCGGATCTCGAATCGGCTCCCATCGGGTCGTTCGTAGACATAAATCGGCATCCGGTTTCACATCCTCCAACGCATAGTTTGTGCGGAATCATTCTCCCCATTCATCTCCAACGCGGTAGTGTAGGGGTGATATTCCCCATCCGCAAGCCTTAAACGTCCGATTCTATTCTTGATTATATTGGGTGATTAAGTCGTGTATCGGGCGAGGAGTGTTGCGCATTCCTACCCCGGTCGGCGAAGCGACCGGGGCGAAAGAAGTACGCGTGGCTCTTCGGGTCGAGATCCTCGGAGCGGCGGGGGCGCACGACGCCGTCGCTGCCCTCATCCGTGATGAGCCGCGCGACCATCTCCCCGACAGCGGGTGCGAGCGCGAAACTGTATCCACCCATGCCGACCGCGCAGTAGTATCCCGCGACGCCATCTACCGGGCCGATCATCGGGTACCAATCCGGCGAGACATCGTGCGAGGTTGCCCACGCGGCCTGGACGGTCGCCGTCGCCAGTTCGGGGTAGCGGCGGCAGAGCGCCGTCTGATATTCAGGAGCGGCGGAAGCGTCGGTGCGCGGGTCGTCCCAGCCGGGCGGCACAAAATCCTCCGCGACCGCGCCAAGCGGGCCGACGAGCGTGAGGCGGGGACCACTGGGCCGCATTACCACGCCGTTGACAAGATCGAGCGTGATCGGGTGTGCCATGCCGAACGCGGGCGGATGGCGCACGACGACACCGAGATAGCGATATGAGAGCACGGGCAACGCGACGCCGACCATCTCGCCAACTACCGGGCCTAACAGACCGCCCGCGTTGACGACGCAGCCCGTGTTGACGTAGCCGCCATCCGTGAGCACGCCCGTGATCCGCCGGTCGCCCGGCTCGCCGTCTGTGTCAATGTTGAGGATACGAATGCCCTGCCGTATCTGTGCGCCGAGGTCCCGCGCGCGGATGGCGAACGCCGCCGAGGTCCGCACCAGATCGCCGTACCCGGCTCCCGGCTCGTACGCGGCGGCGGCGACGCCATCCAAATCAATGCGCGGTTCGACCGAGCGGACAGCATCACTCGTCGCGAGCAATTGCATCGTACTGCCGAGATGTGTCGCAACGCCGACATTCGCTTCAAGCATCTCCTGCTCGCCCGCCGGCACGAGAACGAGCAGGCCGGTGCGTGTGAAAGCTACCGCGCCGCTCTCCTCCTCAAATTGTTCGTAGAGCCGCACCGACCGCCGCGCCATCGAGACCATGACGCGGCTCGCATGGTAGGTGCGGACGATGCCGAACGCGCCCCGGGTCGTGTTGCCTGCCGTCATGCGCTGCTCAAGCAGCAGGACATTACGGACACCTCGCCGCGCGAGCGCATAGGCGATGGAGGTTCCCATAATGCCGCCGCCAATTACAACGACATCCATCTCAATCGTGGCCATCCCTGCCGGTTTCCCTTCCCCCACACGTTTTCCCCATCGGCCGCCAACCCGCCGCACCCACGGCATGGCCAGTCATTGATGTACAGCCATCATATGCGCTGTACGACCACTTGGGGAGGGGGTTTCGGCAGAGATTTCGGATAATCCGCACGCGAGTTTTTGCGATACCGAAGGGCGCGGAATATGTTCATGCCGAAGACTGTGAGAAAACGTGTGGATTTCACCTACGGGGCGCCACGCGGAACACATCGCATGGTACACTGCGCGAATACGATACTGCGGCACGCCTTTCCGCCGCACTTAACATTCTGGAGGAGAGAACGTGAACGAGATGGAAGACGACGTTGAGACATTAGGGTGGGAGGAACTCGACCGCGCGAACCGGGGCATTCCTGTCGCGGCGACGACTCTGCCCGCGTCGCCGTTGCAGACGGTGCAGGTCTGGTATGGTCGTGAGGCAAGCGGGCGGATCGCCGCGCTCGCTATCCAACTGGCGGTTGTCGAAACAGCACAAGGCCCGATGCAGAGCGTTATCATCAGCCGCGTGCGCGAGGATGCGGACGGCAAGACCCGCGTCTCCGCCACACAAGTAACAACAACGACGGTCGAGACCGCGCAACGGGATATGGAAAATCAGATCAAGAGCCTTGGAGAGGCAGGGTTCAAGGCCGCCGCGCCGCCAGACACCTACGAGCCGGAACCGTGGGGCGAAGAAAAGAAGCCAACCCTCTTTATCCCGCCTGCTGGTTTCACCCTGCCGAATCGCAAGCGGTAAGGGAAGTTCGAGGTTCGAGGTTCGGAGTTCAGAGTTCGATGTATTCCTTCAAACCTCGAACTCCGAATTCCCTACCCCGTCTGGGCGCGGGGGACGATTCGCCACTGCATGACGGGGCTTGTCGTGAGCGATCTGTCTTCCGGCCCCGGATCGGCGCGGATGACGGCGAGGCGGGCATACCCGGACGAATCGGGTACGGCGCCGACAATGTCCGCCCGCTCCCAGCCGCGTAGGCTCCGTCCACCGGTGATCTCAAATCCGCCATCCGGGTGGCGCATCACATGGTAGGTCGAACCCGTTGCCGTGCTCGCTTCGAACACTTCCATACTGCCCATCCAGCGCAACGCGCGCGTCAAAGCGACGGCGCGATCTTCGTCTTCCATGCTCTGCTACTCCCGTGCGCATCATGACCGTGAAAAGGCGGCCAGCATTCCCCACATTCACTCCGTTAAGGATACCCCGCGCCGTCGTCAGATGCAACGTGAGTAATGAGCAATGAGGAAGAAATAGCGCCCGCTATACTCAGCCCTTAGCGCTCAATACGTCGTTCGCGGCCAGATATTCGAGGATAGCGAACAGGAGCGACCCGGCGCGCTTGCCCAGTTCACGTTCCAGCGCCGTGAATGTCCCACCTTCGTCGAAGGTCGAGACGGTGTGGAACTCGTTATTGGAAATGTCCTTGACAGTTAGAAACGGTACGTCGTGGAAGGTGCATAGCTGTGCGATGGCGGCGGCCTCCATATCCTCGCAGAGCGTCGCGTGCTGCGCGTGAAGGGCGCGAAGGGTGTCGGCATCCTGTGTGAAGCGATCTGCCGAGGCGACGGGGCCGAACAAGATACGCGGCGCGCGGTGGGGCTGGCCCGCGAGCCAGGTCGCCTCGGGCCACGGCTCCGCCCGCCATTGCCCCAAGCCCGCGATGGACTCCGCCACAGCGAGCAATGCAGTGCTGGTCGGGAATGCAGCGAGCTTCGTCTCATCGTCCGCACGCAGGCGCTTCGGCGTATGCTCGAACGCGCCGCCTGGCAGGAGCCGCCCGTGATCGTACGCAACACACGCCGTGCCAATGACGACATCACCGAGCATGAGGTCATTGCGGTGCGCGCCCGTACAGCCGTAATTGAGGATGGCGCGGGGTGCGTAGTGTGCGATGATTGCCTCCGTCGCAGCCGCCGCCGCGACCATGCCGACCCAGCAGGTCGTCAGTACGAGCGGCATGTCGTTGAAGGTGACGCGGTCGAAGCGACGCGGGCCATGCGCATCTGTTCCCTCCCACCGCGCGCCATGTTCGCGCAGCAACCCCTCTAGATGTATCATCTCCTTCGGCATCGCTACGACGATAGCGATTGGTGATATGTCGTTCAAAAGCCCCCGCCCCTCAATTTGCCCGGATCGCCACCTTGCGGATCGGCTCGTCGTCAATCGTGTAGCGACCACTCATCGCCGCGATGCCGTCCGCGAGGCGTTCGAGCGGTAATTGGTGTGAGACGAAAGCGGCGAACGGGTACTTCCCGCTCTCGATAAGTTGCCGCGCCTGGACGAAATGACCGTGCGCGGAGCCCCAGACGCCGTAGAGCGTGATGTGCTTGAAGGTGAAATGTCCCCACGGATTGAGCGACACGTCGCCGACATTCGTGAAGTGGCCGCACGTCACATACTGTCCGCCGCGCCGCAGGAGGTCAAACCCTTCCGGCAGCGCCGCGAGGACGCCCGTCGCCTCGATGATGATGTCCGCGCCGTAGCCGTGGCCGGACGCTTCCCGCACCATCTTCTGCCGCTCGGCGGGGTCGGTCACCTCGGTGATGTCAATCGTCAGGTCCGCACCGAGTTCGCGGGCGAAGGCAAGGCGGTCCGCAGGCGCACCGATGACGATCGTCTTGAACGCGCCGAGTTCCTTCGCGCCGATTAGCGCCATCAGGCCGATTGGCCCCGCGCCCTGAATGACGACGGTGTCGCCAATCTGGTACGTCGCCCGCCCCGCCGCGTGGATGCCGACACTGAGTGGTTCGAGAATCGAGGCGGCGACCGGATCGGCATGTATCTTGTAGAATTTCGTGCCGGGGATCAGCCATTGATAGCCCGCGAAACCGCCCGTCACTTCCAACGGTAGATGCTTCATCCCGGCGGCGGCAAAGCCATACGCACCGAATCCCGCCGACAGAGTCGGCTGGAAAGCCATTGAGCCGAAGAAATCGCTATTGTCCGAGACGCCTGGCTTGATGCCGATCAGGTCGCCCTCTTTGACTGGCCGCCCCGTGCAGTCCGTTGTCACGCCCGCGCCGAGCGCGACAATTGTGCCGACGATCTCGTGCCCAAGCACAACCGGCATCGGCACCGACTTCATATGCCCCTGGAAGACATGCACATCCGTCCCGCAGATACCGCATAGTTCTTGTTTGACGATCACGCTCCCCGGCCCCGGCTCCGGCACCGCCGCTTCCGCGAAGGAGAAATTTCCCTTTACTCCGTCCAGCACCGCCGCCCGACTTGTCAGCCCCATCGCTCCCCTCCCTCGCTGAATCATGAACGTTCCGACCAACGCGATTGATGCGGGCAGTATAAAGCAATGAGCAATGAGGCGGGGCCGATCTCATTGCTCATTGCTCGTCACGCGGCCCTATCCCACTGCTCCTGCTCCCAGAGATAGAGGGCACGGGCGACTTCGCGCAGGAGGCGGTCGTCGAAGTTGGGATGGGAGCGCAGTTCGGCATCGGGCACAGCGGAGAGCTGCTCGGCGGTGTGGTAGCCGCGGCGATGAAGCATCGCGCAGACCCGCTCGCTGACAGCGAGGCGGTCTACTGGTGTCAGGTGGCGCGTGAGGAAGCGATGAATCGCGGTGACGATACCCTCGATCGTGCAGATAAAGAGGATGATAATGCCGAAGACAAGTCCTGCCCATGTGGCAATCGAGAGCGCCATGAAGACGCCGACGAACCCGGCGACGACCGGATTGATCTGCAGCAACCAGTCCAGCTGACGCGGCGCGAAGGTAAGAATCGCTGCCGGTGTCCCCGCGAGGATCATACCGACCGCTTTGCGGACCGGATGCGTCGCGAAAGGGTCCGTCGTCGTGCTACCAGGATATGATGCCATATCGTACCGGCGTGTTAGTGTTGCATGTGTGCTTCCCATCGCCGATTACTTCCCCGTGTGTCAACGAATTGCGCAATCCCTCCGGGCGCGAAATGCGTGCCGAATGCACGGTAACGCACAGAGAAATCCGTGGCAAGGGGAATGCCATGAACCGCCCCACGCCATCATTTCAGCGTCTCGTAGTTAATGCTCATCTGGCGGCGTCGCTCAGCAGCTGCCTTCACCGCCTCGTCAGCCTCCGTCTCGGCACCGATGTAGGTAACGAGTGCATAGAGGCGAACACGATCACCGAGTGGCGCGATCATTGATACGGATGGTCGGGCGGTCAGCGGGATCGTCGCCAACGCGGCATTGACGGCGCGTTCGAGCGTCGCCGCGTCCGTCCCGCTGAGGATTTTCGCAAAGAGTCGCCGCCCTGCGCTATTCTCATTCGGTGTCTCACTCGGTGCTGTCTCGTTCATGCATCCTCCCCCTCCTGCACAACGTACCACGCCCGCCCGTAATTGCGCCATTGTAGCGCGGCGGGTAAGGTAGGGAAGTTCGGAGTTCGATGTTCGGTGTTCGGTGAAAATGGGTTTTCTTACTGCGAACATCGAACTCCGAACTTCCCAAGGAGCAGCCATGCGCGATTGGTCAACACGGTATTCCCGGCAAGCGGCGCGGATGCACCTGACGGTCGTCTCCGGGCCGTCGTATCCGAAGCAGGATGCGGGGTTTATCTCGCTCCGGAGTGGCGCGCCACCCGCAGAGTGCATCCCGCGCGCCTGGCTGGAACGCGGTATGGAGCGCGCCTGGGCGTCTGCGCAGGATTTGTTCGGCTACCAGAGCGCGATGGGTGCATGGGACCTCCGCGCACTCGTCGCCGAGCGGATGCATGCCCTCGGCTGCGATGATGTGGACGCGAAAAACATCATGCTCCTCAGTGGCGCGCAGCAGGGGATTGATTTTCTCGCCCGCCTCTTTATCAACCCCGGCGATGCGGTCGCGCTCGAAGACCCGGTCTATCCCGGCGCACTGCAAACCTTCGATCTCTGCGCGCCGCGCTATCTGCCTGTTCCCGTGCGGGCGGACGGCCTCGATCTCGATGCGTTGGAAGTGGTACTGGCGCATGAACAGCCGAAGTTCCTTTACATCGTCCCGACCTTCCAGAACCCGACTGGCACGACAATGCCGCTGGCGCAGCGCGAGCGACTGATCGCCCTCGCCCGCGCACGCGACCTCGTCATCATCGAGGATGATCCGTACAGCGCCTTGCGCTACGCCGGGGCAGACGTACCGCCGCTGCGTGCCCTCGATCCCGAGGTGATCTATCTCGGCACCTTCTCGAAGACGATTGCACCCGGTATCCGCGTCGGCTGGATGGTGATGCCGGAGGCGCTACGGGACAAACTCTACGCGATGAAGGAGGCGGCGGACATCAACTCCGACCGTGTCATGCAGCAGGCGGTCTACGAGATGATGCAGACCGGCTTCTTCCCCGATCACCTCGACCGCATCCGCGCCGTATACGCCGAACGCCGCACCACGATGCTTACTGCCCTCCGCGAGCACATGCCGCCGAATGTGGCGTGGACCGAACCGGAGGGCGGCTTCTTCGTCTGGCTCACCCTGCCGCCCAGCATGAATGTCGCGGACGTTCTCGCGCGCGGTAACGAGCGCGGCGTCGGCATCGTGCCAGGCACCGGCTGCACGGCAATCCCCGGCGGCCAATCCAACGGTATGCGCCTCTCTTTCTGCGCTCAGCCACCCGACATCATCACCGAGGGCATCCGCCGACTCGCGGATGTCATCATCCGATCAAAGACATAGAAGAAGATTGATTACGTCATTTCGGCAAATTGACGAATCGGCAATCTGACCGTATTCTTCCCCCATGACGCGACTGATAAGGAGCAAATGATATGATGAAGACCGTGATTTCGATGAATGCCCAAGGGCGGCTGACTGTGCCAGCCGAAGCGCGGAAAGCGCTCCATGTCGAAGGCGAAACGCCGTTCGAACTCGAAGTGACGGAGCACGAGATTATTCTCCGGCCTGCACTCGTCATTCCGCGTGACGATGCCTGGGCCTATACTCCAGAGCATCTCGCGCGGGTGGAAAGGGCGCTCGCGGAAGGCCGCGCCGGTCTCGCCGTTCAGATGTCCAGGCGCGAACTCGAGCAGTTTATCGCTGACCGGACCAATGACGAGTAATCCGATCTACCAGACGCTGGAGTTGACGCCGACTTTCCTGAATGACCTTATCACGTCGGACTTTACCGCTTCCGATCGTCGGCGGTTTCTTCGTGCCTTGGACCTTCTTGACGCAAACGAACGGCATCCGTCGTTACGACAGCATGCGCTGAAGGGGAAAATGGAGGGGACGTGGTCCGTCTCCGCCTCCGACGAACTGAGAATGACGTTCGTCCGCCTCGATGGGGGACGAAAGCGTATGCTCTCGTGCAGCCGGCACTATCAACGCTAGCGCCCGTGCTATACTCCGCGCACATCGGTTTTGCGATGCGGCGCGGGGGAGGCAATGGAGAATACCCTTTATTTCGGGGACAATCTCAGCGTCCTGAAAGGGCACGACGGGCAGGGGCAGCCCTATTTTCCCGACGCCTGCATTGACCTCATTTATCTCGACCCGCCGTTCAACTCGAACCGTTACGACAATGTCCTCACAGAGACGACATACCGCGATTCGTCACGGCGGTTCCCCACGATCGGAGGCGACGATGACCGCGAGGATTTCAACGATCCATGAACTCGATTCTGTCGAGATTTTGGTTGGTTTGCCGGACGTGCCCCTGGAAGATCCCGAGGCGGGCGATGCTCCGCTGCATACGAGAGATCGCGGCGTGGTCGTCTTCGTTTTTGACGACGGACGAGCGTTTGCAGGCGAGTTCTTCCGGGGTGAAGAAACAGTTGCCATTGCAGATGTGACACCTAACCAGATACGTCTCATGGAATCACACGCGCCGACTTCGGACAAGAAAGAAGTCCTAACTGGTATGTTCCATTCATAGAGGAGAGGGCGCACGCAATCATCTGCTCTAACTACATACGTTTCACTTGAGAGTCGCTAGCATCCGAAGCATGTTACGGACGATCATCAACCGCTTACCTGCCGGGCTGCAATGTGCGCAGAGAGTACGTACTGGCAAGCGTCGCAGGAGCAGGTCGCAGGAGTGACGGAGGGTGGCGAATTAGTTGGAGCAGATGGCACGCAATGCGCCCCTACACTCCCCCTCTCCTTTGCTTTGAAGCAAAGGAGAGGGGGCCAGGGGGTGAGGTTTCATGGCAACACACCGTTTCCAACCGACGACGTATCACACGACGATCGGCTCGCACGCACCAGCGCTCCGCGTCGCAGCTGGCGACACCGTCATCACCACAACGGCGGACGCGGGTGGCTGGGACATGCAAATGGAACGAGTCGCGCCGCGCGGCAATCCGCAGTCGGGGCCGTTCTTTATCGCGGGCGCGGAACCGGGCGACACACTCGCCGTTGACATCGTCCGCCTAACGCCGAACCGCGATACGGGCTGGACCGCGAGCGTAATCGCCGGGAATGTCCTAGATCCGGAGAATGTCCGCCATTTACCCGCGTCGCAACAAACGACGTGGCGGATTGACCGGGAAAACCGTACGGTCGCGCTTGCCGAGCCGCCGGAAGCGCTGCGCGATCTCGTCCTGCCGCTCGTGCCGATGGTCGGCTGCTTCGGCGTCGCGCCCGCCGGTGGCGAGGCAATCTCCACCGCGACCAGCGCCAAACACGGCGGCAATATGGATTATCGTGGCTTCACTGAGGGCGTGACGGTTTACTTCCCCGTTGCCGTCCCCGGCGCGCTCTTCCACATCGGGGACGGCCACGCGCTGCAAGGCGACGGCGAGATCGTCGGCACTGGCATCGAGACCTCGTTCGAGATGGAAGTCGTGCTGCGCGTTCTGAAGGGCAAAAACATCACCTGGCCGCGCGGCGAGAACGCGGAGTACATCTTCACCGTCGGCAACGCCCGCCCACTCGATCAGGCGGTGCAGCACGCGACGAGCGAAATGCTCCGCTGGCTCGGCGAAGAGTACGGCCTCGATGCCACCGCCGCCAGCCTCCTGATGGGCCAGACCGTCGAGTACGACCTCGGCAACATCTTCGACCCCGCGTACACAATGGTCTGCAAAATGCCCAAACGCTGGCTGAACCGGGGAGAGGGAACGTAAGCGCAGAGGACGCAGAGGACACAGAGAACACAGAGGAAGAAAAGGAAAAAGAGGAAGAGAACTTCCGCAAGATATGCACAGAGCAATTCCCTTCATCGTATTTCCTCTGTGTTCTCTGTGTCCTCTGCGCTCAATCCCTCGTCCCCTCTACGGAAGGTGTATGATCGGAGGAGTGGACACGAATGTTTGCGATGGTCTTTGATGGCCCCGGTCAGCCGCTCCGCGCGGCGGAGGTTCCGACCCCGACGCCCGCGCCGGATCAGGTCCTGATCCGGGTCAGCGCGTGCGGCATCTGCCGGACGGACCTGCATATCTTCGATGGTGACCTTGCCGATCCGAAACTGCCGCTCATTCCCGGACACCAGATTGTCGGGACGGTCGAGGCAACCGGCGCACGCGTGACACGATTCACGGCGGGCGACCGCGTCGGCGTCCCGTGGCTCGGCTGGACGGACGGCGACTGCGCGTACTGCCGCACTGGTCGCGAAAATCTCTGCGACAACGCCCGCTTCACCGGCTACGAGATAGACGGCGGCTATGCGGAGTATACGGTCGCCGACGAGCGATATTGTTTCCCGATCCCCGCCGGGTATCCTGATACACAGGCTGCACCGCTCCTCTGCGCCGGGTTGATTGGCTACCGCGCCTACACAATGACGGGCGACGCGAAGCGGTTGGGCCTCTACGGCTTCGGCAACGCGGCGCACATCCTCACGCAGGTCGCACGGCATCAGGGACGGGAGATGTTCGCCTTTACGCGGCCGGGTGATGCGGACGGGCAACAGGCCGCCCGCGATCTCGGCGCGGTTTGGGCAGGCGGCTCGGACAGCGCGCCGCCGGAGAAACTGGACGCGGCAATCCTCTTTGCCGCCGTCGGCGCACTCGTGCCCGCCGCGCTACGGGCGGTCGGCAAGGGCGGCAGCGTCATCTGCGCCGAGATTCACATGAGCGCTATCCCGTCGTTCCCGTATGACATTCTCTGGGAGGAGCGCATCGTTCGCTCCGTGGCGAACCTCACTCGCCGCGACGGAGAGGAATTCCTCGCCCTCGTCCCAACCATCCCTGTGCGGACCGAGGTACACACCTTCCCGCTTCACGACGCGAACGAGGCAATCGCCGCCGTCCGCAGCGGAACCCTGCGCGGTACAGCCGTCCTTATCCCAAACGCGAAAGATCACTGAGGCGGCGTTTCCCTTTCTTCTCTCCCCATTGGGAGACAGCTGCGCTATGATGAAGCGTAGCGACGCATGACGCATGTAGCAAGGAGCGTGTCGTGACGGCAGAACGGCCAGTCCTCATTTCCATCATCCAGTATCAGGAGCAAATCACGGCGGGCGCCACGAGTATCACCGATCTGTTCGATACGGCGTACCGGCTCGGCGCGGACGGCGTTGAACTGCGGCCGCAATTTTGGAAGGAGAAAGCGTGGGAACTGCCCGCCGCGCGCGAACGTGCGGCGCAACACGGCATCCTCGTCACCTATGCGACGATGGGCAGGCTTTTCGACACCGACCCGGCATCACTCCGACAGGACATAGATGATGCCCGCGCGCTCGGCTCGCCGATCTTGCGCGTCTTTCCCGGCCCCGTTCCCGCCGACGATGATACCGCCGGATGGGAGGTCGGCCACGCGATTGCCCGCTATGCGGAGAGGCAGGCCATCACGCTCGCGCTGGAAAATTTCGTCGGCACGCCGGGCGGCACACTCGATGAGATCGAGCGCGGATTGGCGCACATCCCGGCGCTGATGACGAATATAGACATCGGCAATTATCCCCGGCACAATCAGGACGTGCCCGCCGCGATTCGCGCCATCGGCAACCGCGCGATTTCCGCGCACCTGAAAGACGCGGATGACGACCCGGCGAACGGGACAACCTATCTCGGGGGCGCATTATTGCCCCTACCGGCTATCCTCGATGCACTCGACCGCCTGCCCCAACGTATCCTCTTGATCTTCGAGTTCGGCGGCGGCGATGATCCCGATGATCGCATTAGGCGGAGCATCGCCTATCTTCGCGCACGGTAACGCCTGTGACGGAGCATATCGAGACGGATGTGGCAATCGTCGGCGGCGGGCCGGTAGGCCTGACACTCGCTATGGATCTCGCCGGGCGCGGCATCAGTGTGACGGTGATCGAGCAGCGCCGACGGGGGGAGCCGCCGAGCGTCAAATGCAATCATGTCGCCGCTCGTTCGATGGAACTCTTCCGGCGCCTCGGTGTCAGCGAGAAACTCCGGCACGCCGGGTTGCCAGCGGATTTTCCCAACGACATCGCCTATCGCACAACGATGGTCGGGCGGGAGATGGCGCGCATCCCGATCCCCTGCCGCCGCGACCGCTACACCGCCACGGGCGGCCCGGATACCTGGTGGCCAACCCCGGAGCCACCGCACCGAATCAACCAGATATTCCTCGAACCGATCCTGTTCGCGCACGCGTCGGCGGCTCCCGGCGTCACGATCCGTAATCGGGTCCGATTCGACGGCCTCACGCAGAACGACGACGGGGTGACGGCGCAGGCGCACGCTCTCGATTCCGGCGAAGGTTTCTCTCTTTCTGCGCGCTATCTTGTCGGTTGTGATGGCGGGAAATCCGATGTTCGCCACGCAATTGGCGCGCGGCTCGCGGGCGATCCCGTCGTGCAGCGCGTCCAATCATCCTACATCCGCGCGCCGCAGTTGCTGCCGCTCCTGGGTGGGGCGTCGGCGTGGGGGAACATCTCGCTCAATCCCCGCCGCAGCGGCACGGTCTATGCGATTGACGGTCACGAGACCTGGCTCATCCACAACTACCTACGGGACGACGAACCAGACTTCGACGCGGTTGATCGCGATTGGGCGATCCGCGCGATCCTCGGCGTCGGCCCGGAGTTTCCGTACGCGATACTCAGCGAGGAGGACTGGTTCGGCCGCCGCCTCGTCGCTGACCGCTTCCGGGACCGGCGCGTCTTCCTCTGCGGCGACGCGGCACATATCTGGGTGCCGTATGCGGGGTATGGCATGAACGCCGGCTTAGCGGATGCGGCGAATCTCAGTTGGCTGCTCGCCGCCCGTCTCAACGGATGGGGCGCGGCAGGTATCCTCGACGCCTACGAGCGCGAGCGTCAGCCGATTACCGAACAGGTATCACGCTTCGCAATGGATCATGCGCACGCGATGGCGAAGCAGCGCCGCAGTGTCCCGGCAGCGATCGAAGAAGAGAGTCCCGCAGGCGAAGCGGCGCGCGCGGCGGTCGGGCAGGCAGCATACGACCTCAACGTCCAGCAATACTGCTGCGCGGGGCTGAATTTCGGCTACTACTATGACACGTCGCCGATCATCGCCTACGACGGCGCGCCGCACCCACCCTACTCGATGGGTGATTTCACACCGTCAACAGTCCCCGGCTGCCGCGCGCCACATCTCTGGCTGGATGATGGGCGGTCGCTCTATGACGCACTCGGACCGGAATATACCCTGCTGCGCCTCGATCCAACGGTCGCTGTTGACGGCTTGCTGGATGCCGCCGCCAATCGTCGCCTCCCCCTTCATCTCCTCGACATCGTGGCTGGTGAGGCTGCGGCTGTGTACGACACCCGACTTACCCTCACGCGGCCCGACCAACATGTGGCTTGGCGGGGTGACGTGCAGCCAGCCGACCCACTCTCCCTGATTGACCGCGTGCGCGGCACCACGATAGCGTGAGACGCGCTAGCGTCCGCCCCACGCGCTCGGCGCGTGACCGACATTCGCGCGCTGATCGCGCCCGCCCGCATAATCGCCTCGGTCCTCCATCGCAGCGCTATGCTCGCGCACAACATGCGCAGGCGCCGCAGCGATGAAGCGATCGAGGATCGCGGCGATCACCACGACATCGAGACTCTGGCCGATCACTGGCACCCAGCCCGGCACGTCGAGCGGCGAGAGGACGAGCGCGATCGCGCCGATCGTCATCGCCTTATTGGCGGTCGGCACGCGCGGATCGCGCACGAGCCGGAGAGAGAGGCGCACCAGTTGGGGCAGCCGCTTCAGGCTGCGAAAAAGCAAGAATCGTTTCATAATTATTCTCCTTCATGCAATTAGCCCCGGCTTCGATGGGTAGCGCCGAGAGCCGTCGCTATCGGTAATGCAGGAAGGGTGCCAACCAGCCGCTCCGCTAATTTCCCTGTGGTGGCGGGCTTTAGCCTGCCACAGCAAAGACAGGCTGGCTAAAGCTCGTCACCACCAGTTGCTTTCATAGGATTAATGCTACGAGAATCGCCCTAATCCGCCGCCTGTGCGCCTTTGGAGATGATCGGCGTGTCGCGGCGGACTTCGTAGATGTCGCGGATCTGCTCGAAGCGCTGGAGGATGCGACTGAGGGATTCGACACCCGCCACTTCGACCGTCAGGCGCATCGTCACGGTGCGGTCGGGGTGCGTGTGGCTGTTGATTGAGAGCAGATTGATTTTCTCGTCTGCCGCGACGCTGGAGACATCGCGCATCAGGCCGACGCGATCCCACGCCTCCATGCGTACGCCGACCGGATACGCCTCCGTCTGCGTATTACCCCACGAGACGGGCACGAGCCGTTCTTGCTCGGGTTCTTTGATGGCATTCGGGCAGTCGGTACGGTGGACGGTAATGCCCTTGCCGCGCGTCACGTACCCGATGATCTGGTCGCCCGGCACGGGCTTGCAGCAGGTCGCGAGCCGGGTCAGCAAGTCACCGACACCCATCACCTCGATACCGGACGTGGCGCTCGCCGGGCGCGGTGCGGCCTCCGTCGGCGGCAATGCGATCACCTGCTCAACCGGATTGAGCGCCGAGACTTGTTGGGCGATCTGTTGCGTCGAAACCGCACCATACCCAATAGCGGCGAGGAAGTCGTCGAGGCGGTTGTAGCGCGTAAACTGCTTGGCGATGTCTTCCAGTTTCATCTCGACGCCGAGCCGCTTCAGCTCCTTCTCCAGCATGTCCCGGCCCTGGGCGATGTTCTGGTCGCGCTGCTGACGGCGGAACCACTGGCGAATCTTCTCGCGCGCCTGCGCGGTATGGACGTAGCCGGACGACGCGAGCAGCCAGTCCCGACTCGGCCCAACCTTGGCGCGGGAGGTCATGATTTTGATCATCTCACCGTTTTGCAATTGGTAATCGAGCGGTACGAGCCGATCATTGACCATCGCGCCGACGCAGGTGTGGCCGACATCGGAGTGGATGCGATAGGCGAAATCCACCGGCGTCGAACCGGCCGGTAGTTCGATGATGTCCCCAGCGGGCGTGAAGACGTAGAGCATCTCCTGAAAGACATCGCTCTTCAGCGTCTCCAGGAAGGCTTGCGCGTCCACAACCTCGTCGCGCCAGTCCATCAGTTGCCGCAGCCACGCGACGCGCGCTTCGAGGCCGGCGTCGCGCTTGCCGCCCTCCTTGTAGCGCCAGTGTGATGCGATGCCGTACTCGGCGGCGAGGTGCATCTCCTTCGTGCGGATCTGCACCTCGACCGGGCGGGCATCGAGCGCACGGACAGCGGTATGGAGGGACTGGTACATGCTCTCCTTCGGGGAGGCGATATAGTCGTCGAACTCGCCGGGGATCGGCCGCCACATCGTGTGGATGATCCCCAGGGCAGCGTAGCAATCCTTCAGTTCCGGCGCGATCACGCGAATGGCGATTGCGTCGTAGATCTCTTCAAGCGACCGGCGCTTTTGGTCCATCTTGCGCGCGATGGACCAGAGATGCTTGGCGCGGCCATAGACATCGGCCTGAATGCCTGCGGCGCCGAGCGCCTCTTTCAGCGTCTCGATCACCCGATTGATGTAGGCGGTGCGGTTGCCGCCCTGCGCTTCGAGCGAGGCATCAATGACGCGATAGCGATCCGGTTCGAGCGCTCTGAAGGCGAGGTCTTCCAACTCGCTCTTGATCTGCCAGATACCGAGGCGGTTGGCGAGCGGCGCGTAGATCTCCATCGTCTCCTGCGCGGTCGCCAGCTGCTTACCGCGCGGCATCGAGTCGAGCGTGCGCATGTTGTGGAGGCGATCGGCCAGTTTGATCAGCACGACGCGCACATCGTCCGCCATCGCAAGAAACATCTTCCGCAGGCTCTCCGCCCGCGCCACGTCCTCGCGGTCGGAGACCCACTCGATCCGCTTCAACTTCGTCACGCCATCCACCAACCGGGCGACTTTCTCGCCAAACTGTTTGCGGATGTCATCGAGCGTAATCGTTGTATCCTCGGGCACGTCGTGGAGTAAGGAGGCCGCAATCGTCTCCGCGTCCATTTGCATCTCGGCGAGAATCGTCGCGACCGCAACGGGATGCGTGATGTACGCCTCGCCCGACTTCCGATCCACGCCCGCGTGCGCGTCCGTCGCAACGGTGTACGCCCGCGTCACAAGGGAGAGATCGGAGGCACCCATGCCCGCGCCTTGCAACTGCTCTTCGAGCGGCTGAAAGAAGGTCATATCGGTGGGTGGATGTGCCGAAGAAACGGCGGCGGTAGCGGTAGCCATCAGGGCGAATCACCTTTTCTCTTGCATGCGATGCAGACCGGGGTTAGGCTGGTTCCGTGCAGCCTTCCTAGAAAGTATAGCACACGGCGATCCTCGCCTGTTCCCAGATTTTCATGAACGCGCGCGTTCGCGGCATACTTGACCGACGCGCATACGTTCGGATACCGTACCGTCAGCGAGCAGGGACGGTCATTAGAGCGATCACCATGATACCCTTCACCGTGCCGCGACCCGCTTGCGCCGCGAACATTCAGACGCGCGCGAGCGAAAGGGAACGAACGACATGCCGAATCACTGGATTCTCGTGGGATCACCGGACAATTTCGCGAAGAGCCGCGCCCTCGGCTGGACGGTGCAGGGCATCAAATCCCGCCACCGCAAGAAAGCCGAGCAGATGCACGCGGGCGACACCTTCATCTATTACCTGACTGGCGTGCAGGCGTTCGCCGGTATCGTCGAGGCAGCATCCGACTACTGGGAAGACCACAACACGCCGATCTGGCAGAGCAAGGACCCGAAGAAGGCGACCGAGGATTATCCCTTCCGCATCTCGATTACGCCCCTGCTCATTCTCGATGAACCGGACTGGCTGCCCGCGATCACGGTCGTTCCTGCGATGGAATATCCGAAGCGATGGCCGGTCGAGCACTGGCATCTCGCCTTCCAGGGCAATGTCCACAAGATTTCCGACGCCGACCACGCGATCATCGCGGATGCCCTTGCCGCTCGCGTACCGGTCGGCGCCCGCCACTAATTACACGCCGGAGGAGTGAAGGGAGGCGCATTCGACATGCTTCCCTCGGCTTTTTCTATGACAACGGACACCACATATCTTGTCCACCTTTGTTTTGGATCGAACTGCACGTTCGCCGGGTCGCGGAAACTTCTGCATGTGCTGGAGGAAGAAATCGCCGCACTTGGCATCGCCGATCAGGTAACGGTCGTGCCGACGACGTGCCGCAACCGGTGCGATTGGGCGCCGTCCATGAATGTGTTGCCGGGGAACATCTGCTACAACGATCTGGATGCCGACGCGATCCGCCGCATTGCCCGCGACCATCTCGCGGCAGGCGTGATCGTGGACGAATACGTCTTTCGCCCGCCGCCCCCGCCTGTGCCAACTCATGGTCGCCGCGTTTTCACCTTCGATCCGAACGCCTTCCGCCCCAAGGACGAATAAAGAGACAGTAGGGAGTTCGAACGCCGACCTCCCTACCCCTTCGCCCGTCGCCATATCACGTCGATTGTGGAACACCGATCCCGCCCGTGCAGGCTGATCCCTGCTCAGGCGTCTGCGGACCCTGGCGATAGGCGCGAATGAACTGATTCAGGCGAGGATCGTCCGGCGAATCCACCTTCAGTTGCTTCCCCCACGCCGACGCCACGACGGGCGCGGGCAGGCCGGGATAGGGGCTGATGAGCATGTATGTCTGCCCCACGGCCAGTTTCCGTACTGCGGCGATCTGATCGGCAGGCAAGTCCGGCCGGTAGGTGATCCAGACAGCGCCATGTTCGAGCGAGTGGACGCCGTTCTCATTCGCGATGGGGGCGGCATAGTAGCCGCAGTTTTGCCAGACGGCGCTGTGCGGGCCCCCGACCGGTGGCGTCTGCGGGTAGGTAACGGGCGTTGATGTGTGAGTACGGACCAGACCGCTGAAACTCTCCACACCCGCGATTGCGGGCGTCGCGTTCCGCCGGTGGATAAGCAGTACCACGGCCACGGCGATCGCGATCGCGACGATCAGCGTCCCCGCGCCAATCGTCAGCCAGCGTCGTCGCTGCTCCCGGCGCGCACGCTCCCGCGCCGCCGCACCTTGCCGCCGCCGCTCCTGTCCTGCCCGCTGCCCTTGTGACGTTTCCGGCATGCATTCACTCCTCTCATGGCGCGCTCATTGTCGCAGTGTATCACTGCGTCAATCATGCGTGTCAGCGGCACAGCGGAGACGACGCGGGACACAATTCTCTCCGTCATCGCCGTCGGCGCCTGGCTCGACCGCGCCCTCGATTCCTCGTTTGACCGAATGATACACGCGGAAGGCCTAATGCATTTCGCGCCTACTCCGGCCGCGTTCGATACAGCGTGAGGTCAGCGGCTGTGATACCGTCTGGTGGCATCAAGCGGTATTGTCGCTCGGAAGGAAACGGCGACACCATTTTCGCTCTCCTCGAAGTCAAAGAGCGCGTATCGCTCGTCATTGTTCCGGTTCAGAATGTCCAGCAGTGTCAACGTTTTATGCAACGGTAGCAGACTAATCGAATTGGTGAGCAGAAGCGCCCATTGCTCTGCGGGCAGGATACGTAATCGGGGAGGAAGCGTCGGTACGTCACTCGAAGAACCATAAGCCGGATCATCCGTAATTCCCCTGTGCATGGAACGTATCGAGTGCAATCCCTGCGACTTCATCGGCATGCGCAAGTAACCCATCGGGGTCGGGCATCCAATCCGTTTTGACGGCACCCGCGAACTGCGCGACTGGGTTGATCTCGATACCAACGCTTGGAATGCCGCGCTTCTTGCACTCAACGACTGGCATATCAATACCGCAGAAGGGATCGAACACGCGGGTATCGGCGGTGGCGCCGAAGCGATTGAGGTAGTCACCAACAAGATGCGGCGGAAAAGGAGAGTACGAACCGATACCAGTCATGGATGGCACGGTCATCTGGCGCAAGTTTATTTGTCTCCCGGACCGCGCTCCGCTCGGTTGGAAAAGAAATAATTGTCGCTACTGTGTTGGTCACATCTTTTGCTCCATCCATGCGGGGCTATGCATCGTGCTACGCAGACGATACACTGAACGTACAGTCAACACAATGGGCAACGAATGACGAACTGTGCGGTCAGATACACGGTGTGCCGCAGACGGGGCAGATACGGTCCTGGGAGCGCAGTTCGGTGCCGCAGCGGCGGCATTGCGGGGACTCGGCGACTTGCTCCGCGACGGCGCGGCCGCAGACGGGGCAGGTCGTGTCGTTTGTGCGGAGCGGCATCCGGCAGTGGATGCAGGGCTGCTCCGCCAGTTTCCCCGCGCCCGGCGTGATGGGTTTCGGTCGGTGTGTGGGCGCGATCAGCGTCGCGGATTCTTCGCTCCCGGTCGAGGAGGGAAGAGGCGGCATGGGGGAATGCAGTTGACCGACTGGCGGGGGTGCAACGGGGAGCGCGTGCAGGTTCGCTTCCACCTGCATCATCTGCTGCTCGTGGTCGTATAAGCGGCGGCAGGTCGCGAGGACAATCGGGTCGCGCATCTGGCCCTGGAGGACGAGGCTGTAGAGATACTCGCCGATCTCCGCCGCAACCTGCGGACGCTGCTCCCGTAGTGTACGGAGCGCCGCTTCGAGTTGCGCGCGCTGGCTCTCGCTCCCCGATGTCGATGGCATCGGAGAGGGGGGCCATGTGTAGATGGAGCCGGGCGTCTCTCCCATGCGTTCCCTCCTGTCGAACATCCCTTCCCTGCCTGACGGACGGGCTGCACCGTCGCGCGTTCGGCGGCGAACGGCGATAGTATAGCAAAGAGGGTGGTCAGGGGTCTGCGCTGAGGAGACGCGTTCATGCCGCACGAACATCAGGCAATGATGGGGTGAGCAACAGCGACCTCGACACACTTCTTGCTGAATCACTTGCCCCGGCGCGCGTCTCCTATGACGTCGCCGGGCGCGATTGGGTCGCGTGGCTCGCCGCTCATCCGTTGCCGACAAACGCCGTGCTCGATGCCCGCCTCGCCGATCCAGTCACCCGCGCCGGATTCGTCGCTGTTTGCCGGGCACAGGGCATCTATCATCTGCCCACCATGGAGTTTGTCTCTGCCCTTGCGCGCATCCTGAAACGATTGCCGGAACCGTGGCTGGAAGTCGGCGCGGGTCGAGGCGGCCTGACTCGTGCCCTCCGCGCCGCTGGTGTGCCGATCACGGCGACAGACGACGGCGCCTGGTGGCCTGATCCGTTGCCGACCGACGTGGAGCAATGCGCGATCACCGGCGCATTGCAACGATACCAGCCCGGCACGGCGCTCTGCGTCTGGCCGCCACGCGGGACGAACTGGCCCGCGCTCTTCCGCGCTGCACCATCCGTCCGCGCGTACCTGCTGATCGGCGATGGCCCGCACGGCATTACGGGCGACGCCACGTCGTGGTCCGGCGCATCGGGCTGGCGGCGGCACGCCCTCCCACAGCTCGCCGCGCTCGGTCGCTGTCGTCTGGACGCCGACGGCCCGCTGCATACCCACGCATTGCTCGCGCTCCGCCGTGGGCTGCATGCACACGCTGCCGCATAATTCCTTGTAAAGTCAAACGCGCCCACTCGGATCAGCCCGCTTCGTCGGCGGGCTGGAGGAAGCGACGGAGGACGGGCGTCATTTGTGCGAACTCCTTGAGAAAGGCGTCATGGCCGTCCGGTGAGACGAGTTCCCAATAACGGGCGGGGGCGCCGAGCGCCCGCAACTCCTCGGCGACGGCGCGGACATGCCCGGCGGGAAACAGGATGTCCGAACTGATGCCGATCATCAGCGTCGGCATCGTCAGGCGGCGGAGCGCGTCTGTGTACGAGGCGAAGCCGTCGCCGAGATCGAAGAGATCCATCGCGCGGGTCAAGTAGAGATAGGCATTCGCGTCGAAGCGGCGCACGATGCCGTCCCCCTGATAATGGAGATAGCCCTCGATGTCGAACTTGCCGGCGAACGGCGCGTGCCGCGAGGGTCGCGTCGCCACATTGCGCCCGAAACGCGCCGTCATCCCTTCATCGCACAGGTATGTAATCATGCCGACCATGCGGGCGATCGCGAAGCCATCGCGCGGCGGATCAGCGAGGTCGTAGTCGCCGCCCCGCCACTTCGGATCGGCCATGATCGCGCGGCGTCCGACCTCGTTGTACGCGATCCCCTGCGCGTGAAAGCGGCCTGACACGCCGATGGCGATCACCGCACCCGCTCTTTCGGGATAGGTCACCCCCCATTGGAGCGCCTGCATCCCGCCGAGCGAGCCGCCAACGACCGCATGCACGCGCGTAATCCCGAATCCATCGAGCAACGCCGCCTGCGCCCGCACCATGTCCCGCACTGTGACCGCCGGGAACGTCATATGATAGGGCTGGCCCGTCGTGGGGGCGATGCTCAGTGGGCCGGTACTGCCGTAGCAGCCACCGAGGATATTCGGACAAATGACGAAAAAGCGGTTCGTGTCAATCGCGCGGCCGGGGCCGATCAGATCACCCCACCACGGTTCCGGCGCGGGCGTCTCGGTGTCGGCGTGTGCGCCGGCGTGCGATCCGCCCGTCAGTGCATGGAGGACGAGAATCGCGTTGTTGCGCGCGGGCGCGAGCGTGCCCCACGTCTCATAGGCAATCGTCACTTCACCGAGGGCGCCGCCACTGTCCAACGCGAAAGGCAACGACTGTTCCGGCAATATATAGAAGCGGGTATGTGCGAGGTCCATCCCCTCCGGTCGGTACGGGGGGAAACGGTCGTCATGCGCGCAGATGGTACAAGGGAGTTCCGCGCTCGTCACCGCGACACGGTGCATCTTTCACCTCCGAACCAGGGTACGACCCGAAAAAACGAAAACGCCAATCCTCACCCCACGGGGCGAGCGTATTGACGTACACGCTCACGGTACCACCCTGTTCACCGTGGCCTCGCGACCACAGCCTCGACGGGTACGGCGCGCCAGAGATGCACGCCCAACCCTCGCCCGGTATCGGGGGCGAACCGACGCGGCCTACTTAGGGAAGTTCGGAGTTCGGAGTTCGAGGTTCGAGGTTCGAAGATTGCGGGATGCCCCTACATCGAACTGCAAACTCCGAACATCGAACCGATCCACACCATTCAGCCGGTAGCTCAGCGGGCATATCCAGCGGGGTTCCGGCTCCTCGGGCTTCCACCATGCCCCGATTCGCTGAGAGCGTTTCCCCCGCGGACTCATCCGCGTCCACGCCATGCAGGGCCGGATGCGATCACCGCCGTCACGCGTCATTGCGACGGCGGCTCACTCCGGCATCCCTCGTATCTCGCCCCATCGGGGCAGGAGTTGGCACCATAGCCGCACGCCTTGCAGACGCACCGCCGGTTGCCGGGCTTCAACGGGCCGATTCCCCTCCACCACTCTGGATACGAGCCGCATTCACTTGTTGGCGCAAAGCATAGCAGCGGAAACCTGCCAGCGTCAAGCGATCCACGACGACGAAAGAGTGGGTTACCTTATATTTTTGCGGAAGCGTCCGTACATCTTGTTGCAGCGAGTTTTCACCCTTCACACCTACAATCGTCCCTGTGAATGTACTGCCAAAACGAGGAATGTCTCTGATCTCGCTGGCGGGAAAAGAGCTGGAATAGCGGCTCCGCAAAAACGTGAGGTACGCCCCCGCAGTCATCGTCGCATTGACGAAACGCCGCTTGATCCGTATACTCAGCGGGCAAATCGCGGCGGGCAGATGCTCGCAACACGGTCTTTGATGGGGGGTGACGGCGGTTGACCGAAGTAGTCGTCGGTGATAACGAAAGTTTCGAGGCAGCACTCAAGCGTTTCAATAAGAAAGTCCAACAAGAGGGCATTCTTGCGGAAGCGCGGCGGCGTGAGCACTACGAAAAGCCGAGTGTGAAGCGCAAGAAGAAAGAAGCGGCACGGCAGCGCAAGCTTCTGAAGAAGGCGCGCACAATCTAAACCCCTTATTTCGAGGAGCGGCCACACCATGCCGGATGCGTCACCGGAAAACGGTGCAACAATTCCACAGCAGGTCGAAGCAGACCTCAAAGATGCGATGCGGGCGGGCGATTCAGCCCGCCGCGACGCATTGCGCCTCCTGAGGGCCGCACTCAAAAACGCGGAGATCGAACGGCGCGGCGGAGCGCACGCCACAATGGACGACAGCGATGTCCGCGCGGTCATTCAGCGGCAGATCAAACAACGTCGCGACAGCGTCGAGCAGTTCCGTACGGGCAAACGCGAAGACCTCGCAGTGAAGGAAGAAGCGGAAATTGCCATCTTTCATGCCTATTTACCCCAGGCGATGGATGACGCGGCGATGCGCTCTGCTGCGGTCGCCGTGATTGCCGAGACGGGTGCGCACAGCGCGAAGGACATGGGCAAAGTGATGCCAGTGCTCCTCGTGCGTGTCGGCGATAGCGCCGACCGGAGCGCGCTGGCCGGTATCGTCCGCCAATTACTCTCCTCGTAACGGCGTCTCCCGGCCGTCCGACTTCATGGCGCAGGACGCGACGCGATGCAAACACCAATGCCACAATCCAATCATGATACTCACGGCGCGGTCGAGATGGAGATTGCTACCTCGCCTTTCCGTCGCCCACGCCGGGGGCTGCTACGCGGCTCCGACTGGCACTATTCGGCTGTCCTCTCTGTCATTCTGATCGCGGTCGTCGCGGCAACTCTCCTCTGGCGGTACCAACCCGGTGCGATTGACCTTACGACGGGTGAAGTGGCGACGCAGACGGTCAAGGCGAACCGGACGGTCCAGTATGTCAGCGCGATTAAGACGAGCGCGGCACGCCGCGTCGCGCTTGAAGACCCGGCGAATATCGTCTTCGCACAGGACCCGAGCGTGATCGAAACGCAAGCGCAGAAGTTGGAATCCTTCATTACCGCAGTCGAGACCGCGAAGCGCGATCCCAGCGTTGGCCCCGCGCAGTTTCGCGACCGACTCACTGCCGCCGCCCCGCCGGGTCTCCCCATCTACGATCTTGACACGCTCTATCGCCTCGACGACGCCTCACGGCTGCGCATCGAGAATGCCGCACGCCAGACGCTCCGCACGACGTTGACGGATCGGAAAATTCCTGTCGGCGGCGAACCGGCGGCACAGTTGCAGATGAACGTGACGAGCGCCGATGCGCTGAGTGCGACCGAAAGCGGCGTCGCACTCGATCTGGCGCGCGCATACATCGCCGTCAATATGACCCAGAACGCCGCCGAGACGCGCGCGCGGCAGCAACAGGCCGTTGCTGCTGTCCCAGATGTCAAGGTAACGGTGCTGGAAAATGAGGTCATCGTCCGTGAAGGCGATCTCGTCACACCGGAGGCGGTCGAAAAACTCGAATCGCTCGGCCTCGGCGCGCCAAAATTGACGGTGCAGCGGTTGCTTGGTGTCTTCGGGCTTACCGCGTCCCTCATCGGCATCGTTGCCATTTTTCTCTGGAAGACGACAGCGAGACGGCTGCGGCGGAATCAGGCATTGTTCCTCGTTGTCGCCCTTGGTATGCCGATCATTCTCGCCCGCTTCCTGCTCACCGGTCACGCGGTCGTGCCGTATCTCTTCCCCGTCGCTGGTATCAGCATGATTCTCGTCCTGCTGCTCAACACCGAACTGGCAATGGCGTCAACAGTCTTTCTCGCGGTCTTCTGCGCGTACTTCGCGGATCAATCCCTCTCGTTAGTGGCGATGTACCTTGTCACCGGCCTGATCGGTGTCTTGCTGGCCGAGCGCGCGCAAACAACCGTCGCATTTCTGTGGAGTGCTGCGGCGATCGGCACCGTCGGCGCAATCAGCGCGGTCAGTTGGCGGCTCCTGACGCCGCCCGTAGATGCGCTCGGTATCGCGCAGCGGGTTGGCTTCGCGTTCGGTAACGGCATCTTGTCGGCGGGCGTTGCCTTTATCGGTGTGGCGATGCTCGCCCGGCTGTTCGGCATCGTCACGCCCTTCCAGTTACTCGAACTGGCGCATCCGCGCCAACCCCTCCTGAAGCGCCTCGCGCAAGACGCGCCGGGGACGTACTACCACAGCATGATCGTTGGCAATCTCGCGGAAAAAGCGGTGGAAGAAATCGGCGGCGACCCACTGCTCACCCGCGTCGCCGTCTTGTATCACGACATTGGCAAGGCGCTCCATCCGGCCTACTTCATTGAGAACCAGGCGAACATGCGCAATATTCACGACACGCTCGACCCCTATACCTCCGCGCGGATCATCATCGCGCATGTCTCAGATGGCGTTGCAATGGCCGAGGAAGCGCGTCTGCCGCAGCCGATTGTTGATGTGATCGCTCAGCATCACGGGACGACGCGTACAGAGATCTTCTATCAAAAGGCGAAGGAGCATGACGGTAGCACGGTTGACGCCACCCTCTTCCGCTATCTCGGCCCCATTCCGCAGACCAAGGAGGCGGCGGTCATCATGCTCGCGGATGCGACCGAGGCCGCGACGCGAGCGGCAAATCGCGCCGGGCGGCTCAATGTTGACGCAAGCATGGCCGCCGATGGTGATGTCGAGGCCGCACGGACGGCGGCGATTCGCACAATCGTCGAGCGCATTGTGCAAGACCGCCTGAAAAACGGCCAACTCGCGGCTGCGCCTCTCACACTCCGCGATCTCGATGCGGTTCAGCGCACGTTTGTTGCCGTCCTCGATGGCATGTATCACCCACGGATTGATTACCCCGAACCCGCCCAACCACTCGCGCCCGTTCCTGACGAGACCGATTTGGTGGCGATTCCCGCCGGTGCGAGCGGTGAGGCCGCACCCGCGACGGCCGGGCACACCGACTGATGGAGCAAGCAGACGCGATCACCGTCATCATCGAGAGCGCGGGCGCCGAACAGGCGGGGCTGGATGCCGACTGGCTTGCCCGTCTGATGCGGTTCGCTGTACGGTCGGAAGGCGCGCCAACGTCCGCCCTCACGCTGCTTGTGACCGACGATGCAGGGATTCAGTCGCTCCATCGCGAGTATTTGCATGATGACACACCAACGGATGTCCTCTCGTTCGCTGCTGCGAGTGACGAGGCGTTCCCGATGGAGCCGGGATATGGCAATCACCTCGGCGACATTGCCGTCTCCTGGGATACCGCCGCACTGCAAGGGCCGGAAGCTGGTCTGTTAGTCGAAGAGGAGATCGCCTTTCTCGCATTACATGGCCTCTTGCACTTGCTTGGTGCGGACGACGCGACCGACGCCGACCGGGCGGCGATGCACGACCGCCAACACGCACTCCTTCGAGCATTCCTCGCGTCGGACGACGATTGAAGATGCGCATCCTTTTTGTTGTGCCGCATCTGCCGCATCCAACGCAGGGCGGTGCGGCGATCCGCAACTGGCACCTGATCCATGCGGCATCGGTCGGCGGTCACATCGTCCATCTCATCACCCCCGACATTTTCCAGGAGGGGCTGGACGGATCGCCCCGTCCCCTCATGCTCCCCGCGTACCGACGGACATTCGCACGCCGTGTCCGCGACCTCGTGCTGTCGCGGGAACCCGATCTTGCCCGCCGCCTCGGTGCGCACCGCGTGCAACCGGAGATTGTCCGGCGCTGTCGTGATGACGGATACGATCTCATTCAGGTCGAAGGTCTGGAGATGTGGCCGAGCATCCCCGCAATGGACGTGCCAATCATCTATGACGCGCACAACGCCGAGGCGACGTTGCAGAGGCGGATGGCCCGGCAGGCGTGGCGGGATCATCGGTTTATCCGTGCCGCATATTCCGCGATCCAGGCGCGCAAACTCCGCCGGTATGAAGCGAGCGTCATGCGGCGCGCCCGGTATACGCTCGCCGTTTCGGATGCCGATGCGGCGCACCTCCATCCACTCGACCCTGACGCATTGGTGAGGATCGTACCCATTGGGGTAGATACCGTCCATTATTCGCCCAATGCAGTCGGCACGCCCATTGATCAAACAGATGTCGTGTTCACGGGAACGTTCGACTACCGTGCGAATGAAGATGCGGCAGCGTGGTTCGTGACGCAGGTGTGGCCGCGCATCCGCTGCGCGCGTCCAGCAGCCCGGTGCGCGCTCGTTGGTCGCAATCCGAGCGCGAAACTGCGGGCAAACAATGGGCGAAACGGCATTACCGTGACGGGGCGCGTGCCGGATGACCGGCCCTTTATGGCTGCGGCCAGCGTGTACGTTCTTCCGATCCGCTTCGGCGCGGGCGTACGCGTTAAGTTGCTGAACGCGATGAGTATGGGATGCGCGATCGTTGCGACACCGGCGGCATGCGAAGGTGTTGCGATTTTGGAAGGGAAAGAGGTCGTGATGGTGGCACCAGATGCAACGTGCTTCGCAAATTCGGTACGTGCGTTACTCGATGATCCGAAACGCCGCGTCGCTCTCGGCTCCGCAGCGCGTGCATCTGTATCTGAACGGTACGACTGGTCGGTCTGCACACCGACGCTTCTTGCGATCTATGCCGACATGGAGCATGGCAATGGCTGACGGACACGTGCGCGATGTCTCCCTCATCTGCACGATGCTGAACGAAGCCAATGCCGTCAGTGATCTGATGGAAAGCATCGCCGCGCAGACTGTCCGCCCGCGTGAGGTGATTATTGTGGATGGCGGGTCGCGCGACGGGACGCAACTGCATATCGAGTGGTGGCATGGTCGGCTCGGGTGCCCATTGCGCCTGATCGAACTGACCGGCGCCACGATCGCGACGGGTCGCAACGCGGGGATCGCCGCCGCACGATTCCCGATCATCGCAATCACCGATGCGGGCGTCCGCCTCGACGCACGATGGCTGGAAAAGATTATCGCGCCCTTTGCAGATGAAACAATCTCGGTCAGCGCGGGGTTCTTCGTCACCGATCCCCACAGTCTGTTTGAAGTCGCGATGGGCGCAACCGTCCTCCCCAACGTTGGCGAAATTAATCCGGCGCGTTTCCTGCCGTCGAGCCGTAGCGTCGCCATCCGAAAGTCCACATGGGAGCGCGTCGGTGGCTACCCCGATTGGTTAGATTACTGTGAAGACGTCGTCTTTGATCTCGCAATCCGGGAGGCACATCTGCGCCTCGCATTCGTCCCGGACGCCATCGCACGGTTTCGTCCTCGGGCGACGCTCCGCGCGTTCTGGCGTCAGTATTTCCGCTACGCGTGTGGAGACGGCAAAGCGGACTTATGGCCGATGCGCCATGCCATCCGCTACGTGACCTACGGCGGCTTGCTCGGCGTCCTTCTCTGGGGCAAACGCAGTACACCCGTATGGTCGCTCGTGATCGTCGGCGCGGCGTTCGCTCTCCGCCGACCGTATGCCCGACTCACGCCGATGCTTCATCCGCTATCGCCGACGGAACGCGCGGAAGCAATCGCGCTCGTGCCACTGATTCGGGCAGTGGGCGACGCGGCGAAAATGTGCGGCTACCCAGTCGGCAGTGCGTGGCGGCTTCGTCAGCACGGGTTCGGCTGGACGTGGCGAGACGCATCGGTCATACGGTCGAATGCGTCCACGGTGCGCATGATTCCCCTTTCTCGCTCTCAACATGGCCACCCATCCAGGTAGTACGCCAGGAACACCGGCAATGGATCGCCTCACAGCGATTCGTGGGCTGGATGTTCCAGACCGCAATCCATCACGACGCCTGCGAGCGTAGTAGTCAGAAGAACCTTCTCGCGCGGGAATGTTTCAGCGTCCCAGGCGTCAGCGGGAAGCATCCCGTCTCCAGGCGTCACGGATCATCAATCGCCGTCGTTCAGGCACAGACCGGTCCAGACCGATCTGTCCATGGATTGTTGCGGCCACAAAAGGGAGTTTCAACGCATGCAACAGACCGCACAACAGCCCGGCACGAACAGCCGTCGTTCGTTTCTCGGCAAGGGGCTTGCGCTCGGCGCGGGAACGATCGGCGCCGCGATCCTCGGCAATACTCTCACCTTCGACGGCGTCTCCGCCGCGACCGGTGCGATCACCGACGGCGACGTGGCGATCCTCAAGTTTCTCGCCGCCGCTGAGTTGATCGAGGCGGACCTGTGGAACCAGTACGCCGTGATGTCAGCCAACAATCCCGACTACACTGCCGCGCTGACCACGGTTGACGATAGTTCGCCGCGCTACGCGCATGACACGACCGACGACGAGACCAGCCACCACATGCTGATTAACGCGTTCCTTCGGGCGAACGGCCAGCAACCGGTCAACTTCGACCGCTTCCGCACCATCCACAGCCCCGCCGTTCCCGGCGCTACCAGCACCCCAAATCTCACCAACCTGACCAACCTGACGGTTGATACGAGTTGGTGGGCGCGTTACCGCAGCGATCTGAATCCGGACTTTGGCGCGACATTCCCTCAGTTGGTAACGATCAAAAACCGCCCAGCGATCCCCACCAGGACAGGAATTACAGGGGATGCGATGCAAGCGATCGCGGATGCAGCGCTTTTCCATTTCGTGACCATCGAACAGGGTGGCACGAGTCTCTATCCCACACTGGCGCTGAAAGTCACCAACGTGGACGTGCTACGCATCCTGGTCTCCATCGGTCCCGTCGAAGCCTTCCATTTCGCAACCTTTGAGGGTTCGCTGGAGAGTCTGCCGCCGCTCTCCGTCCCGGCCACGGCCACAAGCCCCGCGATGGTCTTCCCCGACCTGAAGGGCAATCACTCGGAGACGCCGGACAATCTGGACGCTGCGGGAGTGATGCCGGACCCATGCACCTTCTTGCGGAGGGATTTACCGGCGTGCTCCGTCGTCCGACCGACGAGTACCGAGAACGGCGGAGCGGTGGCTGCCGCGAAGGGCTTCATTGACTCCGGGCTGTTCATGGGCCAGCCGAAAGCCTTCACCGATTTGCTGCTCGATTTGGCGATGGCCGCCGACCGCGCGAAGCGTAATGGCAATGAGGGGGATCAACAGGGCCAACACTAGGCGGTATCACGAGCGACGTGCGTCGCCCGCCCGGATCGCTCGGGCGGGCGGCGGCGCTCACTCCGCATGCCGATCAATACAGGAAAGGATCATATTCATGCTTCCATCCATCCCGAGCGCACGGCCCTCGTCACGCCTGCTCGGGCCCTCATCGGCTTCGTCGTCCTGTTCGCGGCGATTACCGCTGGCTACAGCCTCGTGGACGCCGCCCAGACGAAATGGCAGGACGCGAAATGGACCGGCAACTACGCCGGGGCCGCACTCTCCGGTTTCCTCAAGGGCGCCGACCAGAAGGCGACCAAGACGGACCGCATCGCCTTCCCGGATGTTCTGCCCGCCGTGCATACCGTGAACGACCGGCTGTTCGCCGCCCATGCGCCCCTTTTTGCCTGGCTGGTCACGCTCGGCGAGTCGTTCCTCCCGCTCGGCGTCCTCATCCTGCTCTGTGTGCGATTCCGCGGTTCGCACGCCGCAGCGCTGACGCTGACCGCGCTGGCGGCCTCGTTGAACTTCCTGTACATGCTCGAAGGATCATCGGGGGTGAATCCTCCGCTGATGTTCATGTGGCTGACGGTGCTCTGGCTGCTCGCCACGCTGCCCGAAGCGGCGCTCTTTTTCGCGATTGATCTGCGCAAGCGTGCTCCCGACGCCGCGACAGCGCGCCGCCAGACGATCGAGGACTCGACCGGTCAGTGGGTCTTCTTCGTCGTTGTGCTCCTGCTCGTTGCCGTCGGTGGCTGGATCGTCTACCCGGCGTCTATCTGTGCGGCACTCATGCTCGGGAGTGGCACGCTCGCCGTGGCGCTCTTCCTGTTCCACGCGCGTGTTGGCTCTCCCCGACGCAGCGCTCCTACGGCGGTCGGTCAGCCAACGCGAGATACGGTATCGGCCAGGGTTGGCCCTGCGCGGTGATTACGTCCGGTCGAGCAACGCGAGGCGGAGATACTCAACGGCCCAGAGCGCGGCGCGGCGCCGAATGTCGGTCGGCAGGGTACGATAGCCGCGTGTCAGGTCCGTCACGATGCCTTTGGCATCAACGGCACAGACCACTGTCCCGTATCCCGCACTCTCTTGTGTCACATTGACCGAGATGCCCAGACCGTACGACGCGCCAAAGAGTTGGCGTGCGATTGCCGCGAGCGCGCGCGCATTCTCCGGCGTGGCCGACTCGCGTGCGTTGTCCGGCATGTCGCGCGCATCCAACACAGGCGATGCGCCATCCTCGAACGTGATCCCGCCCCGAAAGGGCGAGTCAGACGAGAGAAACGCACCGAGCGCCGTCGTGACAACGCCCCCCGTCCCCTGCTCGCAGACCGCGACCGTTTCACCGCGCCGCGTAGCGAGTGACAAGACGGCTTCGGGGAGCGCGTCATTGTCATAGCCATAGATGAAGTCACCGAGGATGCCCTCCGCCACAGCGACAACCGGCTTGAGCAGGGCGGCCGCTTCCTCTGATGTGCGCGCTTTTGCCGTAATGCGTACATGTACGCCGTCATCCTTCGCGTAGGTCGCGACCGTCGGATTCGTGCCGTGGACAAGGTCGCCGAGCACTTCCTCGACGGACGACTCCCCGATGCCAATGGTGCGGATATTCCGCGAGAGCAGTACCGTCTCCGGCAAATACGCACCGAGCCGTGGGATCGCCTCCTGTTCCCACATCCGCTTCATTTCGCGGGGTACACCCGGCATCGCCACGATGGTTTTCCCCTCGCGCTGCACGAACCATCCTGGCGCCGTCCCGACCGGATTCGGCAGCGCTTGTGCGGACGGAATGAGCCACGCCTGCTTGCGATTCCGCTCAGGCATATCTGCATGACGATTGCGGAAGAATGCCCGGATCGTCTCGACTGTCGCTTCGTCCACCTGCGGTGTTTCACCGACGAGGTCAGCGATCGCCTCGCGCGTCAGGTCATCTTCCGTCGGTCCGACGCCGCCGGTCGTAATCACGAGGTCCGACCGCTCCCAGCCGCGGCGGAGCGTCTCTGCCAAGCGCCCGCGATTGTCCCCAACCTGCGAGACGAAGAAGAGGTCAATGCCAAGGTCCGCGAGCGATTGCGCGAGGAATGTCGCGTTCGTGTCGGTAATCTGACCGAGCAGGAGTTCCGTCCCGACACTGACAATTTCCGCACGCATCCGTTCCTCGTTTCCCTGTTGTTGCGGCGCCAGAATATGATGACGCCCGCGATTGCTTGAGTAGCGACTACCGCGCGATTATGCCGCGTGGGACGGAGAATCGCAACGGGTTTGCGCGCGCCACGATGCCGGACGTTGCGCCGGAGCGATTCCCTGCGTACACTTCACCGGATAGAGACGGCGACCGCATCTCCACCGTGAGAAACACGAAGGAACGAATCCGATGACGTTTAAGGATCACCGAGGGCGACCGCGTATTGTCGTCACTGGCATGGGCGTCATTAGCCCGGTCGGCCAAACCACCGAGGATGCCTGGCATGCGGTGCTTGCGGGGGAAAGCGGCATTGGGCCAATTACCCTCTTCGATGCCTCCGGGCTTGACGTGCGCATTGCGGGGGAAGTAAAGAACTTCGACGCCGATGGACGGCTTGGCCGCAAGGAAGCACGGCGCGCGGATCGTTTCTGCCAGTTCGCGGTCGCCGCCGCGCTCGACGCGGTGACGGATGCTGACCTGAAGATGGACGAGGAGGAGAAAGATCGCGTCGGTGTGCTAGTCGGGAGCGGCATCGGCGGGATTGGCAGTCTCTCCAACGCCGTTCAAACGCTGAATGAGCGCGGCCCGCATCGCGTCAGTCCATTTCTCATCCCAATGCTCATCATTGATATGTCGAGCGGCTTGATTTCGATGCGCCTCGGTGCGACGGGGCCGAACCACTCGATCGTCTCCGCATGCACGACGGGCGCACACGCGATTGGCGAGGCTGCGGAGATTATCCGCCGGGGCGACGCGGATGTTATGGTCGCGGGTGGAACAGAAGCGGCGATCGTGCCGGTTGGCATCGTCGGTTTCGCGAACATGAAGGCGCTGACGACCCGCAACGACGATCCGACGAAAGCGAGCCGCCCCTTCGACGCCGACCGCAGCGGCTTTGTCTGCGCCGAGGGCGCGGCGGTACTCGTCCTTGAATCGGCAGAGCACGCGGTGTCACGAGGCGCGCATATTCTCGCTGAGATGGTCGGTTACGGCAGCGCGGCAGATGCCTATGATATGGTCCACCCCGCGCCGGAGGGTGCAGGACTCGCACGGACGATGCGGCTCACGCTGAAAGATGCCAACCTCGCACCCTCTGACATTGATTATATCAACGCGCATGGAACGTCCACGCCGCTGAACGATGCCCATGAAACGATGGCGCTCAAGCACGTCTTTGGAGAGCATGTGCCGCCCGTGAGCAGCACGAAGAGCATGACGGGTCACCTGCTCGGAGCGGCGGGTTCACTCGAGGCGGCATTCTCGATCCGCGCGCTCCGGGACAATATGCTCCCGCCAACGATCAACTACGACACGCCCGATCCGGCATGCGATCTGGACTATGTGCCGAACACGGCGCGCTGTGTGGAGATCACCTACGCGCTGTCCAACAACTCAGGTTTCGGGGGGCACAACACCGGCCTCATTTTCGGTCGGTTCGCTGAATAGGGAGGCAATTTACTATGGGGAAGGATACGAAAAAGGGCAACCTGACGCTCGTGACGGACGCACCGTCCGAGGCGGAGGAGTCGGAGGAGATGGAAGTGGTAGCCGAAGAAAACGACGAGGCCGAGATCGAACCAGTCGCGCCGTGGTCAACGTGGCTGGACGGCAATCGGCAAGCACTGAAGGCGCTCCATAGCGACATGCAGTTTCTCATCAAGGGCGTGCCGTCCGCCGGGCTAAATTGGCAGCCAGGCGCGAACACGAATGCGCTATGGGCGCTCACGCTCCACACGCTGGGCACGACACTGCATCTGCTGGCGACCGCCGCCGACATCGAACCGCGCTGGCAGGAATGGCAGCGCGCGACGGAACTGGCGGCAACCGGGGATGATCCGGGCTTGTTGCTGCGCGCGATCCGCAATATGGACGACTTCCTCGACAAGGTCTTCTCGGTGCTCGCGGAAGAATCACCGGAGACGGAGCGGGATTGGCTCGGCAAGCCGAAGCCGGTCAGTTATCTCGTCGCGCACGCCGTCGAGCACGCCGGTCGCCATGTTGGGCACATGGAATTGACGCGCCAACTGTGGGATCAACGCTCGAAGCGAGGCCGGTAACGATGAGCATCGCGGAGCAGTACGTCGTACCGAGTGAGACATTGCCGTTACTGTCGGGCATCCTGAAGATGATGGATTTCGCGCACCGGGACATGATCGGGATCATTGCCGATTTGCCCGATGAGGCGCTCATCTGGCATCCAACCGACGCGATGGGTTCTCTCTCCGGCATTATCTGCCACACGATGTACTGCGAGGTGTACGCGATCCGTCGCGCGGCGGGCGAGGATGTCGCATATAGTGTGAAAGAAGACGACGCGGAAGAGGATGACTCGACGTGGCGGACTGCGGAACGTCGGGAAGCGTTGATTGCGCGGATCGCTGAGGGCGATGCGATCATGAAGCGCATCTTGCCGATCATGACCGTCGCGGGGATGGAGGAGCGCTTTCATGCGTGGGGCGGGAATTCCATCCACAGCGGCGGCGACCTGATTGCTAAAGCCGCTACCCACACGACAATGCATTGGGGCCACATGCAGATGACGCGGCAACTCTGGGAGCAAGCGCACCCTGCATTCGTCGGCTCGTATACACCGTGGTAGGAGTTCGGAGGGTACTCTGATGGCAGTCGTCATCGCGGTTCGTTCGTAGCAGGTCGGCACGCAGAAATGCGTGTTTGCTTTGCCGCCATGACATGAGACGAGGCGGGCGTATGCCCGCTCACTTTCGCATGGAAAGGACAACCCTGATGACGACTCCCTATCACTATACCGTTCCGAGCGGGACATTGCCGTTACTGTCCGGCATCCTCAGCATGATGGATTTCGTGCACCGAGATATGATCGCGATCATCGCGGACCTGCCGGACGAGGCGCTCGTCTGGCAGCCCGCGAGCGACATGGGAACACTTTCCGGCATCATCTGCCACACGACGCATGACGACGCCCGCTCGATCCGGCGGGCGGCGGGCGAAGAAGTCGTATACATTGCAGAGGATGACGACCCAATGTGGCAGATCGAGGAAGATCGAGCGCAACTGATCGCCCGCATCACCGACAGCGATGCAGTGATGAAGCGCATTTTGCCCCTCATGACCGTCGCGCGGATGGAGCAGCGTTATCTGGCACGAGGCGCGGATTCCATCGCGAGCGGCGGCGAACTGATCGCGAAAGCGGCGATCCACACGGCGATGCACTGGGGCCACATGCAGATGACTCGACAACTCTGGGAGCAGGCGCATCCGGAGTTCGTCGGCTCCTATACGCGGGAGTGGCTAAAGGGGAGTGGCTAAAGAGATAGAATGGCACGAAGAAGCGGCGGTCATGATGATCGCCGCTTCTTTTATTCCTGCCTGCTACCTCTAATCGAGATAGCCGCGCAACTTGCGGCTATACGATGGGTGGCGAAGTTTGCGAAGCGCTTTCGCCTCGATCTGGCGGATGCGCTCGCGGGTGATCCCGAATTCCTTGCCGACCTCTTCGAGCGTGCGGAATCGCCCGTCTTCGAGGCCAAAACGGAGAATGATGATCCGGCGCTCGCGTTCGGTCAACTTATACAGCGCCTCGCCGATCTGCGATTTCAGCAGCTGCTGCGATGCCAGCTCCAGGGGCGCGGGCGTCGAATCGTCCTCGATGAAGTCACCGAGGAACGCGTCGCCATCCTGCCCAACCGGCGCTTCGAGCGAAACCGGATGACGTGAGACTTCGAGCACCTGACGGACCTTGTCTTCCGGCAAGTCCATTGCGCTCGCGATCTCCTCGTGCGTCGGCTCCCGCTCGTAGATCTGCTGCAACCGGTGGCTCATCTTCTTGACGCGGTTAATCGTCTCGCCGACATGCACAGGGAGGCGGATCGTGCGGCTTTGATCGGAGATCGCGCGCGTAATTGCCTGGCGAATCCACCACGTCGCGTAGGTGCTGAACTTGTAGCCGCGCATGTAGTCGAATTTGTCGGTCGCCTTCATCAGGCCGATATTGCCCTCCTGGATCAAGTCCAGGAACGACAGGCCGCGCCCGACGTATTTCTTGGCGACACTGACGACAAGTCGAAGGTTGGCGCGGATGAGATGCTCACGCGCATCCTCGCCGTCCTTGCGGTTGTATTCGAATTCCTCACGGTCTTCCAAAGAGAGCGTCACATTGGACGCCAACTGTTCCTCGGCAACGAGCCCACGCTCCATGCGCTTGGCCAGCCAGACTTCTTCCTGCATCGTTAACAGGTCCGTCTCGCCGATTTCCTGCAGATAAAGGCGGACAGAATCCGCAGCAATTTGCGCGGCCTGCTGACTATCGAGGCGTTCGTCGTCCGCGCGTTCACTCTTCGATTTCGATGCGCGCGCCGGGGGGTCGGGCCGGACAATCGGCTCCTGCTCGACGATGTCGATCCCTTGCTCCAGCAACGTGGCGAACAGCTCTTCCATACTGTCGAGGTCATTCTCAAAGTTCGGATACGCTGCAATGATCTCGTCCTGGAGGAGGTATCCCTTTTGCTTACCCTTTTCGAGGAGCGTTACTGACATATACGTTTCACCGCCCGTGGCATGAATGGTGCGAACAGCGTCGTGTGCCCGTTCCATCGAAAGTTGTTGTGCGCCTCTTTGTCTATTCGTGAACCTGTCTCGGATCCAGACGAGCGAGACGCCGCCCACTGTATACGAATGAATCCAGAAACGCGTTTCACGCTCTCACAGATACGCATGTACTAGTGAAGAATACCACCGAAAGCGAGATATGTCGAGCATTTTCCGCGTCGTACTGAGGGATTCCCCCGCCAATGATGCTCGGTGAACAATCCATGTAGATGATCGATTCGTAGTGAAAATGAAATGCACGCGGGCTGGAGAGATTGAGACGTTTCACGGGGCGACGCCCAAATAGTCTTGACACGCTTTCGCCGCAGTGATACCTTCTCATCTGCGGCAAGGAAATGCCGCACGGTGCACATTACCAGACGAGGAAGCAGCGAGCATGCTGACGCTTATGGGTGTTGGCATGGGAGAGATAGCAGAGAAAGAGGAGACACGGGCATGCGGCGACGGGGGCGA
>JAABUU010001304.1_pt1 | contig 43286 bp, 37 predicted proteins | sample 5559301 | NCBI WGS metagenome assembly JAABUU01 (sample SAMN10711884, study PRJNA513360) | rock metagenome | isolation source: Antarctica rocks | place: Antarctica: Victoria Land, Richard Nunatak white | reverse complement strand
TGCCGTTGATCACCATCTGGCGCGTGTGATTCCCCGGCTCGCGCTGCCAATGACGGACCATTCCCGCCTGCGATAGCGTGAAGGAGACGAAGACACCGACCGCGTAGAGCGGAATCAGCCGGTCTGTCTGACCGCCGAAGACGACGTACAGGGCGGTAGAAAGCACCGTCAGCACGGCGATGCCGATTGTGAAGGCAAGGCGGTCGCCGCGAAACTGGAACTGCTTGGGCAGGAACCCATCCCGCGCGAGGATCGAGCCAAGGCGGGGAAAGTCCGCGTAACTCGTATTCGCCGCGAGGATCAGGATCAGGCAGGTCGCGATCTGGATGATGAAATAGGGTGCGCCCTTGCCGCCGAAGACCTGCGCGGTGATCTGCGAGACGACCGACTCGCTGTCGCGCGGCGTGATACCGTATTGATGCGCGAGGAACGAAACGCCCATAAACATGACGCCCAAAAGACCCGCCATCCAGACAAGCGTGACCGCCGCGTTGCGGGATTCGGGCTTCTTGAACGCGGGAATGCCGTTCGAGATCGCCTCCACGCCGGTCAGCGCCGAGCAGCCGGAGGCGAATGCGCGCAGGAAGAGCAGGACACTTGCGCCCTCGATGGCATCCAGATGATCGCGCGGCGTGGCGGTCGCCGCTGGGTCGCCGGTGGCGACCCGGAAGAGGCCCAACCCGATCAGGGCGAGAATGCTGACGATGAAAACATAGGTCGGCGCGGCGAAGATCGTGCCCGACTCGCGGATGCCGCGCAGGTTGCCGACCATGATGAGGATGATGAAGAGGACACCGAGCGGGACGACGTAGCCGCCGAGGCGGGGGAAGGCGGAGACGAGCGCCAGGACGCCCGCCGAGATGCTGACTGAGACCGTGAGAATGTAGTCAACCAGTAGCGAGGCCGCTGCAATCAGGCCGGGGAGAACGCCAAGATTCTCGTGCGCGACGATGTACGAGCCGCCGCCATTCGGGTAAGCGAAGATCGTCTGCCGGTACGAGATCGCCACGAGGGCAAGTAGGCCGAGGATGAGGTACGAGATCGGCAGGATGTAGCCGAAGGTCGCCGCACCGGCGACGACGAGCACGCCGAGGCTCGCCTCAGTGCCGTATGCGACCGACGAGAGCGCGTCGGATGAAAGAATGGCGAGCGCTTTGACCTTCGTCAGCCGCTCGTGGATCGCGTTCTCGCTGGCAATCGGCCGACCGATCAGTGCGCGCTTGATACCCATTGCAACACGCCCGGCGCCCGTTCGAGGGGCGGTGACGCTCGCACCCGCGCGCAACGTACCCGGACCGACCTCGGTGAAGCCCCGCTCCTGCGAGCGCAGGACGCGGACATACCGGTTGCCGGGCAATGTCCCGCGGCGCTCTTCCCGCCAATCAATGTCGGGCTTGACAACGCGCCGTCCGATCGTTGGGCGTGCGTCATCGCGCGGATCGTGGGCGATGTCGGCAAAGACCTCGGGGGCCTGCTCATGCGCTCCGTGTATTGGTTCCGTCGTGGGCACGCCATCATTCGGCGCCACGTTCGGTTCATTCGCTGTCATAAGGAGAGTAAATGCCTCCACACTGATGCGGCCCGGTGCCATAGTTTCGTTGACCCGACACAAAAATGACGATAGCACGCGGCACATAAAGAAGGCATAAAGATGGCGGCACAATCCGAACCATTCCACGGAAACCGCGCGTACACCTCTTCATCGGCATAGGCGATCATTCGTTGGCGACGACGAGAACGTCCACCGTGCGGCAGAGACGCAGGCTACGGTTGACGGTACTGCCGCGCACCATCTCTTCCCAGCGGTTTTGTAAAGAGGTGTGAAGCAGTCCAGCCGTATTCTCCTCGCCATTTCTGACAAGCAATGAAGAGGAGAATACGGCTGGACTCGTTACTCGCTACTCGTTACTGATAAAGCGGTAGCCGACGCCGGGTTCGGTGATGAGGATGCGGGGGCGGGCGGGATCGGCTTCCAGTTTGCGGCGGAGTTGGTTGATGTAGACGCGGAGGTACTGCGCCTCATTACCGTATTCCAGTCCCAGACGCGCTGGAGAAGCATCCGCTGGGTCAGCACCTTGCCCGCCGCGCGCGCCAGTTCAACGAGCAGTTGCCACTCGGTCGGCGTGACATGCACCGGCGCGCCATCGCGGGTGACGACTCGCCGCGCGAGATCAATCGCCACTGCACCGGCACGGATCATCGGGTCGCTCGCGGCCTGATCGGGGCGATGACGGAGCGCGACCCGGATGCGGGCGAGCAGTTCATTCATGCTGAAGGGCTTGGTGAGGTAGTCGTCTGCGCCGAGATCAAGGGCGGTCACTTTGTCCCGATCTTCGCCCCGCGCCGAGAGAACGATGATCGCAGGCGCCCGCTGGGCAGGAGTTGACCACCCGCGCACCTCCCGCACGACATCGAAGCCGCTCTTGCCCGGCATGACGAGATCGAGGATGACGATATCCGGCAGGTGGAGCGCCAGCAGATCGAGCGCTTCCTCGCCGTCGGCGGCAGTCTGCACATCGTAGCCATGTCCCTTGAGGGCGGCACGCAGGGCGCGGAGAATTTGCGGCTCATCGTCCACGACGAGGATACGGATCGGCGGCGCGCTCATGCCGTCACCACTTCGGCAGGGCGCGTCGGTTCAGTGAGCAGGGGTACGGGCGACAGTGGCAACGTGAAGGTGAAGATCGAGCCGTACCCGACGACCGATGCGACAGCGATCAGCCCCGCCGTGCGCCTCGATGAACCCTTTGCAGATGGCGAGGCCGATTCCCGTGCCGCCGATCCGCCGCGCACGGCCTTCACGCTTGACGCGGTAGAAGGTATCAAAGACATGCGGCACGTCTCCTTGCGGGATGCCGAAGCCGTGATCTACCACACGCACGCGCATATTCCCGCTGTCATAATCCGCCGTGACGGTGATCGCCGTGCCGGGGTCGCTGTACTTCGCGGCGTTCTCGATCAGGTTGACGAGCACCTGCGCGATCTCCACGAAATCGCAGGCGACGGGCGGCAGATCGGGCGCGATTTCCAAATGGAGCGGATGCGATTGCACGAGCGGCGCGAGGCGATCCGTGACGCTGGCGATCACCTCGCCGATCTCGTTCCATTCCTTCTCCGGCTTGAGTGCGCCGCCCTGAATGCGCGTGAGGTCGAGTAAGTTGGCGACGAGCCGGGCGAGGCGGTCCGTTTCCTCGTCAATCGCGGTCAAAAACTCGCGGCGCGTCGCCATGTCCCATGCAATATCCTCTTGCAGGAGGCTGGTCGCGGAGGCTTTGATGGAGGCGAGCGGCGTGCGCAGGTCGTGCGAGACAGCGGCGAGCAGGGCGGACTTCAGGCGGTCCGCTTCCTCCAACGCAGCGGCGCGCGTCGCCTCCTCGATTAGGCGGGCGCGGTCAATCGCGAGTGCGGCCTGATTGGCGAAGGTCGTAAGCAGGCGACGCTCATCGCCGGAATAGTCGCTGGCGCGGACGGCGGCGACGCCCATCACGCCGACCGCCCCATGTGCTGCATGCACGGGCACATAGCGTACGCGACGACCACGCGGAAGCATCGCGCCACCGTGATCGTCTGGCCCATGCGGGCGATAGACGCGGTGCGGGCTGCCAACGCCCGCCGGGATACCCGTCGTGAAGACGTGTGCGGCGACGGCGGCATGCTCGCGGCCCCGCACATACGTACCGGCCGCGTCGGCGGGGTAGGCGAGGCGGACGCGGAGTGCGCCCTCCTGATCGGGGAGCAGGACAGCAGCGGATTCGAGGCCGAAGACGCGTGTCACCTGCTCGACGACGGTGGCGAGAACGGTATCGAGCGTGACATCCGCGATCAGTTCCGTGCTGAGGCGCGCGAGCGTCTCTGATTCGATCGCCCGCCTCTGCGCTTCCCGCTCTCGCTCCTGCAAACGACCGACGAGTTCGCTCGTTACCCCGGCGACGATCAGGAAAACGAAGAGCGCAACGATGTCCTGCGGCGCGCCGACGGTGAACGAGTAAAAGGGCGGCAAAAAGTAGAAGTTGAAGGTGAGAAAGCCGACGACCGAAGCGAAGATGCCCGGCCCCAACCCACCAAGCGTCGCGCTCGCGAGGACGATAACGAGGTAACTGAGCGCGGGAGTGACGGTATTAAGGTGCATCCGGTTCGGTTCGGCGACGACCGTGACAAGGGCGATGCCGAGCGCGCCAAGCAGGTAGCCACGCCACACCCGCCACCCCACCCGATTCATCATGCCCACCATCCGTCGCATCGCGCTCCCCTTCCATCACGCTACACCTGCGCATGATACCGCGTGCTGCTCAGATCGCGTCTCTTCGGGAGTATGTATCTCCGCAGAGGAGCCACTATCTGGGTCAGTCTGAGAAATTTTCTGTCCCCTCTTGCGTGATAGGACATAGACAGCGACAATCATGATTCCGGCAGGGGTGCCAGAGGCGGCGATGCAATGCATCGCCGCCCGCATGGGGAGCATGGGGATGATAGACCGTTCTCGTCGTAGCATACCGCGCCCAGCGCGGGCGCGGTTTCACGCGCCCGCACGCCTCGTTATCGCGGCGCTACTGGTTGCGGTGGTCTGGGCGTCGCACGCCGGGAGCGCCCGAACCGACCCACCCATCGGCACGTACACAAACCCGCTCCACATCGCGACCACCGCTGCCGGGCCGTTCGAGAGTTGCCCGGACCCGGCGATCATCCGTGGTCAGCAAACGGGCGACATGTTCTGGTATATGTATTGCACGACGAACCCGCTCAATGACGCGGATCGCACCGCGAATGGCAGGCTCAACGGTCACTACATGCCCATGTTGCAGTCGCGCGACCTGATTCAGTGGACGTACGTGGGCGATGTCTTCAGCGAGCGTCCATCGTGGCTCGCCGTATGGAGTGGACTCTGGGCGCCGGATATTCAGTTCTTCAACGGTCAGTATTACCTCTATTACACCGTCAATGGAACGCAGCTCCCCGGCCGGGGCGCCGCCATCGGCGTCGCCACCAGCCCCACCCCGATAGGCCCATGGACTGACAGCGGCGGTCCGGTCGTCGAACCGCAGCCCGCGCCAAATGGCATCCGTTTCGGACGCTGGGTATACGATCCCGCTGTCGTGACCGACGGGGCGGGCCAGCGTTACCTCTTTTACGGCAGTTATGTCGGTGGCGTCTCGGTGCGCCCATTATCGGCGGATGGCCTGCGTACGGACCCGGCGAGCGAGACGCCGATCGCCGCCGCGAATCGGTACGAGGGCGTCTCGATCATCAAGCACAGCGACTACTATTACCTGTTCGCCTCCGCCGGCGAATGCTGCAGCGGCCCGCTCTCCGGCTACAGTGTGCTCGTCGGGCGTGCCACGAATATCCTCGGACCGTACACTGACCGTGAGGGAGTGTCATTGCTGGCGGATCAAGTCGGCGGGACGCCCGTCCTGAGCGCGAACGGCAACCGTTGGGTTGGCCCGGGACACAACACGGTTTTTACTGACGCCGCAGGTCAGGACTGGTTCCTCTATCACGCGGTGGATCGGGATGATCCATATTTCGCGAGCACCAACCTCACCAAGCGCCCGCCGCTCCTTGACCGGCTCGATTGGCGCGACGGCTGGCCCGTCGTGCGCGGCGGGCTTGGCCCCTCGGACACACCACAGCCCCTGCCAGCGGCACAGCCCGGCGATCCGCCACGGCCAGCGCTCGGCATCCCGCAGGAGGAGGCTCTCGGGCGGCTCGACAGCGCACGCTCGGTCGAGTTTTCCGCCCTGCCGGTGGGTGCGGTCGGCGCGGATCCCGCTTTCTCGTCCGGCCCGTGGCGCTGGGTGCGCCCACCCGCCTTGGATACCGTCGCCCTGATGGACGGCACGCTGCACTTCCCAACGCAAGCGGGCGGCCTGGAGGACCACGCCGCCGGGATACTGACCGAGGCTGAGCCTCCTGGGGACTACGCGGTAGAGACGCGCGTGCGGCTTGATCTGGCCCCGGACGGCTGTTGTCAGAACTCCGTGCAGGCCGGTCTGGTGATCTACGGGAATGATGGCAATTACCTCAAACTCACGCACCTCTCCCGCGCGCAGACTCAACAGGTGATCTTCACAAAAGCGATTGACCCGGCGTTGCCGCGGTTCCCACGCGAAGGCAATACGGTGGTCGGGTCGGTCGCCGCCGGAACCTACCTGCGGATCGTCAAGCATATCCAAATGGGCGAAGGGACTTACACCGCGTATTCGAGCCACGATGGCGTGGAGTGGACGCGGGGCGGCACATGGACCGATGCGTTGGGAGGGGATGCCCGCATCGGTGTGGTGGCGATGGGTGGCACGGGCTACACCGCGAACTTCGATTACGTCCGCGTCTATAGCCTGCCGCAACAATAAGCGTAGGAATTATGCGATTCGTGAGAGACTCCGGCGGTACGAATTTAGCGCAGTAAGAAAATATTTCCTTGCGCACAAGGAGTTACGTAGTTCGTAGAGACTCCGGTGATATGCCCACGCTCTGCCGATCCCTTCAGGGAAGCGTAAGAACTCGGCAATCAATCGGCAATGCGCCGTGCATAGACTGCGGGAGAGGTCATTCTACGCAGGAGGCAAGCCGGTGCATACAAACATTGTTCCATTAATCTCATTACTCGATGACGCGGGAACGCTCGGTTCCGTCAGGTGCGGGCGAGATTCGTGGCGCCCCATGACAAAGGTGGTCAACGCGGCAGCGACGATGCACCGATGACACGGACGAATCTGCTGTCTACCGCGTCACTCGCGAACAACCCATCGCATGCCACAGGATATCGACCGATACCGGCACGACGGTCTCCCCTTGAGCAAACCGCGTCGGTCTACGAGCGATACGCCACACAATACGCGGCGTTTCGCCTCCATACCTGCCCCGATGACCGCGCCGAAGGGATAGCCGCGCTCGATCTCCCCCGCGCCCGACACGCCGCCGAGATCGGTTGCGGGCCGGGATACTACGCGCCGGTGATCGCCGCGCGGCATCCGACGGTTCGCGTCACCGGCATTGACAACTCCCCGGCGCAAATCGCGCTGGCGCGGCAGCGAGCCGCGCACCAGGGGCTTGGCAACGCCCGCTTCATCTGCGATGATGCGTGTGCTCTCTCCCTACCGGACGGACGCTTCGACCGGATCGTCGCTTCCCGGCTCTTCATGGTGGTGCGCGATCCGCGCCGCACGATGGCGGAACTCTCTCGCGTACTCGCGCCGGGTGGCATCCTCGTCGTCACGGAACCGGTCGCCCGCCCGGCGATCAGTTTCGCGGACTGGGCGCGGGTCGTGACCCCTGCGGAGCGTATTTTCACGGTCGCCGCGTTTACGGCGCTCATTTCATCGTTCGCGTGCGGTGCGTGCGCGATCTGGGAATCCGGCGGATACCGCTACGCGCGCTGCCGGAAAGCGGCCGATTGACCCCGCTCGGAAAGGAATGCCCGATGGAGACCCAACAACCCCCGACAATCACAACCGAAGAAGCCCCGATCCTCATCGTCCCGGAAGCACCGGCGATCGCCCCGCCCGCCCGCGGCGGCGCCCGATGGCGGCGGGCAATCGCCGCCGGTCTCCTGGGCGGAGTGATCGCAACGCTTGCCATGCTGCTGATGATGGTCGCACAGCGCGTCTGGCTAGGCGTGCCCGCCCTAGCCGAGAGTATTCCCGACCGGATCGCCCCCCTGCTGCGCATCCCGGAGTTCTTCTCGCTCTTTGATCGCTTCGGTGGCTACAACGGCCTCAAACGCTTCGGTATCCTCTCCATCCTCGCTGGCATCGTCGCCGTCGGCATCGGGGTCGGCCTCCTCTATGCCTTGTTTACCGAGAATAGTCGCACGGCGGAGCCGACCAAGCCGCGCCGCTTCGGTCTCAGCCCTGTGGCCCTCATCTTCGTCGCGGTCGTCGTGGCGCTGCTCTGGATCGGAACGATCGCCCTCGAACAACCGGTGCTCGACACGAACTTTCGGGGCCTTCCGGCGGGGCCGGCAACGCTCTTCACGGTGGTCGGGCTGCTGATTTCCTACCTCACCTACGGGGTGATACTCATACTCGTCTGCCGGGCGCTGACGAACGATGCGCCGCTCGGCGCGTCGTCCGCGCCAATCGCCGGGCAACTGCTCGGCCGCCGCGCCGCCATTACCGGGGGCGTGGCAGTGATCGCGGGGGTCGGCTTGGGCGCGAGCCTCGCGTGGCTCAATAAACGGGCCGTCTTCACCTACGACGGACGGCAATACAAGGGAGCGACGGTTCAGGCGATCACGCCCAACGATCAGTTCTATTCGGTCACGAAGAATGTCGTTGATCCCAACCCCACGAAGGCATTCTGGCGGCTCGACGTCGGCGGCAAGGCCGACCATGGCCGCACGTATTCCTTCAATGACCTCGCCGCGCTCGCGCCCATCGAGCAGGAGACGACGCTGATGTGCATCAGCAACGGCATCGGCTCCGGCCTGATGAGCAACGCGAAATGGAAGGGCGTGCCGATGCGCATGCTCCTCGATGCCGCAGGCCCGCACGCCGGTGTCGTGGAAGTGAAACTGAGCGGCGCGGACGGCTACACCGATACGATCCCGTTCGACAAGGCGATGGACCCGACGACGCTCGTCGTCTACGAGATGAACGGCGCGCCGATTCCGCAGCGACACGGCTATCCCGTCCGGGTGATCGTGCCAGGGATGTACGGCGAGAAGAATGTCAAATGGGTGACCGGCATCGAACTCGTGGATCATCCGGTGAAAGGTTTCTATGCGCAACAGGGTTGGGGGCCGGACTTCGTCGTCCCGACGCGCTCGCGCATTGATGTACCCGATGGCGGCCCACCGCTTCCCGCAGGCAAGCCAACCACCATCCGTGGCATCGCGTTCGGCGGCAATCGCGGCATCTCGCGCGTCGAGGTCAGCATGGACGACGGCGGGACGTGGCGGGACGCGCGGATTGACTATCCCGGCACGCATCTCACCTGGGCGCTCTGGAGCGCTGACTGGACACCCACGCGGCCCGACATGTACCATCTCGTCGTCCGCGCGACCGATGGCACCGGCGCACCCCAGATTTCCGCCTTTCATGACATCGTGCCGCAAGGCGCGCGGGGATACGACCGGATAACCGTGCAGGTTGTCTAGCACGACGGGAGATCGGTGACCACCGCATCTGACTCACGCCTCGATCGGTATCTGCATGCGGCGATCGCAGGGGTCCGTGCCTGGCACGGACCCCTCATCGCCTTCGACAATCGGGATCGGGAACCGCCTCACACGAGGAGTCGCACACTCCTCGATCTCGGCGTGCTGGCGGCCTGCGGTATCGCGCTGGTTGCCCTGACGCACACCATCGCCCAGTGGCGGGTCGTGGCGACCCACTACCACACCTACACCGCCTTCTTCGTGATCGAACTCGCCCTCTACGCGCTCGCGGCGGCGTGGGTGATACGGCGCAAGCCGCCCATGCGATGGACGCTTGCGCTGATCTTCCTGATCGCCTTCTGCGCCCGCCTCGCCTTTATCCCCCAGATGCCGACCGTCTCTGACGACGTGTATCGCTATGTCTGGGACGGGCGCATCCAGGCAGCGGGGATCAACCCGTACCGCTACGCGCCGAACGACCCAGCCGTGGCACACTTCCGGGATCGGGCGATCTACCCCGGCATCAACCGCAAGCCGGTGCCGACGATCTACCCGCCCGTCGCTCAGGGCGTCTTCCGCCTCATCTATGCGCTGCATCCCAACAGCGTGACCTGGACCAAACTCGCCCTCACCATACTGGACCTCGCCACGATGGCGATCCTCGTCATCCTGCTCGTCCGAGCCGGAATCCGACCGGAGCGCGTCCTGCTCTACGCATGGCACCCGCTGCTCATCCTCGAGGTCGGGCACAGCGGCCATATTGATGTTGTCGCCGCACTCTTCATCGCGCTGGCGTTGTGGGCGCGCAGCGTGAATCGCTCCGCGCTCTCCGGGGTGCTGCTTGCGTGCGCGACACTCGTCAAATTCTATGCGCTCGTCGCCCTCCCCGCGCTGCTCGCCACGCCGCGTCGCAACGTGCGCCTGCTCGCAGGGCTGATCGTGACGACCGTGCTAGCCTACCTCCCCTTCGTATCGGTCGGCACGCGCGTCTTCGGATTCCTGCCGGGCTACGTACAGCAGGAAGGAATTTCTTCTGGAAAACGATACTATCTGCTCCATCAAGCCACCTGGCTGGTCAATCGGTTGCCGGGGGGCGTGTCAGCGTCGCTTGCCCACTCCCCGCTCGCCCTCCTTTCCGCGACGACATGGTACGAGGGCGGCATCCTTGTGGCGATGATGACGTGCGCGGTTTGGTGCTGGCTGCGGCCGGCGACCGCAGTGCGCGGTATGGCCGACCGCATCGCCGTCCTTTTCATCGTACTCCTGACGCTGGCGACGCCGAGCCAGCCGTGGTATGTGCTGCTGCTGCTCACCTGCGTGCCGCTGGTGCGGGGCGCGTTGCTGCTGCCAACGAGCATCGTTGTCGGCAGCGCCGGTTTCGGCTACCTGAACGAATGGTTCCCCAGCCGCCCGGTGTGGCCGCTGGTCGTCAACTACGACGGTCGCGCGGTGGCGCTCGTGCTAATCTGCATCATCGCAGTCGCGCGATGGCGGGCGGAGCGACAAAGAACCGCCGCACCCGAAAGCACGTCGAATGATGATCTCCTTTCCGAAGCCGACCAATCACCTTTAGGCGTGTCAGGTGATGCGCTACACTCAGGAACGGGTTATGTCGGGAAGTTCGATGCCCGGTAGGGTGATGTCGCGCGCCCGGTGGCAGCGGACGTAGTGGCCCGGCTCGATCTGCTCCCAGACTGGCGCTTTTGTCCGGCAGATTTCTGTAGCGTAGGGGCAGCGGGGATGGTAGTAGCAGCCACTGGGCGGATTGGCAGGGTTGGCGACCTCGCCGCGCACATGGGTACGCCCGGAACGGGCGCGGGGATCGGGTTGCGGGATCGCCGACAACAATGCCGAGGTATACGGGTGCTTCGGTGTAGCGAAGAGCCGCGTCGTTTCCGCGAGTTCGACCATCTGCCCGACGTACATCACCATCACCCGATCGCTGATGTGCTTTACCACACTCAAATCGTGCGCGACAAAGAGATAAGTCAGCCCAAGCCGCTCCTGCAATTCCAGCATGAGGTTGAGGATCTGCGCCTGCACCGAGACATCGAGCGCCGAGACGGGTTCGTCGGCGACGATGAGCCGGGGATTGAGCGCGAGGGCACGGGCGATGCCGACCCGTTGCCGCTGGCCGCCACTGAAGGCGTGCGGGTAGCGGCGGATATATTCAGGCCGGAGGCCGACGAGCCGCAACAGTTCCGTGACCCGCTCCACGCGCTCCTGATAGTTCCCCATCCCGTTCACCTTCAGCGGCTCGCCAATGATGTCGAACAGCGTCATACGCGGGTTCAGTGACGAGAACGGGTCCTGGAAGATCAGTTGCATCTCCTTGCGCAGCGGCTTCAAGGCCGAGCGGGGCGCTTTCGCCACGTCAACCACGGTGCTAGCAGTCGTGCGAAAGCGAATCTCGCCGTCCGTCGGCCGGATGGCACGGAGGATGCAGCGCGCCGTCGTCGTCTTACCACAGCCGCTCTCGCCGACCAGCGAGAGCGTCTCGCCCTCCCGCAGGTCGAAACTGACATCGTCAACGGCGCGGACCTGTCCCGTCACCCGCTGCAAAAATCCCTGCCGGATCGGGAAGAATTTCCGGAGGTTCTTCACTTCCAGCAGCAGATCATCGTTCGTTTGCGTATTCACGACGCCGTTGCACTCCCTCGTATCGCGTCGTCGGTGTACAGGAAACAACTCGTCTCCTGCGTGCCGACGACGACCGGCGGTGGATCGCGTTTATCGCACAGGCCCGGCATGAAATCGGGGCAGCGCGGATGGAAGGGGCAGCCCGTCGGCCGGTTGTACGGGTGCGGGATCGAGCCGGCAATCGTCGGCAGTTTGATGCGCGACGGCGCGGTGATGCTGGGGATCGAGCGCAAGAGCGCCCGCGTGTACGGGTGCTTCGGCGCGTAGAAAATGTCGTCCACTTTGCCGCGCTCGACTTCGCGCCCGAGATACATCACGACAACATCATCGGCGACCTCCGCGACGACGCCGAGGTTGTGGGTGATCAGCATGATCGCCATGCCATTCTGCTCCTGCAACTCGCGCAGCAGATCGAGAATCTGCGCCTGCGTCGTCACATCGAGCGCGGTCGTCGGTTCATCGGCGATCAGGAGCGCCGGGTCGCACGCCAGCGCCATCGCGATCATCGCGCGTTGGCGCAGCCCGCCACTCAGTTGGACGGGGTACTCGTCCAACCGCTCGCTCGGGCGCGACATGCCAACCCGGTCCAGCAGCTCCACGGCACGCTCGCGCGCTTCCGCCTTGTTGCAGCGGCGGTGCAGCCGAATCACTTCGAGAATCTGATTGCCGATCGTATGCACAGGGCTGAACGAGGTCATTGGCTCCTGAAAGATCAGCGAGATCACGCCACCCCGAATCGAGCGCATCGTCCGCCCGTTCGCGTCCAATTTTGTCAAGTCCACTTCAGGCACGTCCGGCCCGCGATACTCAGGGTCGGCGCTCGGGTGGCGCAGCAGGATTTCCCCACCGATGATCCGGCCGGGCTGCTCAACGATGCGCAGAATAGAGCGTGCCGTGACGCTCTTGCCGCAGCCGCTCTCGCCGACAACACCCAACGTCTTTCCGGCGAAGATGTCGAAACTGACACCGTCAACGGAATGCACCACGCCCTCGTCGGTGAAGAAATGCGTCCGCAGATCGAGCACCGACAGGAGCGGGGATTGCCCCTTCTCGTTCTTCATCGTTTCGCGCTTCACCTCATACACCATAGGGGTCCGCCGCGTCGCGCAGGCCGTCGCCGAGGAAGTTGAAGGCGAGGATGACGACGATCACCGGGATCGCCGGGATGAGCAGCCACGGCGAAATAACAATTGCCTGAATATTCTGCGCCTGCTGAAGCATCACACCCCAACTGACCGCCGGGGGGCGCAAGCCGAGGCCGAGGAAACTGAGCGAGGTTTCGCTGATAATGATCGCGGGCAGCGCCAGCGTCGTGTCGGCGATGATGTTGCTCAAAAAGAGCGGCACCATATGGACGAAGATAATCCGCAGCTGGCTGCTACCCGCCAGTTCGGCGGCGGTGACGAAATCTTCCTCGCGCAGCGACAGGAAGCGCCCGCGTACGGCCCGTGCGAGCCCCGTCCAACCGATCAGCGAGATGATAATTGTAATGACGAAGTAGACGCGGATGATGCTCCAATCCCTCGGCACGGCGGCGGCCAACCCCATCCAGAGCGGGATCGTCGGGATCGAGCGGAGGATTTCGATGACGCGCTGGATCACCGTGTCCACGATGCCGCCATAAAACCCCGACAGCCCGCCGAGGAAGACGCCGAGGAAGAGACTGAGCGCGACACTGACGAGGCCAATCGTCAGCGAAATGCGCGTCGCGTAGACGAGCCGGGAGAAGACATCACGCCCTTGAACATCGGTGCCGAGCAGAAAGAGCGAGGGCGGGGCATCCCGCGCGTTGAGGCCGATCAGGTGCCGGTCGGTCGGGATCAGGCCGAACAGTTTGTACTCGAAGCCGCGCGCGAAGAGGGTAACGGGAATCTTCTTGTCCGGGTTCGGCTTGTAGACCCGCTTGAATGTCTTCGGGTCGCGCGCACCTTCCAGTGCGTAGACGTACGGACTGAACCGATGCCCGTCAAAGAAATGAATGCCTTGTGGGCGGATCAACGACAGTTGCGCGTCGGATGCTTCCGGGCTGGCATAGGCAAGGAAGCCAGCGAAAATGACGACCAGATAGGCGAAAACAACGACTACCCCCGCGACAAGCGCCACGCGGTGCTTGCGGAATCGCCGCCACATCAATTGCCGCTGTGTCGCGACCGAGATCCGCTCCTCGGCGAGGTCGCCTTCGCGCAGGGCAATCTCCGGGATGTCTGGGGCGTTCGGAGCGAGGAACCCCTCATCAATCACTTTGCCGCCGGGAATATTCGTCAACTCAGCCATCAGCGTACCAACCGAATCCGTGGATCAATCCACAAAAGCAGCATGTCCGATAAGAACGTCCCGATCACCGTCAGCGTGCCGAGCAGCAGGATGATCGCGCCGGCCAGAAACATGTCCTGCGCCTGCAACGCACTGAGGAGCAGCGGCCCAACCGTCGGCAGGCTGAGGACGATCGAGACGATGATGCTCCCAGAAACGATGTACGGCAGCGTGTAACCGATCGTACTCGCGAACGGATTGAGCGCGACGCGCACCGGGTACTTGAGGATGGCGCGCATCTCGGTCAATCCTTTTGCCCGTGCGGTGACGACGTACGGCTTGCGCAACTCATCCAGCAGATTGGCGCGCAGGATGCGGATCGCCTGCGCCGTCCCGGCGAGGCCGAGGACGACCGCCGGGACGGGGATATGCGTCAGTAGATTGCCGACTCGCGCCCAACTCCACGGCGCGTCCTGATACTGGGCGGAAAACAGCCCGCCGATGTCCGCACCGAAGAACTTGAAGGCAAAGTACATGATGATTAGCGCGAGCAGGAAGTTGGGCACCGCGAGGCCGATAAAGCCGATCAGGGTGAAGAGGTAGTCGCCCATCGAGTAGTGCTTGACGGCGGAGTAGATGCCGATGGGCAGCGCGATCCCCCAGGTCAGCAACAGCGCAAAGATCGAGACGACCATCGTTAGGGCGAGACGGCTGCCGATCATATCCGTCACCGGGCGCTTGTACTGAAGCGACACCCCGAGGTCTCCATGCACGATCCGGCGCATCCATTTACTGTACTGAACGATAAAGGGTTGATCCAGCCCGTATTCGCTGCGGAGCGCCGTGATCGTCTCCTGCGTCACCTGCGTCCCGCTCGCTTGCAGTTGCCCAATGTACGCGGTCACGTAATCACCGGGCGGCAGCTGGATGATAAAGAACGAGATCAGCGAAATCGCCCAAATCGTAAAGACTGCGATAAGCGCCCGTCGGAGGATATAGGCTAGCACTACTCCCACCTCGCCTGTATGTCTCGTGATGGTAGCAGGCTACCAGGATTGCTACCACCGATCCAGCCCCCGGATTCTCTCGCTGCTAACTCTTGAAGTAAAATGTCGTCGGCTGCGATGAGCACGGCGTGCGGACGGCCTGACCGTTCGCCTGCCGCGACGGCGCGTTGCCGACATTGTTCTTGACGATCCGCACGCCCAATTGCGCTGGCGAGAGGCCGACGGTACCGACTGTCCAGCACTGCTCAACTGCGATCTTCCAGACCTCCTGGCACATCTTGTACCGTTCGTCCGTCTGCTTACCGAACGACGACTGAAACATCGCAATTGCCTTGAGCAACTCTGGATCGGTCGGCTGCTTGCCGACCTTACCGCCGCTCGCGTACCAGTTGGCGAACACCGGCCCCAGATAAGCGCCCGGATCGTTGAGCGGCAACGTGAATTGTGGATAAAGAGAGAGCTTCTCGGTGCCATCGCATACCCACAGGAAGACCTGATGCTTGTTTCCCTGCGCGTTCGTCGTCGCGAGCGTCCGCTCCTGTACCGAGATATCGAGTTGTAAGCCGATCTGCTTCAGTTGTTGCGTGACCATCTCGCCGATCTGGCCGAAATCGAGGAACGAGCCGCTGATCGTCGTCACTTGCAGCCGGAGTCGCTGACCGTTGTCCGTCCGGAGCCGGTAGCCCTCACTATCCTTCTTCGTCAGCCCGGCCTTGTCAAGCAGGTCGTTTGCCTGCTTCGTGTCCTTGACGTGCCACTTCGTGCGCCACTCCGGCCCGGGGTTGTACGGGGAAGCATCTTCCGGGATTGGCGAACCGGGTGTGCCGAGGCCGAGCCAAAAGGCTTCATTCATCTGGTCACGGTCAATGCCAAGCGCGAACGCATGCCGGAAGTCCTTATTCGTGACCCACTTCACGATCTCGGCGTCGCCGTCGTACGACTGATTGAAGTAGAACGCCGCGTCCGTGCCGACCACTGCCGGGTCGAGATGGACGGTGTAGTCGCCTTGTTTCTGGTTCTGGAGGAAGACCGGCAGTTTCGTCAGTTCCATATTGCGGGACTGGTAATCAATCTGACCGGCGATGCCGCGCAACCCGACGACCTCGATACTTTCGGCATTCGACATGCTGATCTTATCAATGTATGGCAGTTGATTCCCGGCGGTGTCCACCGACCAGTAGAAGGGGTTGCGCTCCAGCACCCATGTCGGCGTGTTGATCGCCGAGGTCGTCTTCCACGGACACATCACCGGCAGTTCGGTATTCAGTTGCCAGTTATTCTTGAACTTGAAGAACGTGACCCAGTTATCATACTTGGCATCCTTCGCCAGCTGATCCACTTTGTCCTGCCCGGCATATTTCGGATGAAACTGTTTCAGGTAGTGCGCGGGTGCGTAACTGCCCATCAGATTGTTCGGCGCCTTGGACGCATGGCCGCCACCGAGCGCCGTCGAACCCGCAAGCACTTCGACAATCGCCGGATACGCTTCGGGGAATTTGTACTCCACCGTGGTGGCGTCAACCTTCTGGAGCAGGCCGGGCTTGCCATTGATCGAGAGTTCGCTCGTCCCGGCCGGGAGGAGGTCCTTATTCTGATAGATGTCCTGGAACCAGAACATGAAGTCGTCGGCGTTGAACGGCTCGCCATCAGACCAGCGCGCGCCCTTGCGGAGAAAGACCTTGCAACTCGTGCCGTCCGCGCTCAGTTCCCAGCCCTTCGCGAGCGACGGGATGATCTTATTGCCGGTATAGTCCCAGAAGAGGATCTTGTCGGTCGAGTTGATCCGGTTGCCGTTCTCACCATCGCCGGGGCCTGTAAAGGCGCGACGCCAGGTGCCGCCATACTTGCCGATCTCATTAAGCGGCTTGATGACCATCGGCTCCTGGCTGACGCGTTGCTCGACGGGCGGCAGTTTCCCCGCTTTTACCATGTCCGCCAACTGGGGCGCTTCCTTGAAGGACTTGGGTATCTGCGCGGGGTCGGTGATCACCTCCGGTCCTTCCAACTTGCCAACGAGGTCCGCGCCGAGCGCCGACTTCGTGGCCCCGCTCGCGGCAGGAGAGGCGACTGCGGCCTTCGTCGGTGTGCCGGATGCCGCGTTGTCGCCGACGGGGGTCGCACCGCCCGCCGTGCTGGTCGGCGCGGGCGCAGTACCGCCGCCGCACGCCGCGAGCAAGGACGCGAGGGCCAATGCGCTCACCCCGAGGGCCGCGCCCCGCTTCAACACCGCGCGTCGAGAAAGCTGCCCGGTCAGCGCTCCCGCGTAGAGGAGTCCGACCTTTCGCTCATTGTCCTCATCCCGATTATTCCGTTCCACTGCGTTCCCTCCCGCTCGCTGACCACGTTATACCCGACGCGCCCCTGTCCATCACTCCAATGTCGCGCGTCCGGCGCTACCCCGCGACGCGGAATCCCGCCATTCATACACAACGTGTGCACTCAGTGAAGAAAGGAATCGTGGACGTACGGATACGATAGCAACGCGCCCAAGGATTGTCAATGCAACGCGCGAATCGGCGCGGGCGGCGGCGTCGCATGCACGCGGCACGTCAATGATAAGAACATACTTTCGCTGAATGGAGAGCCGATCATCAGCCAGGCAGTCCTCGATCACCCAGGCATCGCCCCTTGCGTGTTGACGTAAAGCGCGTACACCGATTGGCTGGCGGTCATACAGAGACGGTTACGCTTGAGGCCTCCAAAACAGAGATTGGCGCACGCTTCCGGCAGACGAATGCGCCCGATCAGATCGCCTGCGGGCGTGAAGACGAGGACGCCGTTGTAGCCGAGGCCGTCGGTACCGGCGGCGCTCGCGCACCAGAGATTGCCTGCGACATCGGCACGCATACCGTCCGGCCCACAATGCACGCCGTCTACCCGCATATCGGTGAAGACTTTGCCGTTCGTAACTCGGTTCGCGTCGGTGACGTCGTAGACCTTGATGTCGCGCGGCCCCGGCCCCGTATCGCAGACGTAGAGTTTTGTGTAGTCGGGGGAGAAGCAGAGGCCATTGGGGCGGGCGAGTTCGTCGGTGACGAGATCAATCCGGCCACTCGGATCAACGCGGTAGACGGAGGGCCGCAACTCCTGCTTTTCGCCGCCCGCGTCCACCGTGCCGATCCGTGGATTGAATGGGCCTCCCTCGTCCGGCTGGCCTTCATAGAGCGAATTCCCGTAGGGCGGATCGGTGAACCAGATACTGCCGTCGGGATGCGGGACGAGATCGTTCGGCGAGTTGAGCCGCTTGCCCGTGTAGGCGTCTGCGATCACCGTCAGCGAGCCGTCGTACTCCCAGCGAACGACGCGGCGAGAGAAATGCTCGCAGGTAATCTGGCGACCCTGGAAATCGAACGAATTGCCGTTGCTGCTACGTGACGGCGTGCGGAAGACGGTCACACGGCCATCATCCTGCAACCAGCGGTACTGGACATCGCCACCAACATCGCTCCAGACGAGATAGCGCCCCTGGCTCGACCACGCAGGGCCTTCCGCCCACAGCGATCCGCTCCAGAGACGCTGGATCGGCGTGTTGCCGACGATGCATTTCCCAAATTCCGGTTCCAGGACAATGATGTCCGGGTCCGGGTAGATGTTCGGCGGCGCATCAGGCCCCCACTGGCGCGGGGGATGTGTGATCGTGCTCGGCGGTGTGCCAACTGCCGGGGCCTGGGCATTGAGGGGTTCGTGCGCCACGGGTAATTCCTCCATCCAAATGCGGGCGAGACATCAACAGTGAGAATGCAAACCGACCATCATGATGCATCATCACCATGTGGAAGGGAACACCCGACTGTGTATCGCGCCGCCGTCTCTTGTCTGCAACGAAAGCGAAGCGCCCAGAGGATGAGCGGCGCTTGCAAGGGTAGGCGCAACCAGGCGACGACCGCTACCGCGACGGGCGTGTCGGCGTGCAGGCTGTCGAGCGCCATCTGGATATTCGCGGGGAAGACCGCCACGAACAAGACGGCGGTCGCGATCGCGCCGAGCCGCCGCGTGCGCGGGATGGCGAGGAGCGCCGCGCAGACGAGTTCGCAGAGACCGCTCGCGACGACGACAGCGGCGGCATGGGCGCGCAACGGCGCGGGCATGATGCGGCGATAGGGGGTGGGCACGACAAAGTGCAGGACGCCGGACCCACCGACGAGGAGACAGAGTCCGAACAGGGAGAATCGGGTACGGCGACTCATTAGTATTTCCTCACCCCAACCCCCCTCCATCGCCGCTGTGACCGTAGTTTGCCGACACGCAAGGGCGAGGGAGAGGGGAGCCAATCATTGTGCATTCGACATCGTGATAGGATACACGAGAACGAAGGACGATGAGCAGATTGCTCTTCTCCGTCCTTCATCCTGAGAAAGGATCGCATCCCAATTGGCTGTTTCCCGCACCGCAATTGCCGCCGCTCGCGCCCTGCTCGACCGCGCGGTGCGCGACCGGGCCAATGCCTACGGAGGGAGCCTCGCGCTCGGCTATGGCTGGGAGGAATATTTGCTGCCACGCGTCCCGGCGCTCGTCGGCAAGACGCTACCGGATGGCGCGCTCCTGCACGCGGCCCGTTCGTTCGGCGCGGATCCGGCGATTGCTCTCGAATGCTCCGCGCGCGGCCTGCGGCAGCCCGATTTTCTCTTTCTCGTCACGCGGGATGATGCGACCAGCATCGCCGGGGCGGACGCAAAACTCGGCCTCGATACGGTGGATGCCGCGCAGGTCTCTGCCGAAACCACCGCGCGCATCCTCGCTGAGGGCGGCCCGCTCGCTCAGGCGATTATCGCCGCGCTTGCCCCAGTGGAGACGTCCGCGACGGACGGCTACATCCTCACGCCCGAGCGTATCCTCAATGATCTGGTGCTCGATGGCGCACGACCGAACGGGATGCCCCGCCCTCGCCTGCCCGAGCGGTCGCATGTCGTGATGATTTCCCTACGTGGCGCTGACCTGCTCCGCGCGGTCGCGACCGGACCGTTCGCGCGCGCGCTCGTTGAAGGGACGGACGAAGCGATCGAGGCGGACGCCTCGGTGGATCTCGCGGTGCTGATTACCCTCGCAACGCATCTGCTGCTCGGCATGTGGCGAGAGGGCGAGACGCCGCTCGTCATCGGACGCATCCCTGTCGAGCCGCCCGCGCCGGAACAGTACGACACCGCACGCGACTGGGGGCATACTCGTGTCCTGCGCGCGGGGAGTGCGTGGGAGGCGGCAGTGCAGGCAGCAAGCCGGGCACGGCCGCGCATCGAGGCCCGCGCCCGGGTGCAGGAGGCCCTGCAACCACCGCTTGCCGATCCGCAGGTGCGCGATGCGCTCGGTGGCGTACGGGGCAAGCCGGGGCGGATGGCCCGCGCCGCCGCCGCCGATGCCTACCGCACCGCCCTCCTCGCTGCCCTTCCACCCGATGTGCCGGATCGCGGCGACGCGCTGCTCGACGCGATCCAAGTGGCCCGCCGCCGCGATATGGATGCCCTCCGCGCCCGCACCATCGCCGCCATTCACGACGCGCTCCATCGCGCGGACGACGCACCAGCCCTGCCAAGTGTGCCCGAAACGTCGCATTGAGCCGCTCGATGGGGATTACCGATCGGCTTTTGGTTGCACCCCGCGCTACACCCTTGACAGCCGTTGCATTCTTACGTGGCGTATTGACTTGGAAACATGTGCATTTTCTATCACGAGGGATCGAATCGTGTATGCGGTCATGTGGACGGTCGCGCTGCCGCAGAACGGAGAGTACTCCGACCGCGCGGACGGGGGAGGCTGGGATGCGCGGTCGCTGGATCGGTGTGCTCGGGCTCGGGCTGCTCCTCATGCTCGCCGGCCTTGCCCTGCCCGCGCCCGTAGTGCATGCCGCGAACTTCACGGCCACAAACCGCTTCGACAACGGTACCGGTTCGCTACGCGACGCAATCATCCAAGCCAATACTGGTCTCGGCTCGACGACAATTAACTTCGCGGTCACCGGCACGATCACCCTGGCGAGCGCATTACCGTTGCTCACCGCAAACATGATGATCACCGGGCCGGGTGCGACCCAGTTGACGGTGAACGGCACCGTCGGCACGCCGCCCCCCGGCCTCACCCTCAATGCGACGACCGGTGTACTTTCCGGCACGCCGACAGCCGTGGGGACATTCCCCTTCACGGTGCAGGCGAAGGACACGCAGAATTTCACGGGCACCCAGCCGTACACTGTGACGATCAATCCGGCGTCGCTGACGAGCATTGCCATCTCCGCCCCCGTCTCCGGCAGCCCGACCAATGTCACCGACAAAGTCGGGCAGATCATGCAACTGACCGCGATAGGCGCCTTCGGAGACGGCTCGACGGGCGACGTGACGACTCAGGTAACATGGATGTCGAGCAATCCACAGATCGCGATAGTGGACGCGAGTGGGAAGGTAACGGGGAAGAGCGGCGGGACGGTGACGATCACGGCGACGCTGAACGGTGTGACGCAGACGATCACGATCACGGTACCGGGGCCGACCGCGATTGACATTCAGGTGCCGCCCGCACCCGCGAGCCGCCCGAGCGAGACGACGAGCGTGCCATCAGGCGGACCCGCGCCGAACCCGCTGCCTACTGGTCGGTAATGATCTGACCCGCCTACCCCCTCTCACTGCCCAGTTGGCGCCCGCGATAGAGAGGGGGAACATTTCTGCAACGGCGCGGCATATGACGATATGCCATGATACCCCAGGTGCGTCAGCCGGAGACGAGGTTGAGGCTACTCCAGAGCAAGGCCGCGAGGTCGTGCTGGAGTTGGACGCTCGCGTCGTAATCGCCCGTCACCATCACGGTGATCGCGACAACCCGGCCATCGGGTAGAAAGATCACGCCCGCGTCGTTATGCGCGCCCGGCACATCACCCGTCTTATGCGCGAAAACCGTGCCGTCCGGCAAACCGGTGGAGAGTTTGGTGTTGACTTCCTGATCTTTGAGCAGTTGCAGCATCAGTGTGTAATCATCCGGCGTGAGGAGCGGATCGAGCGTGTGGTTCACCAGACCATCGAAGAAGCGCGTTATCTCGCGCGGCGTCGTGCGCGCCTGCCCGGTGATGACCGTCGCCGTGAACCCACGCGCCCGCAGTAATTGATCCACCGTTCCCCAGCCCAAATACTGCCCAAGTACCTGCGCGGCAGTGTTACTGCTCGCCGTAATCATCAACCGCCGCAAGTCGGTGACGCTGACCGTGTCACCGTACGTGCCGAGCGAGTAGCCATCCTCCTCCGAATCGTCATTCTGCGCGTTCAGAGTCAGTTCCGTATCGTCGAATAACTTGTGCTGCCGGATTTCCACCTGCGTGCGCCAGAGGAGAAAGAGTTTGTAGAGGCTCCCCGCTGCGAACTGCGTATCCGCATTGCGCTCGATCGTGTCCTCCGCCCGGCCGTCCGCGATGACGAGACCAACGCCGGTAATCCCCTGCGGCTGGTACCGTGCGATGACCTGATCCACCGTTGGACCGAGCGTCTGCGCCAAGCCGGTTCGGCTTGGGGGGGCGGGATCGCGCACGGAAGGAGTGCCTCGCTGCGCGGCGATCGTTGGCACAACAATGGTGGCGAGAGCGGTCGGCGGCCCCAGGATCGGGGTGGACGGTGAACTGCGCCAGACAGCCACCGAGACGACGAAGCCCATCAGGACGAGCGCAAGCAGTGTTCTCCCCGCGCGCCGGTTCCCGCTGGCTGCCCCGCGATATCGCCGTTGCTCGATGCGCCTGTTCAGTCCACTACCTCCCACAGTCAGCGATGATTGTACTGATCTCGCGCACCGACGACAACCCGTTGATCGGCGTCCCACGATGACGCACTATAGGGTTCGATGCAATTTCGTCCTCCCATCACAAAATACGGTCTTCTCTCGTTAACCTCCTTGACCAGGCAATCACCGCATCGCTCTATGGCGACGGCCCGGCTCAATCAGGATAGATGCGACGGGTGCGGCCATTCATCCGGTTGTATTTCGCGTCTCTTTTGCATCAGCGAGACAGTAGGACTTGGGAGTCACAATGGCAATGGACAGTGCATGGCGGGAACCGGAAACCGCGATTGACCGCGTCGCGCGGCAGCACGATGACGGACACGAGCAGTCTATGCCGCGTACCGATCCGCTCCTCGATCTTCGTCAGCGGCTTGCCCGCGAGCAGCTCCAAGACGCGGCGGTGACGAACGGACGAAACGCGGACGCAGTGACGGCACCGTTCAATGCCCTCCCGCTCCCCGTCGTCTGCACCGATCGTGCTGGTATCGTCACGGGCTGGAACCATGCCGCCACGACGCTTTTCGGCTACGCGGCGCGCGAGGCGCTCGGTACGCCACTCCTCACTATCCCCCTGGAGGAAGAAGAACGGTATGCAGTCTTCCGTCAGCGGATCGCGATGGGCGAAACGATCGCGGGCGTCGCCGTCGAGCACAGGCACAAAGACGGCCATCGCACGAGCGTGCTGCTCTCCGCCGCGCCGTGGTATGAAGCGGGAGAGATGACGGGCGTTGTGATGACGCTCGCGGATCTCTCCGCACAGAAAACACAGGAATGGGAACTGGCCGCGCAGGCCGCTGCGGAAGCGCGGCGCGCGCGGGACACAGCGTACATCGCAGCCCTTACCGATGCATGTTACGCAGCCAGTGATGAGCGCGCGATCTTCGATGCGCTGGCGGAATGCACTGCCGGTTGGTCGGACAGCGCCGGGGTGGTAACGACTACCGATGGATGTAGTACCCTCGTCGCCTATGGATCGCGCACCGCCGACACGGATTGGCCAGTCGCCGCGCTCTTCGTGGCGTGCGCGACGGGTTGCGCGGGCATGACCGGGCAAGATACCCTTCCCCCCGGCATGCCACGCATCTACCCGATGCGCGAGATACCGCTCGGTGGTGCGGCGACCACCGAGCGGTATCACACACTCGCCGCCGCGCCGGTCGTGGTCGAAGGAGAAATCGTCGCCACGCTCTACGCGGCGGCATGCGGCGCGCGCGCACCGCTCGACGAAACGTCCCGTGCAACACTGGCAAGCGCCGCCGCTCACGCGGGGAGAGCGATCGTCAAGACGCGCATCTACCAGGAACTGACGACGCGGCTCACTACCCTCGAAGCGGAAATGCGACAGAAGGACGACTTCCTTGCTACCGTCTCACACGAACTGCGCACGCCGCTGACGGCGATCCTCGGTTTCGCCCACATTATCGTGGAGAACGACGCACTCGGCCCGGCGCGGCGGCGCGGCATGGCGGAAGACATCGTCGCAAGCGGCGGGCTGCTCCTCACGCAGGTGAACGATCTGCTGGACATCGTCCAACTCGGCGCGGGCCGCCTCGCTGTCGCACTGGAGACCGTGGACCTGACAACGGTGGTTCACTGGTGCGAACGCACCGTCCAAGCTCTGATGCACAGTAAGAACCTGCAATTTGTTCTCGCCATCCCCGCGAACCTTCCGCCGGCCCACGCGAACGCGGCGCGCTTGCAGCAAGTCCTCCTCAATTTCCTCGTCAATGCCTATAAATTCACGCCGGCCGGCGGCGCGGTGACGCTCGAAGCGAGGGCGGTGGAGGAGGGCAGTGTGGCAATCTCCGTGCGGGATACGGGCATCGGCATCGCGCCGGAGCACGCTGCACGCATCTTCGAGCCATTCGCACGCATCAAAACCGACGACACACGCACCCAATCCGGCGCGGGCGTTGGTCTCGCTGTCGCGCGGCAACTCGTGGACCTCATGGGCGGCACAATTATCCTCGACAGCACGCCCGCAGTCGGCAGCATCTTCACCGTCTCGCTCAAGACCGCGACGGGGAAATAGGCAGCTCTACCCGCCGTAGCGCCAGCGGTAATAGTGCTGCCCGATGTTACCGAACTCGACGCGGAAGGCAGGGTCGTTGTTCGGATTGTAGGTCAGCACGCGCCGCTCGAAGGCCTGGACGAAGACCGTCGTCGCCTTCCCGCCAATTGGCACCTGCGCAATGATTACCGGCGAGATCGGGTAGCCGGGTGTCTGGTCAATCGCGATCCCTGCATCGGTCAACCGTTTAATGAAGTCCAGGAACGGCGTGTACACCACCTGCCCATAGCGATTGGATGGATCCGATACATATCTGAAGGTGTCGCCCGGCGCCGGGACATTGAACTGCGGCCCATAGGTCGCCGAATTATCCTGTGTGAGCGGTGTGACCTGATGATTGTCGCCGAAGATGTACCCACTATACGTATTCGGACTGTTTGGATCGTAATATTCGGCGAATTTGCTCAAGTCAGCATACGTGAGTCCATCCGTGCCGGGATCGCCCGCGATGTTAATCTTCGCCGGGCCGTGTTGCTCGAACGTATTGTCACCGAGTTGGCGATTCCCGCTCTTCAACTCGACAGTGAGCAACCCCGTCGTCACACGGGCATCGGGGGCGAATTGCTCCATGCGCGCCTTGTCGAAATACTGGACCGTCCGCTTCCCGTTCGGGGCTTCCTTGTATTGCTCTGGTTGCCCGTCTCGCGCGGTGGCAAGCGGCCCCCAGAAGTTCGGCTGAATGCCCTCTCCTTGCCGCCAGGCTGCTTCGATCATTGGCGAGGCATACCCAGCCGCTGCCTGCACGCCCATCGTTCCAACCCAGAGCGCGACCATCGCGACCGAAAGCGTGACACCCCATCGTTGACGCATGTACCAACCCCTTCTCATCGCTCGCATCGTCGCGAGCGAATTCGACGGTGGAGAAGACGTATGAACATTAACAACTCAGTTGGGTACGAATAGCGGCGGGCTGTCGCCTGCCGAGTCTGGCGTCAGCGAAAGCCCACCGCTACCCGTAGATTACCCGATCAAGGTGTCAAAATTCATCAATCTCCTCCACCGAAACAATCCCGTTGACCCGTGTGCGGCATTCGCAATCACACCCCGAATACGTCCGGCCCATTGTACTGGTTCACACCGCCGGAATGAACAGCAGGAAATCAGTGCCCGGTGAAGGTTGGCACGCGTTTTTCGAGGAAGGCGGCGACGCCCTCGGTATGGTCGGTCGTGCGACTGGCGAGTTCCTGCATATCCGCCTCGTAGTCGAGAATGGCATCGAGGTTTGGCATCATGGCGCGATTGAAGGCGCGTTTGGTCAGGCCAATCGCCCGCGTCGGCAAGGCGGCAAGGCGGGTTGCCAGTGCGTGCGTCGTCTGCATCAATGCCGCCGCAGGCACAACCTGGTTGACGAGGCCAAGCCGGAGCGATTCCTCCGCGCCGATGCGGTCGCCCGTGAAGGCAAGTTCCGCCGCCTTCGCATAGCCGACGAGCATTGGCAGAAACACTGTCCCACCACTATCCGGCACCAGCCCGATCTTGACGAACGCCTGTACGAATGACGCCGTCTCGCTGGCGATCCGCAGATCGCATGCGAGCGCGAGGTTCGCGCCCGCGCCCGCCGCCACGCCATTGACCGCCGCGATGACGGGCTTCTCGATGCCGCGAATGCGCTGCACCAACGGGTTATAGCCGTGGCGGAGATGCTCGCCAACCGACACCCGGCGTCCATCCGCCGCTGCCGACCGCGCATTGAGGTCCTGCCCGGCGCAGAAGCCACGCCCCGCGCCCGTCAGAACGATGCAGCGCACCGCCGCGTTCCGCTCTGCACTCCGCAGGGCGTCCTGCAACTCCGCGAGCATCGTATCCGTCACCGCGTTGAGCACATCCGGTCGGTTCAGCGTCAGCGTGAGTACGCCATCCACGGTTTCTGACAGGATTGTTTCGTATGCCATTTGCAACCTCCAGTTGGAGTAGTCGGTAGTCAGTGGGATCAATCCCTTCTGACTGCTGCTTATTTCCCCTTCCACTGTGGTGGGCGCTTTTCGAGGAAAGCGGCCATCCCCTCGCGCATGTCCTCGGTAGAGAAGAGAAGAAAGAAGTTCTTGCGCTCGGCGTCGAGGCCTGCTTCGAGGGTCATATCGTACGTCTTAAGCACGGCGTCCTTGCCCATCATCACGGCAAGCGGCGGGCGGGCGGCGACCTCTTTCGCCAGGTGCATTGCGGATTCGAGACAGAGTTCGTTCGGCACGACGCGGTTGACAAGCCCGGCGGCGAACGCCTCCCGCGCCGTGATCTGCCGCCCGGTCAGCACCATCTCCATTGCCAACGCCTTACCGACGGCGCGTGTCAGCCGCTGCGTGCCGCCTGCGCCGGGAATGATGCCGATGAGGATTTCCGGCTGGCCGAAGCGGGCGGACTCGGACGCGACGATCATATCGCACATCATCGCCAACTCGCAGCCGCCGCCGAGCGCGTAGCCACTGACCGCAGCGATCAGCGGCTTCCGCACCTTGCGTATCCGCTCCCACCGCGCGAACTGATTCCGCTTCAGCATCTCCACCGCCGAAACGTCCGCCATCTCCCCGATGTCCGCGCCCGCCGCAAACGCCCGCTCATTGCCCGTAAGCACAATGCAGCGCACCGTGTCGTCCGCATCGAGCGCCTCCAGCGCCTCCACCAGTTCAGTCATGAGCGGCGTACTGAGCGCATTGAGCACCTTCGGCCGGTTCAGCCGCACGACCGCGATGCCATCCCCCTGTTCGACAAGAATATGCTCGTACGCGACCATCTATCCCTCCCTTTCAAGCAACGAGCAACGAGCAATGAGGAGATCAAACCCTACTCATTGCTCGTTGCTCGTTGCTCATTGCTTCGTTAGAGCGCATCAATGGTGAAGGTCGGTGGCTCCAGTGGCAGCGGTGGCGCGGCCTCGGGGTGGAAAGGTTCAAAGTTGACGGGATTGCCCGCGTAATGGCACTCGTGGCAGACCTGCCGCTCGCCGTGCCAGCGGCACCCGGCACAATACCCACCACCGTAGAAAGCATTAAAAAGATGCACGTCCATCGTTGTAAGCGGTCGTGCCGACGCGAGCCGCAGATATTCCGCGACAATCAGCGGTTCGAGGCGGCGAGGCAGGCAGGTAGGATAGGGGAGGACGAACGTTTCGCACGTCGCGCGATCGCGAATCGTGATGGCATCGCCCGCATCCGCCTCCGTATCCCGCACGACTTCAAAGAGATCCCACTCCACACCGGCCATCGCGGAGAGATATTGCAGGAGATGCGCCTTGTCTATGGTGCGCGTTGCGAGATGGTCCAGCAGCGGGCGCACCCGTTCCACGACTTCCTGAGTCGCCAAATAGACCATCGCTATCCCCCTCTTCTGTTCTCCCCGCGCGCCCTTGGGTGTCATAATCGCGTAGACAGCCGAGCATACGCATCGTATAGATAGCCTAGCATACATGGGTCAATGCCACAACAAACATTTGGTGAAAACACATCACGGAATGTTATGCATATGCATAATGGCAAGATTGATGCCATATTAACGATGCAGTGCGGAGTTCGGGGTTCGGAGAGGTATTCCGCTCCTACTCCGAACTCCGCACTGTGCTACGTCATGTGCGGCGTGCGCGGGAGGATGAAGGAGAAGCGCGTACCGCGGCCCGCTTCGCTTTCGACCCAGATGCGCCCGCCATGCGCCTCGACGAAACCGCGCGCAATCGCCAGCCCAAGCCCGGCGCCGCCCGTCTCGCGCGAGCGGGATTTCTCGCCTCGATAGAACCGCTCGAAGACGTGCGGCAGGTCGGTCTCCGGGATGCCCTCGCCGGTATCCACCACGTCTACCTGCACGCCTTCCGCGACCGCACGGGCAGTGACGGCAATGGCGCCGTCAGCCGGGGTGTGCCGCAGGGCATTCTGTACGAGATTGGTTAGCACGCGGCGGACGGCAGGTGTGTCCATGACCACGGGGCCGACCGCGCCCTCGACGCGCCCGGCGATGTGAATCTCCCGCGCCGCCGCTTGCGCGGCCAGCCCCTCGACGACTTCGGTGATCAAATCGGGGATCGTCGCGGGGGCGAGCGAGAGCGCCAGTTGACCCGCTTCCAGTTGCGAGAGTTCGAAGAGGTCGGTAATGAGCGCGGAGAGCGTGCGGATTTCGCGGCCCATCGTCGCATGGAAACGACCGATCGTTTCCGCATCGGTCACAACGCCGTCAGTGATCGCCTCGATCATCGCGCGGATGGATGCAAGCGGCGTGCGGAGGTCGTGCGAGATAGCGGCAACGAGCATCCGGCGCGCTTCATCGTCGTCGGCGCGGCGCGTCGCGGCCTCCTCCAATTGCGTTGCCATGCTGTTAAAGGCAACGGTCAGCGCGCGCACCTCACGCGCCGCGTCGGCGGTCGGCGGCGGCACACGGACGGTGAGATCGCCGGTCGCCAGCGCGGCGGCAGCGTCGCTGACGGCACGCAGGCGATCGGTGAGCGATCCCGCGAGCACCGCACCGAGCGCGACGCTGACGACGACGGCGAAGAACGAGAGGAGGGAGAGAAGGAGCACATCGTGGCGCGACGCGAACATGAGCAGCGCGGAGAAAAGGACATTAATCAGGGCGACGACCGATCCGGCAACGAGGGCGCCGATGATCCGCGCCCGGATCGTCTGCAGTACGTCGGTCTGCATCAGCCAGAGTCCGATAGCCATCACGCCAAGCGACAACGCGCCAGAGACGGCAAGGAACTCCGCCATCTTCCACAGGTCCTGCGCCGGTGGCTGCCAGATCGCGACCATGAGCAATTCCACCACGCCAAAGGCGACGCAGACCGCCCCCAATGCCCGCACGAAGCGACGGCGCATCATCGAGGGCTGAGCACTGAGGACTTGGGACTGAGGAAAGGGGGTGTCATTGCTCCCCTTGGAAATTACTGCACTCTGCATCACACGTCCTCCTTTGGGGCACGGAAGCGGTAGCCGACGCCCCAGACGGTCTGCACGTAGGTGGGGGTATCCGGCTCCGGTTCGATCTTCTGCCGCAGGCGGCGGATATGGACGGTGACGGTACTGGCGTCGCCGTAGAACTCTTCATCCCAGACGCGGTCGAGCAGTTGCTCGCGCGTGAAGACCTGACCGGGGTGACGCGCCAGCTCGTACAAGAGATCGAACTCGGTCGCGGTAAGAGTTGCTTCCTCGCTATTAACAAGGACGGTGCGTGAGCGCGGGTCTATCGTCAGGCCGGAGAACAGCAGTGCGCGGGCGCCGGAATCGGCGGGGGTGGCGTCATTCGTCCCAACGCGCCGAAGGACAGCTTTAACGCGGGCGACGAGTTCGGCAGGACTGAAGGGCTTCGTTACATAATCGTCAGCGCCGATGGTGAGGCCGACGATGCGGTCGGTCTCCTCGCCCCGCGCCGTCAGCATAATGACCGGCACCGGGTTCTTGACGGAGAGCGTGCGAAAGACCTCCATGCCGTCCTTTTTGGGCAGCATCAAATCGAGCACGATCAGATCTGGCGCGAATTCGTACGCGATCTTGAGCGCCTCATCGCCATCTTCCGCCTCGCGCACGCTGTATCCCTCACGCTTGAGATAGAGCGAGACGACCTCACGGATACTCGGTTCGTCATCCACGACGAGAATGCGCTGCATCACTGATTCCCTACCCTCCCGCGCCCCTCCCTCGAAGGGAAGGGATGACTCATATTGAAATCATGCCTTGCTCTCAACCGCCCTGCTATCGTCAGAGGGCGCATGCAATGCACTCCTCACCCTCCCCCTTCCTTTTGGGGAAGGCGAGCACCCTCTGGGAAGCAGAGAAGGTTAGGTACATCGTATCATCGTCCTCTTACAGAATACTTACGCTGGAAGAGTGAAACAGATTCCCGCCAAACGCACAAACGCCGCTCGGAAGCATCCGACCGGCGTGTGCATCGTGTTTCCGTTTCGTGCCGACCGCAGACTGCCTACCGGTATGTCGCCTCGAGGATTTCCTGCGTCTTCTCAGCGATCATGTTCCAGTCCGCATTCGCCTCCTTAGAGACGGTGACGAAGTCGTTAAGGAACATCAGCGTGCGCACGCCGGAAATAGCGAAGAGTTGTTTCGCGACACCAGCCACTGTATCCTCTTCCGTCACCATCCCGACATTGAAGTAAGAGCGTGTCTCGTCCACGACGGTGCGGTTCATAACGAACTTCGCACTGTTCGGGTTCGGCGTCCCCTCGATATCGATCTGAAGCGGTTCCTGCTCTGCCACGATCTCTCCCTCCTGCTCTTCGTATCTCATCTCACTCGCAGAGAGGATAAAGGAGCAGCGAGCAATGAGCAATGAGTGGGCAAGTTCGGAGTTCGACGTTCTTCTGGGAACTCCGAACATTGAACTTTCTCACTCGTTGCTTTCAACGGAGAAAGAGCGCTGCGATGACAGCGAGTAGTGCGAGAAGCATGAAGATGGCGAGGACGACCGCCCAACCCGTCTGCGTCAGCGGCATCGCAGAGGGCGTGTTGAAGCGATGTGGCGGGCGATTCGCGTCCTTGAGCGAGCGTAGGCCGCGCGTGTTCAGTCCCCGCTTGACGCCGGGAGCCGCCGCGCCGCGTTCCCGCACCACTTCGTGCCGTTCGATGTCGCGAATCTGCCCGCGCGGCCCCACCGGTGTTGCCATGGTGTCTTTACATCCCTTTCAGTGGCCGCTGCCGCCACTGGCGCGCGTTACGGCGCGATTGTTGCTCCCGCCGCTGGACAAAGGTCAACCGGACGCCGCGAAAGGTCTGCGTGGCGAGATACGTGCGCACCACTGATTCTGGTACCTGGAGGTTCGCGGCAATCTCCGGCACACTGATGCCCGCTGTCGCGCTCCGCGTTGCCCGCGTTCCAGCGATCCGTTCCGGTCGCGTCATGTCGCTTCCCCTCTCAGCGCCGTCCCCAGCGTACGGCATCGCCCGCGCCGATAACCACGAGCAAGACCATGACAATCAGTGCGAGCATCGGTGTGGACATGCCAGCCCAAGCCCTTTCCGAAAGTGTACGGACACATTCCTTACTCAGTATAAGGCTTTTGTCAAGATCACGGGGTGTGGAGGCGTGACTCTTTAGCCGTTCGTCGCGAGGCGTGCGAGCATCGCCGCGTGGAGGCTCGTATCGCGCGCGGCGACGAGGCCACCGCAGAGCCGCTTGTGGGTGCGTTCGTACCGATACGTCTCGCCGAAGACCGTTGTGAGCAGGCCACCCGCTTCGTGGACGATCAGGTCCGTCGCGCAGAGATCCCACGGGTAGCCGCCAGACGCGAGGCCATCCGCGATCATGCCGATATAGCCATCGAACATCGTTTCCAGCGCCTTCGGGCGGAAGCCGAACCCCCGGCCGGTGCGCGTGAAGCGCGCGGGATCGCCCGTCCAGCGCGGGGCGCCGGTCGTCAGCGTAAGGAAGGAGCCAGGTGTCGTGCCGAGCCGAGCCGCCTCGAACGGCGCAGGCGCGAAGCGGAGCGGCAGCGTCTCCCCACCACGCGTGACCGTCGCGCCCGCACCACGCACTGCGACGTAGCATTCGTCGGTCATCGGGTAGTAGATCGCGCCGACGACCGGGCGACCGCCGATTTCCAGTCCGACCATCACCGCGAAGGTTGGCTGCCGGGCAACAAAGTGCGCCGTGCCGTCCAGCGGGTCAATGACCCAGCAGCGTGTGACCGCATTGACTGCCGCATCTGGTTGCATCTCCTCGGAGAGGATCGCGTCGTCCGGGAAGGCGGCGGTCAGCCGTGCGACCAGAATTGCATTGGCGGCGAGGTCGGCATCCGTAACGGGGCTGTTGTCCGCCTTCGTATACACCCGCGCGCCCTCCGCATAGTGCCGCGCAATCGCCTCCCCCGCCTCCCGCACCGCCCCCACTAGGACATCTACTTCGCGCTCATACGCCATTCAATACTCCTTGAAGCCGAAACCGGGGAGAAAGAAACCAATTGAACCGTAGAGACGCAGAGGACGCAAAGAGGGAAGAGAATGGTATCAGAGATGGGCAAAAAAGGAGGTTTCTATAATATTCGTCAAACGCTCAATTATCTTCTCTCTCATTTCCCTCTTTGCGTCTTTGCGGTTCTCCCCGGTTTCGCCCCCGTTTTCAGTTCTCCGCAGGAAGCCAGCGGGAGACGAGGGCGAGGAGTTCGCCCATTTTGTAGGGCTTGGCGAGATAGTCGTTGAAACCGGCGGCGAGGATTTCTTCACGGTCGCCCTTCATCGCCATCGCGGTGATCGCGACGAGGGCAGGTCCGCCATCGTCGGCATGGCCCGGATCGTCCGCGCAACCTCGATGCCGGAGAGACCCGGCATCTGCACGTCCATCAGCACCAATGCAGGCCGCTCGTTGGTCAGGATTTCGAGCGCGGCCTCGCCGCTCATCGCTTCCAGGAGATGGTAACTCCGCGTCTTGAGCACCGCGTTGATGAGCCGCAGGTTCGCCTCGTTGTCATCCACGACCAGGATCGTCTGGGCCATTGTTCCTCCACGTCGCCGATAGCGCTGCTCCAAACGCTCTATAGTATGGCTATTCTGACTGCTTTATCTGAATATGCAAGCGACAAACTGACGCATGCCATCGCGGAGATGGTATAGTACGTACGGATAGTGTACGGATTGGGCTGCGATGGTCTTGAAGAACCTTACCCCTGCTGGGAACGCAGGCTGAATCTGTCCAGGGGATGCCCGGCTACCGGTAGCAGAGGCTGTACCCTGTGATCTCTTCACCGGAGTACGTTGTCAAGGTTCATCAGGGGTGCAGTATAGCCCTGAATCAATGACCGGAGGTGCTGTGATGCGACGCTGGTGTGCCTTCCTCGGACTCGGATTCCTGCTCGTTGGGTGTGGCGGCGGCTCGGCTTCGCCGACCGCAAATGGCGCCGCGACGACGACGCGGAGCGCCGAACAGACACAGGTTTCCACCGTTCTGACACCAGCCGCGGCGAGTGGATCCGCCGTGCCCCGTGGGACGGCGGGTGTCGGCTCCCCACCATCAGGTCTGCTCATCCCCGCTCCGCAGGGGACACGTCCGCCGAATGTGACGACCGGCTCCGCTCCCGTACCGATCGGCACAACGTCCGCTGTCGCGCCATCGTCTGCCGCGCCGTCATCCACGGCGACGCAGATAGTGAAAGTGACGGCGGACTCCGGTGTGAACCTGCGTGACAAGCCGGACACGAACGGGCAAGTCGTCGCGACCGCCGATTACGGCACGGAACTCCCCGTGCTCGAAGCGAACGTTCCCGGCGCGGACGGCACATCGAAGTGGTTCCGCGTCTCATTTGCAGGCAAAACGGGGTTCATTCGCAGCGATCTCGTCACTAGCCCCCAAGCCCCCTCCCCTCCACGACCACCGACCACCGCTGCATCACCCGGCCCAACAGCAACGGCGAAACCGTGAATAATAACGAGTAACGAGGGCCGTGTCTTATGCTCCCGTTACTCGTTCCTTCTCCTACGCCATCGCGTGGAGGCGGACGGCACGGTTGACTTCGGAGAGGAAGGTGGCGCGATCAATGCCGCTCTTCTCGGCGATGGCGACGATATGGCCGTTCAGTCGCCGTCGTTCGTCCGCACTGACGATCTTCGCCGTCAGGATGATGATTGGGATGTCTGATGTGCGCGGGTTCTCGCGCAATTTTTCCACAACCATGAAGCCATTTACCTCTGGCATCATCAGATCGAGGATGACGAGGTCGGGATGCTCGTCGCCCGCGATCGCGATGCCGTGCGCGCCGCCGTATGCCTTGTGAACCTGATGACCGAACGAGGCGAGATAGTCCGAGACGAGATCCACCGCCTTCGGGTCGTCATCCACGACGAGCACGCGGGCCGGGCCGCTCCCCGTTGGCAGGACGTTGACCTTCGCGAGTGCGGCGAACAACTCGTCGCGCCGGATCGGCTTGCCGAGCACCGCCGACGCACCGAGGCTGTAGCCGTGCTTCAGGTCGTTCGCGAGACTGAGCACGATCACCGGAATCTGTGCGAGTGCCGCGTCTGCCGAGGACTCCTGGAGGAAGGTCCAGCCATCCATCACGGGCATCATCACATCGAGCGTGATGCCATCCGGCTTCAGCGAACGCGCCATCTCCAGCCCTTCCGCGCCGTTCCGCGCCCGCTCAGTCTCATACCCCGCACTTGTCAGATAGGCCGCGATCAACTCCGCCGTCGGGTCGTCGTCCTCGATCACGAGAATGCGGGGCGTCTCATGGGAGGACTGAGGACTGAGGACTGAGGACTGAGTGGGAACCGGCATTCCCTCAGTCCTCAGTCCTGAGTCCTCAGTCATTGCCAGCGGCAGGCGCACGGTGAAGGTGCTGCCCGCGCCGAGGACGCTGTGGACCGCGATCGTGCCATGATGCAATTCGACGAGTCGTTTGGTGAGGGCGAGGCCGAGACCCGTCCCTTCGTGGCGGCGGGAAAGCGAGCCATCCACCTGCGTAAATTCGCGAAAGAGTTTCTGTTGATCCTCCGGGCCAATACCGGCGCCGGTATCCGTGACGGCAATCGCCACCGTCGCGCCTTCGGTATGCGCGGTCAGATTGACCGCGCCGCCGGACGGCGTGAACTTCACCGCGTTGGAGAGGAGATTGAAGATAATCTGCTTCAGTTTGCGCGCGTCGGCAGTGATCGCGCCGGTGTCGCCCGCATCCACGCTCAGGTGAATGCCGTTGTTGTGCGCTTTCTCCTTAACAATCGTGATGCTCGACGCGAGAACCTGCGGCAGGTCCACTTCCTCAAGATCGAGTTCCATCCGCCCCGCCTCGATCTTCGAGAGGTCGAGAATGTCGTTAATCAGGCCGAGCAGGTGCTCGCCCGCCGTGCGGATGTTCGTCAGATACTCATCCTGCTCGGTGTTGAGCGGCCCGTAGAATTGCTCCTGCAGGAGTTCAGAGAAGCCGATGATTGCGTTGAGCGGCGTGCGCAGTTCGTGGCTCATATTGGCCAGAAACTCACTCTTCATCTGGTCGGCCCGTTCGAGGTCCTGGTTCTTCATCTCGATTTCCGCCTGCCGCGACTGCAACTGGCTGGAGAGCGTCTGAAGGTTCGTGTATTGATCGAGATTTTGCAGGGCGATGCCGAGTTGCTGGCCGAGTTGCGTGAGAAACGTGAGCGTCGTTTCATCGGGTGCGGCACTGTGCGCGAGGGCCATCGCGCCCATGATGCGATCCTGATAATAGACGGGGACGATCACCGTTGCACGGGCGGGCACGAGGTCCAAACCCGTGTTGACGACGAGGACTGAGGACTGTGGGTTCCCTTTGGGCGGCATGAGGACTAAGGGTTCTGGCGACTGCCGACTGCCGACTACCGACTGCCCACTGTCGTCCAGGACGACGATGCATCGATCGAGCACGGCTTGGCCGATGACGCCTTCGTGCAGGCCGAGGCGCGGTTGCAGGTTGCGTGCCGTGCCGTGCGCTGCAGCGACGGCGAATGCACCGTCCCACTCGTCGTACTGGTAGATTGCGCCAACGAGGAAGCCATGCCGCCCCGCAAGGAGAGCGAGCAAATCCTTGAGGATCGTGTCGCGGTCGTAACTAGCGGTGAAGGAGCGGAGGACATCGCTGAAGGTATGCTCGATGTCGCTCGACCGCGCGAGGGTGCGCGTCTGCTCGCTGAGGATGGCATTCTGCCCGGCGAGATCGGCCTGCGAGACTGCCAACTTCTCCGCCATATCGTTGAAAGAGCGCGCCAGCAGTTTCAGTTCGCGCGCGCCGGTCTCCGCGACCCGCTCATCGAGCGCGCCATTCGCCAGCCGCTCTGCCCCACGCGCCAGCCGGACGGTCGGCCGGGTAATCGCGCCCGCGAGCCAGAGACTGCTGAGGAATGAGACGATCACCGCACCGAGCAATCCCGCCGCTGTCACCCATTTGAGGATCGCCAGCGTCCGGTCCGCCGCGTTCGTGCGCGCATCGAGGATCGTTGTTTCATCAGCGCGATAGGTGTCAAGTGTCGTGCGGATACCATCAATGATTCTCTTGCCGCGCACTTGGAGCGGGAGGTTGACGGCGGCATTCGCGTTCCCCCGGATGTTGGCGATCTCCGGGTCCGCGACACTGATGAGCCAGAGATTGATTTGGGCCTGGATCGTATCCAGCATCTCCCCCTGCGTGCGTGCTGTTGCCGGGTCCTGCCCATCCGTCGCAATCAGGCCACGTTCCGTGTTAACGTCCTGGTTAATCCTGGATCGCGCGCGGCTGAACGGTTCGAGAAACTGGGCATCCGACGTGAGGAGGTAGCCGCGCATACCCGTTTCGAGATCTACCACATCGGACTGAAGCACCTCGATCTGCGTCAGTTGCGCCTGCGTTACTTTGCGTTGCTCGGTCGTCGCTGCGTTCCGGTTGATACTGAGAAACACGACGCTGCCGACGAGCAGCACGAGCAGCCACGAGAGCGCCTGGCCCCGAATAATCTGTCTTCGTAAGTTCATGTCACACCCCACTAGTAGACCACGATTTATGTATTTACATCACTATAACGTATGAAGTTGCCATTTCATGACGATTCTGTCAGAAAGAGCAAAGAGCAACGACGAATGAGCAAAAAAGAGGGACGCGGCGAACAGTCATATCGCCGTGCCGGAAGCCGATGGTCTATTCCTGCTGGTACACTCCAGGGCGAAGCGGACAGAGAGCCGCATTGCTCATTGCTGACGGAGTCAACCGTATGCCTGCACGTCTCACCGATTGGAGTCTCGCCCTTTGCGTTGGAGTCGCGTTCGCGACTGGCCTTGTAGGGAACAACGCGGGCCGACCGGGCCTCTGGTGGATTTTCGCGCTGCATGGCGGGGCGGGACTGGCGCTCGCGCTCTTTCTGATTGGCAAACTCCGCCGCGTCCTTCCCCGCTTGCGGCACACCCGGCAATGGGACCGATGGACGATCATCGGCCTCCTGACGACGCTCGGCGTCCTCCTGTCACTCGGCAGCGGCATCGCGTGGGTGGCGGGCGGCACGTTCGACGCGGCGGGGTTCGGCCTGTTGAACTGGCACATCACCCTCGGCCTGCTCCTCATCCTGCTCATCTCGGCGCATATGATCGCCCGCGCCAAGCCGCTACGTCGGAGGGATATGTCTGGACGGCGACAGGCGCTCCACTGGCTCGGCCTCGTCGCGGGCGGCGCGGCGCTCTGGCCCGCGCAACAACGGCTCGCGAGCGCCGACCGCCGCTTCACCGGCTCTCGCGTGGTCGGCAATTACGCAGGCAATGCTTTCCCGGCGACGAGTTGGGTCGCGGACCGACCGCGTCCCCTCCCGCCCGCTGATTGGACGCTCGCGGTCGGCGGGCACGTCGCGCGTCCGTTCACCGTGACGTACGACGAGATGACGTATTCCGAGGTGCGAGAAGCGACGCTTGATTGCACGGGCGGCTTTGCCAGCACGCACATCTGGCGCGGTGTCCGCGTCGGCACGCTGCTGGAGCGTGCAGGGGTGCGGGAGAGTGCGGGCTGGGTGCGCTTCCATTCTGTCACCGGCTATCGCTGGAGCCTGCCGCTCGATGAGGCGCGCGACGCGCTGCTCGCCACGCATGTCGGGGACGAACCACTCAATCACGACCACGGCGCACCCCTGCGACTCGTCGCACCGGGGCGGCGGGGGTTCCAGTGGGTCAAGTGGATTGTCGCGGTGGACGTTCTCACTGCGCCGGACCTCGGCCAAGCAATCGCCATTCAGACGAGCAGTTTCACTCCGGCGGGCCGTGGGGAAGAATAGATCGTTCGATGCTCGATGTTCGGAGTTCGAAGTGGGAACAGGAAGTTCTCCGAACATCGAACTTCCTGTACAATACGCTTCGCGACGATGATTGACAGGAGGTACATGCGATGTGTCATTTCCACAACGATTTGCCGACGATTGAGGATGGTGAGGATCAGTACATCCTCGATACACCGGTGCTGCGCGACTTCATCGCGGCGGTTAATACCGCCCGTGCGGCCGCGCCGAACGACGCGGCGGCAATGGAGGAGATCCGGCCCCACTTCGCCGCCCTGCTCGCGGACCCAGACTGGCTCCCGCCGGAGTACCAGGAACCGGCGACGCAGAGTGGTATGGGCGCTAATACCGGCATGTGGCTATTGTATCGTGCGGGCGACGGCAGCCTCGCCTTTTCCGCCCTCGTCCTCGCGCCGGGACGGGAGACGCCCGTGCATGACCATCTCGCCTGGGGGCTTGTCGGCCTCTATCGGGGCGAGCAGGACGAGATCGTCTATCAGCGGCGAGACGACGGCGCGCGCGACGACTACGCGGACCTCGACGTGGCAGAGCGGCACGCCCTGACGCCCGGTGACTTCTACACCCTGCTGCCGGAGAACGACATCCACCGCGTCCGCACGACCTCGGACATCACCTCGGTTTCACTCCACCTCCTGGGTAACGACAACGGCTGCATCGCACGGCGGCAGTACGTGCCAGATGAGAAGATCGCGCGCCCCTTCCGCAGCGGCTACGTCAATATCATCTGCGCCGAGGGCGACGCCCGGACCACTCCGATGTGGGATGATGTCCACGCATCGCTGGAGCGGTTGGCGACAGTGTAACGCCCCGTATCCCCTTCTCAGCATCAAGAAGGGGATACGGGGCACAGCAGAGGACAGGGCTGGGAGGATCGTTACTGAAGGGCGCGGCTGCCGAGTTCGTGGAGCGGCGCGCCAGTCGGTGTACGCCGCAGGGCCGCTTCCTGTTCCTCAACGATCCGGGTATCCTCGGTCTGGATGTGGTCAATATCCCTCCGCATAACGTAGAAGCGGTCGCTCGTGTCGTCCCGGACGGACTCGACCGTACCCGCGTACATCCAGCGGTAGATCGTCGGGCGCGCGACACCGAGTGTGTCCGCTGCCGCGCCGATGCTCATCAGTTCATCGCGATCCACGCTGCGCCACTTCGCCTGCGAGAGCATCTTGCCGAGCGGCTCCGTCCAGAATGGGTGCTGCACCTCGTAGGTGTCCGCACCGGCTGGCCAGAGGAGCAGATCGAGGATCGCCCGGACGGATTGGAAAACCTGCTCCTCTGGCGCGCGCTCCTCACCGCGCGCGATACGGGCGAGCCGCTGCAAATCCTGCCCCAACGGGCCGGAGCGCAACTGCTCCACCGATACGGCATCCGGCGCGGCGCCGGTCAGATGCCGGTGGTAACGGTGCAACTGGCTGTGGATCAGCCGGAGCGTCTGGTCAATGATCGGCTCGTAGTCAATGGGCATGATATGTACCTTCGTTTCTTGTATGCCGCACATTGCTGCCATCATCTCGATACGGACAGTGTGTACGTTACGTATTGTACGTGCAGGAGGCGCACTATGTCAAGTGGGTGGAGCGTTTGCTTCTATCGTACAGCAATCCTCACCTAGCTTTGACGCGAGAACGCGTTACGCAACGACCCAGCAGACACGATTTACCGATGAACGGGGTTTACCTCGGCAAATAACCATGGTGCATAGCGACGAACGTCTTCACCGAGCGGACTTTCCCGCCATCGCGACGCGAAACATTCCAGCGGGATGAAGGAGCGAGAGAAGGTCCGACGTTTCGGTGAGCCGGATGGTGACAGGGCATTGGCGCGGATCACCAGTCCTTCGCCGCTGACCCATCCATAGTAGCCGCGCGACCATGGTCGCACCGCCTCGATGCCGGTAGATATGCTCTGCTACAGATATCTGCTGGTCGCCGCCCCGCTGCATCATTAGCTCCTACCGCCTGCCGTTGTCTCTCATCCGTATCGAACCTTATCACATGCGCATTTGCCTACATCCCCCGCCGATAGGGCAGCAACCGTCGTTCGACCTCGTCCATGAGGAAGTTAAGGAGGACGCCGAGCAGGGCGGCGGCGATCAGGCCGGCGTACATCTGCTCGATATCGAGGATTTGCCACGAGAGCCAGATGCGCGTGCCAATGCCATGCCCGCCGGGGATGACGAACTCGCTGCCGACCGCGACAATCAGCGAGAAGCCGAGCGCGAGCCGCGCTCCGGTGAGGACAAGCGGCAGCGCACCGGGCAGCGCGACGGTGCGGATTACCTGCCAACGCGATGCCCCGAAAGCGTGCGCGACATCGAGGTGCAGCCGGTCTATCGCCAGCACGCCCGCCATCGCATTGAGGAGGACGAAGAAGAAACTGCTCGCGACGATCATTGCCACCTTACTCTCCTCGCCCAAGCCGAAGATGACGAGGAAGAGTGGCAGGATGGCGATTTTCGGAATCGCGTAGATCAGCGACGTGATCGGCAGCAGCACGGCACGCAGCGTCCCGGAAAGGCCCATCAGCAGGCCAACCGCAGCGGCGGGGATGAACCCAAGCACGAAACCGACCGCGACGCGACGCGTCGTCGCCAGCACATCGAGCGGCAAGTCGCCGGAAAGCGTGATCCGCTTCAAGGCGCCGAGAATAGACGTCGGCGGCGGGAAAAAGGTCGCGTTGAGTAACCCGGAACGCGCCGCGATCTCCCAGACGAGAAGGAGAAGGACCGGCGACAAAAAAGCGAGCAAACGTTCACGGCGGACGGTCATTGCACCATCTCCCCGGTCAACTCGACATCCTGCGCGCGACGGACTTGCGCTTCGAGCGTCTCCCAGATGCGGGTCGCGGCGGCACGGAAGGCGATGCCCTCGCGGTCGGCGTAACGGGTGCGCGGCCGGGGCAGATCAACCGGCACGTCGAGGATGATCCGGCCCGGTCGCGCACTCATCACGCAGATGCGGTCGCCCATCGCCACTGCCTCGTCCACGCTATGCGTAACAAAGAGGACGGTTGTGCCACTCCCCTGCCACAACGCCACCAACTGCTCCTGCATGAGGATGCGCGTCTGCTCATCCAAACTGCCGAATGGCTCGTCCATCAGGAGCAGATCGGGATCAACGGCGAGGGCGCGGGCGATGTTGACGCGCTGCTGCATGCCGCCGGAGAGGGTGTGCGGGTAGGCGCGGGCGAACCGATCCAGTCCGACACGGCGCAACTGCTCCATCGCGATCTCCCGCCGCCGCGCTGTCGGCATGCCCGCCAGTTGCAGCCCGTACGCCACGTTATCTACCGCCGTCAGCCACGGAAAGAGCGATTGCCCTTGAAAGACCGTCGCCACCCGCCCGGCGAGGTGCGCCGTCCCGCTCGTTGGCCGCGCCAGCCCAGCGAGGATGCGCAAGAGCGAAGTCTTCCCGCACCCGCTCGGCCCGACGAGGCAGACGAATTCCCCCGCCCGCACCGCGAGATTGATCTCCGCCAGCGCGGGAACCGTGCCGAATTGCTGCATCACATTGGTGACGAGGATTGAGGGCTGAGAGGAAGAGGGCGATTCACGAATCGCCCCTACAGACGCTGTTGCTACCTGCTCGTTACTCATTACTCGCTACTCGTTACTTGTACGTACCCAACTTCTTCACGGCGGCATCGGCGAAGGAGGTATCTATTTCTTTGTTCATATCGAGCGGCTCCTTATAGAGGAGGCCGCCGCGCTCGAAATAAAATTGTTGCATCGTCTGGAGATCGTCAATCTTGAATTGTCCGTTCGGGTCGAAGGTGGGCGCATTGGAACGCTTGGCGACATCGGCAGGCACCTTGGTATACTTCTCGATGATCGTGGCGATGGCGTCCGTCTTGAAGGCGTTGCCTTGCAGATCGCGGCACGCCTTGATGTAGGCATTCATGAAGCCCTGCGCCGGGCCGTGCTTCTGCTGCGCGAAGGTTGTGTTGTAGAGGAGAATCGTCGGAAAGAAGCCGCTGATGAAGTCGTCGGAAAGGACGACGATCTGCCCCTTATCCTTTGCCTGCGTAACGATCGGCTCGCCGAGCATCGCGGCGCTGATCGCGCCATTTTCGAGCGCGGCGGGGACATCCGGGAAGGCGACGCTCTCCACCTGCACGTCGCTCAGTTTCAAGCCGCCTTTTTCGAGCGCCCGCGCCAGCCAGTATTCGGTCGCGGAACCGGCGGCATTGATCGCAACCTTCTTACCTTTGAGGTCCGCGACCGAATGGAACTGGCCGCTCTCGTACGCCTTCTTCGAGACGACGAGCGGCGTCGTGACAGGCGGCGTCTCGCTATGGAGAGGGGCGACGACCGTAATGCCGATCTTCTTCGAGAGGGCGTTGAACGTCGCGACGCCCAGCCCGCCGAGGCCGACATCGAAGTTACCCGTCGCGGTCTGCGTGATGATGTCCGTGCCGCCTGCCAGCGGCGCGAGATGAATGTCGAGGTTCTCCGCCTTAAAATAGCCCTTCTCGATGCCGACGTAGAGCGGGGCGTCAATCATGACGGGAATATAGCCAACGGTCAGTGTGACGGGGGCATCGGCGGATTTCGCGCCACCGCACGCCGTGAGAACCAGCGTGACGACCAGTACGCTGACAAGGACCCCAGGCTTCCGACGCATCGTCTATCGCTCCTGCTGCGCTGCAAAAGGAAGCCTCGTTGCTTCCTCATCAGGAAGTATACTCCTAGGACTTACGCAGATGCGGGGAGGGTGTACCAGGGATGAGTGAGATAGGAACGCACCGCACGGCGGATGATCCCTTCCTTCGCCATCTTCCACCCGATCCCCGTC
>JAABUU010001303.1_pt1 | contig 43290 bp, 50 predicted proteins | sample 5559301 | NCBI WGS metagenome assembly JAABUU01 (sample SAMN10711884, study PRJNA513360) | rock metagenome | isolation source: Antarctica rocks | place: Antarctica: Victoria Land, Richard Nunatak white | reverse complement strand
GCGCCGCGCGAGCGGCACCGCAGGTACCCCAGCGCCTGGGGTACCTGGTTCTGGGGCAGGGCCTGGGGTTCCAGGCTCTGGGGTGGGGCGTGGCGCACCTGGGCGCCGCGCAAGCGGCACCGCAGGTACCCCAGCGCCTGGGGTACCTGGTTCTGGGGCAGGGCCTGGGGTTCCAGGCTCTGGGGTGGGGCGTGGCGCACCTGGGCGCCGCGCGAGCGGCACCGCAGGTACCCCAGCGCGAACGGCCGCCCGTCCAAGCCCTCCGCCGCGCTCGTCACCGCGCCGATGCGCGCGCCGCTCTCCTCTGCGCGGCCCGATGCAAAGCGCCGGGCGCATCACCATCGCCTCATCCTAAGACCCAGCCGGAGGCGGCGCTTGCACGCAGGCCAGGCACCGCCGCCGCGCTCCGGCGCCGGGCCGCTGCCAGCCAGCGGCGGCGCGCGGCCCAGGCAGCGGCGCACCGCACATGCAGCACGACACTGCACGCCCTCTGTGTCACTTCTCCGCTGCAGCGCACAGGACAGGTTCGGAGGGGCGCAGAAGTGTGAGGGCGCAGCGCGGAGCGCAGGCTGCAAGGCGCGGATTGGGACCGTGTTGGCAGCAGGTGCAGCGGACAGACGCAGAGCTAACTGGTACCCCAGGGCAGGCTCCATCCCAGGGCGCGCGGCCTGGAGGCGTGGGCCCGCCGGCCCGCACTGATGGCCGCCCCCGCACGCGACCGGTGCAGTCAATCAGGTCGGGGGTGGAGGGGCGGGGGACCTGCGCTGATGGCCGCGCCCGCCGCGACCGGTGCCGCCAGCTCCAGGCCCCACAGCCGCTGCTTGACCGCGTCCAGCTTGGCCACCTTGGCCAGCGTCTGCCGCGCGCCGGCCGCCTCAGCGACCTGGCTGATCATCGGCGCGCACGGCGGGGCGTCTGTGCTGCGCCTGCTGGCAGGAGGCGCGCGGCGCCACGTCCACCCATATACGGGCGACGCCCGCAGCTCGACCAGCTTGCTCACGCGCCGCGCGATGCGGCTGCACTCGCGTAGGCCCATGACCGAGGACCATGCATAGGCAGTAGGCCAGGTCAGTCTCATGCTACGCGCATGCCCCTCCACAACACGCCCATCTTGCAAATGATGCGCATGACAGGGAATCCAACGCCAAGGCCTAGATGACAGACTAGGGCGGGCGGGTGCGGGCGGGGCCGCGCCTCCTGGCCGATGTAGCAGCCCTTGTCCAGCGACACCGCGCCGCCCAGGCCCGCCTCCAGCGGCGTGTGGTCGAGCGTCAGCTCCGCGCCGGGCGCCGGGCGGCCCGCCAGCACGCGCGCGCGCTCCCACCCCAGCTCGCCCATGGGCACCGCGCCCTGCGCCACGCCCCGCAACCCGTCAGCGACCGCCCAAACGCGCGTCCTTCAGCGACACATGGCATCACGGCGTAGCGGGTTGCGAGCGCCAGGCACCCTCGCCCGCGCGGCGGCACCAGGAGGCTAACGAGCTTGAGCAGCGCGTGCACGCCCAGGTTTCCGGCCGCCCTCTGACAAGGAGGCCACATTCGCGCACCTCTGCGAGCAGCCGCGCCCACAGCTCGGCCGCGACCGCCTCGTCGGCGATCAGCGTGGCGCCGCCGGGGCCCAGGCCGCCGCCGGCCGCCGCCAGCACGGGCGCGCCTGCCGCGGTGCACACGGCCTCAGGTGCGCAGCGGGCTCGGTGCCAGCGCGCAGCTCGGCTCCGGCCATATACTGGAAGCCACATCAACTGCCATTGGAATTCATAGCAAATCCAGGGTTTGGCTGAAAGCTTTGGCCGGGCGGCGCGCTCCCCGCTGCCGCTGGGCCAGTGGGGCGCGCGCCGGCGCAAGCAAACACCGCGTGCGCATGCGGCGCGGCCGCCGGCAGGTCAGCCGCGCCCAGGCGCTCCAGCAGGCCGGCCGCGCGCGGACCCAGCAGCGAGAACATGCAGCAGCGCTCCGTCACGTCGGTCACCTTCACCTGCGCGGCATTGGAAACGCGCGGCTCGAGCGCGGAGCGCGCGCAGCGGCGCCCGGGGCTGCGGCGCGTGCATGCCGGGCCAGAGAGCGCCGCGAGGCACGGCTCCGACGCTGCAGAGGTGCTGGGTCGCTGCACGCTGCCAGCATGTCGGCAGGCCCGCAACAAAGTAGGTCATGCACAGTGCACATGGCAGCCTGCTCTACTGCCCATGCTGTCGTGCGTGTATAGGTGCCCGGTGCCAGCCCGCGTAGCTCGGGCAGGCGCGCCCAGCAGCGCGGAGCGGCGCGGGCGCGGCACCGGCTCTGCTCGGACCTCCCCGCAGAAGCTGACCTGGGGCGGCGCTGTGCGCGCAGGCGCCCAAGACGCCGGCGCAGCCGCGCGCGCACCTGGTCGCCATACAGGACAAACTTATTCAAGCGCTCCAGCAGCGGCTGGCGCATGCCGGGCGACACGACGACCAGCACGCCGGTCTCCTGCACGAGGCAGGTCGCCAGGTCCAGCGTGCGCGCCTGCGCCGTCACGAACACCTGCGCCGCGGCCCGCCGTCACCCGCGCCGCTCACGGCAGGGCACACGCTCGCCGCAGTGGCGACCTAACGAACAAAAAAAAATCTGCCTGCGCTCTCAGCGCTTGCGCCATGCCGGGGGCGAGCTTCGGTTGGAAGCCCCGGCTGCCCTCATGCCTGGCAGGAGCCCCGCCTGCGCTCCCGCTTGGTGCAGGGCCAGGCGGGTGCTGGGCAGCCCCGCGCGGCCGCCCGGCCGGCGAGGGGCCCGGGCGGGAGGGGGGGGCCCACCGTGTCGGTGCCCTGGCCGGGCGCCAGGGACAGGAAGTCCGCCGTGGACTGCCCGTGCAGGAACTTCAGGCGGTCGTCCCCGCTCACGCGTATGCGGCCCCAGCGGCTCCTGTCCACCAGGACGGCGCCTGCGCGCCCCGCTGGTCTGTCACCAAGGCAGGTTCGGAAAATACAGGGAGCGCTTCGCGTGCTCCTACGCGCCGTGGGGCTGCAGGGGTTGTGTAGTGCGCCACGGGCTGCAAGCTCACCGTCTGCGAGAGCGGTTGCGGCCTCCTCGTCGTTGCGGTAGCTCTGCACAGCGCCGGCCTCCTGTGCAGCAGGCACGCCCGGCCGCTGGTGCGCCGTGCTCGCCGTGCGCGAGCAACAGCCTTGGGCGGCGCTGGGCGCACGTCAAACACCGCGCCGCCCTCCTCCTGCAGGGCTGCAAGGTCGCAGTCGATTGACACCTCCAGGTCATCGAAGACAGCGGCCGCTGCTACGCTCGCTCTCAGTCTGCTGCAGCACGCTTCACGCCGTCGCGCTCTGCTGTGCGCAGTGCGGGTGTTCCACTGCGCTGTGGGCCTGGCCAGAGTGCTCTGGACAGCCCGGCAGGGCATGTCCTGCCTGCCGCTGCAGGAACAGGGTGCGCCATGCATGCGCATCCCCGCCTGAGTCCCCATCCCGGTGGATCAGTGTAAGCCTGAGACCAGATCCTGAGAAGCTCTTCAGAGAGCGCCAGTGCTCCCGTATAGCCACCGATCGATTATGAGGGCACAGTCAGGGCTTGTCGTACTGGAAGCCGGCGTTTCCAACTCCAGCAGGGCGACTGAGGCAAGGCACGCGCAGCCTGGGCTGCGCCGCTGCGCCCAGCTCGTCTACAAAGCCTGACACCATGGCAATACGTCTGGCGATCTGCGTGATCACCGCACTCCTGGGGCTGGGGCTCGGGGCGCTGGCTCCTGTGTCGGCCGCAGACAGGCCGCGGCTGCCGGCGACAGCGCGCCGCGCGGCGCGCCACCTACCGGTCAGCGCGGAGGAGGGCGCAGTCGCGGCGGCCGGGCGGGGGCTCCCAGGGCGGCCCCCGGACTTGTTCGCGCTGGGGCTGCGGGGCCAGGTTGTCCTGGCGGCCGCTGTGGCGGGCCGCAACGCGCTCTTGAGGGCAGCCAGCGCCCAGGGGCCCCTGGCCGTGCCCGGCGCGCGCTCCGCCCGCACCGCCGCCGGCGCGGCCGGCGGCCCCGCCGGGCCTGCGGCGCGGCCTGCGCGGCCGACTGCGGCGCTCACGGGGCTGGGCGCGGCGCGCGCCGCGGCCGCGAGCGCGCTGGCGGGCGCGGCACTAGACTTTGACTGGCGCGCCTACCTGGCGTACTACCCGGAGCTGCGCGCTGCGGGCGTCGCGACGGAGGGCCTCGCGCGCGATCACTATGCGCGCCAGGGCCGCGCAGAGGTGCCCCTGTGCTGCGCTCGAGGGCCCAGGCCTGACGTGCTCGTGCGCAGCGAGGCCAGCGAAGTCGACGCCAGGCCTGCTGCCAGACAGACCCTGATGAGGACTGCTGCGATCGCACGCTCAGTGCCAGGGGAGCTGTCGTGCTCACACGCGACGCCCCGACTCGCGCGTGCCCGCCGACGGCAGGGGCGGCTGTGCAAGCGGGTGCGGCTGCTGCTGCGCTACACGGCGGGCACGGGGCTCATCAACCAGCACTACAGCCACATCGCCGCGATCGCGCTGGCCGTGGTCCTGGGCGCCGAGCTCGTCCTGCCGCCGGGGGTGCCGCCCCATGACTTCTGTGCTGCTGCGTATGACAAGGCTTGCATGGCTTGCAGGCTTGCGTACACGTACACACGCACCTTCACGTCTTCACCTCGCTAAGCAAGTCCGCCTCTCACCCATCCACGCACCTGCCCGTTATGTGCGCAGGTGAGCTGTCGCCCGCACAGGCAAAGCAGAGCTGAAACACTGCGGCTGTGCCGAGACGCTCGCTCCCAGACCCGGGGGAGAGAGTGGCAAACAGGCACGAGCAGGAGGGCGTGCCTGCGACTTTCGCTTGGAGGCGCGGCCCCAGCGCGCCCGGCCGGCGCAGGTGAAGCGGGACTCGTTCGCGCACTACTTTAGCCCGCTGAAGGAGCGCAACGAGGTGACCTGGGCGCCCACGCCGCTGGAGGCCCTGCTGGACGTGGACCAGCTGGTGGCCACCTGGCGCCGGCGCGGCCTCACCATCCACCGGGCGCGCAGCTCTCGCCTTGTCGAGCGAGGCGCTGTGCCGGGCGCCTGGTCCAGGCGCAAAGCAGCCGTTTAACAAAAAAACAACCATTGTGTCGTCTTCCCTGCCCGGTTACATCCACAGGCACCTCATTGGCGGACATGCCTGCACTGCACTGCTCCAGCACTGCCTGCGTGCACTGCGTGCAAAGCTCGGAAAGGGGTTACACATGTGCAAACATGTGCTGCTCGCGGCAGACGCCCGTGCTGCAGCCCTTCCCGGACCTGACCGACGCGGCCACGGCCTTCCCGCAGTACACGCTGCCGGGCATCAACCCGCGCCGCGGCACGCGCTTGGAGAACATCTACATGCAGGCATGCGCCTGCTCACTGCACAGCTGTGCGGCTGGGAGCCAATCCGCGCCATGCATGCTTGCTCATGGCAGCCGTTGATGCCACAGCCATGACAGCGCCAATGATCATGTGGTGTGGGCCAATCAGTGTGCCAAACGGTTCAGACACAGCCAAGGGCGCACACCCAGCATAGGCTTGCGCCCAGCATGGCCTCAGCCGGAACAGCATTGGCGCGTCTGGCCAACACGCGCGGGTGGCAGAGGTCGCATGACGGGCTGGGGCGCATGGTTGAGGCCGAGGACGCTCTAGCTTGCGCAGGGTAGGTTTAGGGTGGGTTTGGACGCTGAGCATGCAGAGGGCGTGGCAGGACCTGGAGATGGCGGAGCTGGTGGAGCGCGTGCGCGGCGCGGCCGTTGCGCACGCGGCGCGCCTGCTGCGCGCAGAGCCCGGCGCGGCTGTGGACTACCTGGTCGTCGACCTGCCCTGCACATTCTTCATGCTGCGCGCGTCCAGGTGCTCTCGCCCGCGCTCGAAGCGCATCACTCATACCAGCTGACTCCTTTGTCAATCACCGCCCATGCATATATTTTGCGGCCGGGCGACCCGCACTATGCAGCCCACAAAGCCGCCCGCATGAGCAGGTACGTGCCCGTGCCGCTCTGGATTCGGCGGCCCGGACAGTCTGTGCCACTGCACAAGCTGACCTTGACCGCCGTGGCCATTAAGCACAGATTGCTGCGCTCCACGAGCAAACTCACACGCTTGCTGACTCACAAACCAGCGGCTCGCTCGCTCGCCGACCACGCTGTGGAGACACACTGCAGCCTGCAGCCCTTAGCGCTGGGGCGCTCGCCTGCTGCCCGTCTGCTCCGGCTTGACATGCCAGACCCTGAGCTAGGATGCCCGGCGCGCAGCAACCTGCCCCTGGTGCGCGACGTAGCGCGCACGCTGATGTTCGCGCCGGACGTGCGCGCGCTTGCTGACCGCGTCGTGGCCGGCATCAGCGGCGGCGGCGGCGGCGGCGGCGGCGCGGGCGCGCCGCGCGCGTACAATTCGGTGCACCTGCGCCTGGAGAAAGACGCGCGCGATTGGTCCATCATCATGGGCGGCCAGGCCGTGCGCCCTTTGCCCCGCCATATGTGCTGCCGGTTGAGCTGGCACCAGCATGCTGGCATGGGTGGTGCGCCGGGGGCATGCGTGGGTCGCGCGATGCAACCGAGCCCCTGCCATCCCGGACCAGGAGTTGGGCGAGGGTGCATGCATGGCAGGTGTGCGGGCATTTGCTGCAGGACAGCGCAAGGTGCTACTGTACATGCCACACCCGCAGGCTGTGGCATGTCAGGGAGAGGGTGCAATCTTCATCTGCGCCGAGATCTTCTTTGACGACCGTGCCAACAGGTCTGTGCACGCTTCGCGCGAACGTGGCCCTTATGGGTGTCCAGGTGGTCTGGCGGAACTACATCCAGGCAATGCGCCAGGCGGGCTTCGGGCCAGGGGTGGGCGTATACGTGGCCTCCGGCCTCCTCACCTACGGCGCAAATGAAGGCATGCGACCGCCCACGCACAGCTGCACATGCTGGTCCACCTGGCACGAGGGGATCTTCTGGGCGGAACATAAGTGCATGCATACGGAGCATTGCCATGCTTTTGTTCATGCAGTATAGTTTTTGGTGTGCTGGCTTTTGGTTTGGGAGAGGGCACAGCGCCGAGCGCGCCGCGCCGTGCACCTTGCTGCCGCCCATGCATGCCGGGCTGTGCTCGCCCTACATGCTGCCAGGGAAGCAGCGCGTGAGGTGGCCTGCAGTGAGCACGCGTCATGCTCCCTGCACCCACAGCACACTGCGCCCGAACGCAGAGATGGCCGACGTCATCAAGACGCTTACGGAGGCGGGCCTGTGCAGCGAGGTGTACCACAAGGAGCTCTATCTGCCCGCAGCGGCCCTGAGCGGTGCTGGCCCGCAGCTTCCAGCGGTTTGTAACCCGAGGCGCACGCCACCCTTGCTGGCATCGTGCGCGGTCGAGGCTGAGCTTGGGCATTCACCGTGAAGCAAGCTTGAAGTTGCAGGACATTAATATACGCACTCCTACATCTTTCATCAGGGCGGGGTCGAACTTGAGTGCTACTCATGCGCAGCGCTAAGCTCGGAGCAGAAGGCGCTGGTGGACTTCCTGGTGCTCGCGCGCGGCGCGCACTTCGTCGGCTTCGGCTCGTCCACGTTCAGCTTCTTCCTGCGCGAGTTCCGCGCGCTGGCCGGCACGCCGCGCTCGGCGTCGCTGCTCGCCAACGCGTCGGCCGTTGGCACCGACCCCATCTTTGCGTCGGCTGGCACGGTCGCGTGAGGCGCGGCGCTGCCCCACAGCATGGGCATGGAACTAGCATGTGTGCCCTGCACACGGGCCTCATGCACCACCTGACCAGTGCATATCATTAAGAACTACTGCTTGTGCGCCTCACCTTGCAAGACCTTTTGAGTGATGGTGTAGGTTCAGGCCGATGTTTATGCTTTGCATGTATTTGGGTACTGAGCCCTTTGTATTTGAGGCTGTAGGCCACACAGCCTGCGAGTCAGGCATGTCCTGCTCAGGAAGAGCATGTATCGCCTTTGCAAAAGACATGCAACTGCCTCGCTGTGTGTTATCCGTAAAGGATGTGTTGCCGTAAGCTGTTTGCGTAGGAGTGCCCGGCACGCAGGGGCCTGCAACATGCGTGATACACCAGTGGCAGCCAGGCCAATCTGGAAACTGAGAGGACGCCGAACCAAAAGCAAACAGGCATGCAGCTGCTTGCATGCAGCCGCGGCATTGCGCCACGACTGGGGAGCAAGCCGGCGCGCAGCCCGGCCCTGCGACACAAGCCCCTCACCGCCCCTTCCGGCCCTCCTCGATCGCGCTCTTCACCGTGTCCAGCACGAGCTGCGCGTTGGCGCCCATCTTGTTGACGATCTTGCCGCCGGTCTTCACCGCGCGCTCCAGGAACTCCCTTACGCTGACGTCGCCCAGGTTCTCGCCCGGCATCCGTCCCGGGAAGGTGCTGCCGCGCCTGCCGGCCAGGGAGGAGCTTCAGTCGCAGGCAGAGCCGGCCTTGCCCCGGACGCATGCGCGGTCTCCCCTCTCTCTCATTAGCTTCCCCACATACTCCTGGAACAGTTTTCAACACTGCGCAAGCGATCCAACCTCATAAATAAGAAACCACGGTACTTCCAGCACCAGCAGGTGAGCGGCACTTGCACCCTGTCTTTCACAGCTGTCTGCAGCATGGCGATGAATACCAGCGAGCGCCACAGCCGCGAACTGGCAATGACGGGCAACGGAGAGGCATCGGGCCACCGTCTGTGGGCAAGACGCCGGCAACAGGTCTGCATGCAGACGCGCGCATGGGCATGGGCAGGCGGACGCACAGTGTGCGCGGTTTCCGCGCAGGGCCCTCATCCAGCGGGCGAGACTGTGGGCTGGCGGCGGCGGCTGCGCCTGCAGGCGCATCGAGCACCGCCGGCGACTGCTGCAGCTGCGCAGCAGATATCACCTCCAAGCCTGCGTCGCCACGTATGGCAACTAGGCCGCAGCAACAAATGCGGTGCACAAGTGAACAAAAAACTGACTCCATGGCAGGAAGACCAGGCAGAACGGTCTTGCTGAACTTGCAGGTCATGCCGGCTACCGTAGCCGGCATGATTAGTCCTAGTACTGCAGCTGGGCAGTCACAGTGCCGCGAGGCAGGCAGATGGCCTGCGACACATCACAGCAGCAAACAGGCACATACAGAAACCTCTCAGGTGCTGCAACCAGCTGCAGGCACCGGACAGCACCCGCACGTGGACACGTCACATTCCGCCGTCAAGCCTCCTTAAACATAGCGCCTTGAGCAGCGGTGGCTGACCCGGCCACAGCGCTGGCCACAAAAGGTGCGCACCTTCGCAGTAGGGCAGCTCCACAGGCGCTGTGGGGCTCTTTTTGGCCTCGTGCCTCTGCTGCTGCAGCTTCTCCTCGTCGTACACCGCATAGCCCACGCACACATACTGCCGCACACGTGGCAGCGGGCATCAGTTGCATAGTCCAGGTGCACCAGCTCTGCTGGTTTTGCTAGTACACCTCGACCTTCACTTGAAGAGCACACGCCATGCAACACACCCCGTGTGGCCTGAACATTGCAAAAAACATGGTGTGTAGCGCACTTTGAAGTCGCCGCCGGGCACGGAGGTGACTTCCTCGGACGGGTGCGTCATCTCGCGGTTGCCTGGCTTGTCTCGCAGCCCGACGCACTTCTGGCACGCATAACAGGCGCCAAACTCTCAGCCAGCCAGTGTTGCAGCACTGCGCAGCGCCTTGCAAGCCACACGGAACCGCACCGGCATTTTGCCTTGCTCGTGCAGGGCCTGGCTGAAGTAAGTGAGGCCTATGCAGCATCTCTGCTCGCCAAGCGGCCGGCTAGTGCTCGCCTGCCCGCTCCGGTCACGCCTGTCCTTTTCAGGGTCGGACTCGCGTTCCATAGGCGTCCTTGAGCTCCTGCACTACTTTACTAGCTGCGCAAACGTTTATTAAAAAAGAAGCCTGGCCTCCAAAGCATCGTAGCCGCTCCTAAACAGGCTGATGCTCGGTTACAGGTTACATATACAATACATATATAGTTACATATCCATCAGCTGCTCAGCGAGCTCGGAGCCGCTGCTTGTTAGTCTCACAAGCAGCCCGCTAATACGTGCATCCCTGCGGCGGCACAAATGAAATCAAGCGCGTACCTGGCGCTGGAACTCACCGGCGTGGCCGAGCTGAAGTACCTGCACTGGAAAGAGGCGTGTGCCCCCAACCAGCCTGACGCAACCTACATATACAGTGTTGTACCACGGCACTCAGTCAACCTGCCCTGCAGCGCCGCAGGTGCGGGAGCTGCTCAGCGAAGCTGCCGAGGGGCTGCCGCCCGGCGACGTGCTCGCGCCAGCACGCCTGCTGTGCCTGCACGCCTGCGGCTCGCCGCTGTCGGAGTACAGCCTCCGCCTCGGGGGCTACCCCGCCCTGCGCAGCCTGGCCCTGCAGCGCGCCCGGCTGCGCGCCCTGCCGCCAGTGCGGGGCGCCGCTTGCTCTGCACTCGCAGCATTGCCTGTGCTGCCCGGCCAGTGGCGACAGAGGCCGGACATATGTACAGGGGCCTTTGGGCAGGTAGGGTCACTGGCAGAATCACTGCATGCATGCAAGGCGGTCTTTGCCGAAATTGTGGCAGCAGGGGATGCCAAATGTCATATGCTGCTTGTTTCGTCTGCCAGAGGCTGCCTACTTGGCCGAGCAAAGAGGCATAGAGATCAGCCGCCGCATCACAGACGGATGTCTAAAGCCCGCCGTGCAGCGTGCATGGGAGGCCAGGAGCTCCATGCTGCGCTGTCACACCCCAGCGCATGTCATCAGGGCACTGGCTTGCTACCTGGCGATGTTGACGACTGAAGCAGTGCAGCGCGGGGGTTGCCAGGAGCTGCCCTTCACGCTCTCACACCTCAGCCTAGCGGGCAACGAGCTGACGAGCCTGGCCGGCCTGGCGCTGCCTGCGCTGACGTGGCTGGACGTGAGCAGCAACAGCATCCGGGCGCGCCGCCTCAATGCGTGGCCGCTTGTGAGCGTCAAGTGCGAGCTCAGTAGCCCCATGCCCGTCCCAAAGTCTGAGCTCTGGATGAGCTGGCTTGTTCTCACTGTTGCTGCAAGGAAAAGCTCATTGTGCCGGCTCCAAGCAGCCATGATGACGCACAAGTGCTGGATGTGCTGTAGGGTGGGGTCAGGTGTTCAGCGGACCCGCTCGGCACGCGCGATGCCCTGCGGGCCCCCACTCCGCCTTCGGCCAGACAGGAGCCCGACAGCGCATGCCCGGCTCCAGCTTCCGAGCGCCTGTCACGGGAGGGTGCCATGCGACGGGGCAGGCGCTGGAGCCGCTGGGCGCATGCGCCGCGCTCGCGCACCTGGCCTGCGGCGACAACCCGCTGGCCGCGCTGCTGGCGCCGCCGGGCCTGGTGAGCCTGCACGCGCAGCGCGCGGCCGTCGCCGGCCTGGCCGACCTGCGGCCGCTCGCGCTGGCGCCGCGCCTGGCCGAGCTGCGCCTGGCCGGCAACGCGTGCGTGGCCGGGCTGTCGCCGCGGCGGCGCCGCGTGCTCGTCGGCAACCTGCTGCCGGGCGCGCGCGCGGGCCCAGCTGTGCTGACTGAACCTAATATGCAAACTCCAAAGAGGTTGCCGCGCACAGCGCTGACCAGCAGTACAGCAGGTGGACAGTCCCTTACTTTGCAACCTTTTGTGTCCAGCTCCCACGCATGAAGTGCCGACATGCAGGAGTATGCGGTGCCGACTGGCGGACGCCGCCTGCTCCTATAGCGCCTGTGCACATCTCAGTGCCGCATCCTCCGAGCACGCGTTGCAAGCGCGCTCCTGCGTCCGTGCAGCGTTGACGCTGCTGGACGGGCGGCCCGTGCGCTCCCTGTCAGCGCACGCGCGCTCGCGGTCCACAGCAGGAGCAGGGGCGGACACTTGCACATCTGTCCTCACCCCGCCGCCTCTGCAGCCTGATGGTGACTCCCTGGCGCCCCAGATCAGTCCTAGAGTGATGCGCCCTGCGTTGCATGACTCGCCTGTCCTCATAGGCCATGCACAAGCAGCTCTGACTTGTGTTACATTTTGCTTGACCATAGAGGCGGCTCTCTTTGAGCCCACAGAGCACGATGCATGCATGCCTGCACACATGGCCGCACGATGCCGGCCTGCGCCCCATCATCACTCGTAATAGGAGTACTCGCTCTGGGCAGGCATGCCGCGGAGTGTGCACGCCGCCAGCGTGCTGCTTTGCGCTGCGACAGATGCGTACATGCCCCCGACAACTCCCTCGCGGCACGAGACCCGGCCAGCGCCTGCAGCACGGCAGCAAGCCCCGCGCGCGGTCAAGCGCCTGCAGCGCATGGCCGCGGTACCAGCCGCCTGTGCTGGGTCAGGGCCTGATGCCTGCCTGGCGCGGCGGGGCGCCACAGCAGCCGCCAGCCTCAGCAGCAGCGTGGCGGCGCGGGCTGCTGCCGGGCACAGCGGCTGCGCAGGTGCTGCAAGTGGGTGTGCTGGATGGAGCGCATTTGGGGCCGCGCCCATGCCGCTGGGCACCAGCCAGATGCTCCAGCCAGATGCTGCGGCCACGGCGAGCGGCAGCGCACTCAGGCAAGGCGCCAGCTCTTGCATGCGCTCCGCGCGGGGTCAAATGCCATGCTGTGGAGCACTGGCCTGGACCGCACATGAGCGGTGACCATGATACACTTGTAAAGTCTTCAAGCGCGTGAGATGAGAGTGACGCCCATGGGACCGGATGCGAGTCACGAAGCAAGCTGTGTGCAGTCACTGCTGCTCACCGCTGACAATGCCCGGATCGCACATGCTCATAGGCGCCGGCGGCCCAAGCACGCGGGCGCCGCGTCCAAGGTCGCACTGGCGTGGCGGCGCCCCCGCGCGGCGCGCGCAGCGACCGCGCCCGGCCACCCTTTGCAGGGCATGCAGGTGGGCGCCGCCCAGAGGCAGATCACAGCACAGCCCTCCAGCTCACAGTTGACTGCGGAAGTGCCGGCGCACACACTGCCGCATGGCTCCCAGAGCGCCTGCAGCGCAGGAACTGTAAGCTGCATCAATTGCTATCTTGCCCGCCACTTGCGAGTGAACTGTCAGGCACGCTGTTTGCAGCCGCATGCGTCCCGAACCCGCATGACAGGATACGGCAAGCCGTGACGCAGTGCTGCATCCGTGCAGGGCGCAGTGGCCGCAGGCTTGGAGCAGGTCGCAGAGGCCTCTGCGTCTGGAGACGCAGCGCGCGACGCATGCCCGGCCTCAGCACCCGCATGCGTGCACGTGAGCTGCAAATTGGCGCCAGAGGGCGGCGCCTGCACAGCGGGGGTCATCAGGACCACGAGCGCACTGCCCCCCGCTGGCCAGGAGCAGCAGCGTTCGTGCCCGGTCCCGCGTGCGCCGGCTGCTGGGTCGGCTTGCATGCTGGCATGCCTTGTGCTGGCAGATGAAGTCGCATCAGACGGATGCAGCGGCGGCTCGGTGGTTTGCGCTTCGCCCGCAGGCGCAAGTGGTGAGAGACCTCCACCGCTTGCAGCGGCCCTGCAGCCTGACACACTGCCGCCCTGCATGCTCGGCAGCGGCGTCCCGTTGGAGGCTGCGACAGGAGCGCCCAGCGGCGGCCGTGGAGAGCGCGCTGCGTTGGTGCGGCCTTCCCGAGAAGCTGGCAGCGCGCCGCCCCGCGCCACTGAGGACTGTGTCACCATGGGCCTCATTGACGTACCCGAGCCAGACGTGCACGCTGTACTCCCCCTGCCTATCGATGTGCTGCCGCCGGAGCAGGCGCACGCGCCGCCCTCCCTTGCCGGGGCACACACCAACAGCAAAACGGCCCACTGGGAGCCTGGAGCCTCAACGCCGGCGCCAGCCGCCCGGCATGCAGAGCGCGTGTCCGGCCTGACCGGAGCGCGCGCATGCGCGCCCACGCCAACATTGGAGCAGCTTGCCTGCCTCTCACGGCAGGCGCCGCCCGCACCATCGGCGACGCGGCCAGCCGGCCCCGCCGCCAGCCCGCGCTCACCAGAGCCGGTGGTGGCTGCCCGGCCGCCCAGCCACCCCCGCGTGCACCCAGCCGCGGCAGCCGCGCCCGCCCGCCACGTGCATGCGGCCAGCCCTGCTGTGCGCGCAAGCGCTGCACCCTCCACGGAGTTGGCGGTCACAGCAGCGCGCCCGCGCGCCGCCCTGCCGCGGTGCCTCGGGCTGGCATGCCTCCAGCCGTGTGCGCAGCGGGGGGCCAGCTGTCTGGCATGGTGGGTCGCCGGCTGGACAGCACGGGCAAAGTGAACTTATGTGCAAGGCAGATCACCGCATCTTTCAGGGTGCAGCTGAGTCCAGGTGCTCGAACATCCTGTCCGTCATTTACATGCAACTGCGAGTGAGAGCCCGAGGCGCTGGCGGTGCAGCTGACAGTGTTCCTCAAATCAGGGCGGCCAGCACAGCACTTCAGGCAAATGAAACAAGCCGGCACACACTGTAGCTGAGCAGCTGCTCCCCCGCAGGCACTGAAGCTAATGCAAGGTCCCGAACATGTAACACCTTTGCTTGGTGCATGCATGCATTCACTGCACCACTCGCCGACAGCGGGAGATCGACCGCCTACTACAGCAAATGCCCGCGCTCTGTGCCGCCCTGGTCACCCCCTCGGGCCGGCAGGGGGTGGCCCGCAGAGCTGCCCAGGCGCGTGGGCAAGCCCCACTCGGGCCGGGCGAGCGTGCTCTCTGGCGGCGCGCGCCCCGGCCGCTCCACCGGAAACAAAACCAGCTTCCAGACCAGGGAGTAGCGCGGCTGGCCCGCGAGCGCCGAGGGCGGCGAGATGCGGTGTGCAATATCGGCGTCCATCAGTGCGACGCGCCCCGGCGCCGGGCGCACCTGCCGCCCCGCGCGCGCCCCGCCGCTCGCTTTGCGGACAGGCAGTCCGGAGAGCACTTCAGAACCCAGGGTGCGCCTTTCAGGCCCAGCTGGCAGAGGTACGCGGCAAGGCATTGCGGGCCGGCCCTGCGCGACCTTCAGGGTTCCGGCAACCAGCGCGGGGCAGGGCGCCCGCAGGAGGCCAGACCACATAGCACTGGCCCCGAGGTGCAAGCGACCTGCATGCTGGGCAGCAGCAGGGACCCCGCGCAGCTGCTTTTGCGTCCGGCACTGCGTACGTATGAGGTTTAAGTTGACGTGCCTGTCAGCACATGCAGCCAATGCAGACTTCATGTGCTCGTCCACACGCGCGACCAGTGCAAGGGGCCCCACCCGCGCACCAGCGCGCCCGTGCCGGTGCCGGGGTCCAGGAACAGCGTCTCCGCATCATACTCCGGCGGCCAGTCCTCGTTAAGGTACAGGATGGCGGACACGCAGAGCGGCTTGCCGCGCTGCAACGCGGCGACGCGCAGGACACTCATACTCTTGCGGCCTGTCACCGGCATCGAGCCAAGCCATGCGACCTTGCCACGGCCCTGCTCCAGAACACATGCACTGCGATGGGCGTGGCGCGCGCACGCCCAACACGCTACACACGCCTCGCGTCTGCGGCCCGCCAGCACCCATGTCGATATTGGCCTATGTGTGCGTGATAGTGCACATCTAGGCCAACGTGGTTTAATGCGGAGCGGCCACGCGGCCGCACCTGCCGGTTGCCGTAGCGCCCGAAGCGCGCCTCCCAGGGCGAGCCGAGCGGCGCGCGGAAGGGGTCGAAGTCGGTGTGCCAGCTGCAGGCCTGCCCGGCCTCCACGGCGTTGCCCACGAACGGCGACAGCGGCGGCGCGTCCGCCTCCTCGTCGTCGTCCAGCCAGCCGTCCGCGGGCTCCGCCGCCTCGCAGGGCATGTGGCAGAGCTGGAAGTCGGGGTAGAGCGTCGCCAGGCGCGCCTGCGGAGCACACCCTCTGCTGTCGACGTGCTGTATGCGGGCTGCAACCTTACCCTGCTGCACCTTTGCCGGCCACATTCGTGCGCCTCATTGCCATGGTGTGTTCTGAGAGCAACGGCAAAACGCCTACTTATGAGTAAAAGGGTGAATCTTGCTGTCTGGCCCTGCTATGCAGAGCCACACATACAGCCATGCACTCCAGCACAGCCGAGGCGTACAACGTCCGAGGCTGCACAACAGGCCTCGGCCGCAACCTGCACGGCGATCAGCCCAAGCGCAGCGCACCTGCAATGCAAGCACCTCAAGCGGGGGGGCATCCCGCAGCGCTTCCTGCACCTCCGGCCTGCGCACGCCCGCACGCAGTGTTGAAGCTGCAGCAGAGCGGCCATGCTTGCGCTGCAGCCGTGCGCATGAAGGCGGCGGCGCGCGGCGCGCCAGGTCGCTGACCCGCCCTGGCAGTCGATGCATGCACGCTGCAGACCCGGCGTTTTGGGCAGAGCCGCGCAGGGCACTTTGCAGGCCTCGTTGCCAGATGCGCCGGTCTATCTCCAGACATCGCAAGCGTGGCCCGCCCTCAGCAGGGTGCGAGGATCTAGGGTTAGGGCTGGTAGATGCACACACCGCAGGCCCCATGTGGCGGCGTCGCCATCGCGGTCCACGCACGCGCGCTCCCAGCGCGCCTTCGGCGGGCCAGCGCTGTGGTCCCAGCCGTCGGCGGTGAGCCAGCTGAGCAGCGCGCCGCGCTCGTGCTCGGTCAGCAGGCCGTCCAGCACCACAACGCGGCTGTCGTCCGGCACCAGCTCGCCGCTGCCCGGGTCAACCACAACGCCTGCGCCCACGGCCCCTTGAGGCAGAGGTAGAGGGAGCTCTTCTCGAGCTGGCTCCTGCAGTGCTACGCATCAACTGGTGTCTGACGCCCGCTCGCCAACACGTGTCATGTGCAGAGCCTGCAGACGCTTCAAAGCGTGCATGGCGCACAGAGGAGTTTTAAGCATGCGGCGCGTCTGCAAAGATACGCGAGCCTGGCAGCCGTACGCTGTTATGAGCCAGTCAAAGACGGCGCCGGCTGCCAGGCCGGCAGTCCAACAACTCGCAGTTGCCAGAACTGCAGAGGCGCCGCGCTCCGCCCCACCCCAGCCCGGGCAGCGCAGAGCCCTGTCAGGGGCACGCCCACGTGCCGCGCGAGGGCGCCGGTCGGCGCACCGGCGTCGAGCGCGAGGTTGAGCGCGACACTGGCGCCGGGCGGCACATCCGCAGCGGCGCCGCTCGCGTGCGCCAGCGGCTGTCGCAGCTCGTGCACGCGCTCGTGCTCGGCGCGCACCGCGCGCGCCACGTCGGCGAGGCGCCAGGCCGCATGGTGCGGCTGCGCGGCCGCCAGCACGGCCGACAGGCCCGCGTCTGCCAGCCACGCCTGCCGCGTGCCGGGCGCGGCGAGGCTCGTTGCCTATTCTAAGACCCGATCTCGCGCATTGCTCAACCCCGTGTCGAGGGACTGATGCCGGCCCCGCCTCGCCCAGCCACGCCTGTGAGCGTGGACAGGGCGGCGGGGCCCAAGCAGGGCTCAGCCCCGCGCGCCTGCCTGCACCCACCCGCAGCGCATGCAGAAGCCTGCTGATCCGTGAAGCCAGGTGCGCGTCGCCGCCTCGTCAGAATGTTATGCTCCGGACTGGCAGCGACACGTAGCGCCCGCCACCTCCCCCGTGCCCGTGCAGACACCGCTGTGCGACATGCTCCTCATGCATGTTAGGCTAAGGTTAGGGCGCGCTGTCGGCCGCCGTAGGCGAGCTCGCTGTGTGGCCGGGGGAGCGCGCCACAGGGCGGCGTCAGCGTATGCCAGACACCCGCGCAAGGCCGCTCGGCGCGGGGCCGCACCGCCGCCTCGCCCAGTGCGGCGCGCGCGGGGCCGAGCAGCAGCGCCAGGCGCCCGTCGCCGCCGCACGAAGCCGGCAGCAGCAGCTCCGCATCGCCCTGCTCTCTGTGCTGTGCGCAGGCGCCGAGCGCCGCCCTGCTCGCGTCCGCGCCCGGACAGCCCGCCTCCGGCGCGCCGCCGCCGCTGCGCCCCGGCCCTACCAGGGACCCTAGCGTGTCGAGGGAAGCCAGGGTGTCAGCGACGCTCCGCGCCAGGACGGGCCCGCTCGCGTCCAGGACGGCGACGCCCGCGCCAGAGCAGGCCGGCCCCAGCGCCGCGCGCGCCGCGGCGGCCTCCTCGGCTTCAAAGCCCAGGAGCAGGAGCGCGCTCGTGGCCGCCACCGCGGCGTCCAGCGCCGGCGTCGGCGCGCGGGTCGCGACAGCGGCGGCGCCCTCCGCCGCAGGAGCGCCCGGCCGGCGGCGCCTGGAGGGCGCGCGGCGGGACAGCACGGGCGGGCGTGTTGCAGGAGCGGGGGGCGCCGTGTGCCTGCAGCTGTGCGCGGCAGCGCGCACAGGCGCGGCCTGGCAGCTAAACGTAGATAGGCATGGCATTGCGCCGAGCACAAGGCTATTGCCGGCCTTTGCTGACACGCTGCCAGTTAGTTGGCTCTCAATGGGCAATCAGTCGAGACAGAACGGTCCCTACTGCAGCAGAGCTGCTTGCTCAGGAAGGGCTGGGCAGAGGGTTCGCGCTGGCGAGCCCTGCATTGCTGATGTGTCGCAGCACGCACGCACGCGGCGCTCTTCGGCCAGTGATAGGTAGGAAACGAGCAGAGCACGCGCCGACTGGTCTGTGCTGCGAAGAATTAGCAGTGCCGAGAGGTGCTGCCCCGTTATCCGGGACGCATGGCCCGCTGGCAGCGTCACTCGTATACTGAGGTGGGCAGCTGAGGCCGGGCTGTAGCTGGCTAGCAGCCTGGCGCCCGTTGTGGGGTTTTTTGCTTGGCAGCGATGCTTCGCGCCCTTTTCCGAGGCCTGTGTGCGCAGTGAAGGCCGTTGCCTGCTTTGGAGCGGCCACCTCGCACTTTTCGACCGGCCTGTGGGCGGTGTGAGGGACCTGTGCTTGGCCCGAGGCATGTGGCAGGCCATCTGCCTGTTCTTCTGCCATGGCTGTGCAAGACGCAGCCTTGCTGAGGCGGGCAGGCCTGCAAATGTTGCATCCGGGTCTGTTGTTAACAAGGTCAGCAGAAGCCTGGTGCACGCGCTCGGACCCGGCATCGCATCTGTCGCGCGTCTCTGAGCTGATGTGCGGGCCTGAAGCAGCCAGCTCTTCACGCACAGCATCTCGCGGGGAACGGGGTAGCAGTCTGAGGCTGTAAGGGTCGGTGGCAGCTGGGCTGTGCGCGGGGCCCATGCGCGGTGCGAGCGCGTGCGCATGTTGGGCACACGCGGCGTCCTTTGGCGTGTATCTAATGTGGGCACCTGCGTGGGGCGCAGGGTGTGCGCCAAACCACTATGGACGGCGAACAGCAGCAGCAGGATGCGCCGGGGGCGCAGCACGACGCACCGGCCACCATCCAGGTATGTCTTCCGGCTTGCTCGGCCCCGTCACTCTCTGTCTTGCCGGGAGGCGCGTGCTCTGAGCCTCGGTGTGACAGCGCTTTCAGCGATGCTTAGGTGCTTGTGAGCTGGAACACATTGCTTAGCGCACTGCCTGGCGCACTGACGGACGTCCAAACAGGCGCTGCAGGAGGATATGCCTCACCAGGAGCACGCACAGGACGCCGGCGAGCCGGCCGGCGGCGCGCGCGATGCCGAGTGGGGCCCCGTGCTGGTGCTGAAGAGCGGCGGGGCCGCGGCGCTCGCGGACTGGGAGCTTCTCAGCCAGCCCTCGCTCGCCTCGCACCGCAGCGGCACCCCGCCACCGTGCGCGCCCCGGAGCCGCCTCGCAAGAAGCTTGAAGCTTGCCACACTGGCAAGGCCGCACAGGCGCACTGACACCCTTGTTAAAAGCTTGTGCACGCGTGCACGCAGCTGCCAGTCCCGCTTTGCACCTAATCATACATGTGCTGGGGTCTCAGGTAGTGCTGGGCTTGCAGTTTTGCAACTGCAACAATTAAATTCAATCAAGATGCGCCAGCCTGGCCGTTCGCAGGGTGCCGGCGCCTGGCAAGGACGGCGAGGGGGCCGCCGCTGCCGCGCCGGCGCCGGTGCGCGTGGAGATCACCGTTGCAGAGGATGGCGTTGCGTGCGGGTCCCCCACGCGGCTGCGCCTGCTGGCGGACGACCCTGAGGACGACCCTGCTCAAGCTCTGGACTCCCACGCCCAGCACGCATCGGCGCCCCTGGCCACAGGCAGCGAGGAGGATCAAAGCACGGAGCGCGGTGAGGCCGAGAGCAGCGAAGACGTAGACCGGGCGCGCACGGAGGAGGCGTGCGGCGGAGATGCTGACAGCCGCGAGCCCATCGCGCCCGTGCTGGTGGGCGCGTCGCCAGTCAAGCCGCCGGTGTGCCCGCGGCAGCATTCCCTGTCTTGGCGGCTCGTCTCCAGAAGTTGCTTGCGGGCTGACGTTCCGTGCCAGCCCTGCTCTGGGCAGACCTGCACGCCAGCAGCCACTGCCCTGTAAGCCCCGGTCTTGGTGCGGCAGCAGGCGTGATGGAGCGGCTGCCGGTGCACCTGCTTGTCGTGCTATCGTGTGCCGCACGCCTGCTGTGCCTGCTGATCTGCAGCTGGTGTGGAAGCTGAATGGCATGCAGGAGACCAGCAGCGAAGGCCACTGCAGGGTTGCCTGCAGAGTACGGGGTCAGGCAGCGGCCGCGCAGAGCGCTATGGCAGGGCAGGCCCAGCAGCGCGCCCAGGATGACGCCCCGCGCGCTGGAGCTGGCTTCCGGTCGGCTGGGCGCAGTGGGATTTCAGGTCGCCGTCTGTCAGGGTGCAGGCCGCTGACCGCCTGTGCAAACGCGGCAGGGCACGTGCTTCAGCAGCGCGCCGGGCACGCCGCTGGGCGGGTCCGTGGGCTCGTCTTACGCGCGCGTCAGCGTGCCCGTCAGCCCCACCGCTGGCCTCACGCCGGGCGGCGGCAGCTGGGCATCTGATGCGGAGGTGCGGGTCCCCCCGGCGTGCGCTCTTTGCACACGGGACCGGCCGATGGTGTGGTGGTTGCGCTTGCTGTCTCGTGCGGTGTTGTGGATGTAGGTGGAGGACCGCTCGATGGTGTGGTTGTCACAGCGGGTCTCGCCGGGTCCTGGATGCGCAAGTGCGGTGTCGTCAGCACCGGTGTGCAGTTGGTTGCAACTGCCCGATAACAGGCCCACCGGCGGGCGCGAGGCGGCTGTGGCAGCGGCAGCATGCTCTGAGACGCCGATAGCATTTGGTGGCTAATGTACAGTGGCCGTAGGCCAGCGAGCTCGCATAGTTGGGTCACCGCATATGTGTACAGCACATGGATGATTTTTGAAGCACACGCCACGCAAACTGCGTGGCGCGCGCGCGCAGGGCGGCCACGGCAGCGGCAGCGAGCCGTGGGATGCAGACAGCGAGGACGCGCCGGACGCGGTGGCCGTCAGCCAGCAGGGCTCGGTGGGCGCGCTCTCGGATGCGGGCGCCGGCGCGGCCGCCGCCGCCGCTGCGCAACCCGACGAGCGCGCCTGCAGGTGCGCGGCGCCCCGGCGACATGGCGTTGGGCGGGCCTGCTGTGTGATCACTGTCGTTGTGCTTGCGAGGTTGAACAGCCACCACAAGGTGTTGGGAGTGTGCGTGCAGCGTTGCTGTCTGCAGCCACGCTGCCGCTTGGGCGCTGCAAACTCTGGTGGGCAATTCTTGTCTGCGCCACCGTAGGCCGCGCGTGCTCCTGCTGGTGCTGCTCTGAGTGCAAGAGAGCTGTGGGTGCAGCGCGAGAGCGCGCGGCCCCTGCTGCTGCCTGCTGTGCCCACGGCTTGCACAAGCGTGGGTCACGCCGCTCCTCGCAATCACGCGTCAGCGGCCCGCTGCTCGCTGCGCAGCGCCCCCGCCGAGGAGGCCGCCGTCGCCGGGCCCGGCGCCGCGGCGGCGGCGGACGGCGCGATCCGGCCCGAGGCGGTCGAGCGCGCGCTGGACGCCTTCGGCGGCGTGCGCCGGCCGAGCCTGGGCGCCGGGCTGGACGCAGAGCTGGCCGCGTTTGGCAGTGAGGCCGCGCCGGAGGGCCTGGCATCAGAGTCTGCGGAGGCGACAGACCCTGGAGGCAAGCTCGGCGGCGCGCGCGCGCCCGCCGACGCGGCCGGCGCGTCGGCGGTGGCCGCGCTGCGCGCAGGCGTGGCCCGCCTGGCGTCCACCAGCTCGGTGGTCGCCGGCGAGGGCGCGCAGCGCTTCTGGAAGTGGCTGCAGGCGCGCGCGCACGGGGCGGCTGCGCTTGAGCGCCTGTGTGCGGGCGGGGCGTTGCGAGCTGCTGTGCGAGCGCGCTCCACCGGCATCGCGCAGGCGCACTGGCTTGCGTTTAGCCCATGCAGATCGGTCCCCACTGAGACGTCTCGGCGCACGCCGAAAGGCAGCGCCCCTGCAGCGATGAGCGCAAGCATGCAGGTGTTGGCCTGACCCTGACCCTGAGCGCCCAATTCTGTTGCGCAGGCGTGGGCGGACCGCGTGGCAGGCGCGCTGCCGGCGGCGCGACTGGCGTCTGCGCGCGCGGCGGCCAGCCGCCTGCGCGCGCGCGCGGCGGCCGCGCTGCCTGGCGCCGACGCGACCACGGCCGGCCTGGCGGCCGGCCTGGCGCTGGCGGGCCTGGTGGCCGGCTGGGCGCTGCTGCGCAACGCGGACCTCAAGCGCGCGCTGCGCCGCCGCGACCGCGAGCTCAACCAGCTCATCCTCATGGCGCGCCCCGGACGGCGCCCTGCTTTTGCAAGGCGGGGGTGGCCGCGCCTGCTGCTGTGCAGCGGCGCTTTTGGCGGCTGTGCGCCGCCCGCTGGGCGTGGAGCAGCAGCGGTCGCCGCTCAAGCCTGCCCCAACTGGACTGTCTGGTGTGGGTTTTTGGCCACATTCATTTCGTGAGCCGCCTGTCAGTCAGCCGCATGGTTCCGCCATGGTCGGACGCTTTGCGGGCGCTGCTGATGGCCCTCGGATCCAGCCAGTGGACCGTGCTGTGCAGCATGGCATGAGCTGCAGCGCATGGCAGCGCCGTTGGGCTCTGCGCGCTGACCCGGACGCTCCCAGGAGCGGAGCGCCGCTCATGGGGCAGCAGGCGCCGCCACAGACGTTGTGTTTGTGTCGTGTGCGGCGAGCGCCGCGTCACTGCCCAGCAGCAAAGGCGGGCGAGTGTGACGGGCGGTGGCGACGCGTGCGCGCAGATCATCAACCTGCAGGAGCGCATGGCGGGCGCGGCGGCGCGCTCCCGCGTGCCCATCGTGCGCCACGCCTGCTCCACGTCCGTCGCGTCGTTCTGCCACCCCGACATCGTCTCGCTCGCGTCCTTCTGAGCGCCGGCCCGGCCTGCCTCGCCCCTCTGTCCGGCGCGCTGACGCTGGGCGCCGCACGCATGTGTGCCAACAGACCGCAGCCCATCCCTTTTGCCGCCTGCGCATGCGCCACCTGAGCGCTTGGGTCACTCTGCGCTTGTGCCTGTGCGAGGCCACCACCGCACATGCAGCGCCCTCAGAACCCCCTCGATGACGGCTGTAGCTGGAGCAGCCCGTGTACTAACAACTGCCGTTTTGGATCTCCTGGCCTCTGAGGCCGCTGCCGTCGGGGCGCACAGCGCTGCGCTGTGCCACAGCGGCGTACCCTCGGAGTTGCAGCGCAAGCTTAAACGTTGCACCTGGAACACATTGGGCTCCCTGCTGGACTGGACAGGGGAAAAGAGGGTATGGGTGTCTTCAAGTGTACAAGGTTGGCACGCCACCTTGCCAGCCACTCGCCGCTCTTGGGGCTTTTGGACGGTGGGGTAGCCCAGGCATGCCCAGTGTAACATAAAGAGTAGTTTGCTCATTTTGGTGCTTTGTTGCGGCTTGCGACTGCTCTCCGGCTGTGCTTGTAATACTGACAGCTCGCGACGCGGCATTCCATCATCCTGAAAGGGACAGCGGTGAGAGGTGGTCCACAGTGCCAACCAGAGCTTGCTGGGTTGATGCTTTTGTCGTCGACAGAGCGCGCTGAAGCACAGATGTTGCAGAGGCTGACTCAACCTTAATGCTGCCTTGTCCACCAGCATGAGGCTCCCTCTCAGCCGCGGCCGTTCAAGGTTGGGCGCGGCCGAGTTCACAGGGCAGCGCGCGCATCCGCCCTTGACTTGCCCGCCAACGCGCACAGGTGCCTGTCCTTGCGTCACCCTCAGCACACCTACATATGCAGGCTGCACCGCTGACCTTGGCCAGTGCATCGCTCCAGAGTGCGCTACTCACAATACCTCGCATATCTTACGGCAGGGCTTTATGTGCTGGTCGCGCTTGGGGCGCTGCTCGGTGCTGTCCTGTTCCTCCACCTGCTCTGGACAGGGACCGCACTGGCGAGGTGAGGACATGCAGGAGGCTGGGGGTTGCGCTTGGTCGATACCTTCAACAGCGCACGCCAGGTGACACGCTTGTCGGCTACAGGACCCCCGTCACCAGTCTCTACCTGCGGGCGACGCTGCGTCGGGCCGTCCATGGCACCGCCGCAAGCAAGCACATTGCAACACTCTCGAAACGGAGCGCGTACAAGGTTCATGGTGCGCCCAGTTCCTAGGCCAGCATGCGTAGCATACATACTTGCGCAGCATGCGCTCGAGCAGCGCCCCCCGCGAATGGCAGAAACCGCATGGGCTAGCCGCAGGCGCGAGCGCAGCAGGCGCAGCAGACGCGGAGTGGACGCGCGCAGTGGATGCGCTGCGCGAGCTGTCAGAGCGGCCGCCGCAGACCCCGCACCCGGGCCTGCCGCCCTGGAACGGCCGCCCCGCCACGTACCGCCTGGCCGCCATCGACGGCTATGCGCGGAACAACCCCAGCTTCAGGTGGGTGGCTAGCATGCACAAGCTCCGTCTGACTGCGCCATTCGCTCAGAAATGCGCGGCATACAGGCACCTTCGTCTGTGCCATATGCTTTGAAGTGCGCGGCATGCGGGCACCTGCTTTAAACAAGGTAGGCATCTCTCTGACATGTTGCCGCACGGCTGCATGCAATGGCCCGAGGCACGGCCCCACGCCTGCCTTGAGACTGGCTGCCCACGCGCCGGCGGGGGGCTGAGACCCCATCCAGAGCCGGCGCAGGGCTGTGACGCCCGACAACCGCACGCTCTTCGTCAAGTTCCCCTGCCTGCCAGGAACGGCCGAGGCCATTGGCCGCTGCCGCAGGGGCCCGCCGCGCGCGGCGGCCGCCGCCGCGCTCGCCCACCTGTCGGCCGTCCAGCGCGTCTCGGACGAGTGCGGTTTTGCCGCGCTGACGCCGCGCATGGCCAGCGCGCCCGTCCACGGGCTCACGCCGGCGGCGCGCTCCCTGTTGGGCCGTTGCCGCAGGGCGCGTCACGGAGACACCGGGTCAGGAGCTGAATCATGGGTGCAAAGTGGCTGCATGTGCTGGAGCTCGGCGGCGCGTCAGCGTTCGTGCGCATGGGCGTGTGCGAGCAGAGCGCAGCTCAGGACCCAGCCCCGACGCGCATGACAGAATTGACACCTGCCACATAATCAGCGCGCGCGCCAGACAGGGCCCTGCTCGCGGCGCAGGGCGAGGCCGTGCGCGGCCAGGCGGGCTTCTTCAGCGAGTGGGCGGACGGCGCGAACATCGACCGGCTGCCGCTCGAGGCGCGGGCGGCCTGGCTGCAGCGCCTGCCGGCGGAGTGGGTGCGCACGGCGCCGCGCTGCTCCACCCCGCCGCAAGTGCGGGTCGTGGAAGCCGCGCTCGGGCCTGCCCGCCACTGCGAGCTCTGTCGCGTTTGGCCTGGTTCTGCAGCCACAGCCCAGCCCTGACGATAGCGTATGTTCAAAACAGGCCGCCAGACACAAAGTCCCGACACCTCCGGGGCATTGCAACCAAGGGCTGAACGAGTCTGCACAATGCACTAGGTGTGGCTGGCGGCGCTGCACGACTTCGTCTTGTGCGAGGCGGACCGGCACCAGGGCAACATTGTGGTGCGCGCGCCCAGCAGCGGCTGTGGGGCTATGGACCAGGATGCGGCTCGGCTGCTGTGCGCACGGATGCGTCCTCCACACGACTGTGCTTGGCAGCCGGCAGAAGCTAGTGACGGGCATGCATGCTCAGCCTGTCTTGCATGCATGCATGCTACAGCCCCCAGCTGCGCGCCCCGCATGCGTCCTGCGCCTGCGGCGCCCTGGGCTATACATGGACGGCCAGCGGCGACACGCGCGCGGGGCAGGTGCGGCCCGACGGCAGCCCGCTGCTGATCGACAACGACCACGAGCTCGGCAGGCGCCAGGGGTTTGGCGCGGCGCCCGCGCAGCCGCCCAGCCCGGCCTGCTCGCCCTCCTCGATCTTCCTGCCCGGCGGCATGGAGAGCTGGCGGGTGCCGGGCCCACTTGTTGAGGCCTGCTCACCCCCAGCAGCTCGCCAGCAGATGAGGTAGCTTTGACCCCGCTGCATCATTACAAAAGCGGCCCGGCTGCTTCCTATGCAGCGCATCAGCCTGCACGCCTTCGCGCTGCAGACCTTGTTTGCTGGACGCTTTGCACACTTGCCGTGCAGCGCTGCAGGCCCACTCACCGCGTTCTGCGCCTCTGTCTAGCCAGCCCAAACGGACCGCAGGCGCTTGTGGTGGTAGGCGCGCAACCTTGCACCTCTGCGCAGCGGGGAAGGGCCGGCTCCAAAAGCGCTCACGGAAGCAGACAGGCTCCCGCGCGCAGCTGTGGCGCCTCCGCTCACCGCTGGCCGCGCTGGACGTGCGCTGCTGGGCGGGGCGCGGCGGGGCGGTGCCGCTGCCGCCTGTGACCCGCGCATGCCTGGCACGCTTCACGGCCGCCAACGCCACGGCGCTCGCCGCAGAGATTGGCATCGCCGACACGCGCTTGGCGGCCGGCCTCATCCAGCGCTCGCGGGTGCGCCGCGGCGTGACAGGGGAGGGTGGTCTGATAGGGGAGTCGGCGTCGAGCTCTCGGGCCCTCGCACTGGTGACAGGGCTGCGGCGCGCGCATCGCTGACTGCCTGCGCTTTGACATCCGTGCGCAGCGTGCGGCAGCGATACAGACTCTTGCCTGAGCCGCAGGGGCTGGCAGGCGCGCCAGTCCAGGCGCACGGCGCAGCCCTTAGTCACCGATGGGCGTGGGGCGGTACAGTGGCCGCAAGGAGCGCCCGACTTGGGGGCCCATCGTGCGGCGGTACAACCGTGTCACTGGCGGGGAAGGCTGCGCTGGCACCATCGCCCTCTCCGGGGCGGCGTCTGTCGTCCGCGCTGTTCCGTGCGTCCTTTGTGAAAGCTCGCAGGCGGGGCCTGCCGAGCAGGGGCGGCTGCGGCAGCTCGGCCCTTGCGCTCCGGCACGCCCGGCCTGCCGGCCCAAGGCTGGGGTCGCGCACGCGGCTCCAGGCCCCGCCCGCGCGACCACGCGCCCGCCTGCGTGGAACCCGCAGGAGTTGCTGGCGCGGGGCCTGGTGGGCGCGCTGCGCCGCACAGCCGCGCGGGCGCCGCCGGGGTTCTGGGCGCACGCGGGGCGGCCGCCGCTCGCCAGCGCGGCGTTCCCGCACTGGCGCGCGTTGCTGTGGCGCCCGGCGCACCCGCCGGCGTGCGGGCGCCGGGCGGGCCCCAGGGCGCGCAAGCCTAGGGCTCGAGTGCACAGCTGGGGGCCTGTCAGGTAGCAGGCAGACGCGCGGACGTGTGACCGCTGCCCCAGGCTGCGCCGTGCGACACGCGCCGGTGGGCTGAGTGCACGCTGGTGCTTTGCTGTGCATGCCAGCTTCACGCGGCGCCAGACCGCTTGAGGCCCGCAGTCAGGCCGTACCAGAGAACTCGCTGTTGGAGGCAGCCATGCGTAGTCTCCTCTGTTTACTCAAGACTACTTGTACCAAGCAGTCCGCAACTGCAGCATGCTTCGAAACCTAAGCCCGCTAACGAGATAGTAACTTTATAAAAGTCTGTACGCCGGCCAGGCGCTTGAGCTTTAATCAGTGCAGCCGAGCCACGATGGGAGCATATGAGCAATCTGAGGAGGTGCCAGGGCGGTGCGACAGCGCAATGCTGGGCCAGGCGGCAGCGGAGTGCGCAGCAGGTGTGCCCGCGCCCCACTGCAACGGTCACTCGCTGCGGTGCCTGGCACATCCTGCCTGTCCAGCAGCCCGGCGAGTGTTGATCAGGGCGCCTGCTTCAGCGGCGCCGTGTTTTGAAAACTGATGTGACACGACGTGTGGTATAACGCCCCGCGGCCGTTGTGACGATCTGGCTGCTCGGACTTGCCCACGCTGCCTCCCTGGGCCGCACAGGCCCGGCTCGGCGCCTCGCTCGGGCTCGTTTACATGTTGCCAGCTGCCCTCCCAAACGGGCCGCGGGTGCCGCTTGACGCTGGTCGGTCTCGCAGGGCCGCGCGATGTGCCGCGTCTGGAGGTAGCCAACGGCTACGACTGCCGGACGGTGCTGCTGACCGGCGCCACAGGCACGGTCCAGTTGGCTGCCTTGCATTTCCTTGTGCATCAGGGCAGGCAGCGAGCGGCTGTTGGGTCGCCCGCCAGTGCTTCAGCTCCTGCTACCTGCGCGGCCCACCCTTGACGCCGCTGCGAGTTGGGCCTGTCCGCCGCCCGGTTAGTGCTTGCGCACTGGCGCGCAGCTGCATGCAGTGTGTCAGGGCAGGCCCGCCCTCCCGCCAATTCCGCTGCGCTCCGACTCCCGCGCGGGCCGCGCAGGCTACCTGGGCTCACTCATCCTGGAGCAGCTCTTCCGAACCTGTCCGGGAGTCAAAAAGGCGCGCGCCCGAGCTGGCAGGCAGACGAGATGGTCATCGCCCCATGGTGTCCCTGAGCACTGCCTGCTTGGCAGCGCAAAGAACGGGCAGTGCACAGCTGAGACTCACAAGCACGTGCTGCGCCGCAAAGCCTGGTGCTGCCGTGCGCGAGCACCGAGCGTGCGGTCAGAGCCGCCGCACCTGCTGCCTACCTTGATCTGCGTGCCTGGTAGTAGTCTTGCCAGCTACAGCCAGCGGTCGTGGCCTGCTGAGGTTGACAGCGCAGGCCATTTGGGCACCCCGCCTGCGCCGTCCGCTGTCACCCTCACAGCCGCCTGCTGCGCTCCAGCCGGCCCGAGTGCCCGCAGCCCCGCGCCCCCCGGCCTGTTGCTGCGCGCGCGTCTCTGCCTGCTGCGGCGAGCGCTCCGGCAGCAGGCCGGGCCGCCCCGGCGCGGCGGCGGGGTGCGCTGATACCGCCACCTGGCCCAGGCGCCGCTGCAGCCGCCCGGCCCGGTGCCGGCCCTGCGCAAGCGCAGCGAGCGCGCAGCAGCCCGCGGCGCCCAAGCAGCTTGCTAACGTGGGGCGCGCGCGCGCAGGTGTATGTGGTGGTGCGGCCCAAGCGCGGCGTGACGCCGGCGGCGCGCCTGGCGGCGCTGCTGCGCGGGCCGGTCTTTCACCTGCTGCGGCCGCGCGTGGCCGACGTGGCCGCGCGGATCGAGCTTGTGGAGGCCGACATCGAGCAGCCGGGCTTCGGCCTCAGCCGCGAGCAGCGCCTGAAGCTGGCCAGGTGCGGCGCCGATTGGGCAGGGTTAGGCCCGGGGGCCCGGGCCCCGCCGCGCCTTGCGTGCGGGCAGCGCCCTGGGCAGCCGGCCGCGCGCGGCACCCCTGGCCGCGGCGTGCCCACCGGCCGCGCCCGCTCGCCCGCGCGCGGCCCGCGTCCTGGGCAACAGGGCTGCAGACAGGGCCTGGTGCCGGCCCGGCGCAGCGCGGGGGTCCGCGCTCACCAGCAGCCAGCACCCGCGGCCGGCCGTGTCACGCCCCCCCGGCTGCACCGCTGCTGACGCGCCGTACGCAAGAAATTAAAAATCCCCACAAAATTGTTATGATGACACTGTTTCATGTGCCTGACGTCTCTGCGCGCGCGCAGCGACGTGGAGTTCATCATCCACTGCGCGGCCACGATCCGCTTCGACCTGCCGGTCAAGGCCGTGCTGCGCGCCAACTTCCTGCCGACGCGCGCGCTGCTGGACTTTGCGGCCAGCCTGCCGCGGCTGCGCGCGTTCACGTTCATGAGCACCGCGTACGTCAACGCCTACCTGCCGCACGGCTCGCGCATTGAGGAGAAGATATACCCGCTGGTGCTGCCGGCGCCGGCGCCGCGCCGCGCGCTGGCCGGCGGCTGCCTCGGCGGCTCGCGCGTGGCCGAGGGCCGCTCCAGCGTCGACAGCGACGCCGAGGCGCGCCCTGCTCCCTGCGCGCGCACGTGTGCCAAGCTGCAGCGGTGGAATGTGGGACCAGGCACGCAGCATGCTCATCGTCGTGTGGTGGCACCGCTGTGTGCTGAGGCGCTCGTGGCTGCGCAGTCGGAGGCCGGCGCTGCGGCGGAGGAGGCGGCGGCGCGGCGCGGCGGCGCCGCGGGCGCCGGCGCGGCGGCGCCCGGCGTGGGCGGCGGCCGCGGCGGCGGCGCTGCGCGGCCGGGGGTTGAGATCGACGGCCTGGCGCTGGTGGAGGCGCTGCTGGCCATGGGCCCCGAGGAGTCCGAGCTGGAGGCGCGCGCCCTCCCGGCACCCGGCATCCTGTGGTGCTAGGGTCACATGTAAGGTTAGGTGCCGGTCCCTAGGTGCCTAATGCTCAGCAGCAAGCAGAGCCGTGGCGCGCCGCGGCCCCGGCAAGCCATGGCCAGGACATGGCAGCAAGGCAGCGCCGCGCGCACGCCTGGGGCAGGGCAAAGCGTCCCTAGTGTGTCAAAGTTGCGCTAGCCAGGCTCCGCCAGCGCGCGGCAATGCGCCAAACCAGCGCCGCCCTGCTTTCGGCTGACGGGCGCGGCGCGCGCGCGCGCAGGCCAAGCGCATCATGAAGGCGACCGGCATCCAGAACACCTACTTCCTCATCAAGAACCTGACCGAGCGCATGGTCATGACCTACCGCGACGCGGGCCTGCCGCTGTGCATCCTGCGGCCGACCATCGTGACGGGCGTCGCGCGCGCGCCCTACCCCGGCTTTGTCGGCAACACGTCCGGCGTCACCGGCGCCTTCCTGGCGACCGCCGTGGGTGCGGCGCCCGGGCGGGGCCTGCACGCGCGGCGCTCAGCCGCAGCGTTACGACGGCTGACTCGCCACGGACAAGCGCGCCTTGAGCTTGCGCGGTGCCTTGGGGGCTGTGTCGGCTTCTCGACGCCCGCCTGTGTTCAGACGGCAGCCCCAGGGCGCCTTGGGAAGCGAGGCGTGTATCAATCCCACAGGACCTGATGTTATTTATGGCTGCCGCGCACAGGCATCGTGCGCTTTGCGCAGCACGACCCCAAGTCGGTGCTCGCGCTGGTGCCGGGCGACCTGGTGTCGTCGGCCACGCTGGCGGCGACCATCGCCATCGCGGAGGGTGCGCCCGCGTGCCCCTGCAGGCCCCTCTGCAGACCCGGGCTCCGGCCGCGCGCCGCGCTCCGCCGCCGGCGCCGGCCGGGCTGGCGGCCGCGGGCGGGCGACCGCTATTGCCCCTTGAGCGGGACGCGCGCGCTTGCATATGGGGAGCCATAAGAGTGGGCTGTGGGCGCGTGCGGGGGCATGCGGGGTATGATATGGAGAACGAGTGCCATTAGAGACATTCCGCTCCTTGGGTTGGACAGAAGAGTCTCTGCGCCGGAGCCGCCCTGGCCGCCCCGCGCCGACGCGCGCGCGCGCGCGCGCAGGCCGCCCGGGCGTCGGCCCGATCGTGCAGGTGTGCACGTCGACGACGTTCCCCGTGTACGCCCTGCGGCTGCACGGCCTCTGCTGCGATTTCCTCAACGCGGACCCGCCGCACGCGCTGGGCAAGCACGCGCGCGGGCACTACAAGGTGGACTTCGTGTACAGCAACTCGGCGTTCCGCGCGCGCTGCATGGCGCACAGCGTCACCGTCGGCGCGATGTGCGCGATGCTGCGCCTGGCGGGCGAGGGCCGCGTCGCGCAGAAGGCGCGGCCCCGGGGCGCACCGCGCCCTGCTATCGCGTGCTCGCTGTATGTCTCTCCTGCTGCAATCTGCGGTGATCGCGTTGAGAGCCGCTCACGCTCACTCAAGGCGCTGACGCGAGGGCGCGCGGGGGGCGCGCAGCTGGCGACCGGCTGGGGCGTCTGGCGGCAGCTGGGCGGCAAGAAGCACGACTACAACCTGGCCTTCGCGACCGGCGGCATCCAGGCGCTGCAGGCCGCGCTGGGGCCCAAGGAGGCGGTCGACCTGAAGTGCGTGTTCCGGGCGGACCTGGGCGACGACTGGGTCCGCTACCTGCGGACCTATGGCGCAGGTCAGCGCCCCCGCGGCCCGCCCAGCCTGTCTGCGGCCTCGCAGAAGCATTGTAGCTATGGTCCACCGCCGGCGGGGCCTGATGGGGGAGCCGGGCGCGGGCGCTCCGCATGCGGGCCGAGCCGCGCCGAGTGCGCCCGGGCATGCAGGCTGCAGCGCGCCGCACGCCCAGCGGGCTGGCGCAGATGCATGCGCGCTGCGCTGCGCCGCCACCCGGGCAGCTGCTTTGTTAAGAGATTGAGGCTTCGATGGCGCCCCGCCGCGCCTGACAGCAGATCTGCCTCCCCGCGCGCGCAGCCGTGATGTACCAGTACCTGCGCGAGCCGGCGAGCACGCACCGCAAGGAGTGCGACTTTGTGCCCATCACCGACGCGCCGGCCCTGGAGATCTTCCCGCCCGTCAAGGCGGCTGCGCCGGCCGCGATCGCGCCCGCCGCCAAGGCCGGCGCCGAGCAGTGCGCGCTCGCGTCCAACGCGTCATCCATCGAGGTCGCTGAGGCGGTCGAGAAGGCGGTGGATGCGATGCCCTAGATCGGACGGTAGGGTTTTTGCGCACCCGAGTGCTCCACCAAACCTTTCATGGGGATGGCGGCGGGGTCGGGGGCGGGAGGCCGGGGCGCCGCGCTATGACGCGCGCGGCCCACATGATGCGGGCCGGGCGCCGCCTCTGGATGCGCGGCGCTGCCGTCTCGGGCGTGTCGGGCTCAGGCCGGGAGAGGCTGGTGATGGCCTCGACGATCAGCGTGGTGCCTTGTGGGGAGATGTGGGCAAGCCGCAGAGGCGGGCAGCATAGCCGTGTCCTGGGACGCGCTGGTCAGCTGTGCTTGTGGAGCGCCTCTGGACAATGCCACAGGCCGAGTGGCAGTGGCCGCAGCTCTGCCTAGCAGGGCGGCTGGATTGGAGATGGCAACGCGTGCTTGCCTGCGCGGTGCAGGCACCCTTGCCCGGGTTGATACCCCGCACGCAAGCTGTCTGCATGCCCCTGTCCAGCTCTGGGCGCTGACGTGCGGCCTGTCACACGTCTGCGTTCTAGTAGGGTCCTCTGCCGGGCATGATGGCGGGCGGGTGCTGGCGGGGCGGGTGCTGGCCGGCGCTTGCATGCCTGCAGAGGGGCTGTGCGCGCGTGACTGGCTGCACCGCACGCGGCGCTGGGTTGCGCACTCTGGCTGGCCCTCCGCGCTGCCTTTGCGGCCGGGGGCGGTGGGGGGTGCAGCATGGGTCTGTGGCACTCTGGGAGGCCAGGGTTGATGCCGGTGCGTCGCCGCGAAGAGGTTGTTGTACGCCGTAGCGCAGCTCTTGCGGCGGCGCACTGTCAGAAGGTAGGGCAGGTGCTGGTTGCTGAGCGGGAGAATGGGTGAGAGGTAGGTGGGCGGGCGTGGGCGGTCCCTACTACCAATACGAAGTGTGAGAATTAAGAGCGCGCGCGTGTCAAGTCAAGGCCATGCTGTGGGCGCCGCGCGACCTTGGAGGAGCAAGCGCGCTGGGTGACAAGCCGGCCGCTAGTGCCGGCCCAGCCCCGCATAGGTTTCTGGGTCCAGAGCGTGCTCGCTTTTGCGCACATAGGCTTTAGCTGTGCGTCCCTGTGCTGATCTGCGTTGTCAGGCTGCGCTCGATTATATTCTGGTGCCCCATCAAGCAGTTGCGGGCGGGCCTTGCCGGCGCGTGCGGCGGGTGCGCGCCATAACACACGAAGTGCGTGCCTGCCGCCCGCGAACGGCGGGCTCTGAAAGTTGTCTTCTGGTGCTAGCTGCACTTGCCTGTTTAGTTGTGCAGCCCGGCCGCCCCGGGCGAGGGCGCAACATCCGCCCCTGCTTTCCGCAGCATGTGTTTCATGTCTGGTGCTGGTCAGACCTGTGGCGGCGCAGCCCAGGGCCTGCTGTGTCTGTTTGATCTTCCAGCACTTGCAGCCTCGTGGCGATGCTGATTGCAGCAAGGACAGCGCTGCTTCTGCTTTTCGCATTTGATTCCTTGCTCTGGATCTCTGCATGGCGGGTACAGGGGGCGGCGCACAGGGGGCTGGGCGTGGAGGCACTCCATGAGTCAGCGCATGCAGATGCAGACACGTTACTTCTTTGTGGTGGCTGTTTCACCAGGGACCAGGGGGATGGAAGTTCTGTAGCTACTGGGCTGTGTTGCAGCCACCATCTCCCCATGCTTGCATAGTCTCAGTTGTTGACATCACTTTCTAGGAGTTTGGCAGTCCAAGCCATGTAAGCACTGCAAAGTTTGGCCCTTGGTAGCGAAGAAGTGCGCCTGGTCCTTGGCATCGCTCATTATCTATCCACCGCTGTGAGTGTCGATGCCTGGAGTGATGACATGCATTACTTACTTTCCTTTCTTATTTTAGCTGCTTTCATACCCTTCCTGAGTGTGCAAAAAAGGGAAATAATAAAATATCTCAGGGCCGCCTGTAATATCAGGGGGTCCGGGAGGGGTCGGCAGCCCTCACAAAGCTTGTCTGCCAGCCGTCACAAAGCTTGTCAGACAATCGCCTGCGTTCAGCTACGAAGAACACATGGTCACACTGTACGCTAACATGAAGCCCTGGTTTCTGCCTGGTGCTGATCGCTTGACGGCCTGCACTGCGCAGCACCCTGGGACAGCAACAGCGCTGGGCCGCATGGCACCCTGCAGGGCAGGGCCCTTGCGCCTGTGTACAACGCAGACTGGTTCAGCACACAAGCGTCAACTGCATACCAGCGGTATCGGACTCTTCTCACACCAACACTACCCAGCAGTGCAGGGTTGGTTCAGGAGCGCAGGTACGCCAGGATGTTGTTGTGCGCTGGGTCGCGCGCAAAGTCGAGCGCGTTCTCCAGCGGGCCCTCCCGCGTGAGCGCGGCCTGTGCGGCAAAGCCCACCCAGGCAACCATGGCCAGGCGGCCGTTCTTCAGCTCCTGCACGCGTAGCCGCTCGAACGCCGCCGGCTCCGCGGCGAGCCCGAGCGGGTCGAACCAGACGGTGCCTGCAGAGTTGCACAGGGGGTTAGCCCCTGCTCACTTTTCCAGGGTCAGGTTGGCTTCCTGTCTGCACACCAGCGCCACCCCAAGCGCTGTTAGCCAGGCCGCCATGTGTCAGTCAACGAAACGTGCAGATGCCCTCCGTTTTCAGGGTGGAGTGCGCCGCGACCTCCAGGTAGTGCCGCCACTTGAAGAGCGCGTAGACCAGTTCGTAAGTTTCCTACTCGGTTGTGGTGTAGTTGAGCTCGGCTGCCTTGGGCTTCCTGGACTCATCGGCGCACGGTTGCACACCGCTGCCATGGTCCTGGAAGCTCAAGGCAATCGGGCTGCTACACGACATCCGAGAGGAGACGCACGCACTGGTCGACGCGCTCGCCAAGTGGCGGCACTACCTTGAGGGCGCGGCGCCCTTCACCATGAAGACGGGGGGCATCCCCATTTGTGAGGCCTCCACTGAGCACTAGGAATGCATGCCGGTGGTCAGCTCAGACCACAGCATGGCCCTATCGCGAGACCGCCAGTTGCAACCGTAGGTGCCTGCGCACATGGCAGCCGCTGCACTCCCGCCTGTCAAGCAGCAAGCTCACGCATGGGGGAAGCGACACCCTGCAGGCGGCCTTGCCGCAGATATGCCTGCATGCAAAGCAGCATCTGAGCGGCTTGCAACCCTCAGGACGGAGCCTTAACCACAGGCTCCCCCGGCATACGTTGCAGCCACATGTGGAAGCCACCCTGCCCTGTGCTGCGCAAGCCAGGCAGGCAGCGAGCGGCGGCGCACCGGGGTAGTTCTTGTCGGGCAGGGCGATGCCGAGCGGCTCCAGGGCGTCCTGCCCGCAAGCGCGCGCATACTCCGGGCCAAACATGAGCAGCACCTGCGCGGCAGCCACCCACACGCGCGTGAGCCGCCCGGCCATGCAAATAGCCATAGCGCACTGCTCGTCCTGCGGCGTGCGCGCGACGCGCACACGCGGCCGGCAGGCAAGCAGGCCCGCCAGACAGACAGCCGCCAGAGCCGCATGTTGAGACCATCTCCTGCAGGATGCATGCAAGCCTGCCACATGCCTTGGTGAGCTGTCCGCAAGCACACCACCGTCGCGGCATGTTGCTGCTATGTGAGCCCCATTTACCGAGCATCCGCACATGTAGGGTTAGGGTTAGAGACCACCAGGCAGGGAATCAATCAGGCGCACGGCCTCAGGGGAGGGGCACCTGGCAGAAGGCGATGATGAGGATGCCCTGGCCGCCGGCGATGCGCAGGCCGGGCACGCCCAGATAGTTGAGGTCCTCGCCGCCCAGCTTGGCGCCGCCAACGGCCCACCAGCGCGTCTCCACAAAGCGCGCCGCGCCGGCCGCCTGCAGCGCCTCGGGCACCAGCGCGCCCAGCGCGCCCAGCATGGCCCAGCGCGCGTGCAAGAGCTCCAGCTCAAAGTTGCGGTCGAAGGCGGCCGGCTCGCGGGAGAGCGCGAGCGGGTCGAAGCCATAGTCGGCGGCCGCCTCGCCGGTCAGCCAGGGCGGGTACTCGGCCGGCAGCGGGCCCAGGAACTTTGGCCGCTCGGGGCCGTACCAGCGGCTGCGCGGCCCGGCGCGCGCCCTCTCTCATAATTGCCAGCCCGTGCGCTACAGGCAGGCAGCCTAACAGTGCATTGCCGGACGGCCCTGGACGGCAACAAACGCAAGTGCGCCAGGTGCCCTGGCCGCTCAAGCAGCCTGCGGCTGCGCAGACCCTGTCCATGGTGACCTCTAGAACCACACTGCCTTTACCTTTGCATCCTTTGTATATATGCTTCACACGTTGGGTGGATGTGTACCCAGCAACCTATTCAGCTGCCATCTTGTTCATAACTTACACCCAAGGCACAGCAACGCAGCACGGGAGGACCTTTCTGCACGTGCGCGGGCCTGCGCGTCCGCATCCCGTGACCAGCCCTTTTCTATCTGAGGCTTCCTTGCGTTCAGGTCGTTCTGCAAGCGCGACCACACTTCAGCAAAGTTATGGGTCGCGCATACTCAGATCAGGGACTGGCATTTCCAAGCGGTACCGTGCTCACACCTGCAGGGACTTGCCCCAGCTGCTGTCTGCCAGCGCTTGTACCGCCGCAAACGGCAGCAAGCTGAAGGCTATGATGCCGGCCAACTCTGGAGTCACAGAAAGTGCTGCAGAAGGCTGCACGTGGCCCCTGTGTCGCCTTCTGCAGTGAGCAGATCCCTGAGCAGATCCCATGTGCATATGTCAGCAGGACGTGTTTTCACAAACTTGTTGCAGAAACCATGCTTGGGCAGTTTGATGGATTGTGACTAGCGGCAAAGGCGTACCCTGTATGGCTGGAAGGCATGCTGTGCTCTGCTGCGGCTCAAAGTACCATTTAGCAAGCGAGGTTGCAGCATGACCAGGCTGCTGTGGTTTACCATACAGGAACTGCGACAATTTGGTGGCGTACTCATATTGCGCCGAGTGTGCGATTTATACAAGAACACAACCTTGGGCACAAATTCTTCTTGGTGCAAAGTGTAACCACAAGCGTCCAGGCTCCAGCGAGGCCTGCTACCCTATAAGAACCCTAAAATGCTACATCAGGTGCCTCCCATCAGCGCGGCCGGATCCACCGCCGCCAGCAGCGCCTCGTACACGTCGGTGCGCATGCGCACGCCGCGCTCGCGCGCGACGTCCAGCAGCTCCTGGCGCTCGCGCGGCGCCAGCAGCGCGCGCGCGCGCGCCAGCCCGTCCAGCCACAGCGCCTGGCGCCGGCGCGCAGCAGCTACAGGACGGTTTGCAACGTCACAGCTTTCTCTGCCAACAGGCGGTCGGCGGGAACAGCACTCTAACACAACCCTCGCACTATTGTCAAGCGAGCACGCATTAGCTACAGTCCAGGGCCCTTCCCTTGCCCCACCGCACCAGCCCCTCATGCGCCGCTGCCTGAGCACCCCTCCGCAGTGCCTTGCATCCAGCATGTGCAGGCCAGTCTCATGTTCCTATGTTCGGCCAAATGCTCCCAGCAGCGTCAAGCAGGCGGGGCCTGCTCCTGGGCGGCCGCTCTGCTCCTGCACACACCCCAGACTCGTCTACATCCAGCGAGCCTCCGCACACGCTTGGCGCATGGAGGATAGAGGTTGCTATTAATGATGCCCTGTGCGAGGCGAACGCGCGGATGCACTGCAGGACACCGCGTCGCAGCGCGGCGCCGCTGGCTCCCCGCTCGCGTTGCGCCGACAGCTAGAATGGCAGTCAGGCGTCTCTGCGCGCAAGCGCGCCGGGGTGGGGCCGCGCCTTGGCCCAGGCGCAGGCGTGGACGCCGCGCAGGAACACGCGGCGCGCGGCGTCGGGCCGCCCGGCCGCCAGCTCGTGCGCGACGTACACGCGCCAGAAGAGCGGGCAGCCGCGCGTGGCCGGCGCGGCGGCCGCGCGCTCCAGCAGGCCCTGCGCGGCGCCGCCGCGAGCTCGCGGTTTGCGTTTGGGTCTGGGGTCCAGCGTGCAGGGTCGGAGCACGGGCCAGGAGCGGGATCCGACCGGCGCACCTTGCATGCTTAACCCCTGCGTCACCTCTGCATCTCAGGACCAGCCAGCGCTCCAGCGACCAAGCATGCAACATGCTTTGCTGAAGAAGCTCAGCGCGCTCGCTACCACTTACACGGTCATCTGGTCACTCTCTTCCTCAGTTGGCTTTTTAAAGACCGAATCTGCGTCGAGCCGCGGGCATGACAACAGAGCTACATCTCGGCCTCTGTGCCGCATAGCCGCGCCTGCATCCGGTAGCCGGCCGCGGGGAGCGCAGCCTCGCAGCGCAGCGACAGCAGCGCGGTGGCGGCGGCGGGCGCGGCGGCGGCCGCGTCGGCCAGCGTGCGCCGCAGGCGCGCGCCCGTGCGCGCGCGCAGCTCCGCGCGCGCCAGCGCGCCCAGCAGCGCCGCCGAGCGCGGGTACGCCTGGGCGCCGGGCGGCGGCGGAAACATATTTGATACGCCAGAATGAGCGACCCGGCCTGAACCTAAGCGGCCTGCGCCCTGACCAACCTGGGACACGCAGCTGGTGAGCGCCAACACGAGCTCATGGGGCAGCCCCACCGCGCTCAGCGCACACAGCAGCGGCGGATGGGTGAAAGCCTCGTGGCACTCGGCGGCCGGCGCGCGCCAACAGCGCCTGCCCAGGTCCAGCTGTGCAGAGCGCGCAGGTGCATCGGTCAGGCTGTTCAGGGCGTGCAGCAGGGCGGGGCAAGGGCGACCCCCAGCCTCGCCCATGCGCAGGTCTGCACCGCGGGCCTGCCCCAGGGGCGGTTCGCGCACCTCCAGCGCGGCTGCGAGCGCGCGGTGCAGGCGGCCGGGCGCGGCGCACGGGTCGCCCGCGGCGGCCGCCTCCGCCAGCAGCGCGCAGTGCCGCCGCGTCAGCTCCTCGTGCGCGGCGCTGCGCCGGCGCACCTGCGGCGCGCGCGCGCGCCGCGCCTGGGTCGTGGCCAGCACGGCACACGGGGCTGCGCTCGTCCTTCATGCACGGCGGGAACGGGCGAAGAGCAGACTGGCAGAGCCCTCGGCAAGCCGCACGGCGTGCCGCCGCGCCCTGGCTGTCACCGCCGGGGGCCGCAAAGCAGACAGGCCGGACGCCGGCGGAGCGGAGAGGCGAGGCTGCGGGTGGGCGCGGACCTCCAGCGGCGCGGCAGCCAGCGCCTGCTCATACACCGCCGCCGCCGCGCCCCAGCCGCCCATGCCGGCGCCCGCGGCGGGCAGCAGGCGCTCGAACAGCGCCGCCGCCGCGACGACCGCCGCCGCCGCCGCCGGCAGCGCCGCGCCGCCGCCGTCGGGGCCGCCAGCGCCGTCCGCCGGCCCCAAGGCGCCGCCGCCACCCAGCCGCGCCGACAGCATCGCCTGGAAGCCGCGCCGCGCCTCGAGCAGCCTGCGGGGCGCGAGCGCGCCAGCGCGCTCAGAGCGCGCTCGCCCATGATGCTGCAGGCACTTGCCCGTCCCGCACTGTCAGCGAGCGCACAGACGCAACATGGACAGTTGCCTCGCGGTGATCGGTGTGCACAAGCCTGCGCCGGGTCAGTGAAGAGGCCCAGCAAAATGCCGGCGGCGCGGGCGGCGCGCACGCGCTCCTCGGCCATAAGCGCGCCTGCTTGGCTTTTGCCCCGACATCAGCATCTTGCTGTGGCAGCGCTGCTGCACACCTGGCAGCGTCGGGCAGCGCAGGCGGGCCGCCGCCGGCGCCCGGGCGCGCGCGCTCGAAGGGCCCGCCGCTGCCGAGCCAGGCGAGCAGGTGCAGCGCGCGCGCCTCGCCCGCGGCGGCCTGGCCGGCGGCCGGGGCGCCGCTGGCGGCGGTTTGCGCAGGGTCGATGGCGGCAAAGCACTCCCCTGGCGGGCAGCCGAGCTCCGCCTCGGCGGCCGCCAGCGCGAGCGGGGCGGCGTGGCGCCCGCGCGCGGCCGCATCGGCCGACACCGCCGCCAGCGCGGTGTCGTACACGCGCCGCGCGGCCTGCTGCACGCAAGCCAGGGCTGTGAAGTGCTGCACCAAGCTGTCTGGGTCCGCTGGGTCCCTGTGCATGCACGGGAGCGTCCAGGCAGCCAGCGCACGACACACCACAACCATCCCAGCAGATGAGGTGTGGATGCTTGGTGTCATCCCAGCAGATGTTGTCTGAGTGCTTGATGAGCGTCTGGGGTGTGGGGTCCTATCAGGCCGGAATGCTGTGCGTATGTAATGAAGTAAGAGCAAGGCCTGTGCGGCGCAGCATCGACGGGGTGCAGATGTGCAAAGCGCAGGCCGTGCGCCTGCGCGCGACGCGCGCGCCTTGAGCTGCCCGGCGGCCGCCTGCAGGCCGGCAAACGCGCCCCACAGCGCCAGGCTGCCGCGCCGCGCCGCCAGCAGCTGCTGCGCGGCGGCGGCCGCGCGGCCCCAGTCCGGGCGCTGGGCGGCGCCGGGGCCGGCGCCCTGCCCGGCGTCTCCGCCCGACCCCCCGACGCGCGCCGCCTCCACCGCCAGCAGCGCCCCGGCCAGCCGCGCGTCGTCCGGGAAGGCTGCGTCCAGCAGCAGCTGCAGCGCGCGCGCCAGGAACGCGCGGCGCTCCTCGCCCGCCTGCGCGCGGCGCGCGGCCGGTGAGGACGCCACAGGCTCAGCGCATGCCGGCGTCTGGTGACCGCGAGGCACCTAGCGCCTTGCTATACATGGCTGTTCGCCTTCATTAACTCCTTTTTCTTTTCAAAACAAGAGAGAGGACAGAAGTGTCCTTGCAGGACCACACAGGCCCGCCAGCGCTGCAAAGCGCCCTGCAACCAGGCGCGCCTGAAACCAGGCGTGCATGGGCGGCGCGCGCTGCAGAGCACCCGCGCCGCCGGCGCCCGCGTCGCTCTCTCCGTCGCCCAGCGCGTCGAAGAAGCCGTCCGGGTCCAACCACGCGGTGGGCAGCTGCGCGCCGGGCTCAGTTCCCCGCGGCGCAGGGCCCCCGCCGCCCAGCGCGCCCAGCGCGGCGGCCAGCTCGGCCGGCAGCGCGTCGGCCGCGTCGGCCGCGGCGGCGCCGTCGTTGGAGCTGCGCCAGGCGCCCAGCGGTGCGCCCAGCAGCTCCAGCAGCGCCAGCGCGAGCTCGTGCCGCGCGCCGGGGTCGTCTGCGCGTCACCGCCCAGGGCTTCGATTCGTATGGCGGCCTCGACCGTGGCCGCCTACCAATGGCTTCACGGCCTTGGCAGCCTCTGTGCTGGTGGTGGCATGCAAGCCGGGCGGCGGCCGCAGCTTTGGCTCAGTCAAGGCTTCCGCACCATTGAGACTGCAGCAGAGCAGCTCCGGCAGGACCCCGGTTAGCGCTAGCTGCATTGCTTGTCCGCGCCAGGCCGGGCGGTGGCCACAGGCCGCTGCTGCTGGGGCTATGGCACTGCCGCTGAGGCAAGATGGTTGCCGCATGGGCCCATGAGATGTCAGGCATCAATACCTTTGCAGGGCCGCTGCAGGATGGGCGTGACAGGCCAGGGCGTGGCTACACCCTAGACTAGGGTGCCCTAGGTCGGGGCGCGCCTGGCGTCAGCAGGCACTCGCGCACGTCCTCAAACTCCACGATGCGCTCCTCCAGATCGGCCGCGGCTGCGGCCTCGTCGGCGCCGCGCTCGCCGCCCAGCGCGCGCGCGCGCAGGGGCAGCCACTGCTCGCGCTCGCGCGCCTGCGCACACAGGCCCGAGGCGCATCGCACAGCATAATGGCAGCCAGGAGGCCAGGAGGGCGGCCAGACGCCACAGGCACAATCGCACAATGGTGGCAAGCTGCACGCCGTGATGCGGAGCGCTCGCGCCTCCGCTCGCAGCGGGCAGGCCAGCGCCCTGCACATGCGCAGCCCCGATGCTACAGCCTTACATTCCACACTCCCGCCGGCGGAGGGTAGCGGCGCGGCGGCGCAGGCCTTCAGCCGCGCGCCAGGCGCGCTGCCGCGCAGGCGCAGGCGCTGACATGGTTTTTGCGCATGGCTGGACACGCAGCCGGCCTCTGCGCGGCCTCGCGGCGCGCGGGCGCGCGCCACGACAGGCGCCGGCTCCGCGGACAGCGCGCGCGCGCATGGGGCGGGGCCGCCGCCGCGCCGGGCGCCGCGCCTGCTCCTGCGCGGCCCAGGTGCGCGCGACGGCGTCGCTGAAGCCGCCGCCCTCGCCGCCGGCCAGCGCGGCCACCTGCGCCTCCAGCCGCACGCCCAGCCGCGCCAGCAGCTCCTCCTCGCTCTCCTCCTCTGCGCGCGGGCCTAGGGTTAGGGTAGGGTAGGGGTCATGGTTGGAGGCAGGGCCGCCGCGCGCGCATGCAGGCAAGTGCGCCTTCAGATAAGCATGAGCGCATGTGAGGCGGCCGGGATGCCACAGCCAAGACAGCACTCGGCCCACGGACGCATGCCCTGCCTTCCCCGCATCCTCTCGCGCAGGGCGAACAGATGTCATTCGTCGGGGGGGTGCGCAGCATCAGCAGGCGCTGCGTGGTTACACCAGAGCGGGCGCCGTCCTGCAAACACCAAGGAGTCGGGCGAGTCGGGCCGTGGCTGGCAGTCACCGGCCTCAGGTGGCGGCTCTGCCTCCGCATCAGCGTCCGCGTCGGCTGCGGGCTCTCCAGCCAGGGCGCCGTCAGCGCCCCCGCCGCCGCCGGCCGTGGGCTCCCCGCCGCTCCCCGCCGCTTCGGCGGCGGCGTCGGCGTCCGCCGCCGCGGCCGCCGCCGCGGCCGCCGGCGCGAGCGGCACCCACCCGCTCCAGCAGCCCCCCTCCTCCTCCGGCTCTGCGCGCGGCCGCCCGCGCGCTGCGACGTGGTGCACGAGGGCGCTGCAGGCGCGCGCAGATGCTGCTGCATGGCGCCCCGCAGGCGCCCGCAGGCGCGCCGCGCGCTCCCCGGCGCATCTCCTGGTCAGCAGTGGGACGCGCCGCGCGCTCTTCAAGCGCGCCCGCTCGCACCACACGCCCCTGAGCACCGGCGGGCGCGCGCGCCCGCACAGCGCCTGCGCCTGACGCGCCGC
>JAABUU010001301.1_pt1 | contig 43360 bp, 35 predicted proteins | sample 5559301 | NCBI WGS metagenome assembly JAABUU01 (sample SAMN10711884, study PRJNA513360) | rock metagenome | isolation source: Antarctica rocks | place: Antarctica: Victoria Land, Richard Nunatak white | reverse complement strand
TGCTCCAAGTAGACCTTCAGAGTGAGTTTTCCATTGATGTTTCCGAGCACGTCGTAAAATGAATAGTAAATTTGATGGTTGAGTGCAGGGAAAATTTGTGAGTCGGGCTTTTTTTGCTACCCGCGTGGGAGGCTATCTAGGAGGTGGAAGGTGAAAACTCTACTAGCGGGCCCCAGCCCTACCAGCCCTATGAGGCGGAGGTTATCAACTCCCCTCATCCGGAGGCCTATCCACGAGTATGTTGAACTTTTATATACCGTTTGCCCTCATCGGAGGCCTTTCCACGGTTGGCTATGCTTTTCATCCAACTACTCGTCTTAACATACTCCTCCCTCATCAACGCATCCTCCTGGATCTTCCAAATCGGCTTCGTCAGCCTCACAAAGTCGTCTCCAAACTCATTCAGCACACTTCTCATAGTCCTCTCACCGTCCCACGCCTCACTCCTCCCCACTTCGGTCGCACATTAAACGACACTCGATCGGCATGCTTCCTCGCAGGCTTGAACAGCTGCACCTCCGCAAACCGGCTGAGCTTCGCCACGAGTTCACCTTGTGTAGCAGCATGACCAGCGTGCCGCTCGCATCGATACGCTGTAGCGCTAAGATCAGTTGCGAGACGCGCAAGCGGAACGGCTCGCCGTGCTCGCGATGCTCACCCCGGGAATGCGTGCGTAGGACCTGTCCATCGCAGAAGACGAGGTCGAAAGTCTGACCCAGGAACGGCCGTTCAAAGAATAAAGCTTCTGACGTCGGGGTGTGTTGCTGGGATGGTAGTGGCATCGAACTCAGCGGCTAGTATCGTGATATTCAGGAAGAGGACTTCGAGCTGCGAGCTCCTGAAGAGCAGCTCCTGGCCGCCCTGGGAGCGTGGAAGTTGAGGCAGATGCCGAGTACTCGCCGGGAGCCATACAGAGGTCGAGGATCCGGAGGGACTCAGAAGATCTAGTGAGGATGGATAGAGCTCGCGTGTGACTGTGCAGCTCGTCGCCGATGCCTTTCATCATGTTGAAAAAAACAAGCTGCGCTTTTGGTGGAGTTGTCAGCTTGTTCGCGTTGGCGCTTAAAATACTCATCGCCGAGCGGGTTTGCCCATCTCTAAGGCGCCAGATTAGTGTTCTTCCCCTAAGAATTACAGTTTTGTTGAAAGGATTTACAATTTGTTTCATTTTCATGAACCTGCGGTAATGAGGTTCCCTTTTTAGAAGGAACTCCTTTATTATCGTATCCGAACCTCGTTCCTCACTTGCTGCTCCCCCGTTGTTGCTAGTCAATGTAGAAGTCATCTAGCTACTGTGTTCGCAACTTCGAGGCTTCGCACAAGACTCTGAATATATAGCTCGAACTCAGAGAACAGGCGCTCTCCTCTTGAAACAAAGCTGTGGGCCACGGTGCCGCGTTTCATCTGTCTTTCGAGCCCAAGCTGCTTTCCCTCCGACGGGACCAAGACACATGGAAGCATCATGCATAGGTTCCGTTAATATCGGCATTTGTTGTTACGGACAGCCAGCATTTCTTGCAGCGGTCACCCAGTAATGCTACGGTTCTTTTCAAGAATTCGACGACTTTCTATCGTTCTAGACTGCTGATAACGGCGCAGCTCTAGTTCGCTGTAAAGGGGTTGGTTGGAGATGAGAAAGGGGACACTTGCCTGAAAGCTCGCAAGCAAAAAAGATTCACTCTAGTCTCAATTGCATTCACGCCTTCTCCTGCCGTACAACATCTCGACCCGGAACCTGTCAATAAGTTCACCGCCAGAAAGCCAGCGAAAGCATGCCTTGGCCCCCGTGAGGCCGTTTAGCACATCTACTTCATCTCAAGTCAAACGATGATTACTCTAGCACACCGAGACGTACGTCGAGGCCTTCAGTCTAGGCGGGTCGGTCTGGGGGCGAGCTCTCTATATATGCGCAGAATCTACCAGGCTAGTGTATTTCCGAAGGCGCTATACGCGTGCTCAATCTGGTACAGTCCAGAGGGAGGCTTCGGCACGTTGGGTCTAGAAAATGCGATCATCAAGACATTAGAGGCGAGCAGCAAAAGCGATAAGTGAAGCATTCAGTAACACCTCTGGACCGGTACTACATGTGGAACTGTATCTACTACCTATCAAGCTCGTGCTGGAAAAGGCCCTGGGGGAATCTCTCATCCGTCTCAAAACGAGTCAGGTTCACGATCAAATAAAGGAAGCAAGACAACACTTCAGAGCAACTGAGGACAACTTCAGGTTCTGGAGTCCGCTTCGCAAGCTGGAAGAATGATACTACGCACAAGATAGGCTGAACCTCGGGACACTTGAATCAATTGAGCGGATACGGCTATGGGTATTCACAAGGTACAACACGATAAAGAGTATTGAAAGGCGACCCTAAAGACTCACATTCAGAGCTCTTTACGATGTAATTGATCCTTCAGACTCAAGCTCTGTTCTATTGCATGTTGTGAGGTTCACTATCCTTTCTGTTGCGCTTCACAAATTAACCTATCCTCGTATTTACTGTATCATTGGTGGCCTCGGCTTCTCTCTTCGCCGACTATTGCGTTCCAATGGAGCGCGTCCGTTCAATCTATGATGTTCTCACCTCTATATCTCTACGTGGATTATGTCGACTAGTCAGACTAGATTAGGCGAACAGCAGAGCAACCAGCAATAGCAGGTTGTTGTTGCAAAATCTAGGTACGCAATCAAAAGCATGAGGTTGATCCTTGTTCCACGGGAGCTATCTACCGGCGGTCTACAAGGCCCAGGCCATTTAAATTGGCTGCTACGTTACCTCTAAACCGAGATTGGGCATATATACTACGGTCTTCCGGACACAGAGTGGTAAATTATCACTTGCAGCACTCGCACCCTTGCGTCGTCGGCTGACGGCTGTATCCGCCATTCGTCTTGGGTATCTTGCTCAGCTAGATCCTGAACAATTCGAACTCGCTCGCTATTATGATAATCTGCATAAAGAAATTACTTGTAGGCATCTTTGGTCTGTTCAATCTTAATATCGAGTGAACGACAACGAAGCTGTGATGAAAGTCTTGAAACCAAGTTTCGAATCTATTTACATGTTCTTGGGGCCAGATCCATATGAACGATCCTTCACTCTTCAAGTGTCATCAATTTTTCTTTGCTTCTTCATTCCCGATATCTGCCTCATCAAATTGAACACTTCCCCCGGTTTTTCATAGCAGAGAATTCAATATCTACCTGACCTAATTCTATTCGTCAGCCATGTCTTGAGTAGAGTAGACGCGCGAGGATCTCCAGTTGGAAGACCATATGTGGAATAATGCCAATATCTCGATCTTCCACGTCGTCAGCAAAATCCGGTGCAGAAGGCATGCGATTCGAGGAGCTAGGGCAATCATTTACCCAGAAAGTCACCTCGCTTCTCCCACTTATCAACCGACGAAGATCAAGTATGAAGCCCGACCCCAACGTGGTGGTGAAGACTCGAGAACCCACTTCCGTTGTACAGCGTAAAAGACTAAGATGGTGGGCGGATACGGAAATCCGGAAGGGAAAATACAGGCTGGGATCGCAATGACTTGGAAGATGTCCTTTTTGGCGATGATATGAAAGAATTGGCTAACGTCAAACCACGACATGTGCTCTATGTTACTTACGTTGTTAGACCTTTTGCTTTCTTCGTTTTCCAGTCCATACCAAACATCGTTCTTGATCAATGAGGCAGCACAGGTAGCGTACGCAGTATCTGAGGCAATAGCTCGGGATACTTGTTACTTGCTTATCCTCGAGTTATTCACCACGTCTCCGTCGATAGAAGCTGATAAAATCTTCCAAGTGGGTAGAGGTCATTATATGATAAAGAGCCGTCACCTCCGTAATCCCAAACTCCTTGTTCCCTCGTACATACACAGAGACGTGCCGTAACGGGATCAGATCTTCAAAGCGGTTTTTTCCCGATTCAATTGATCTGGCATGTGGGCCATGTTCCATGTGTTTTGACGTTGAACCCTCGATCTCTCGACATTTTACGCACTTCCTTTCGAGAAAGCGACTTTGCAGGCAACTACGTCTCTGCATATTGATTAGAGCTAGACCTTGCTCGTCACATACAAATGCCCTAACACTCTAATCTAATGATTGGAATTATAGATATAAGTATCATGAAAGATTTTCTTTCAACCTAGACGATGTGGTGATACGCTTGCAGGTAATATGATTGCTGCGTTGACTGACTCAGACCAAATGTGGCTGTGATACGATAGAGTCGAATCCTGGAAGTTCTGTCTGGTCGAGCCTCATGGACAGACTATCTGGATCCTGGAGTAGCTTGCCGTTCAATGCAGCAGCGTGTATTCGTGGTATTAGACTTACCCCGTCAGCGCTATTTTGTTTGTCTTCTCCAAGCCATACTACCACTTCCACCGCCCTCTGATATATTTCTTTCATCAAGCGTACTTGCGAGTTCCTCTCATGGATATTCTTTTGATTGATGCAAATGGCATCTATCCAGAAAGTGCGTGTATCGGTAGCTTGCCGAAGGCTTCGTAGCGCTTTTCAAAGATTGAGAGTGACGCCGAGGCGTAGATCATCACAATCGATGAAGCGTTCCTGAACAGGGCTTCCCCAAGTGTAGGACAAGGCCGAATATTGGGGTGGATCATCAAGTAAATGTACACTTATATGACAATTCAAGGCCGCTGAGCGTTCTCCAGGCTGAATGTGGACGAGTCGTACATGGCGGGTCGAAGGCAGCGGTTGATACTCATAAGAGGTTTGGCTAGTCGCTCAGGATCAGAAAATCATAGAAATCATTATTTTTAACTTTCACTTACCTTGGATGAAAGAAACTCAGGATCCTTGCTTGAAGAGCTTTTCTCAGCCTATATGACGGCATGCGATATCTCTTCTGGAGGAAGTAGTCTTTCCTATCGGGATGAAACGCTATAGGCCTGTATGGCCAATGCCGTCTGGATCGGAAGGGGCTATGAGCGAGAAAATAAAGCGTAAAGTCAAACGGTGCATACTCACGTTGCCGGCTCAATCAGTCGGATCAGGGGGATCTGATATGTGTAGACGCATGGTACAGGATTGAAATCCGAACCATTCTCGGCTTTGTTCTCCTTTACATCACCGCCATACGTCTTAGCAGCTTAACCCCGGGCCAACAAATGCTATGTCATGTAGCAGTCTCTTTTGATGCCACACGTACCTTAAGCCAGGCAGCGATCCCACGACCCAAGACTAGGAACCTCACATGGACCATGAGCATGTGGAACAATAGCAATACTTCTAATGGGTAGACAAGAAACTCGAAATTGAAACATGAGCTTCGTATCTCGGACGATGAACGTCGCCAGCTTTGTTCAAGACAATACGCGTTTCGAATATGCTTACTTCGTCAGCTCATACTAGCGGGTGAAAGATTATCTTGAACTTCATTACAAAGATTAATTCTGCCCTCGGCCGGCCGATCTATAACCTAGCTTCAGACATGACTGACTTCATCTACTCTCTATTTCAGAAGATCAGTAAGAGGTTGGCAGTCTCTCATCATCGGATCGCAAAGTATCATGATCTAGCTGATGTTCTTATCACCCTGGCATTTCTGGGATGTGCTATTCTCGTGTCAGTGTTCATATGGTTCCAAAAAGTGTTCTTAATATCGGGCATCTTGGCTTTGACAGCGGTCTTTCTCTCAAGCGTTTCGCTCTGGGCCTGAGTTTATCTCTCAATTCCTCTGGCAGTCGTCGCTTGCCTGAGTATTCCCTTCACTTTAAAACTTGAACATCTTCCTTCAGATATCAAAACGGTCGCTTTTCTTGTAGTGATCTCGCTTGTTCTTGCGACACCGATAATTTACGTTTGTATACGATTTATGCAATTCGGAAGACGATCACTCGTTAGTCCTACCAGACGTCAGGATTCTAGACAACACCATCAAGAAGTGGAATCAACATCAACGTCATTGATCCTTTCGGCTCCTGCTTGCCCATTGTCTGCGTATACGTCGCGTCCGGCGAGTCCTGACTTCTTCAACTCGGTCACTGTCAAGGGATTTGTCTGAATCGAATAAGTCTTCGTGCTTAGAGTGGGCTAGTACGAAGTCAAGAAGGATGCTAGCGTACACAAATTACTGCCCATCATTCTCACGCCCGACGCAATCATAACACATCGCTTTCGCTAAGCTCAATGATCTATCTGAATTCTGTGAATCAAACAACAGCGATGAACAGCGTCGTCACGAAGGGATTTTCTAGAGGGTTTTGCTTGTCAAAGCTTCGCTTCGATCTGTTACTGATGTCTACGTGTCGAGACTGCCTTCAATTCTTAGAAGGGTTGAATTAGTTCTAATTCTAGTGTGTTTCTCATATTTCGTAGTGATCTACTGATACAAGAACAGCTTTTGAAATCGACCTGTGTGAATTTGCTCCCTTGTTGCCGAAAGTCTGCCCGAAGGCATTAGTTTCGCCTTCTGTGCCATTTTCTTTGCATCCCGCGATGATGTCCACGAAGTTCTGATTGGCCGAAGCTCTTGAAGACAAACATTCCTTTCTTCTCCCCGTGCACTTCCTTTCACTAAAGGATCCTCCGCTATTGAGTTTCATTCCTCCTCATCATCCGTAACAATCACACCCTCCTTGTTCTTCACCAACCTCATTGTCTTCTCATCGTTTGCGCCGACCTAGCTTTCGACTCGCTCTTAACTCGCTTCTCCTTTGCTCAATCAGGCCGGGCATCCTTCTGTCATGAGGAAGAGGGAACTTCGAAATCGTATATCCCAAAATCAACCTCGACAATGGATCAGCGCAGGCGTACCTTCAGTTACCTTGCCCTCGCACGCTCCTCTCTCGTATCTTCACTTACGCCTTGAATCATACGTAGGACAGCGCGAGGCAAGGAGTCAGCGAGAGGCGTCGGATGGCGACACTCAAGGACGGTGGAAGCGGAGAGGCGGAGGTAGCAGCGGTGAGGGGTCATTGATTAGGGTGATAACATTAGGAATTGAAATTTTTACCCACCTGCCATGGCCCCCAGGAAGCTCACTGCTCCTCCTGCTACTGCTTCTCCTGCTGTCACTCGTTCCAGGAAAAGAGCGGCATTCAAGCCACTCAGCAAGCCCAGCTTACATAAACTCTTAGACCACCTGGAGTTCCAGAGACTTCAACACTCAATGGAAATGCCCTTTTCTACCCTTGCTGCTGCCGTCGTGATTGTGACCTCCTCGCCATCGCCCATTTCTCTGGCCTGGACTCTGACGACAGTTCAGTCAAGACTCTCAGGTGTTCTTCCGTAGTGGGCGAGCTCCACATGACGAGACTCAGGCTTCTGGTGTGATTGCGTTCGAAGACTTCATCAGTCAAAGATGTTGATCCGGATACCCCGTCAGACAGCGAGATTTCGTCGCTCACTCAGCCAGTCCCTCAGCCGGTCGCTCAGCCAGTCCAGAAACCAAAGAAGAAACGACGAACCAAGGTTTTCGAAGCTGCCGCCGCTGCCTTCTGCCGTAGAGTTGATTCCCTACTCGGTAAACTGTCAGAGTCTTTACGAGATCTCAAGCGTACACGGCGAAGTCGACGATCTCATCATCGGTTTAGATCCATGAGTGGACAAGGGAGAGCTTTCACTGCTTGCTGAATCAAAGGCTGCGGAGTCAGCCGATCTAACCCCAAGGGGCTTAGTTTGGATGGCTAACGAAAGGCGATTGGACATTCTTAATGTCTCTCAGCGATCAAGGATATACTTACCAATCCGTGCGCGAGCGACAAAGACATACTCCATCCACTCCTTCTGCAGGTGCTGACTTCACAGTCTCGTACCGACTGTCTTATCGTTCCAGCTGCATTGTAGTTAGCTTGGCCACATAAGCCTGAAGTGAGGGAAAATATCGTTCGTCAACGGTTTTATACTTCAGCCTCGAGGCGCGAGCTTCCGATCCAACAGGCGGAACATCCTTCTCAGCCTCGACTTTATCTGTGGACTCCGCCTTTTGGGCTTCCTTGATAAGCCCTACCAGCAATCTCTTGAGAGCGTCGACCGGAATTGACTGCGGAAAAGGCGGAGACGTAGGGCGCTGCTGGGAGGTGTAGCTGGTGGCTGCGGAGAGACAGATGGGTTCGGAGCGATATCTGTTGGTGTCACAATCCCGAAGGACAAAGATCTATGAGGCGAGCGATATGGCTGTTTCTGCCTGTCTATTTAGACCACGGCATGACAAATGGGCAATTCTGGATTGATGAGGAGAACTGGAAACACAGCTTGGGAGAACGCTTATGTATTTCTTTCAAGAGATCAACACACCCAATATTCTCCTTCGATACTCGGATGTATCTTCTGTTCTATATTTTCCCATCTCGGCGGTAAACATAGCCGGTTGTCTCGCACATGAATGCACGAACCCATGAGTGGGAACATCTAGATCGATCGGCTAGGTCCTCTGACGTTGTCTTTCTTCCCAGCGTGAGTGGCATTCTGGTGCATGAGCGTGGGACTTACACCGTCGTGCCTAATGCGAGCTCCCGTTCAGATATCCCGAACGAGATGATACCTGTTTCATCACAAGGGGAGCGATATATGGAATGAGGGAACTCGCGTTAGTATCAACGAAGCATGTGTGGAGATATTTTACTGCTCGGCATTGATGAAGGGCAAATATTACCACGTGAGTCTCTCCATTGAGAACTCTATTAGTATAGGAGACGTCTCACCGCGTTTTCGTTTGCCTGTGCCTCCTGTGATGCTTACTGCAGACCTCTGCAGAATTTGTCTTAGTATGTCCATTCGATGCGTGATCAAGACCGGTGGAAAACTCACCATTGCAGGTGAATCGCTTCGATGTCGATTCCCTTCGTCCGCTTTCGGACGTGGCCGGGTAATATGTTCATCAACCCAATCCCCGCTAGTTGCAGCCTAACAATTACGTCTTCGACAGACAATGATGAAGGACCAGTATATTGGAGAGGAGGTCGATCCGTGTGGAATCTATATTACAGTGAAGATAAGAAAGGGTCATCGAAAAACCGTCGAATTCGCCTGCCAACGTCTCCTACGGTACACCAATAGTACGAATGAAGCTTCCCGAGTATATCAAAACTCCAGGCGCACGACATGCGGTTGAGATAGGATACTGGGACAAGCTTCTGGGATATGCTTGTAGAGGCTTGCGGGAAAGTGTGACGTCTGATAAAGGATAAGCCTGGCTATGGGGTTTGGAGTCCTGGGTTACTGAACTCCAAGCCTGGATTTCTTGCATATAAGACAAGCCTTGCTTTTGACTTCATCGAGTTCTAGATGATATTATTTCATTGGGAGTGTTTTCTTGAGATAACCGAATTTAATCATCACCATTATGCCCAAAGATCAAAGCCTACGTGTGAGCCACTTGCAAAACGTCCGGCTTCACTGTTTGAAGGCAGAAGGGAAGACGGTTGATAGTGGATTCAGAGTCAACATAAAGAGGAGAGGTTTGCAAGAATTCTGGTGAGACCTGACTCGCTATCAATCCCGTGTGCTCTCTTCCTTCTTGTTGATATAATTTAAGACATCTAGTTTCTCACCATCACTAAGTTCCCGAAGTGACGGTCTTCATCAACACCTTATTCTCATCAGAGAAGACTTCAATTCGATGGTTATATTGCTGAAGACGCAATGGCCTGAAACGCGACGAGACCAGGGGAGAAAAGTACAGCAGGCAGCATATAGGAATAAAATCTAGATAGGTTATTGATCGAACTGGTGGCATCAGAAGACAACAGTCTCACAAATTCTTACTTGGTGGCCCTTTCATAGATGACTTATAATAACATGCGAGGTCTGGCGTCTTAGGAGGTCTTACCACCACCCATAGCTACCCATAAGTCAAGGCATCCGGTATCTTATTGTCTTGCCCGCGCGCTCCCTTGGGAATTGGCTCTATAAGAAGTTCTAACGATTTGAGACATGGTGAGTATTCTCGAAAACGTATAGAAGTGGTGAAGGGCAGCAAGGAAGCGCAGAAACCACAGAGAAGTACGTCTAGGATTATAGAGATTGAGGACGACGATGATCATACAGCAACGGGAGTGAAGAGCAAGAATAAGATGTCAAAGAGAGCAGGAAACGACCATAATGTTACATATGTCGTAAAAAGTCATGCAGCGTCGAGCGGCCGTAGAGGACATGAAGGGGAGTTGGATGGGATTCGTGATCTCTGGGAAAACATCAAGCTGGAACAAAAAGAGAAGAGAGAATTACTGAAGGAGAAAGGTCGATGGGCGTAAGCAGAATGGTTGCAAGATCACGAAGTATTGCCAGCATAATCGCTGTCACTCTTGCCGTAACTTCAAGAGTCGGTCATGAGCGCAGATTTGCCTGATCAAGCTGAAAATACGCGCCAACAGTCGCCTGAAGTCGAGTCTACAATGATCACCTCTCTGGCAAGAGAGTCCGGTGACAGTGTCTATCCTATCACGCAGCGAGATCGATCAACCCGGTACTCATCTTCACCACGAAGAAGCGCGAGACTCAAAGCCAAAGCTAAAGCGGCAGAGAGTATGTGCCGGGCTCGAAGTACAGAAGTCAAAGCGCAAACCGGAGTGACAAAGCTACGGAAGCTGAAACATCGATCTAAGATACGAAGGAGAATTATTACACACGTTTCATGAAGATTCACACCATAAGCAGCAACCTCTTTGGATATCTGATCGTCGAATCAAGGTACACGATCAACTGTCGGTCACAAGCGCTTGGCCGAGAGTACAGATGCATTTGTCACACGGCTCAGGTCTCATGCGGTTACAAAATAATGAAGTAGGTGAAGGGAATCGCTTGATCGAGACGAGTCAGTGGACTACTATTCTAACCACGCAATGCCTTCCTCCATTCTGTTATCTAGTAATCATGATAACGTGCATGAGAGATTCCGGTTCTATATACAGTAAAAGACTCGGTCAAGCATTAGATTATCAGGTATATGAAGCATTACGACTGCAGGTGACCGAAGTGGTCTCCGTCGTACTTTTCAATTCTATGCCTGTCAGCAGTGGCTCAATGAGTCTAGATTCTAGCTGACACTAACTTCGCTTTCGAGCAGCGAGCATCGATCTTTATTTTTTGCTTTATAATGCCACAGGTCCTTTTCAAGTTGCTCAGCGACATCCTGGCAATCACCATCAATCAAAATCTTTAACATCCCGTTGCTGGATATCCTCAATGACCATAGTTCCCAAGTTGTGGAAAGTTTGTAGACCTTCTAGATTGATTCCATATTTGTCGTGACCTGCTTTTAGCTGCGTGAATTCTTATATGGCCACAGGGACTCGAGTTTGATCTATGAACGATTTCATGGTCTTGCACGAATCTTCCGACCACGCCGGACGGGCGTTTCGACTACCTCACAATATAACTCGCCATGTCAGCATCTCACGTCCACATTCATACACTCCACCCGCAAAAAGAAGGCGGGAACTTACCCCCGCCGTGGAACTTGAGCCCAAATCTGCCATTAAACTTGCATTTTCTCACCTCCCACACGACATAAGTCGTGGTTTTGTCTTGGGAAGCGATGCTGAACTGTGTGACATCCTTTTCACCGCAAGAAAAAGCTCAGAGGGCGTGAGTAGGGTTCAATTCCGCATTACCTTTAACTGGCAAACAGGTCAACCTCTCTTGATAGACGAGTCCACATATGGTACCATGGTAGACTCTAAAATCTTTGGACCATGCGACTTAAAGCGTAACGTCATTCCACTTGCCGACGAAGACTCTATTCAGGTCGCACTTATTGTGATGCGTGTTAATTTTTCGAGCCGAGGTCGTTTTTATTCGCAACATTGGGAAGATTATCGAGCGAAGTATTACAGCACAATACCTAGGATAGAGCGCCTATTCATCCCGGCCCCTACTCCGCTACGTACCGTCGTCAACCCTTTGCAGCTCAGTCGTATCCAGACTGTGGGAGCCGACGCTGAGGGAATCGTCGAGAAAGCTATTGATTGTGGTGGTGATTTCTACGCCGTGAAGCACAGCATTCTAAGATATCGAGACCCCAGATTCGAGACGGAGTTCGAGCTTCTTTCGTCTCTCAGCCATGTAGGTGGCTGTTACATATATCCATGACGTGTTATGTGCTGACATATGTCCCTAAGGAACACATTGTCCGGGCATTTACTGACAGAACAGTATATCCTGAAAAGCGAAACATCGTCCTGGAATTTGCCATGTACGGTAATCTGTCGCAACAGGGGCTGCTCACGGCAGACGAGTTGAGAATTGCAACTCTTCACGTCTCAAGAGCTCTTAATCATATCCATGCAAAGGACATTTTGCACGAGGATATCAAGCCAACGAACATCCTCAATTTCTCCAAAATTCCATTCTTAGCAAAATTGTGTGACTTTGGCATGGCAGCCGATGAGGTGACGAAGCAATACTGTGGGGCTCTTCAATTCTCTGCGCCAGAAGTCCTCCAAGGGACCATTCCCCGAAAGGGCCGAAAGTCGATACCCTTCAGCCAAGTGTCGTCGCTAGAAATCACTGTACTTATGTATGCTCTTTGTTCCGGCTTCTCCCCTCTTCAGGCAAATCCATCCAGTCAAGAGATCTATGAATGGACCAAGTCCAAGCCGTTGAAAACCTATCGAATCCGTCCCGGATGGGAATTTCTCGGTGATATCGCCAACAGCACGTCTCTCGCTGCCTAAATTGCCGACTGCAACAACCATCGCAATCCTCCCAGCAAGAAGAGCAAGAGTTTGAGCCCTCAATCACCCTTGAGACCTTAAAGAGACGCGTTGCTGCTAAGGACCTCTTTGCATCTCGCCGCAGGAGGGGCTCATCTCGAGATGATCAAGCAGCTTATGGAGATGGGTACTATAACGGATTGGCCCCCGGACAATTCAAATGATTCCGTCATTCACCTTGGGGCGGCGTTTAAGGACCAGGCACCATCACCAACAGCAGCTTTAAAGTGCGCGCAGTTGTTGACAGAAGTCTTTGCACATCATCTCGACTTGAGCAATGAAGACGGCCAAACGCCTCTTCATGTTGCGGCAGACTGCCAATCACCACAGTGGACGATGGCACTTCTGGAGCGCGACGCTAATATAAATGCCATTGATTCCAACGGTGACACTCCAATGCACCTTGCGGTGAAAGTTGATAGTGAGCCTGGAAGAAAGTGTGTTGCAACGTTGTTAGACATTTCGAACCATTCTGGCCAACGGCCTTTCCACATTGCAAGTAATGAGCTAGTCCAGAAGAAGCTGGAAGAGAGAGGGAAAGGGATTGTGCAAGACCTTCAGAGTTTGCCATTATAGTCGGGCGTTCTGTCTGCTAGGTGCTACAGAGGCTCACCACTGAGGTCTTTGCTGCTTCTCAAATTTTGTCAACCGAGCACCCACGTGGGAAGGTCTGGATTTTTGATTAGAATTGAGGCTTCAATATTCGATTTCCCAAACTAGTAGTGTCAAAACACCTCAATTGAACGTCAGGAACTTGATGCTATCTCGAACTGAATGTTTTCTTGTTGCTAGAAAGGTATTACTAAGTATTGACTTACGTCTAATATGAAATTATCGTTCTGGATCTCACGTCGCTCTTTGCACGGTCACTGGCCTTTGTCCATGCTGTGCTCGACACTTTGCCTCAAATTTCCTTAACAGCCTCTGTGCGTTTCCTAGCGTACCCTGTATAACGTTTCTGACCCGGCCGCTCTCTTCTCGAGAATGCCCGTGATTCCCCACTCCTGCTCCTCTGCCTCTGCTGGGCCACCAGGACTCTGATGTTGCTCGGTGCAGTGTGAACATTTGCGTCGACAGACCGCCTTTCACGGTCCTCGAATGATTTGATGCTAGGCTCGACGGTTGCATCAGGATCCGAGCAATGATGTGTCTTTTTTTGTTGAACAAGGTGTTTTGAGCTGGGTGTTTGCATCATCAATCTCAGACATAACGAATCGACGCCTCAACAACAGCTTCATAGAAACGCCTGGACGGCTTGATCATGTAATAGAATCCCAACGACAGGTATAGATAGAATAGAGAATAACAGTTGTTTTGATGATTTTTTCATGAAATTACTATGTGTTTTGGTGAAGGCTGCCAGGCTTTACACTTCAATTCATAGGGCTGGTAGGGCTGGGGCCCGCTAGTAGGGTTTTCACCTTCCACCTCCTAGATAGTTATTCTCTTTCTCATCCCTGAGCGGAGTTGGCGTGGAGGACCTCGATTCGTTGGCGGTGTACACTTAGTTCTAGTATTCGGCGCTTAGCGAAACCACAATCCTTGAATGTAACTATTGTTATGTACGTAGTATACTAGGGTATCTGCTGTGTTAAAAGTATACCCCTGCTAGTTATTGATCGCTGAAACACGGGATCAACGGTCCTCTTGGTGAGGCATGGTTGAAATTCACATTTGATACTTTCGTCACTCCGCCCCTTTTCTCTCTGAGATTCCAGTCCGTGACCGCCTTCTCGCAAGCCGGCGCAAGCCCGCCATGGCAATGGAATCAAGCAAAGTCAACAATCTATACTTTACGTACAAGTCCGAAGAACAAAATTCCTTCATGAGTCTGTTTCTCGACAAGAACTGGCGAAAATGATCGCTAGAGCGTTTGAAGATCGAGACAGCAAGTGTGGTTCCATCGCTGGAAAAGGAGAAGCGAGAGGTCATCATTGGCAACTTTGAAAGATCGTCCAAAGCACGCAAAGACTACTCCGTGTTCTTCAGCTATGCACCGCCGCAGTCGCGGTGGAGACATAACGCATTTGTCGACATGTTAACGACCTTGATCGCCACCCTCAAATTACCCGAGGCTGAGACACCGAAAGACGCAGTGGCCCACCAAGCAGAAGCCCTTGAACCTGTGTCAATCGACGAAGTGTCAATCGACGAAGCTGCGTTCCTTGGCTTTCTCGAACACATAGAACTGCTGGTCGGTCAGGCCGTCGCTCTGTGGCCGCGAGCCGCGGCGGGAGACTTACGTCTCTCGACGGCGTCAACGCGTATGTGTTGCCTTCTATTCGTCGAAATCAGCCACGAAGACATTTCACTGTTAATACTTACCTACCTACTCTAGTGACGAGCACGTTCCTGCGCAGAATCGACAGTATGGTGAGCGCCGAATTCTTCCTGAACGAGTCATGGTTCGGGTCGAGCGGCCTAGTTGCAATGTACAGAAAGCAACAGCTTTCCCTTCTGGAACGAGCTGCAATGGTGCGCCGGAAAAATCGAAGATTTTGTTCTTCATATGACGTAGGGCACCGGCAGTTTTACACAATCTTTTCGGTACAAAGCTAACGTTACATGAGAACTCCGTTTCTTCATTCCGGTCTTGATATCGCCTATGCGCCACTTGTGACGGAAATGCTGGTGGGCGGCACGAAAGCACAACTGAAGGACAGAAGTCTCATCGTCCTCAAGGCCGCCATAGCAGCTTCCTTTGTCTCAGTGCCACGAATTGAACCTTGATCTCGACAAGCTTCGCACATCCGTCAACACACGAATTTCGGAAGCCGCAAAGCTGTTTAAAAAATCCAAGAGCCATTTTTCCAACGCGGCCGCGGTGGGCGGCGGCTTTGATGAAGGCTTGTCGATCACTTCCAAGTTCCAGATCTGGGCCGAACAGTGTGGCGACGTCGCGAGCTTCGGCGAGATGATGAGCTGGCTCGAGCCTCAGATGGTTCATGGTAAAAGATATTACATATTCGAGAACGCCGCACTTCAGCATTTTGCCTACGTATGCGAAAGCGGACGGATCTGCGGGAATACCCTGCCCCCCGAGTTGGAAGCGCTATTCAACGACCCGAGAGTCGCTCCCTTCCTCTTCATGGACGGACGGCCGAAGACGTCGGATGGTTGCCGCATGGGCATCAAGGACTGGAGCGACCCTCGCTCGGTCCGTCCCTTGACTTCACACGTGTTCAAAGTGAGAGATACGCGCACTCTGACTGAGCGAATCGGTGAGCTTAAGGGCTCCGTGACGCACGATATGATTCAGCTGCTGAGTGACAAAACACTGGAGCAGTACCTGGATTGGGAGCTTGACTTTCCCGACCCAGTACGCCTCGAAGGCTCTCTAATCAAGGCTGCCAGGTCTGTTGCGAAGAACGACTCGATAAACTATAAATCGTTATGGGACTATCTGAAAAACAAGCTAAACAAAAATCAACAGAAGAACCTCCTAGATACGTTCATGAAGCGATGGGTCCCGAAGGTGCGGGAAGGATCAGGAAACTAGACAGCCAGTGGCAGTAGAGCTTAGTTGGTCCGATGTTATCTCATAGAATTTTAATCACACAACTCATGGCAAGCACATCGAGGTTTGAACTTAGAAAGAAGACAGAGCAGCCTTTCACTAGGATCTTGTCGACATGGGATTTTAATCAGCTGAATGGAGTCTCATGAGATACATGCAGACCTTCTTTTGCTATGCATCATTTCTATTGAACACGTCGTGCATTTTCACGTCAATGCTCTCTTTGACGTAGACTTGCTATGTTACTCTACAAGGTGCATTAGAAGCAAGACACAAGATACGAGCTTAGAAGAATGCAGCAAGCAGCAGCATTCATCTAATGTCACAGACTGATGATTCAAAATATCGCTAGATGTTCTATGAGATGTTGTAGAAGCAACGAGGGTGAGCAAACAACGAGCACGTGCAATGGTCGTAAAGGTACTGTAGTAGAATGTGTGTATGTTCTCTCTGACTAGCTACAGAAGAGAATCTATGTGTAGTTGGAGCTCCTGCTCCTCATCGTCACCTGATGCAACCTCACGACATTCGACCCGAGTGATCGGCCCCTGGTCACTAAAAGAAAGGCATTAAGAAGGAAATAACTAGAGAGCTGGCTGGTTGTTGAACCGGCTGATCTCAGCTAAAGCAAATAGCAGATTACATGGCTTCAGAGGGAGCTAATTGGTCAAAGGGAGTGGGTTTTTTTGGGCTGCATCGGTTGCAGAGAGAGCTTTCTGAGCAGAGAAAGCTTCCGAATAGCATCAAGATTGAAGGCAGCGAGATCTAGAATAGGCCTGCGCAAGAGGGAGTGTTGATGCACGTGATGCTCAGAGCCTATCCTAATCGAATTAGTTAGGGGTATCTCTTGCTTTTAGTTAGCTGAATCTTCACCTTCATAGAATCTACACACTTACACCTTTCGCTGCTTCAACACTGGTGAGGTTGATGGTGTAGACAACGGCTGCATGGTGCCAGCAACGGTTAGTGGTGCAGAGGAAGGCCAGAAGTAGCTAAGAACCCGAACTGGGAGTCTGGGATGCTGGGAGCGAAAAATAGGATGAGGCAAGAGCCCGCAGGTCCAGACCTGCGGGCTTCAGTTCTAACCGAGCTGCTCAAAAAGATAGCTACTATTTACTGCACATGCGCTTTCCAGTCTATTTCTGGCCAACATACCGACTTGTTGATTTCACCTAAGTGAACACTCTCTATCAACTTCACCAAATTAGAGAATTCAGCCGCCCGTGTCCAGCCCTCTGTGCCCTGTTTGTTCAACGAAGTGATTACGTCAGTCAGACTCTTAGAGAAACAGGAACTTTCTCCCTGAATATATAGTGTCGGCTTCGAATTCTCAATATACACAGACGATGAGTTTTTGATCTTTTGTTTTTGCAGAAAGTTTAGATTCGTATGGTACTGAACAGCGCTCGAGTTTGTAAGCCTTTTGGGGACGTTCTTTAGGCACTCTTTTGCTGGTGGACTGCCCTTCAGCATAAAGTTAGCGGCCTGGGTGAGTCCTTCCCACCCTGGTCGTGAAATCTGTGTCAATTTGCAGGGGTTCCACGGAGCATATAGGCCGTACACAAGAATCATCATACCAGTAGAGAAAACATCATAGCTGCCGTCTTGGGCACTACTTGATGGCCGATATCTGGATCCTCCTGTGTTGCAGAATCCTCCGACTTTGACGTGTACTGAATCCCAAGAGGAGATCAAGATACTGGAAGGCTGAATAGCTCCATGGGAGAACTGCTTTTCATGCAGATATGCTAATGCATCTAAGGTGTGATAGGCGACAATAGACATTTTGTGCTCCGGAACTGATGGGTGATCTGCAAGGCTCCCGGGGTCGACCCATGGCATTACCAGCGATGTTGTCACTGGGTCGAATTGTGCAAAGATCACATTATTCTAGAGACAAGTTAGCTTGGTAGTTCAAATCTGGGAAAGTGATTACATACGTGTTCGAATACTGGAACTGCGCGAGGCTTTTTTGGATTACGTTTCACAGCATAAATAATGCCGCAATGGTCCGTGGCTTTTGCAACTCCTCGGGAATCTTCCCCCTCGTCCAAGATCGTAAGAGACACTGCAGACGCAATAACTGTGGTTGGTTGGGCCCGAACAGCAAGAACATCAAGGTCGGGCAGTGCGTTCAAAGCAGCCGACCTGTATTTCTCCCATTCTCGGTCTTCGAAGGGGAAAAGTATCAATTTCAGCTCGATCTTCCCAACGACAATAATGTCGCCATTCGAAATGACATGGGTTGCCTTTTTCACTTGCGTTTTGCACTGGAAGGAGGACTCAACGACAGTGCCGTATGTTGATGAGTCGGTAAGAATCAGATTACGATTCTTCAAGTCGAATTTCAGGCTGAAGTGAATGGCACTGATGCCCAGACCCGAGGTAGGCGATTCGTCATGGCAGAGAAGTATGTTACACTTTTCCTTCGAGCGCCCGAACCGAAGAACGTTACTATGGTCGAATTCAAAAGCGATAGCGTTTTCGACAAGGCGATCTTGGTTGGGCTGAGTAACAATGCTGTTGTAACACTTTATGTCAACGACTCGGCGGCTACAATATCTAAAATTAGCATTCGAGAAGGCACTTGTGCTTGCAGGGTCCAGGACCAATAGAAACGACCCTCATGTCGGCGGCTACAGTACCTATAAATCAAAAACACCTTCATCTATTTTCGTTTTTCACATTCTCCCAAGATGACCACTCCATGCACTCCTAGTCCTACCAGCTTTCACATTCCTGTGCAGCAAATTCCTAGCCTTTCGCAGCTTAACGAACTACTCGAGAAATCATGGGTACCACGGTTTTTTGGAGATTCACCGCCAACACCAGCACCCACCCCGACAATTGAAACCACTTGGCCTTGTTCACCATCGCGATCATGTCCACGGTTGAATCTGCTGTTTCAGCCGCTACAAGCCTTTCCCCGCCTCGAACCGCAGGTCGAACGTCCGCAATCTCTCGACCTGTTGATCAATGCTTTAACAACTCAGCGGAGGAAACAGCCCCCGCGGCAGTGTGCTCAGAAGTACAGACTCTCGCAATCAAAACCGACGGGGGTTACAAAGTTCACATCGAGATGCAGACCAGAAAACGGTCCTATCTCTTCTAGACTGCGCAGCAGGCAAAAGAGAAACAAAATCAAAAGGATATACGGATGATTAGGCAGAGACTCCTTCCTACCACGTTGAGGAAGGTTCTACAAAGAAAAGTACAGAGCCAGTGTCGTATTACGCTTGACCGTCTCCTCGGGTGGGCTAATGGAACCTCCTATCTGCTTAAACACCACCACCTTTCCTCCTTAGCTCCTTTACAAAAACAGAAGACCGCCTCTAACCTCGCTTTCTGCGCCTTTCGATGCTCTTGCCAGCTCTTGTCATACTCCTTCGCCGTCTCTTCCTCAGCTCCATTATCTATTATCTCATAGCGAAGAAGAGAGACATCGATAAAGGAAGCATGTTAATGAACTGGATGTCGAGACTTATTAGTGATCGACAGGCTTGGGGGGGGGGAGGATATGGACTGCACAGGACACCTCTGTCTCGAAGAAAGGAGATTTTGGCGAACCTTCTGCGAGCAACACGGACAAGGATAGCTCTGCGAAGACGACGATGCTGGCGGAAACCAGGTGGAACCCTGGGGGGGAAAGCTACACGCGATTGTTTGCTAGTATTCGGGGATACTTAGTATACATATACCAGCCTTACTCCCCAGCAAAAATTTCCAGCCAAGTTTAGTGAAATTCCGAGAAGCGAGATTGCATTTGTGTGTTGGTCAAGGTTTGCGTTTGAGTCGCTGGAAAAGGGGGGTGGAAGGGAGTATGATACGGGGTGGAGGTGTTGAGGAGAGGGAAGGGTGAGATGTAAGGGTTTTAAATAAGTTTTTGTTTTCATATGATTTTAAGGTTGAGTTAGAATGAAAATGTTCTGTTCATTGCTGATTCACCGTGCCTAACTTCTGTTTTGTGAGGAGGTAAGGAGGTGAGGAGGTGAGGAGGAAAGGTGGTGTTCTGATGGAAGAAAATGTGCTGGAGTGGGTGGGAAGGTAGTATTTTGCTCTTGGGTGGCAGGCTAGAACTGTATCTATCAGGGAAAACCGCTTCGCTTGCCGAAGGTTGTTGCGCAGGTAAAGGATCAGCGGAGGTAGAGAAGGAAAGAGGACATAAAAGTTATGGACAAGAAACCATCACTCCTTTCCAGCTTCAACCCCCAATCAATGTCGCCCGTCAAGGCTAACCCTCTTCCGATCCAACCGCCGATTCACCATTAGCGCCGTACATTTCCAGGCTGTGAACAGTCACATGATAATAGATAAACAATCACAGTTAACCAGCGGATTAGCCCTACGTTGTGACCTCTCTCACGCCTGACGCAGTGTTTCATATTCATTACTCACTCGGACACTGAGCGGTCACAACTGCATGTAAGCAGATTCAGGGTGTTGACATTATGGTTGGGGAACAACAGTAGCACTAACCGTGACGGGACTTAGGCGCAGCCAATCCCTAGTCCGCCTTACTTTCAAGCATAAAGTGTTGTACGGAAGTACGTACAGGTCCTTCCTGCAGCGGGCTGGACATTGCATTAGCAAAAAGCCTCTTGACAAGGATTGTTTATACGAGAGCGTAAGGTAACGTAGTACTGTGTAACAGTGTAAGCCAGCTATACCTGAACAGATCCGGCAACACTCCAGCCCGCTGCAGGAAGGAGGTACTAACAAGTAGGCCCCGCAGGCTGCAGCGCCTTCGGTCAGCCTGCCTCAGCATAGCCACACGGCCGCCCCACGGTCGCGCCCAAGAGCAATCCATCCTTGATGATGGATCGCTTCACGTCACATTCGTGGTAGACACGGACTCGGCAGCGACTGCGACCACGACCCTATTACCCCAAGGACCGATGTCTTCAGGGTAGCGTACAAGATGCGGAGACGGTCAAGCACTATCTCGAGGAGGGAGCAACGCCCGTGGACATCGTCATCCTCACCGCGACGGCTCCTTCGAGCCCGAGCTCTGGTCGCCCAATCGAAGAGCTAATATCGTGGCCCAACGTTGTTTCCGCCCTGAAAAGGTACTCGATAAGGCACAGCCTGAAGGTTTCGTCTATCTCCATTACTCTGGTCACGGCACGCGTGACGCGCCATCGGGACCCAACAGCACCGGAGAATTGGCTCTAGTTTTTTCTTGACGATAATGAAAATGAAAGTAGCTATCTTCGAGGTTCCTCGCCTCAGGTTGAAAAGGGACTTCTTGTTACCTCGTCCTTGATTGTTTGTTTCTCAGAGAGTGTGGTACGCAGCGGTGATTGGTGCACAAAGTACAATCCGGATATAGATGCTGCCAGTTCTCAAAAGCATACAGCGAGCTTACTCGACTGGATCAGCACTCTACGTGATTCGCGAATGAAGACAGACTGGCTCGTCGATTCCCGTTGGCTATATAATTCCTCGGCGTGCGGACCATACGAAAGAGCCTATGAGGTCGAAATCGAAGGAGAAGGGCGAAGAGTGGCCTTGACCTACCTTCTTCATAGCACTTTTGAGTGCACTGGGGAAGAGTGGTATAGCAGTTACCCATCAGTCTTTACACGAACATCTTTGTATCAGGTTTCATTCATTCTGGCCGCAGCAAACGTCAATGCGCTATGGAAACAAGAACCTCTCCTTTTTTGGGAAATTGATCATCGCTTCGGATATCTCCTTTATCCCAGTCTACAGGACGCAAAACGGCCGCCTGCGATTAAGAGCAGGAAAGGTACATGGCGTCGATACGGGTGATGAATGTGTCAGAACGAACTCTCAATCAAACGAAGAAAGAACTCATGATTCTAAGAGTCGAGACTGTACGGAGCCTGAAATCTGACCTAGTAAAGATTAGTCCGACGTTCTCTACAAAACAGATCACAACCGTCGCTTCTCGGAGAATTCGAGTACGACTCGCAGCGAATATCGATACCCAAAAACAATGAAAGGAGGCTGCTGAGCGACTTCGGTTTCTTCAACTGTGTGTAGGAGATGAAGAAGGGGAACCTTGCGTCTTTAACGTTGTGATTAATAGGCGTAAGGAGTATGAAATAGCGGATGCATTACGTAAGGGGATTGTTGGCTTGCCAGCTATACGGCTTGATTCTATCAGAGCGATGAAGGTGTTGATGAATGTGTTACAACATCTAACAACATTGAAGTTCTTCAAGGGATTAGGAAATCGACTATTCAAAACGTTCTTTCATAGGTTCTTCTCGCTTATGGCTATATTCAACTTGAGCCCGTCTTGAAGGATTGTCAACCTAGTTTCAGTCTCAGATAACGATGACTATTGGATTGTGCCATCGAAAAGGGGAGAGAATAATGGCAAGGAGGTAGCAGAAATGCGGATGGAAGTTCCAGATTTCCTCAAAGGTCACGGCAAAGCGCAGTCAACCTCGTTTCCCACAACAGATTTGCCTAAGATAAACCTCGATGGGAGTCATTTAGGCAAACCTACTCGTGACACAGATGACATATCGAAGTTTCTCTCAGAGCTCACACGTCACTCATCGAGGTCAAAATGATATGATAGAAGACGGTTGAGTGTTGGGACCGTGCCTAGAATCTAACCACTGGTAGGGGAGCTGGTAGAATGCTTGATCTATAGAGGTAAGAAGGTACGAAGAACACTCTTTATATAGCAGTGCTCATGCCTTGCGCTAGTCCCAAAGAAGAGGTGTTGAAACACAAAGAAATGTGTTTGCCTAGAAAACTGTTGACCACCCGTAACACAAAGAAGTGTGGAAACCGGTTAGAAGGTGTTAAGAGTTGGTAGAGGGACGGGACTAGCCCTAATCATTACGCAGGGAACGGCGCTAGCGTTCACTGTGAATTGGTTAGGGTTAGATCCAATCCACGAGTATGGAATGAGTTTGCAGTGAGCTATTTCTTTTTCTTAAAGGCTTTCCAGCGCGGATGTACACTTCTTTCATCTTGATATTTTAAATGCTAGGTAGGCTGTTATAAAAAATATACACCCCCCCGGCTTACATGTACACCCCCCCCCGGGAAACCTGAAATTTCCAGCGCATCACTCAGTTACACACCAAATTTAGTAGGCAATTCAAGGGTTTACATATGATCCTGAGCAACCTCTCCATGACCTTCCCCACAGCCTCAAATTCGGTTAATCTAGCCTAGTAAACCCACACATCAGACTTCCTTCTGACACTCATCATCGCCATCGCCATCGCCATTGTCATGACCACCCTCACCGACGCCCCACCTGTCAGCACCGCCTCCGCCGGCCCCATGTCTTTGGCTCCACCTCCCGTTTTGGGGAAGGTCTATGACGATGTGAAACTCCTGATTGAAGGGCTCAATAAACACGCTGGGCCAGAGGGCTATGCTGTCGTCACTGCACGCTCCAAGAAGTCCAAGAAAGATGTTGATCGGATCGTCTATATACGGTGCGATCGTGGGGGGAAAGCAAGTCTAAACTCAGCGGGTTTTGGAAGACGTCTCCACAGTGGCACACGGCTCATGGAGTGTCCTTTCAGCGCCGTCGGCAAACGGAACAAGGAGGGTGGCTGGTATCTTGAAGTCATACGAAACGGGGTTCACAATCATACTCCTACACTCGCCTCAGCTCATCCAGCTCTTCGAAGGCTAGCCATGACAGAGGAGGTTCGGGAATCAATAAGTTCTCTTACCAAAGCCGGGGTCGAGGTCGGGGTCGAGGTCTCACACGGGCAAGAGGTGAAGGGCAGCGAGGTGGAGGGCAGCGAGGTGGATTCAAACGGATGCAGGCCTGTTTGCAGCGTTTCATATGTAGCGAAGGAGGTGCTGAATCAGCGATATTGAAAACAGTGTAAACCCTTGAATTGTCTACTAAATTTGGTGTGTAACTGAGTGATGCGCAATGGAAATTTCAGGTTTTGGGGGTGTACGGGTAGCGGTTCCCTTTTTTAATAGTGGTTCCCAAGTACAACATATGACGAGCGTCAGCCTAAAGTAGTTTAGCATTGCTAAAAAGATACGCCTAAACTGCTTTAGATTAGCGCTATCTTAGCTATGGTTGTTGGCAGAAGGAAACCCGGTTGTTAAGGAGAAACCCTTCGGTACCATTTACACTTCACTAGACCTTTTTCATTCAACTCTGCGTGCCTGTTTTACCTTATCTATCGATTCCTAACAGCGCTGGTACAATGGTGTTGTGGTTTTCTTTCTCCTTTTATCCTCGACCTCGCTGCCACCAATTTGGATGCTACCTCCTATTGTATAGATATCTGATATCATTGCCGAATATCAACTTGCCTGCAGATCTTTATTGCGCGGGTCAGTTGCCGCTGACCCTAAATGCCCGAGCCATCTTCATGACTCTAACCAATGACTGTTCTTTTGACCTCTGTCATCGGTTCTATCCTAACCGATGCAGCTCTTGCCTGAGGTTCTTTTGCCTTTTGAGCTTCCAGCATCTTTCTAAACTTCTCTTGTAGATGCTTCGATGCGAGTTCAGGATGCAGCGGCCAGCGCCCCTCCTCCGCGTGACCATTCTTTTGACAGGTGCGTCACGACTACCTCCCTCTGCACGGCCTCTTCCGTGCAATGCATAAGCCGAGTTCAGCAACCAGCCAGCTCTGTCCCTTGCTTGTGGGACCGGCCGGTTCATCAACCAGCTGGCTCCCTTCCTGTAGGACCAGCCGATTCCCGGTTCAACAACGAGCCATTTCCCTCTCTTAACCAGCTGGTTCAGCAATCGGCCAGCTAAGCTGTCACCCTAACTCTTTTCATATTGCTGGCGATCCAGTTCTTCCCGTCGACTGTTTCACGTGTGTGCCTCATCGCTGAGGGCTTCCGTTTGCCTCCTGAGCAAGCCAGTTCCAGACCGGATAACACGATTTATCCCTATAGAACCTCAGGTCATGCCTCGCTGAGGGCTTTCGGATTCTAGATCAAATAGGACCGTCTCGTGGTCTATTTCTGTAGAACATGCCTTAGAGGAAAAGGACTTCGCCGACCGTTGGCTAACTACTGTGTAAACCATCAGATACCCCTGACTAACCCGATTAGGATAGGCCCTTAATATCACGTGCATCAACAACAAGGTTCCTTCGTTTCAAGTCCTAGCCCCATTCCTTGTCCCTGGCCCCTTCTTGCCTTCAGTACGTCATCAGATCCTACGTTTATTCAAGCCGGTTGTGTACCGTACTGGATCGACGAGCTTTGTATATCCTAAGATTGCCTCAATAAGAACAGTAACATAGCTTTCAGTAAAAGCTCCTCCGTGTACCCAAATCTCGTCCGAAAATACCTGCCGGTAAAGATGCTCTCGTAACCAATAGCCTCTCGAATTGCAAGCAAAAGATTAAATCCATACGAAGCTCAAGGCTACTAGGGAAACTTTATCCTACAAAATCAACAAAGGCGAAGGTGTATACAAAACGGTGAACGTCAAGACAAGCACTGATGATTCGGATGGCGAAGTGTCAGAAAACGATGAAGCGAAACCTCTGCCGGACCCAGATTGGCACGCTTCTCCACGCTCACCCCGTAACACCAAATCACAGTCACTTGGATTGGAGTGCGATACTTCAGGTAGATTCGAGAAGCAGCTACGATAGCGGCAAGGGAGAGGAGAATGAGAGGACAGGGGAGAGCGCGCCTCGGCAGTGTGAGGGGTTGATGGGAATGGCCCTTTGGCGAGGGAGGAGCCCGATGCCGTAGGAGGAAGAGAGAGAGGGAGAGGAAGGATACGAGGAATTGGGCGTAGGAGGAGGTAACAGAAGGCCACTCTCAAGCTATCTTTTCCTTTATTGAGATTGCTATCATCATCGTCCCTACGATCTAAATTATCATCGCCTTCCTTTTCCCGAGCCCTCCCTCGGACTCACTTCATCAACCTCTCCAATTCTTGATGATCCGAAACAAGTAAGGATGCTGATCGTCTCTACTGAAAGAACGGTAAGCTTGATGTGGTTATCCGAGATCCTTCCTTTACCCAAATACTGAAAACCTCACCAGATTCTTTTGCACGTTGTTCAAGATGAAGAGTCTGGAAATACTTGCTCTTGAATTGCTCAGGCCTCAACTACAATCCGAAAGATCACCTGGCGAGCTCGTGCATTGCATACGAGAGATGTATGCCACTCGAGACCATAAGCAAGACAGATGGTCGTCACGGAAGCAGCAGAATTATATGCGCAACTTTTCACGAAGCCGCTTGCGAGGTCGGAGATTTTGCAGTCGACCGAGGGGACCCTAATGAAAGATTTTAACTAAAAGAAACTGTCGACAAATATTGAGAATGTCAAGGTCATGCGCATTGCGATAGGAAGGCTCAGTACGATATGCACTGATCTCGTTGGCCTTCAGGCAAGCACGTCGCTACCACGAAAATAGTGGGAGCGCAAGCTGTTAGGCATGGAAAGTGGATATCTTCGGTCTATTCGAATGGTTACTGAGCCCCGAAAGCAAAACTTACGTTGTCCAGAAGATTTCTAGCCACTGTAGATAGTGAAGCTTTAACATAGGCCCGGTGGCCATCTTCAAACGTTGAGCTGAAAACAAGGTCTGGTCTTCGCAGTTTGACGTCAGAGGAGGGCCAGGTCGGATGATTGGAGCACGATGTCCAGAGTCCATCAAAAAGGCACACAGACACAGATTTTCCAGCCGTCCATCGCGGAAGACATAATACGGCAGCCCTGCGGTCAAACGAGATAGCGGCTGTATGTCTCTGCAACACCAGCCTGCGTCGCGCATCCGCGAGCCGAGCACTGATTAGAGCCGGTTTCGGGGCCGGACCGAGCACAAAGAGGATAAAGAGCTTTGTCCTGAGACATGTGTTTCCCACCAAGAGTCATGGTTCACGAACCTGTCCCGTCAAAGGCGAATATGTTTCACGGGGCATAGTAATAGAGTGTTGAGTGATATATAACTTTCGATAAGATCCCTCACTGTGTACTTTCCGCTACTGAATTTCCCTAAGCGTTCAAAATACGCCATCTGCCCTCTTTCTCTCTTCCTTCCACCAGCCAGCTCGAGCCGTACAACTGCTTTGCTGCATCCTACTCACTCATACGCCATGCCATTCCCCGTCCCCGGAGATACACCCGCACCTTCGATGCCTCAATCCGAGAATCCATCCGAGCTGCGAGCAAATACCTGCTGTCTGAAGTGTCATTACAACAACCCGCTTTACTCGGACAGATGTGAAATTTGTACGAGACTCTTGAAACGAATTTCCGCAGACACACAAGCGATCACCACTCAGCTGTTCTCTTTTTCCGATCGAAGAAGATCTCAAACATAGCGAAGCTCTGAAATTGAGAATCTGAAGAGAAAAGGCATTGCGACATGAAGTTGACGGGAAGATCAGTGAATCAAGACAGAATAATTCGCTTGAAGAGCGTAATCACAGTATTCGAATCTTGTTAGTCGTTGAATATTGCAAAGTCGATAAGCGTACTATTATTATTGTTAATTACTATTCGCATAGCTGAGATTGAGCATAACAAATCCTGAATCAAAAAATCAGATATTCGCACTTCGCGAACAGTTGCGAATCTAAATCAGGATGAGAATTCAGACTGGTTCCTCAAGTTGTTCAATCTGATGTTCTCCTCTTTACGAAGCATCACCCAATCGTCATATTCCTTACCTGCTCGTTCATCTCTCAGCTCATCGGAGATAAATCGATAAGAATCCCACCACGTTCCGACACTCTCAAATCCTAATTGCTCAAGTGATTTTCTAAGAAACAGAGGCCAGCGCACGTCGAGCTTCGATCCGTAGTCTGCGATAAACGATTCGTCTGGATTTGGACATGTGGCCACCCAGTAGCGAGGCCAGTATGCTGTAAACTCCCAGTCTATGATCTCTGCTAGCCGACCTTTTTCGCCAGATAATGGAGGATAAACAAAAATATTATGAGTCGTGAGGTCGGAGTTGTAAAGGACGAATTCAGATCCAGAATCGGGAATCAATGTCATGTTGGAACTCTCTTTCAGATGTGTCTTGAATCCTTCCTGCGAAAAACGAGGCCATTGAAATCGCTTCCAAGATTCGCTATGTGGAACGTCCTTGAGCGGAGGCCATCCGATAAGTCTGGTGTCTTGAACGCCATGTTGATCAAGCGTTTCCAGCATATTAGAGGTATGCTGTGTCAATGTCTTGACATGAGCTGCAACCTGATCCGCGACGTCTTGAACTTGACTGTCAGTCATATAGACCAATGCTTCATCCATCAGAACTCCACATGCACGTTTCATGATCATAAAAGTTCGGGTCCAGGCGGGATCGATCCACTCATAGATAATCCGGGTTGTGGGAATCTCAGGGTGTTTATCATTGATGAATTTGATGGTACGACCTTCGAGCTGAGCGCCTTCCTGCCAGCTGACGACCTTGACGTACGTTTCAGGGGTGATATGCCAAATGCCGCAAGATGTGGTTGACACAAGTTTACCAGCTTGTGCCCATCCGACGGCCTCCGAAGTCAAGGCTGAATCTTGTGGTCGAAGGCATAGCATGACGCCGTTATCCGCCCATTGTACCACAGCATCGCTTGGTACCAGATCGGAAGAACTGTAGTGCTCACAAAAGTACATCGATCCCATCGCCCATCGCCCAACCAACTTGATAGACTTGCTCGCCGGGACGTCCATCTCCCTGCCGTGCGTTAGCAGATTCTACGATAAAGGTGATTTGAAAGCACAAGCAAGCAAGGGCGTAGTACGGTCGACGTACTTGATAGCCATGATGTCTGACAGGCTGCTTCTCGTCAGAAGACTGCGGGTGCTACCAAGTAAAAGAAAAACCTAGGATCGGCTGCTAAACTCTTAGAACGTTGACAGCTTAAAGATGATGGATCGAGCCAATGTCAATATATACTGTCTTCGAGATGCAAGCAGCCATTCGCGGCATGAAGTAGAAAACATAGACAAGCACCTTACGATCACAGCCAAGTTCCATTTCCGGTTTGGCTCTGTTTGCAAATGATGAATCGAGCCATGTATCTCTAGTAGGTGCGAAAATATACTGTCTTTGAGATGCAAGCAGCTATTCAGCAGCTTGCATAACCAAAGAGATAGTCGCGGTATGCAGTAGAAGACAAAGACAACCATCTTACGATTACAGTCAAGTTCCATTATTCGGTTGGCTTACCATACAGTACATTTTCTTTCATCCAGTCCCTAAGAAGCGAGACTGCGGAAGTCAGCCTTACAGGTCACGTAGTAGTAATTAGCGTATGCAGAAACCTTACTTTCGGGTTAGTAAGAGCATCAATATGTAAACAAACATTTAATTCTACTATTTTCTACTCATATTTTTGAGGCTGGCAAGACTCTCACCTCCACGTGGTGCCGGCTGGGAACCTGATAACAATTGGTTATTGTTATCAGAGCTAAGAAGAGTCACGAACCCGACGATACACAGCCGAAAACGCCTATTAACGATCTTTATCGAGCGATGTTTGACTGTTACAACGATCATCGAAGCCAAGGGGCAAGATACTGCGTCCTCACCACACGGCTTATATAACCTCAATGCCGAAGTTCTATCGATAGGGACTCTCAGCGATCTTCGACGGTTAAGGCTTATTCGACTGCGTTTCGTTCAAATCACTGTTCTGTTGGGAAAGAGGCTTTGCCAATAAACACACTATATGGGCTATAGGGTGGCCTTCGGTAGGAGTTTGGCTCTTGGATCCAGCGTCCACTACGATGGAAGGTATACAAGTTGGTTGAAAAGTTGGAATGCTCAGGAAGAGGGGGAATCAAGACTTAACGATGTGTCGTTTGAGAGCCAGGGACTGTGCAGGACTGGATCCAATTGTCAGTCTCCCTCATACGCCTCTATACCTAGAGACATCGATGCATTTCTACGGTTTAGAGTTTTCACCGGGAGAAAACCGGTGGTTTTTCGTTTCCGTGGAGCTATTCTACAAAGGCCAGCTATCCTGGAGTACTGAAGGAGGGGGTACGAATAGGACGAATCTCGTGTATTGAGGACCTGTCTTGAGGATGGTACAGTTCGGTGGCGATTGTATAATCTGTGGGTAACCAGGCCTACATATTTAGCGAGTGTCTATTGTAGCTTTATAGCTTCGCACTCGAGTCAATAAAAAGAACTATACATAGACTCATATTTTTGAACTATAGGAAGGGTAGGAAGGTAGGGAGGGTAGGACGGTAGGAAGGATAGGAAGGTAGGAAGGGTAGAAAGGAGAATGTAGGTAGCTTTTACACACGAATCCGAATTTCTAACCCGAAAGTATGGCATCGCATTTGTCGCGCCCCCCCCTTCCCCCACCATCTAAGCAGCTATGATTGGTCCACTGGCTCCGGCCCTTCGCTCGAAGATACTACGTCTCCTGCTTCTGCACTGGACGTCTCAAGCCATCGCCGACAAAGGTTCACTGTCACCGTAACACTGTCACTGTATCTTAAGCCCCGGTTTCGTCCGAAGGGAGCCGCCCGAAAGGTCTGTCCGGCCGCTGAGGACTCTACCTTATAGCTTATCTGAAGCAACAGCCATGGGCTATGCAGAAAGAGATGGTCTGGTTTTTGTGGGAAGAGTGGGGTTTACACGTGCCACATATGGAGCACTGAATATACCACATATGGAGCATTGGGTAGGTCACATATGGAGCACTGGGTAGGCCGCATATGAAGCACTGAATATATCACATATGAAGCACTGGGTATACCACATATGGAGCATTGGATATACCACATATGGAGCACTGGATATACCACAATATGGAGCATTGGATATACCACATATGAGGCATTGGATAGATCACATACGAAGCATTGGATATACCACATATGGAGCACTGGGTAGATCACATATGGAGCACTGGGTAGGTCACATATGGAGCATTGGATATACCACATATGGAGCATTGGATATACCACATATGGAGCACTGGGTAGATCACATATGGAGCACTGGGTAGGTCACATATGGAGCACTGGGTATGCTACATATGGAGCACTGGGTAGGTCACATATGGAGCACTGAGTAGTTCACATAAGAGGCACTAGTTAGGTCACATATGAAGCGTGTATAAAGCACTGTATGAGACATCATGTACGAAGTGCAGTGTAATTGATTCTACTGATTTCTACGAATTTTGCACTATTTGTCAATTTTGATGAGGCTCTCGGCACAGATTTTGCAATCAACGCGGCAATTTCCATCTCTTGCCTTGTAAAAAAAACCATACGACCTAGGCTGCCATTGTTTCGTAGTCGTGCTTGCATGGAATCAATATTCTAGACATATGTAACAATCTTCTGGTATATGCAGAGACTCATTCGATCGGAAGACCATCCAATCTGGAGTGAGAGTGGTTGTTTTTCCTCATTGCTACCTAATAAACCACATCCCAACGAGTTTCTGAGTCTGTCTTCATAAGAATCTTAGCGAGGGACTCCCATTCCATTTCGAGCCATCGTAATGCTTTATCTGCTTCTTTATCTTCAATGTCCTCTATTTCACTGTCATCTTCCTCTTCTGCTGCTTCGTTCCTATATCCTGTAGTATCTCCTTCATCTTCCTTTGCTGCTTCCGAATTCAGACCGTCTCGTATCTCTCTCTCATTTCGAGCATCACTTTGAACGGCTCTTACTGAATTCTGTGCTAGCTGTGAAAATGAGAAGACGTCTTGAATCACACCCTCGTTCCTTACAGGTCTCTCCACCTGTAACCGAAGACAATGAGCCAAATGATCCTTCTCACTTTCCCACAACGGATACTGAAAATGACTCTCAAATCTTGCGATTGTCTGAGCGTAGAGCAGGCGTCTCCGTGCAAGTGATAAGACCTGGTGCGCAGACAGCTCGCAATTCTGGCTTTGTTTCGTACTAAAAGAAGTAAGCCTTCATCCTTCGACTGGCCATGTCGTTGGCATCGGTCTTGAACACTTACTGGTTAGGAGAAATGGTCAAGAGAGGAGAGCTGGATGTTGCGCTTGAAACGTCCAATTTACTGCTTGTAGGTTTTTGGGTTACGGCGTTGGGATCAATCCCCATTGCAGCTTTCTTGCTCGACATCGATCTGAGTGAAAGGCCGTCGAAGAGTGACTTGGAGGCTAGACCTGTCATGTCAAAGGGCAGCACGATGTGCACGTACTCAGCCCAGAACCTTTGGACAGACCATTCGATCATGAAAAGTGGAGATCTCCAAAGCTGTGAGGTTATCACTCTTGGAGAAGCGTACGGGGATCATCACTCTGCCGTCTCTCAATCCCCATGAGCACCTGCAGCATTTGCACCAATAAATGTGATTTCGGTTATATCAGTTACGAAAAGGGGGACTTGAATGCGATGGGCCGTTCTAGTCCCAATCCGCAAATCCTCGAGATTTCTTCTTCTATTATACAAGGCCACTCAACTTGCGAGCGCTGGCCTTGACGCTGGCCCAGGAAACCTAGAGCAAAGAGATCCCCCCCATCAAAAGGTCACTCTCGATAATTTCCACCACGACACTAAACCCTCAGCCCCGCCGTCTTACACCATAGTTAGTCCAGTACCACCACCTTCTCCGGCTCTCTCAACCGTGCCACATCTCCCATTTCCTTCAAGATCGTGATTGAACGCTATCAAGAACCATTCCTGACCATCATCTATGCCACTTGCCGTCGATGTCTCTATCAAAATTAACGCTCCCTCCTCTTCGTAGGCTCTGCTATGAGCAAGTCGGTTCCTGGCCCTCCTTGCTCAATATTGATCCGAAAATTCATCAAATCGTTTCAGTAAGAATGCTTTTTTGTCAACTGAAACAGCGAGAAGTTGAATCATATTCTCATACTCGTTCTCAAAGGTATCAAGTACCCGTAGGAACGAAAAACCCATCCTTTCGAAGATCATTCGCCTGTTACTAAGAAGTTGATCATTCAAGAGAAAATCTAGGTCGGTCAGATAGTCACCTTTGACGGATTGCGCAGTATCATTCGAAGTGTAAGGAAGAAGTTGTTGATGACACACTAAGGCAGCTAGAATCAATGCGAGCTGCTCGGTTCTTTGAGAATTTCGAAGATCTTCAACCAATTGTTGATATAGCTTCAGACCGTCGACTGAGCTTGCTCATTCGCTAAGTACTCGAAGAGGCTGACCGTGAACTATTGAGCTCCAAGTGAGAAGCAATAGTACATTGTTCTCTGACTTTCGAAGGAATGAACGTTGATGATAAATTTGCTCGCTGCCTCTCATCAGTATTTACTCTTCTGTGTTCGCAGGAAGACAGCTTACAGATGTATGTGAACTAGATTCACCTGCTCTGAGCCTAACCTGCATAGAACCTGCGACGGAAGATTCTAGCAACATTAGCATTAATTAGATTCGCCCTTTCAAGATATCGTATCAAATATTTCTTCGGAAAGTCGATGAGAAGGAAGTTCATTAATTGCATACTTCATTTCACTGTATCCAGCGTGCTGATATCTGAGTCTTCAGCGAATATTTCGGATTTCGAAAGCGCATCGTGCATTTGCTTCGAATCAAAACTTCCAAACCGGTTTGTACCGGCGATGCCGATAAGAAGATCAAATAGATTGACGTTGTCGCTGATCGAATGTTCTGAGTCGAGCGCATGTTGTCGGCGTTTCATCCTACCGCCAGAAAATTCCAGCAGGCATCGAAGTAGTGAAATGTTGTGAAGCTTCAAGCCTTCTAACATCTTCATCGATGCCTCGATCTCTGATGCAGCCTCGAATAGAACTCTACGACCCTTTCAGAAAGGTTGAAGCAAATCGTCTTCGTCTTTTGCCAAGAGCTCGAGGGCAAGACGAGAGTCATAACTTCCCAGCAAGTTCAAATCAAGGAACACAAGACATCGCGTAAACTGTTTGCGAACTTGAGGATCAGATCTCTAAAGGATGTTAATGAAATTTCTAGCCCAATGAGCGAAGAGCCTACCAAGATGTCGTGGTTTAGAATGGCTCTTTCAAGTGATATTGCTAGGCCATTTGATCGGGCAATACCACGATAACATTCATCGAGTCCTCGATCGCGCCCAGAACGGATCGCATTTACAGCGTTGAGGAGAAAATGAGCATGAGTCCTCCTTGTCGCGTCCCAGATACCATGGACCGATATGTCTTTCTCTGTTGACGTCGTTGGATTATAGTCAAGGTTTAGCTCGAGCCCATGAAAGATTAGCCATGGAAGATATAGGCTATGAACAGCAACATCGTAATATCCGCCGTCATTACTTCTCTCAGCAACGTGGATTTCCGGCTTTGATCTTACTTGGTACCAGTTGGAATTGCTTGACTCGATTTGATTCGCTGGTGCGCAGCCAAGCTTTCATGGCCCATTTCTTAGATCCGTACTAAGCTCCTCGACGTCAGATCGGATCGATCCTGAGACCTATGAAGTTGTGTGAATTGTAAGTTCTTGAGAAAAGGCCAGAGCGTCCTACCTCCACATTGGCTTCTGGCGAAGCCCACGAATACTTGACCTCATTGGTGACTTGAATATACTTGAACTCTGGCCACGCGGCTCCGGGCTCAGGCGTTGGAGGCGGCGCTGGATTGACTACACGCATCTCGGGCGCTGAACGATAGGACAAGGCAAATTCATTAGGAAAAGAAGGTAACGAGCCCTTCTGGAATACTTTATAGGCAAACATGCATGCACGTCCATGCAAGCCGCGCAGTCTCCAACATATTGTGATATGGCTTGCAGGAACCACTAAGGCAGCATTGGGGATGTGGAGGCGTGGGAAGGTTCGGGGATGCAAGCTCTAGTTCGCTATGTTGCGTTCCTACCTGCAAAATTGCTCTGCAATTAGCAGGAGCTTGGTGATACGTAGATGCCTATGGCTTTACGACCCTGCTGTTTCCACTTCAAGCCTCTAAGCAGGGTTTCTACAGTCGGCTTGAAGCGGCTCGATTTTAGAGACAACGAGACCCTCAATTGCTTCCTTGATCGCGGGGCATTTAAAGCCCACTTTAACATCTTGTACCGAAAGTTTTATCTTGTAGCATTGCCCCGGGTATGCGTAGAAGACTGGAGCGAATAGAACTAAACACAAGGATCAGTGAAGCGATCACTGAGTATATAATTCCTGTCGAAATTTTAGCAGAGTGAATAAATGATACAAGTACAACTTACCAATGCAGGCGAGATTAGTATAGACGGGGAAAAGTGTGCCCCACTGCATTTAAGGCAAAACTGTCTGTCTCTCCCATTTCTGTCTAGGCGTATGACTCGTGATAGGGGCGAGAACAATCCAGTTGATCAATCCTCCCATTTGCAGGAGTGAACCTGCGCTTACCGAGAAGCCTCGTAACAAAAGGTAAGAGAAGAAGTAGTTGCTTGCCTTTGGCAGGTTGATAGCCAAAATCGTTGGCAAGGAATTCAGACCATGAAGAATTTCTTGAGCGACGACCGTGATGCTTGAAGACAAGGAGACTGTAAGGAAAACTTGCATGAATAAAAACGCGAAATAGTACTTTTGTAGAGATAGCTCAACGGCCACCTCCGTTAACAGACCCTGACGTCTTGTAATCGCACGTAGTATAAGCGGAAGCAACATTGTAAGTAAGGTCAGTATCAGTTGCGACAGAACACCTACCTCAGATGGGTAATGGTTTTCGGGGCAGAAAACCATTAATTTTGGTTAGGGAATTAAGCGAGAATCTGGGAGCAGGGGGCTGAAAACCATTTTACTTTCTTGGCCGATTTTCTTCAAAATTTCAGATCTTATTCGTTTCAGTCAGCTGTATCCACGAACATAATATCGAGCTCAACGGCATCAAACTGCATTTTTAGAAAAATGTTGAACATTGAGATTTTAGAGGGTTTTGCTAGCGCGGATCAGTTTGAACATCAAAACCATCAATTTCCCCCGCCCGGATTGATTTATGCGCGCTGACTACCCCACATACTTTGGGAGACATAATTGTAGCCCTGAGTCAGTCGAATCCAATGCTTCAAAAATAATTGAATAATGTCAAGGTTTGACCTAGTAAATGGGGTTGGGGAGGTTCAATGCGCTGGTTGACCAGTCCCCCGCCTGCCACCACCTTCCCCCGCCCGGATCAACATATGCGCAATGACTACCTGACATACTTTGAGTGACATAATTGTAGCCCTGAATTAGCTGAATTCAATGCTTTCAAAATAATTAAAAAATATTGAGATTTGACTCAGGAATCGGGGTTGGGGAGGTTCACTGCGCTGGATGGCCGCTCACCTAGTAGTAACCCTTCCCCCGCCCGGATCAACATATGCACATTGACTACTCAACATACTTTGAGAGGCGTAATTGTAGCTCTGATTGAGCTGAATTCAATGCTTCAAAAATAATTAAAAAATATTGAAGTTTGACCTAGTAAATGAGGTTGGGGATGTTGATGCCTCGGGACCTACCTGCTCTCATATGCTCAGCCCTAGAAGCAGTGGTTAGCCCTACCGGCAGTGTAGTTGGGGAGCCTCTATCAATTTGGCTGACCTTTCCCCAATGCGCTCGCCGGGGAATATGATGGGGAGCCATCTACTAAATAATAGAGGTTTCCCCAATGGAGCTTGGCACCGACCATGATCAGGGTCGGTGCCAAGCCTCGAACATCGATAACTGGGGAAGCACCCACTAAATAGTAGAGGTTTCCCCAATGCGCTCGCCGGGGTTAACGATGGGGAAGCACATACTAAATAATAGAGGTTTCCCCAATGCGCTCGCCGGGGAATATGATGGGGAAGCACCTACTAAATAATAGAGGTTTCCCCAATGCGCTCGTCGGGTTACATGTTGGGGAAGCATCTACTAAATAATAGAGGTTTCCCCAATGCGCTTCCAGGGAATATGATGGGGAAGCACCCACTAAATAATAGAGATTTCCCCAATGCGCTTTCGGGGAATGGCTTGGCACCGACCACGATCAGGGTCGATGCCAAGCCTCGAACATCGATAACTGGGGAAGCACCCACTAAATAATAGAGGTTTCCCCAATGGTAATGCGCCCGTCGGGGAATAGGATGGGGAAACACCCATTACATAATAGAGGTGTTCCCAATGCGCCCGTCGGGGAATAGGGTTAGAGTTACCTCTGTAGTTATCCGGGCTTTCTAATTTGAGTGATTTGACCGAATGAGCGACTGGGTGAGAGTCCTTCTGCGTATTTCTTAGGCGTCCCGCTAATTCTAGATCAATAACCGCGATTGAAGGATTAGTGAACATCTTGAAGGCGCGGTGGAAAGCGCCGAGCAGCTTTGGAGTGACGGAGACAAACGATGTTGTTCCGTTTGGCACTTTATTGATATGCCTGAGTGCGTGCTTTTTGAACGTAGGGCTTTTACTGCTGATAGGAGGAGGGATGATACTGTTCATAAAGCTATCAGCGCGAATACAAGTCGACGAGTTGATGTCTTGACTCTTGTCGCAAAACGCTCTGAACACGAGCTTGAAAATTTGGCTGGGATTATGAAAACGATGCGGAAGCTTCGGCTTCTGAGAAGAAGATGGCGGAGTAAGTAGCGAAATCTTACCTCGTCTGATGCCGGCCTTGGTAGGTGTTTGAATAACATCGCTGAGCCGGCGTTTTGAGACTAGAGGAAAGACTGTGCTCTTCTCGTTCTCGAAAGAGCTGTCTCGAGATGGGAGATGATAGCTCTTTCTCTTTGTGACACGCTGAGGTCTCGGGATTTCTTGGTGTATCAAGGATGGTGTCGATCCGTTTGACAATTTGTTGATATGCCTGAGTGCGTGCTTCTTGAACGTAGGGCTTTTATCGCTGATAGAAGGAGGAACATTGATACCGTTCATAAAGCTACCAGCGCGAATACAAGTCGACGAGTTGATGCCTTGACTCTTGTCGCAAAATGCTCTGAACGCGCGCTTGGAAATTCGACTGGGATTATGAATACGGTATGGAAGCTTCGATTTCTGAGAAGAAGATGGCGAAGTAGATGGCGAAATCTTACCTTAGGATGCCGACCTTGATAGATGTTTGAATAATATCGCCGAGCCGGCGTTTTGAGACTAGAGGAAAGATCGTGTCCTTCTCGATCTCGAAAGAGCTGTCTCGAGATGGAAGATGATAGCTCTTTCTCTTTGTAACACGTCGAGGTCTCGAGCTTTCTTGATGTGTCAAGGGTGGTGTCGATCCGTTTGGCACTTTGTTGATATGCCTGAGTGCGTGCTTCTATCCCATATGACGTTTACCGCCGATAGAAGAAGGAACATTGGTACCGTTCGTAAAGCTACCAGCGCGGTTACAAGTTGACGAGTTGATGTCTTGGCTCTTGTCGCAAAATGGTCTGAACGCGCGCTTGGGAATTCGACTGAGATTATGAATACGGTATGAAAGCTTCGATTTCTGAGAAGAAGATGACGATGCGGTGTCGGCGTTGGCACGATCCTGACAACGAGTAGAGGCGATCATGAAAGCGGTAGGTACTGGCAATGGGTAGTAGTGTGAATAGTAGAGTGGGTAGTGAATAGCAGTGAATAAAGTGAGCAGAATGAATGCAAAAGCGCGTCTCTGGCTGAATCCTAAGGAATGGAGAAACAGGAAGAGATGATGGGGGGAAACAGAAGAGGGACGTTCCCTGGTGACCGGCATTGCCCGGGCCAATGCCGGGTAGCAGCCACCTTCGCTTGTCGATAGCCTTCAGTCAAGCTGAACCTTTTCCTTGTTATGGAAAGAGCTGTCTCGAGAGAAAAGCATTAGCTCTTTCCCTTTGTGAAATGCTGAGGTCTCGACTCAAGCGCTCGATACTTTGAAAAATGCAATGTTCTGTCAGATCATCTTCGACGTGCCATCTGTATCTTTCTTACGACTCAGGTCATGTCACATAGTTCTGATGACTTTCTCTGAAAATAGTCGGCTTGAGCCTGCGAACAGCTGTGCGTCGATGAAGTATGCATTGAATAGAATTGTCTTATCTTTTCAAGTATTCAAGTATCGACGAACGAGCATGCTCAGCGTAAATTCCTGTTCTAAAGTTCACTTGATATTTACTGAATAAGATCTAACGAAATCGGTAACTGTTAGAGATCAGCATAGAGCGAGTCAATATGAATGTCATTTAACTAGAAGATAAATACTAAGAAAGAAAGATAGCTACAGGAAAGAAGCTGACTACATATGTGTGTTTCTCAGTCGACGCTAGACTCAATAGAAACTAGTCAAGGTGACGAAGCGAGAATAGATCTGACAAGGCTAGAAGACTGAGCCTGACAAGGCTAGAATCGTGACATTATTTCTTTTCTTCGACGATTCATGTTCGCATGAATGTATTTTCTGCTCGATTCGATTGATTGCTCAATCATGATTTCACAGACTCAGACTCATTAAATTCTGATTGACTGAATAGTCGAAAGCACTTCTAGCGCGATTTGTTCGAATATCAAATATGAAAATCATCAACTATCTTCTGAGCGTTCATAAATTCATTGACATCAGCGTTGTATCAATTGAGATCATTGTCATAGTCATTTCATTTGACTCTATACTGAAGTCGTCTTCGATATCGACGAGAATTCAATATATTGTCGATTTTTCATTCGTCTTCGTCGTTTATCACTATTGAATCTGAAGGTTCGTTCTTTTGATCAGGCAAGAAATCGTTGATGACAGAGCAAAGCAGATCAGAATGAAATACATCATGAACATGCATAGACTCTGATAATTTCAGTTTATATGAAGAGTCGATGAGATCTAGATTGATGAAAGAATCAAGCATTTTGTCATCTAGCTTCTTGAAAGATCTCGCTGTAACGATGTTTCTTTCATTCAGAAACATCTTTGATTCAATTTTGTAATCAACTTCTTTTCTATGCTTATTGACTTGTTTCATCATTTGTTCTCGTGTTTTGACTAGCGACTCATGAGCAAACTTCAGTGTTTTGTTCATATGTTCAGATATATTCTCGACTTTAGTCGTCTGCAAGCATTCACAAGAACTTTCATATTTGCTGACATCGAGTTCAAAGCTCATGCAAGAATGAAAGTCTTTGTTTAGAAAGAAAGAGATCAAGAAGATGATTGAGAACAGAGCATTATTGTTGATGAACTCGATCATGAATAGTAGCTTAGCTCAGTCATTCTGCATGTACAAACAGAAGAATTGAAGATATCTTTCAATGTTCTGATTGATTCATTCAATTTGATCATTGATTTGAGAATGATAAACAGTGAATAATCGAAGATTAATGCTCAGTCTTTTGCAAAGAAACTTTCATAGAATGAAGGTAAATTGAAGATCTCGATTCGAAACAATGAAATTGAATAAATCGTGTATTCAATATATTCACTGAAGCATTAGCTCAGCTGTTTTTTCTGCTGTGATTTCTTCGTCATCAGTAGAACAAGAGATATAGTGTCGTTTCTTTGTCAATCTACATATCACTGTTAGTATGATGTTTTTGTCTTTCAAAAAAGATAAGTCAATGATGAAATTCATGACTATGTTCTTTCATTGCTGTTCAAGTATGAATAGAGAATGTAGCAGTTCATTGAATTTATCTTGAGAAGTCTTTGATTGCTGACAAATGTAGCAGTTTTGAATATATTGATCTATTGTCTTTTGCATTGAAGATTAATAGTAGTATCTTCTTATGATCTTCATCGTTCTGAGAATTTCAAAATGATCAATAGAAGATTGATCATGAACTTCTTGAATTAACTTCATTTGAAGATGCTCATTGAAGAGAACTCATAGAAGATCACTTTGATATAGTATTTCGTTCTGAACTCGACAATTTCTTAATTTAGTATCTTCGTATTGAGCTTCATCTTTTAATACAACTTCACGAAGTAAAATACAATTCTCGTTGATTCTGTTAGCTTCTAGAATCAATCAATAAATTGATTCATTGTTCTCTTTCTCTTCTAGATCAGCAATTTTCATTCGATTTGACGTGAGAATTGTAGTTCGCTGATAGCAACATCATTCATTCTCGAGACTTCTAGAAACTGAATTGACTCGATGAGTCAATGCATCGACTTTGATGTTTTGTTTATCTGAGCAATACATGATTTTGAAGTTGAAGTTGACAAGCTTTTATACTCAGCGCATTTGACATTTACTTAGCTCTTTATCTTTCATTAATGACGTTAAAGCTTGATGATCAATGAACATCTTTATGAGTAGCTCAGTTCATTTCAGCTCAGATCATCAATGCTTGAAGACATGAATGATTGCTAGTAGTTTCTTGTCATAGATTTCGTAATTGCACTCAGCGAGACTCAGATTCTTGCTGTAGTAGATCATCGAGTGCAATGTTTTTTCGTCATCATACTGAGAAAGTATGTCATCGTTGACGTAGTTGAATGAGTTTATTTCAAGAATAGTCTTTCTATTCTGATCAAAATGACGAAGAATAGAAGTTTCAGTCATTTGTTTCTTCATATGATCAAAAATCGTTTGACAAGCTTGATTTCATTCAAATATCATCTCTTTTTGAGTTAGTTGAATCAAAGAATGAACAATCTTCGAAAAGTTCTTTATAAAATGTTGATAGAAGTTGCAGAAGTTGACGAAGAACTGCATCTGAGTGAGATTTGTAGAAGTAGATCATTCAACTACTGCTTGTACTTTTCTGAGATTCATCTTTAGTTCTTCAATGAATAACAATAGTTTCAGAAAGAAGATCTTCTGAACATGAAACTTGCATTTGTTTATATTCATCTGAAGATCAATCTCTCGTAGTTTATGTAGAACTAGTCGTACGTGTTTCTTATGTTTCTTCAATGTTTTGCTGTAGATGATAATGTCATCTAGATAGATCTGACAAAACTGATGAAGATAGTCAAATAGCACGTCGTTCATATAGTGTTGATAGAAAGTCGAATCGTTAATTAATTCAAAAGACATCACGTGATATTTGTAGAAATCAAAAGAGGTAATAAAGATAGTCAAATCTTTGCTCTTCGAATGTTTGCATAGTTTGTTGAAGACGACTATTATATTCAATCGAGTCAGATACTTGCTATCTTGAATACGAGCGAAAGTTTCGTCTATTAAGAATAGAGAGTAGCAATCTCGTTTGATCAAAGCATTGAGCTTTCTATAATTGACGCAGAAACGCAGACTATCTTCTTTCTTTTTGATGAATAGTATGAGCGAAGCGTATGAGATCGAGCTAAAAAATATAAAGTTCTTATTCAGATGTTTGATCAGATAATTCTTCATCTTTTGAAGCTTGTAATCAGACATATGATAGAGACGACTTCAAGAAGACATTTTCTCGTCGATCAACTCAATTTTATAATCATAGAGATGATGAGAGAGTAGTTGATCAATCATCGTTCGATCAAACATGTCTAAATAGTTATGATATTTCGAAGAAAGCTTAGCTTTGACTTCTTTCAAGATCTCTTCATGTGAAAGCTCTTGTAGATTTACATCTTTGAGTTTATTTCTAGCTGTTTTTAGAAGTTGATCGATTTTCGTGATGATGATCGCGAAAGTAGTCACATTCAATCATTTGACTAGTGATCTATATGCTGCAGTCTCTATCATTGCTATGTTCATTGAATCAAAAGACGAAGCGAAGTTGACTGAACTAGATGATTTCACGATTCTATTGAATGAAGATGACTTCTCGCTGAGTTGAATGACAACAGAAGAGATAGATTTCTTTAGTATTTGAGTAGAGATCAAACTCTTTTGTTCTATCGCGATTTTCTTGCTCGAAAGAACAGTCGAATGAGTTTTGATAAAAGCATTGATATGAGCTTTGAAACTAGAAAATTGAAAACGATCATTTCTCATATCAATAGTCATCTCGATCTTGTTCATTCATGTTTTTTCAAGAATCATCTGATGTTGATTTAATTGAGTGATTAGCATAGAGATGAAACGTTTCATATAATCTTGAACAGTTAGATTTGAATAAATTGCATGAGTAATGAGCTTTTTTGCATAATGATCATTGAATTCTCTTATTGATTTGAACTTGATTAAAGATAAAGATTCAATTTGCAAATGATCACAAACATTCTGCGCGATTAATTCATCAATGAACAAATAGTCAGCTGCTTCAATGTCAATCAATGACTTTAATGAGTAACTAATTTCATTGCTAGATAGTACACATTTAATAATCAAAGATTTTGAAGCAAAGAGATCATTTGAGCTGCTCATTGTTGAAGAAATTAACACATCTTTCATCACATCTTTGATGAAAGTCACTAGTTTTTTGTCTCATTCTTTGATTTCTCTGTAAATAATTTCTTCTCTTC
>JAABUU010001299.1_pt1 | contig 43402 bp, 44 predicted proteins | sample 5559301 | NCBI WGS metagenome assembly JAABUU01 (sample SAMN10711884, study PRJNA513360) | rock metagenome | isolation source: Antarctica rocks | place: Antarctica: Victoria Land, Richard Nunatak white | reverse complement strand
CCACCACCATCACCACCATCCCCATCACCATCCCCATCCCCATCACCATCCCCATCACCATCCTACCACCATCCTACCACCCCCCGCAACCCACCTCTTCTCACCATCCCTCCCTCCCTCCCTCCCCCCTACCCCTACCCCTTCCCCTTCCCCTTCCCCTTCCCCTTCCCCTTCCCCTTCCCCTTCCCCCTACCCCTACCCCTACCCCTCCCCCTCCTCCTCAAACCCCATCCACAAACCCCCTTCTATTCTACTCCACCACCACCCCTCCCCTCTCACCACTCACAACATCATCACCACCCCCCTTCTATTCTACTCCACCACCACCACCACCACCCCACCCCTCCCCTCCTCCTCAAACCCCATCCTCAAACCCCCTTCTATTCTACTCCACCACCACCACCACCACCCCACCCCTCCCCTCCCCCTTAAACCCCATCCAAAACCCACCCCACACCCTCCCTAGAAAAGATACCACACCCACACACTCCTTAGAAAAGATACCACACCCCACACTACTCTAAGTTCGCACTCACGAATACGAAACCTTTGCGCGTTTTGTAGCGCGTGCGCGTTATTTTTCTATGGGAATATGTATTTGTGGGGGGGGGGGTTTTGAGGGGGTTGAACACGGGAAGAAGAGGGGTTTTGTTCTGGTCTGTCTTGAATGAGTTGAGTTGAGTTGGTTGAGTTGAGTTGAGTTAGTTGGGGGTGTGGTGTGGGGGGTAATGAATAAATGTGCGTAAAAAGTGTTGATGGCCTCTTTTCTCTTTTCTCTTTTCTCTTTTCTCTTTTTCTCTTTTCTTTTTCTTTTCTATTTCTTTTCAGCTACGAGACGCCGGCTCCACGGACTACCGGATCATCGTCTCAACCACGAAGGGTCTCAAGGCAACAGCGAGGATGATGATGGAAACGGAGCTGCTGAAGCAGTTTAGGGTGGCAAGAACACTCATTCTCTAACGTGCGGTCATCGCGAACAAATTTGGTACATAGTCTCAGTTTTATCGTCTCGGCTGCGTGTAGCAGCCGTATAGACAGCGAGCGGTTTTATACCCCAGAGGGTTTTGTCCACTCGACACACATAGCATAGATCCCCCCCCCATGGGTCGGCCTAACCGATGTCACAAGGGTGTATGAATTATTATTATTATTATTCTATTTCTTTTCTTTTTTTTCTTCTTTTTCCCCCCTTCTTTCTTTCTTTTATTTCTGCATTAGAACAAAAGTCCCCATGTCCGGACAACGACGACGACGGGGAGTGACGAGTGAAAAAACCAAAAAAAAACCCTGAGGGATGGAGTTGGGTGTGTGTGGGGGGGGAATTATTCGTTGCTGGTTGGGGATTTGTTTTGGGAGGGGAGGGTTTTGTTTTGTTTTTTGACTTGGTTGGTGTGGTTGAGACGGGGGGGTGGGGGGGCAGGGGGTTGGAGAGGAGAGGTGTGGTGTGGTTAAGACGGGGGGGGCCGGGGGCAGGGGTAGGAGAGGTGAGGTGAGGGGTGGTAGGAGGGGTGGAGGGGGAGGGGGGAATGAACGGTGAGGTTAGAGAGCGGTTGTTTGAGAGTATATTCCCTCTTTACTCTTTTCACAGGAATTATTGCGTTTTCGGTCTTACTTTGTGAGGAACGAAGGAGATGCCTAGTGAGTAAGAGGCGCGTTGCAGGTTCATGGGGGCTTTGTGAATGCCTTTCTGGGGATCAGAGTTTCTGAGATGTGTGTGAAGCTACAAATATACTGTATGTAGGTCGGATGAAGTACAGCTTAATTACGAAACCGTCAATTTCTCCACCCCATGTCCAGGAATTCGATTCCAAACATCGATTCACTTCTTAGCCAGCGGCGGGCGCAACACCGGGAGGAGCTTGGTTGCCTCCAATCCGAAGCGGCTCAGATGGCCCAAACTCACCCGTTACTGGATCTTGACGACCCATCAACGCCGGCCCCGGATTCTTCGGCGGGCGGCCCAGCGCACCCAGATCCCGTACAATAAACCCCTCGACCGCCAGCTGCACAGTCATCGCCTTGCAATTATCGCAATTAATCGCCGCTTCGCCCGCCGTCGCCGGCGGGGCGCTGAACCGCTTGAACATCATCACCGTCAAACCATCATACGCTGTCTGCTCGTCGCCGGGGAGCGGCCAGTAGGCTTGCTCGGCACAGTTGCCGCAGACCCAGGGGTCGGCTTGCGGGACCCCTTGGACGGCGGTGCTGAAGCGGGCTTTGCGCGCGTTGATTATGTCCCTTTTCTCGTCAGGATTGCCGCCGGCCACGACGCCAAAATTCGGGTACGGCATCGTTGCGTCGGGGGAGGAGGGGACGGAGTAGCCGACCATGGCGGGGAGGCCGCGGGCGCGGGCGCTTTTCTTGCCGTAGGGGAGGGCGAAGGCGTTGCAGCAGATGCGGACGCTTTCGAGGATCTGGATCAGGGGCTCCGGCCCGAGGACTTGTTGGTCCTTTCGAGGGATTTGCGCAAATGAGACTGGTCTGTCTGTGCGCTTGTCGCGTCTTGTGCCGAGGGGAATGAAGCCGTATCTCTTGGCTAGGATGGTGTGTACAACGGCGAGAGCGTCGTAGATGTTGAACATGGGGTAGCTAGGCTTTCCAGGCCATTGCAGGACTGTCACACCTTGGGCCGGGGGGCCAAGATGCCAATGCAAAGCTTCATTGGCATCATTGGCGTAGAGAGTCTGGACCGGATTAAGCAACATGGCGTTCAGATTCTGGAAATCCGCCGTAGCAATCGGCGGGGCGTTGGTTTTTGGGTCAATTGCTGACAATTCATATCTGATGAGAGTGAAAAGGGCTGTTTGTAATCTCCTTGGATACACTGCAGGCGCCAAGTCCGCCGGTGTGAGTGTTTGATAAGCTCTTGTTGCAATATCCGCCATTATAAAATGACAACTTGAAGTAAGAGATGCAAAAACTAATTCACAGACTTCGAGAATGGAGATCAAAGAAACGCAGTTACTTGTAAGAGACTGTTTTCTTATGTGACGGCAAGGACCTCATCTTCAGTGCTTACTGCTTACTCTCGATTGAAACTCTTGAATGTCAGTATTACGAACGATGCTGCTAGCTCTAGAACAAGCAAAGCCGAGTAACCATACGGTCCGGCATATGAAGCCTGGCCACCGCATTGCAAGGATCTACATGTAGCAGTGGCGTTTATCGGTTGTATTCTGGGTGTATGATGTATGAATGAGATGAAGTATCTAGAACACAGTAAGGTAAGGTAGGTATGTAGAGAAAATATTAGACGTTCAACGGTCGATGTGAGCTAGCCCATTAGAGACAGCAAGCTTACTAACGACTAGAGTACTCTTACAAGCATCAAAGCAAGAAGCTTGCTCATCAAATAAGCACTTGCCAAGTTTCCCCCAATAATCTGAGCTGATTCTCCGTTCATTTGTGATTTACAAAGAAGGCCCCTACGAAGACTGACTCTCATTAGCCACCTAAGGTAAAGCACAAAGATAGCCAACCCTAGCCTTATCCCCCAAAAAAACAACGCTCATATAATTAAGACATCCATCATTGATGATATGACCATAAGAAAGGCTCTTGGGCGCTCTGTCGTCAGCTTAGACACTCGACGGCGCTGGAAATCAGCGCCGCCACGCCTCTAGTAAAAGTTCATCGCGAACTATGTGCATACCATCATATTTATCCCGCCATCGTTTCTCCCGTACCTCCTGACTTTTACACCTCTCTTCCAGCCCTCTTTTCCACCTCCTCCTCAAACCATCACCATGTCTTCTCCCCTCCCACCCCCCCGTCTCCCTGCCGCCCCTCCCAAAGCTCCAGCTCCCCGTCCCTCCACCGCCGCTCCAACAGCTCCAGCTCCCCGTCCCCCCACCGCCGCGTCAACGGCTCCAGTCCCCGGCACCACCGACCCAGCTACAATTCTCGAGGGCGATACCGCGAGCCTCAATGACATCTACGGCGCGGCCAATTACTGGCAGAGATCCACCACTGCAGCGGCCAAAGGCGCCCGCGGCGCTGCTCCAGGTGAGCTACCTTGCTGACGACAAAACCCCGATCCTTGTTCGGGGACGCTAACATGTGGGAAGCTCCAGGGTCGAGCAATTTGCCCGGTAAAGCGGTTCCAGGAGCGTCGGGCGCGGGGCCGGGTGGAGCGTCGGTTCAAAGTAGGTGATCCATCGGTCTCTTCCTCGGCTCCAACCTTTGTTGGGATTGGTGAAAAGATGGTTCTGACAGATCTGCTCGGTGTTAGCGTTCGCAGGAGCGATGACGGGTTTGGCCGCTGGCATGGCAAAGGATATGGTAACGGCGTCTGCGGCGCCAAAAGCGAGATAAGGGCTGTGGAACTGAGGGAGGTGGGTGGGAATTGCGGATTGTAAATTGAAGATTTGTAAATGCTATCATGAGAAAACAATGATTGTTCGCCTTGCGAACTTGCAGATGGAAGATGTGGCTTAGTTGAACAATTATGACGAGATGAGCTGATGATGATGGAGAGAGTAAGGCTCGGGAAAACCCATGATGTAGATGGAAAGAAAATGGTAGGATCAGTCTTCAAGTTTCTTGTAGGAGAATTGGATGGCCGCCAATGCTGGATCCCACAATCAACTCTGTCGATTCCGGAGTATCTTGATACCAAGCAATGGAGCCACCAACAACGGCCATTTACGTACTCCGCCGCTAAGGCATCCGAGTAAGAATGTAGACATTGTTGTAGGCGGATTTGGTTTAGTGGTCCAGTTGCTTGGGGTTGCGTGTGATGCACCAGCCGGTTTACTTCATCAACGGTATGTATCCATGAACAGAAAATGTTTGACAGGCACTCGGAATCCGAGCGCGATGGTTCTGCGCTTCCAATTTCGAACTTCCTTGTCCGGCACCGAATTCTCCAGGTATCAATTTTGTTCATCGATTAGTTCGTGTTATGTATTGGTTTCTCTGCAACATCATTGGGCCCTCAATCCTTCATCTTGCTATCCTATCTTGCTCCACCCCGCCATTAATATGTATTCCATGCTTTACATCCTTCACCGCGTCGGGCTCTCGGGCCCTAATCTCGGCGACTCCATCTCTGTTTTCCGGCTTCTTCCCCAAAATCTCCTCTCCTTGGTGTTCAATGTCTTGGCCGATTCCTCAACCGGACTCCCTGGTTCCGGGTCTATGACCTGGTACTTTCGCGCCTCAGGTAAGTCATCGAAATCAATGCCAGAGTCTTTGGCTTGTTTGCGCAGTTTTCGGGTGCGTAGGAGCCAGATGAAGTGGGAGAGGAAGATGCCGGCTTCGAGCATGATGCAGCAGATGTACAAGACGCCACCAAGGACGTCAAAGGTTTGTTGGGCTACGAGAGCCATGAGAGAGAAGAAGGCGCCGAGCCAGTCCAGGGTTAGAAATACGAAATCTACAACCGTTAGTGATGTGATCCTTTCGCGGGATAGCACATTACCCACTGATTCCAACTACCCTGCCGCCGCGTTTAATAAGTTCTGGATATGGGGGGATGATACCCGCAGCTAGCAGGACTGCGGCAATGACACCGACGAGTATCATGGGCCACGAGATTCCCCGGTTGTACGGTCCCTTGTTAATGTTAGCCCGGTTCGTTCCCGTTCCTGAACCGCTGTCATACCCTCAGTGTAAGAATCAAAAGTACTTCAGCACCGCCAAAAGCAACCCCAAGCGCTGTGGATAATGATGCCGCTTTCCATGCAGGCCATTTGCTGAGTTCAAAAGTCAGAGGTGTTCCTACAGATGGCAGGAGAGAAGTGTACTGCGTGTAGACTAGAATCTGTGCGAAGCTGACCAGGGAAAGGCAACAGAATATTTGCGGCTGTATCTGGATGGGGATGTTGAAGTTCTTGTGGTGTTAGTACTGCAAGCTTAATGCGGTCGAAGTGTCGCTCACTTGCACTACTGCGTATACTCCGAACGGGACAGCACCTAGTCTCAAGATTAGCCAATATATCCATCTTCCATCAGTAGAAGTACCAACACGATGCCCACAGAAACATCATCAATGCCGGCAAGCCGTCGGTCTTCTTCCTTTTCCAATTGTACCATATCTGAGGAACCAGTTGTACACACCAGAACACAGTGCCGATGGTGCCCAAGACGTTTGCCGCAACCGGGATCCTGGTTTGGGGAGCCATGATGAGAGCTGCCTCAGGAACGCAACGAGAAAGTAATGGAGTATCACCCAAGTAAAGGATCACGGTCTAAAGTGAGGAAGAGTTCAACATCCACGACTGAAGATAGAGAAACGGGGTCCACGACCTAAAGCTCATGTGCTCGGGCCCAAGATGGACGCAAGAAGCAAATATGAGTCCGGACCGCTGCATTGACCCCTTTCAAGAGAAGTGAAGATAGCATGAAGAAGCATGAGTCGACTGAGTAATTAATTGATCGGTGCATTTCTCACTAACCCATAGTCCTCTCGGCATGCCAAGCCTGATGGAGTAAGACGGTGTGGATCTGGCATGAGATCTGCCGGAATAGGCACATCGTCATGGCACCGGTCGAGATCCTATTCCTATTTGTTCGCCTGCTTAATCATGGCGCTGGGGGCTCTACTCTAGTCGGTAAGACCGTCAATTTGATATTCACTACGAAATACCTTATACGGTATACTTCCGTACACCTGAAGAAGCTTGACAATAATCAGGATGCGACTTCCATATCACTCCTAGTCTTAGAGGGGCTGTTTCGTTCGTGGGCGTTTGCGTCCGGTTTCCATCACGTAAGGAACACGGAGACTCGGGAAGTTTTGTTTGTGAGCATGGGTGGTGACGAGGCGGATCACGTGCGGCTATCGCTACGGAACTCCTCGATTGAATGAATCTTCTAAAACCAGAACTTGTCATATATCAGTACCAACTACATACACAACTTCTTTCCAATCTTCTTTTTTTGGTATCCCAACCTACTTACCTCTTATCGGAGAATTGTAGCAGGTCCGAGCGCCGCATGAGTACAGTATGCAGCTTCAGCCTCATGCAGTGCATTGACATTTTCGGAGATTTTCCTTTTGTCCCATGAGTACCTACTACATCTATTTAAGTGATATCGAATATCCTGTCAGAAGAGATGGTGTGATGATGTTCGTGTCAGCCGTTAACTGGATATTGAATTCCACATACCGTAGAAACAGCATTCTAAACATGCTCCCGATATGAAAGGATCTCTCTGTCCAGGTCCGCAATCAAAAGGTGGAACGCATTGCGGATCGTCATTACGATCACTGTTGATGATCTCTGAGGCCCAAACCTTTCTCGCGACCCGCATGGTGGCTCCAAGTATTCCCTACACGGTCATGTACTGTAAATGCACATGAAAGTCTCAAGAACCCCTACGGAGAAAGTGGGTGCATCAATATCACATGGGATATCTCGAGAACCTCTCCTCGAAATTGCGTGCAGCAGCAATATGGCAGGATAAGCCCTTCGAAGGTAATCTCGAGAAACCCTACCTGGAAAGTGACCAACAGCAAACATCACATGCTTATCTCGAGAAACCCCTACCTCAGAAGTGCGTGCAGCAGCTTTGTTCCGCCGACTGGTTTTGGATCTTGTATGTCATGAATAGAAAAAAAATACCTGGATATCCTTGTATACGCAGACAATTGCATGTCTGCACACCAGCGTGCGTGATCCAACGGTCCCGGATTCTACCTTTTTCCAAGGTAGAGAGGTTCTTTTTGGGTCATCCTCGGGGTAATTCCTCCCATCTTCTTTTAATCTCGGACTTTGCTAGATAGATACAATCGACGTAGGGTTTCATGAATGGATTGGACACAGGGGGTTTGAAGAGATCTTTTCATTTTTAGCTATTACATCATGTATGCGACCTTTTGGGATTCCGATGGTAATGAGACGGGGAATGTTCGATATAGTTACTATTGGTATGTTTTTTTCTTGGTTTTTTTGGAAGAATAGGAACCGAGATTCTGTGGTTTTGAAGCCTTATAGCGTCTGTATGTATAGATACCAAACATCTTCGTGATGTGTCAGCTTTCAGTGGACCGTTACACCTTTACTCCAGCAGCCAGTCTCAATGTCGTGTTGCTAGACTCATTCCTGGGCAGGGGTTTTTGAGATCTTCTGTGCCCGCCATGAGACCGCGACGGCAGTAGTACAACGACATGTTGGTTTAGGCACAAAGCTGGCAGCATATAGTGACCGCGAGAACATAACTGTCGTCCGAGCATTGACAGCCAAAAAAAAAAGATTATTGTAGCATGCCTCGTCAAGATAAGTTATGCAAATGTAAATCTAAAGGTGCCACCCAGCGGGTCCTTTTGCAAAAGCCAAACCAAGCGCCCCACACCATCTGCCAAACAAAACGCCTCGATATGCTCCTTGCCGTCAGAAATGATACACCCTGTAGCCCAGCTAAAGATGCGCAACAAAGCTCCATACCATCATAGTGCAAGCCAGTTCCCCCCTCCCCCCCCCAATGAAGCGCCTCCAGAGAGAAAACGCGCAAAAAGCAAATCCCGGGGGCCATCAATCGACAACAACAACAACAACAACCAATATGTACGCATAAGGGGGAATCATCGCAAAATGCATGCCTTGCAAAAGCCATCCATCCCATTTCGAGTTTTTTTTTCCCTCCATCGAGACCCTGGTCATACACAATAGCCCAGAGAACCACATGCGCATCTCCCCGTCGTCTCCGTGCAAGTGCTGCTGTACCTGATGAAAACCGTGTTGTAGATGAAGAAAAAGTAGGAGATCCCCTGCCAATGAAGCAAGGACCGGCGCCGTAGCGCCGTGCCAACCGATACGTAAATGACATAAACAAACCATGCGCATCACCCTCTCTCTCTCTCTCTCTCCTCAGCGTCCAAGCATATAATCAGAATATTGTCCACCCTGGTCAGCCCACGGGGACCCGGCTGCGCTTACTGCTATGCCTCCTGGCGGGCCCTTTACGCTGGACATTCCAAGGCCGCTCATGCCAAGACCACCTATGCCGAATCCACCGCTCATCATGCCTCCTTGAATCGGACTGCTCATACCATTCGCAAGGCCTCCGGCCGCACTGATGTTTGTTAACCCAGGAGGAGCGGTCAGGCCAGGAGGAGGTCCATTAGCCGTCGAAAAGGCTTGCATACTCCCCACTCCGCTCATGCCAGCCATGGGACCTTGGGGAGACATTGGCGTGGGAGGACCCATTCCCCCAGGTTGCCCGGTGCGTACGCCAAGAGGGTTTTTCGAAAAACTCAGCCGAATGCCACCTTTGATGCTGTTATGCAATGGATGTCCGTAAAGTTCGTTCAGCGCCTTGGTTGCAAAGGAAATGTCTTCGAATTCGACGAAACACATCGGACCATTTTGCTTGGTTCTGAAACACAGTCTCTTGTAGCCGCGTTGTTTGGAGAACATGGCCTTTAGTTCATCCTCGGAGGTGTCGATTGGAAGATTGCCCACGTACAATGTATTACAAGGCGGATTTTGGTCGGCAGGGTTTACCGGAGGATAATTATGTCTTTGGTAATGCTGATTCGCCAACTGATAAGTGGCATTTGGTCCAAGATTCCCCATGATGGTTGGGGACATGGCAGGAGCTGGGTTTTGCATAGGTGCCACAGTCCTTGGAGAGGCAAAACTTTGCATTGGAGGTGATGCCACATTGCCGGTACTGAGGGACAAACCAGCAAATCGAGAAGTGGGTAACTGGGAACTTGTTGAGCGCCGGGACAACTGGCCTATCGAGCCTGACATGTCGCTTTTTGCATACGCAACTGGGTCTTTTAATAGCTCCCCAGGCTCGTCGTCCACTCCATCTTCACCAATAACTGATTTACCCGAGACACGCTGGCGATCCCCAGACAACTGTCCGATTGGCGACTGAGGGGAGAAGAAGTTTTGAAAAGGCGATGCAATACCGGGAGTAGGGTATTCACCGGAACTCAGCGGACCACTGTTGGAAAGTCCCAATGCGTCACTGGGAGGCGAGATGCGATCCATGGCTTGAAATGTCCCGTTGAAGCGTGATGGGTGCCGTGTTGCTTGACTGCTAGTTGAGCCGGTGGATGAAGCTGAATTCGTTGCGCTGCTGGCGGCGGTATCGAAAGTGGTCCGTCTCAGTCCTAGACCGCCGCCTGGGGAGAGGCGCAACACTTCCACAATCATCGGCGCCTCATTTGCTGAATTCTGTTTCCCGTCCAGCAGCGCCCGAGCTTCATAAGCCGCAGTCGAATTGCGAAAACGTGCGATTGCCGAGAGATACCCTTTGTCATCCGGAAACTCTGCAGGAACAAAATCCGCATCCACGAAATCTTTTGCAAACAGGAACATGGTGCGCAAGGCTTCGTTACTTGTATTCCGAGGGAGTTTGCGCATCAGAATGGCAGCGACCGAGTCTGTGTCGGAGCGCACATGAATCCTGTCTGACCCTATCGGCGGGTTGGGAGCTGGCAGTTCCATGTCGAACGGGTTAGGCTGGCTCATCGGCGACATGGCCTGGCTTGAAGGCATCCTGAAGTTTGCGTGATTCTGCCCACTGGTGAGCATGAAAGCTTCAGCAGCCATACCACGCTCCAAGGCACGATTGTGACGTGACTGGATAGGAAACGGCGAGGTATGAACGATTTGGTGGCTCTGTGGCTTTGTGAATCTTCGATGAACCGCCCAGGTTGACAGGCATGTGAGAAACCCAGCAGACCCAAGTGTGGCTTGTTATACGTTCTCAATTGGTCGAGTAGGTTCAACTCGTTGTGACTGTGGAGCCTCGTCGAGGTTGGAGTGTGCGAGTTCGAGTTTCACCAGATAGATGCCGATAACAGACTTCTTTCGCAGACCAGCTCGCAGGTTGGATATAGTCTGCAAACTTGATTTAGCATTCGTAAGGCGATCTCGTTCGTATTGCGCGCGTTGGTTTGGATTGCTCGAGCTTCAGGTTGCTAGCACTCGAAGTCGCGCAAGCTTGGTGAACACTAGGGCTGTCGGACCTCGAGCTACCAGCTAGTGATTGGTCGACGAGAGGCAGTGAAGGGGCGTTGCGACGTGGACGCGGCGATTAGCAGTGAAGGTTGAAAGGAATGCGGGTTGACAGAGAGGTGCGCTTGAGGAGTGATGCTTCAGAATGCGACCGGGGGGGGAGGGCGGGGGAAAGAAAGAGCGCAGCGAGTGTGAAGGTTGGGGTTGACTCGGTTGAGTGGCTTGGGGTCGGCAGGGGATAAGGAACGTCTATTTCTTGATAACGGGTTTGATTCGCGCAATTGCGCAGCTGTCACTTTGGTTGTTCACTTTGGGGGGGTTTGAAGAAGTAGAGTAGAACTACTGAAAGCACGTAGTACGTACTTTAGTGAAGGAATCAGTCCCAAGTACCTTGTACCTGATGATGATGGGAAAAAAGAAGAAGACGGAGACGAAAGAATCACCAGCTCAGGGCTGACGGGGCCAATGGTGTTTGGTCAATGCTTTGGCGTGCTGCACTTGTTATGCATCGAGTAAAAAAGGCGCAGCTCTCCCGTCCACGGTAATCGACGATCTCGAAGTCTAGGTAGGCCCTTCTTCGACAACAAGCGTCTTGGTGTCAACAGTGCGTTACAAGTATGTACTTCCGTACTTGGATGTCACTGTACTGGGCTCATCGGCGGTTAATAATCGTGCCAGATGATTGAGGACGTCCAATACCTCCGCAGCCGGGCTTCCCTGTTGTTTTCCCAACGAACAAGGTAATGAGGAATTGTTTATCTCGTAGCGGGGTGGGATCCGTATGAAGGAAGTGGAGGCGGATTAACGTCATCCGTAGCAAGTGAATGGGCACAAGGGAACAATGCTTCTGGCCCGTCGTGATTGGTTGATCCGAGACAGTGAGCGCCCGCGTACGGAGGACTCCAGTATTCTAAGGTAAGGTATTCTAGTGGGTTGCTACTGGACGTAGTAAAGACGCTAGTATCCGTCGGTTATCAGACAGCCCTACGCTAATTAACAGACCTCCACACGCAGCACGCTCCACACGCTCCACTACCTACCTTACTGTCCATATTCACCGTATGTATTCTATTCTTCTCCCCCACTTGACTCCGTAAGGTACCTCGGTCCTTTACGGAGTATATCCCGTGTACCTCCGTGCTTCAGCCGTTGTTCTAGCGTCTGTCCTCTCCCCTCCCCTCGCTGCTTTGATGTTCCGAGAGTAAAGGAAATCTCTTATCTCTACTACTCTATGGCAGTCTCACAGGACTTGCCGCCTTGTCGGTTCTGCGGGGTGGGTTGGAAAGACGTTCGAAAGGTACCTCGCTGAATCCCATCCTCAACCTCAAATCACCCACCAGTGCATGGGAGTACTGATGCTATTGGATCGATTAAACCCTGTTATTCAAGTTATGTGTCATTCTCAACCCTACCTTATGCTCCATACTTTCCAATTCATCTGTTGAAGGCACTTGAAGCCATCCTCCCTCCGTCCTCCGTACCGGATGGCCAATGCTTCTACTACTGTGGTACACCAGTAAAGTACCTTAGGTAAGGTACGTACTTTAGTACCACGCTACCAGTTCCTACATGGTTCCCACAGTCCCACTCCCCCCCAGCAACCTTACGGAGGTATCGTCCGCGCCATCCCCGCCCTTGACCTTGACTAAATGCTCGGTTCCGGAAGACCAACCCTGGTCGATGGGATTCAACACCCCCCCCACCCCCCCCACCATCCCCGCTCATCCATCTCACTCGTCCCACCTCTTCGCGCTATCTACCGCTGGCGATCGAGGGCGACCTGGCAATCATGATCATACTATCAGACTGGCTGCAGTTCCGTCAAGCCACCACCGTTGGCGCCGAGTTGCCAACCCCACCCATGCGATCTCCATGTCGCCTTTACTACTGACTAAGTACAATTTTGGCTCTGATGACCCATGCCTTAACTCAACCCCAGCCTTAAAGTAATCATATACCACACCGTATTCCGTACTTTCACCCGACTACTACCTTACCAGATGGAACTGGATGTTTTGACTCCAGAGTGGCACTCGATTGGCAGTTTCGGATAAGCTATTCTACGGTATCGTGGTAAAGAACGCCCAACTAGCGTAGATGGACCAGATCCCCAGGACGAACGAACAACACAACCGTGCGGCAAGTTGTCGGATCTGAGCTAGGATCTTGACACTCGAAGGCCAGCTTCAGAGACTCTGGTTTTCCAGCTTTAATCCTTTGTGTTGAGTAGGAATGTATGTTCAAGATAGCCCCTGAGGCCCTGCCTGGTTCTTCTCGTACGCATGCTGGGCACAGACTGCCGTGTTTCGAGGCTTGATAAAACCCCGACATCCCAACAAATCGCGATGTGGACCGTCAGACAAGGTAACCCTTGATCCTCTTATTCCCCGTCGAAGTCTTGCATTCCCGCGGGGTATTCTCCGCTTTGAGGACCTCGATCTCGATCATATGCTCATCGCGCGTGATCTTCTTCACTGCTCTTTCAAAGCATCCATTCAAGCACAGCTCTGATAATAATAGATTCCATTACACCGTATATGTCATGAAACGTTTTGGTGGAATGGCCTTCTTTCCTGACGCTAATCACCCGCCTGCGACTTGAGCTGTTGCCTCTTATCCATGACAAATCAGCTCCATACTTGGCGTTCTAGAAAGGGTGCAAGAACACTACTATTACCAGCAGCCGTCAGCCTCATTAGCACGTTTTCGAGACCAACCATTAAACATATACTCCCTTCTGCCTACCAGCACTGAGAGTGAATGTTACTGGCTAGAAGTTTGTTCACTTCTGTAACCCTTGTCTTGAAGCATTTCTTTGTCCAAGGAACGGATTCATCAAAATGAAAGGGGCACTGCAAAGCTCGGAAGTAATGATTGGTCAGAGTCGTTACGTGAAGGCTTTCTTAGAAGAGCGGTGAAAGCACTTGAGATGAGTTGGTGAAGACCGCTTGTCAGGCAACATTCTGGTTCTAATGGGGTAATGTTGAAAGTCGGTAAAGAAAATGGTAGAATTGCTTTCCTTCTGTGTGGTTTACTACTCATTGAGCATCGCCTGTCTTAGACTTACGAAGCGCTTTGAGACCCTCCAACTATCATGAATTTCGATTACAAGGAGCTGTATTCAAACAACAGTCCTAGCACTATACCTTTCGGTAGGAAATACCAGAAAGTCTTCGAGATGAAGGAGAAGTGAAAGCAGAATGAGATCTTGTAAGCATTACTTCTTCCTTGTGGTCCAATGGGAATTGAGCACTCGATGGCTTATACCGTTCAGTCTCAAACGTCGAAGACCCTACCTTTATCAATCTTTACCTAAGGCATCAAGGCATTATCGGAAACGTCTTCACCCCCGCTACTCATGTGTCTGACCGAAGATTGTGTGTAACACTTGTGATCAGCCCTTGCATGTGTGACATCTGCAGGTCTAAGATAACCACTACGAATTATTTTCTGGGAGAGTGATTTATCCTTTCATGAGTGCACCAGCGCATTGGATGAAGTAGGAATATTCAGCTCTATATGCAGAATTGAAGGGAGCACATACAGATCATGAGATATAACACTCGATGGAGGATTGAAGGAAGTTGTCGACGGAGCATTGAATAGAGGACTGAATAGAGCATGTATAAAGCTCTATATGAAGCACGTATGAAGCTTTCTATGAAATGAAGGTTGCCGGCGAAGTAGATTTTTGAAAGCTGCTCCTCCTCCACCTACTGCCCTGCAGAGAGGAAATGGAAGTTTCATGTTCATTGCCACCATTACCTTAGCTAGCATGTAAGCTAACCTACTTAGGGGGCGGGAGTAAGCGAGGCTAGCCGCGAATGGGCAAGGGTAAAAGGAGATCCTGCGGCAAAAGAAACCTAAAGTCCTTATCACAGCAACATTGCAACCAGCGCCAACAGGAATCAAAACCTACTTACGATATAACCACACTGATCGTCTCGCTCTGATGTGACTCAGCTGCTATAGCATGGATGGTTTCACTTCCTTGCCCTCAATGCGCAGTACAATGGCTCGAGGCTGGGTTGTCACTGGGCATTTCTCCTTATCTAGCTTCACGATGAGGTGCTATTCTGAGCTTCCTTGAGTGCGCCCGACGTTTCTTATGATAAAGCCACCTCTTGGGCGGTTGCCTATTCTTTATAAACGAGCCAGGTTTCCGTCATTGGCTCTATCTTACAAATGCAGCACCTTAGAGGCAAATCTCCCCAAAGGAAGAAACAAACATACGGCCTTGTACGACCAGTAGAGGTCAGGATCCCTACAGTTTCAGCAGTTGAAGAACAACCTCTAGGACGAGTCAATTGGACAATATTCTCGCGGATTACTACCAATTGAAGATGTGCTCTTTAAGCTTAAGCGGGATCTCGACGAGCTTGATCTCTATGCTCAAAGATCTACGCCGACCTGGACAAGAGAAGAAGGCTTGGATTTGAGGAAGATTCTCTTGAGTTATCAGCAGGCCACAGAAAATCAGTACGCTATAACTCAGCAGTGGTGCTATTAAATCTCCGTTTGGTGGACGATGACAGCTTAGAAGTCCATGATCATGTGGAATAAAATTGTTGCTGCGATTCGGAAAAAGATTTGATGATTGCGACAAGGAGAGTGAGGGAGTTTTGCCAGTGGCAGCATTAGGGATCTTGAACAACAGTTCTGAGCTGCGCGTCTTTGCTTGATTCTCGTCAAGTGCGGGTTATGATGATACACCATAGTAGCGGAATTAATTTTTGAGATGAGAAGTTGCTTGAGGCCTTTTCGATATCACTTCGATGAAAATAGATACATGTATCTTTCATGATAGATCATGGAGAATGGCAGTTGCTCCCAGCGGCGATAAGATAGTCAAGTTTGATTTACATGCCAATATCGTGTCCAGACGTTGTCAATATGATATTCGCTAATGTTTGGTTTTTACGCTTGCCGTTGACCGTCATTCTGTCGGAAGCTGCGCTGGGAATGACCCAGGTTGCAACCCAAAATGCTACTCATTCGCAAGTGAATGAGGAAGTTTTGCTCAAAGCTTTGTTTACGTCTTTTCGCACTCAGATCAATCGGAGTAACTTGTTTTAACAAACATATTACGCGGGAAACCTCGGACTCCTGCGAACCCATTCTTTGAGATCCGAAGTCTACACTTAAAAGTCTTGCACGCCAGTCTGACCCCGTAAACTCTCCTCTGTTGACCCCTCTTCTTCAGACCCCGCAACCCACCTCGGCTCCTCCTCCTCAAACCACTTCTCCTCCTCTTCCCTCTCCTCAGTGCCCCGATCATCAAACTCCTCACTCTCATCCACCGCCACATACTCAAACTCGGCATCCTCCCCCTTCAAGAACCTCATCGCCATCTCCCGCCGCCACCTCTCCATGCCCTCCTCTTTACTAGCCGGAACCTCATCTTCTGTCTCCGCTACAATCTTCCCGGCCTCGTCCCTCTTATTCGGCGAATTCGTCAAAGCCTGCAGCTTAGCTTCTGACCGCCATAGATCCGCTTCTAATGTCCCCGAATAGCCTTTTTGGCGGCCTTCGGCTTCGCGCTCGGCTGGGGTTTGGAAGCGGCGGATTAGGCGGTCGTAAGCGAGGGGATCTTTTGAGCTGATCAGCGGGGGCAATTCGTAGAGTTATCGTTGCGACGAGAACCGGACCTGCGAGCTCGAGTGATGGAGAAGATAAGTATGTGGGGTGCGTGTCGAGGTAGCGTTTTCGCCTGTTCTTCACTTTGATGCGGGCGGTCGATGCTGGGGATATCGATCGCGGCTTGGCGATTCGTGGATGGGTTTCGAGTGCGTTGTTTTCTTTCTGCTTGTCTGGGTGAGATTCGGTAGGCGTGGGTGGGTTGGACATTGAAGATATCTTTTGTCTAATGACGCATAGTGGCACGGAAGACAAGCGCGCGGAATCGGGCCGCACAGCCTTGTTCGTCTACAGGTCTTTGTTTACCTATTCCAAGATTCTCATGAACCAGTCTCACATAAAACATCTATCATTCTCTTACGTTTACAATACATCGGGTACCATGTTCGTTCGTTCAACCGCAGTAACGAGGGTCTTCCTGTTGAAGCTATGATAACACATAATCCAACGGCGCGAAGAATATCAAATTGAACCATCTATCGAAGATCCTGTACAGGACCAATTACCTGAGCTTAGCAATGGCCTCAAGGCGCAGCACGCGTGCGAGAGGTGCAGAGCACCAAGATGCGCCGCACACTGAACCTGTCGAAGTAGATGTGTCCATGACCCAGCGAGAGGCCTTGCAATCATACATTAAAGCCGCTGAGCTCTTAATGCTCGCTGCTGTATATTCACCAATCTCTCAACTTTCACTCTCGCCCGTCTACGGATCTATTCCCCCTTCCGCTTACCACTTACGGATGACAGCTGTTGCGATCTTCTTGGCCTGGGTAGCAAGGCAGAGAATACCCAATTATGTACCAAAAGTGGTCGTCAATTATCTACCTGTCTTGGCATTTTTGATACCAACTATTCAGTTTGTGCTTTTCAAGTACAGCGGGCAACTTGGCCCCGTATACGGCCCGCTGATTACGGAGCTTCTGACCTACTTTCCACTACTATTCATCTCCCTCATAGGTGTGTCAGCATCTCTCGATGACTTCGACTGGAAACGTAATATTGGCGATACTATGCCTGCGATTGCTTCCTATGGCTTGTTTAGCATGATTGAGAGAGCTTTAAGCCACTTCGTCTCTCGGAATATGGGTTCTAGCATGATCTTCACGCGTTCTGGGCTGCAATTCATTGTTGCCACTTTTTATGCATTGCTTCTGCCCTCCAAATTCATCATACTCGCAGTCTTGCCGTTACTGCACTCTGCTATTTACAACCCTCACATCCCCCTTCAGCAGAACGCCGACGTTCTCAACTCTACGTTACAGGCGCAAGGCTACTCGCTGGTCGCTCGTCAGGAATCTCTGACTGGGTATATATCTGTACTCGATAATATAAAGGATGGATTTCGCGTGCTACGGTGCGATCACAGCCTTCTTGGCGGAGAGTGGCTGCATTATCAAGATAATCCCATCTCGAAACCAAGAAAATTAAGAGAGCCGGTATACGCTATCTTCGTCATGCTCGAAGCTGTCCGGCTGGTTGAATTCCAAAATCTAAAAACCCGTACCCTTATTCCGGATAATGAAAATCAGGCACTGGTCATGTAGGCTCCTTGACTACACACTGACTCGAGGTTTTGCTAATGATTCGATTTCCAGTGGCTTGGGCATTGGTACAACACCGTCTGCGCTTGTTGCTCATGGGATCCATACCACGATCGTCGAGATTGACCCAGTGGTACACGAATATGCTACGAAATATTTCAATCTCCCATCAAATCAAACATCGATCATCGAAGACGCTGTTAGTTTCGTAGAGAGGGCGCAGACGGGCGAATCCCAGCGCCCATCCTACCACTACATTATTCACGATGTGTTTACTGGTGGAGCGGAACCAGTAGAATTGTTCACGGAGGAATTTCTTAAAGGCTTGAGTAACATGCTTGTCTCTGACGGGGTTATTGCTATTGTAAGCTGAAACCTATAATCGTTATGCGCTGTGGCTGTATACTCATTAAGCCAGAACTACGCAGGTGATTTACTGTCCCTATCTGCTAGACTCGTGGTTCATACAGTTATGTCTGTCTTCCCAAGCTGCCGGCTGTTCCGAGAAGAGGCTGGGCCTAGCTCATCGCCAACTTCTAGTGATAAGTCAACGGGGAAAGACTTCACCAACATGGTCATGTTCTGCCGTAAAACGAAAGGACCTTTCACTTTCCGAGATCCTGTAGAGGCAGACTGTCTAGGTAGCCAGGCGCGCAGATATCATCTATTACCGCAGCACGAAATTAACGCTAGCTATTTTGATGGTAGGGCGAGTGATGATGAGTTGGGTTTGCTCAGGCGAGGGCAGACGCATAAACTGGAGGCCTTTCAAAGGGAAAGCGCCGTGGGGCATTGGAGGATCATGAGGACTGTTCTTCCGGATAAGATATGGGAGAGTTGGTGAAGGGGAATCTGTGGACTTGAATATCGGCTAAGATCAAGTATCGTCCTGTAGTAGTAATCGAGAACCAAGTTGGATAGGTAAGGTAGAGCAACAACCTTCAAAGGCAGCAGCATCACGATCAGGTCTATAAAGGGAAATTCCGAACCCACAATTCCACGTCCAACCCCTGCCTGACCACCTTATATATTTCTTTTTGAAGATGTTTGATCTGCGCAAGGATTCTTAGCTCCAATAAATATGCAAGCGTTGGGATCGTGACAAGCCCGTTGATGGCGAAATCAAGAAACGCTCCATGCGCCTGGTACCCGGTGGAAATTGAATGATACGCCTCTCTCATTTGCCTCCTACGAGTACTGTAATCTGTATAGTGAGATAAAAACCTTGTAGTCTACGTAGAAGATAAGGCAAGACACGTCAGACACGTGGTAGGACTTGCTTGAATACCTTACATATTCTAAGGCATGTACCTCGTCACTTCCTCAAATCACCCTGCAGTGGAGCAAAAGAATTGTCCGTCACACTCCCACAAGTTCAAGGTGCTTGTGCTGCAAGCAGTAGGATTTGCCGGAGCAGTGCGCGTCCAGCAAATAAAATATCTTCTCCGTTGATACTGTAGTCTTTCCTGCAGAAATGCTTCAACGAAAATACAATCCCATGATGACTTCTTCAGTGTCATCACGGCACTGCTGAGCAGAATCGACGCGGAATAACATCATGACCGATTTTAAAGCGCGCTTCAACGGAATCATGCCACTATTCCGAAGATCCTCTACTACCACAACTACCTCAACCCCCAAATCTTCCTCCACTACCCTCACCAACCATATCCGAACCAGAGGTAACCAGAGCAAAACCTCGCTTGTGACGCCAAAAGCCAGGAAACAATCGGTGGGCGTTCCGGTTGCTGAAGAGCTGGAATTGCCGCCGCAGATCCCACCACTTGATATAGCCTCCCAGACGACGGAAGATCAATCTCTCAGAGCGTACTCACCACAAACGCCCGATACAAGTCTTGAATCACCAAAGGCTACGCCATCAGAAAAGGCCGCGGCTCCCTGTCCGCTGGTAACATTGGAGGAACCGACACCAGAATTGTCTGCTACTTTGGATAGGGCCACAGGATCCGACGGTGCTGGGAACAACAAAGTACCTACACCAAAGGCAGGGGTTAGCGCCGAGAAGCCGCACCAAAGACCTGAGGCCGTCCCAAGGAAGCAATCTATAGCCCACCGAAGCCAGGGAAGATTCATCACAACCTTACTCGAGTCTGGAAGGCCAGACTCCCGGCCGACCTCGCGGGATACCAATAACGACTACTTTGGGGACGCTCCCGCGATAACAGCCAGCATGCTGCACCGCAAGATCTGGGTGAAACGGGCAGGCTCATCGGCAACGTTGATACAAATCAATGAGGAACATCTAGTAGATGATGTGAGGGACATCATATTGAAGAAATACACCAATTCGCTGGGCCGTACCTTCGATTCGCCGGACGTCACATTACGGATCATACCTCGAGACTCGGTACATCGACATTCACAAGGCGAGCGTACACTAGGTCCAGAGGAGCCAATGCTACGGACGCTGGATGCGTACTTCCCAGGCGGCCAAAGCGTGGATGAGGCCCTAGTTATTGATGTACCAAGACCACGGACTCCTAGGCATTCGCCGCGAATAGCTATGCCCTACTATGTGACCGAGGATCATCGGCCAGTTGAGAATGGTACAGATTACTTTCCGCCAATGCCCATTGGAGGACAGCACTCGCCTCATCTTCCATCGAGTCTCTCGGTCGTAAGTGGTCAAGGAGCGCCTCATCATCCAACGATGCATTCGATGGCGGTTTTAAACACGGGACATGTCCCGCCTCTACCGTCACCTGGCAGTCGTGGCATACGGCATCCTACACATAGGCCAAAGTATGGGCGGACACATACCTCCTCACCCACAATCCTAAGCGGTATCAGCTCGCAGCACCAAGGTAGGCGTCGCACTCCTGTGACTCTTGTCGCTCTAGCTCTTGGCTAATCGTGCCAAAAGACCCTCTCAAACAACAGCCGAATGGCATACCTAACCCACCTCCCTTGCCTACTCCGCCTGTACCATCCGATTCCCAACCCCACCGTGTCTCCACACCTCCACCTGCACGCGTCTCCTCGCCCCGACCAGTACTCCCTCAGAAAAGGTCAAAAAACAAGGCGAATCAACCCAAACTACCAGCTGGCCTCCTCGACGGCGCCGTCCCTCCCATTAACGTTCTTATCGTCGAAGACAACATTATTAACCTTAAACTCCTTGAAGCCTTTATGAAAAGGCTAAAGGTCAGGTGGCACACAGCAATGAACGGGCAAGAAGCTGTCAAGAAGTGGCGAGGAGGTGGCTTCCATCTGGTGCTGATGGATATTCAACTACCTATCATGAACGGGCTGGAAGCGACAAAGGAGATCAGGAGATTAGAAAGGGTGAATAATATCGGTGTTTTCTCGAACAGCGCGTCTAGTACGCCTACATTTCCGAATGGAAGTGAACTGGAAGAAAATGATGGCAAGGCGGACGGCGAGGATAATTTGATGAACACGGCTCTGTTCAAAAGTCCGGTCATCATCGTTGCATTGACTGCCAGCTCGTTGCAGAGCGATAGACATGAAGCTTTGGCGGCTGGATGCAACGATTTCTTGACAAAGGTACTTCCCCTTCCCCTTTCGCCAACTCAGCTATATCAGGCCAACTACTAATCCCGATTTCGCCTTCCAGCCCGTCAACTTCGTCTGGCTCGAACGCAAGGTCATGGAATGGGGCTGCATGCAAGCCCTCATCGATTTTGACGGTTGGCGCAAATGGAAAGATTTTTCCCAATCCAAGGAAAATCCCCCGAACCCCTCAAACCCCTCGAAACCTCCCACATCGAATAACAACCTCGAAACTAACAACAACCGCAAAGTCTCTTCCAGTTCCGCCAAAAGCGATAAGGGGATCAAGAGTGAGAGCGGAAAGCTGGTCCTACCGGAGAAGGGCAAGAAGAGGTTGAGTTCCAGAACTGCAAGTTTGGATACGGGGACGATGAGTGGCAGTGGTAGTGAGGGATTGGCGGGGGAGGAAAGGGATGGGAGGGGTGGGGCTATTGCCGCGGGGGCATAACGGGGACACCCCTCTTTTGCTCGCCTGCCGAGAAGCGAAACAAAAGGAGAAGCGGAATGGAGTGAACTGGAGAGGTGGGAGTCGCATTTTCCGGAAGATCCATCTTTGGAGGCAAGCGGAGTGAGCGTAACTATTGATTTACATGCATGGGGTCCAACGGAAGCGCAGGGAAGTGCAGGGCATTCTTCCTCAACAGACAAGGCATGCTCGCCCGTCCTGAGCCCTGGGGGAAAGCTGGGACGGCTGGGTATCATTATCCGTAGATACACAAATGGTTATATATCACCTTTTTAATCGCAACGCGAGCTGCAGACCTGGCGGGGCTGGGCAGTGTGGCTTTTCGTTCTTTTGGGACTCATATATTTCTGTGTATATATTTACTTTCGCTATGCCCACAATTTTCTTGTTTACTGGTCTCATCATCATCATCGTCATCGTCATCGTCATCGTTGTCGCCGTTGGGGATTTAGATATGCGTGTGTGTGAATTGAGATGGCGGTTTTGAACTTCCGCCGTGCGGTTTGTGGCTGGGAAGATGAGGGTGGGGAGGGGGGGAAGAGAAGAGGGGAGGAGGAGGGGGAGGGTTGGGGTGTATGAAGGAGTGGGTTTGTGATATTGCTGATCCAAGAGGTAAGGGGAGGATGGCTGTTTCCCTTCTTTTCTCCTCCTCCTCCTCCGCCCTCTCCTCCGCCCCCACCCCTCCATTCCCACCCACTTCCCCATCAACACCCCACCATCCCATCCAAAAACCCACAACAGAATTTCTCTCCTACTCCCACCCTCACAACCTCCCAACCTCCCAACCTCCCAACCTCACAATCTCATTCCCAAAAAACCTACTCACCAGCTAAGCTGCTTTAGCCCGTCCACGGGTGATTCGTTTCGATACTCAAACCTCACGATTGGGAGGGGGGGATTTATCTTTTTTTCCAGCATTAGGTCGGTTTCATCGGGATGAGTTGGGAGTTGGAAAGTTGGGAGTTGGGAGATGATGATACAAGTATCTATGCTGGTATTGTTTTGTCTGAGAATCTATGACGGGGGTGTGGCTCGTATATGTCATCTACTGTAATTTGTGTTTAGGGATAATTTTTTTTGGGTCAAAAGTGAGAGAGAAGAGGAAATAGGTGGTTTGTGGGACGGTGAGGAGAATGGAAGGAAGGCATCGCTGAAAAGGGAGCTGAAGCAAGCCTGCCTGTCTTTATCAAGGCCGTATCGGCTTTATGAATAAGGGTGTTCGAGCTTTCCGCTGCGTGTACATGTGATAGTGAATATACGCTCGTCTCTGTTTAGAATATACACCTTGCTGAATCGTCGTGCATCAAACATTTTCATTATTCATCTAATCCCTCACCTGGGTGGATCTCAAGGCCGACTCCTCAATGCACCCGCATTTGCATAACAACATTCGCTAGAACGCGACTAATCAAGTCCTTACGACAGGAAAGGCAATCCAACGCGTTAAAACCCTCCCAAAGGCTTCGCGGTGTTCGCTTCCAGCCCCAATTCACAACTACCGCGACCCCAAATCCAACTTCTGCAGTATCACGCCTGGCAACCTACTTTCCTTCGGCGGCAAATGATTATGTACCTTCCTAACCCCTACCCTTCCCACCACCTTCCAACTCTCCTTGTCCTTCGCATCAATCCCCACCCCTCCGCCATACTCCTCCAGACAACAGCACTCGATTCCTTGAACTGATCTATCTCCCACCGCTTCATGTATCGTAATCCTTCTGTTCGGGTTCGGATGCATCATACGCAGCAGCAAATTTCTGATGGCTGGTTTGTGAAGGCTGGCGAAGAGGGGACCGCAAGATGGAGTTTCAGAGCCGGTGATTAGGCCGTCGGGATACTTGTCGATGAATTTATCCCAGCCGGAGAGGAAGCGGGCATAGTGGTGGTGGGGATGGGTGCGGTTGGCGGCGGGCCAGGGGTTGCCTTTGTAGATCATGGAAAGGAGTACGATGGCACATGACCAGACATCCAGGGGTCGAGGGTCGTAATGGCCTGAAAGGGAAGTTAATCCTGATTCACTGGATAAGCTAGACGATACTTTACCACTCTTGTCAATAACCTCTGGAGCGATATATGGTAGACTGCCACATATACCCGGTGCACAGAGTCGACACTCGTTGGCGTCCTCGTCGGGAAGTGTTTGAGCTTTTCTCGTGCCAGGATGCTCTCCGCAGAAGACCTCTGAGACACCAAAGTCAGTAATTTTAAGGTGGCCTTCATTATTCATGAGCAGGTTCTCGAGCTTAATGTCTCGATGGGCGATGCCGTTGGAGTGTAAGTACGCCACACCTCGAAGTAGCTGTTTGAAGAGACATAAGTTGTCTTCGAGAGTCAGGTAGTTCTTCTGCACCAAAGTGTATATCTCTCCTTGCGAACAAAATTCCATGACATGATTCCATCGCCCACCATGCGTACATAATCGTACACTCTCGACAATGTTGGGGTGATGCAGACTTTTAGCAATCATATACTCCGAATTGACCTTTTTGTTGTACTCATCTTCAGTCTCGTGCTGCCCCTTTTTCCGAAACTCTTTGACGGCAAACACTCCGTCTGTGGATGCTCCCTTTTGTATCATAAGCTTCACTGTGGCCGTCGAACCCTTGCCAACCAATTTCCCCCTCCTTCCCGGCACTATACTCCCACTTGTATACTCGTCATGGAGCTCAACGGTTTCAACGTCGAAATCAGCTGGGAGGTTAGTACTGAATCTCCTAGCTTTCAGGCCAGCACCGGTAGCGGCTGGCATTGAAATATAATTATCAGCCTCGACTATGGCGGCGTTGTTCATGCTGGTCGAGCGCTTCGTGCCTGATGAACGCTGTGGCCTCGGCGAGCTGGCGAACAACGCGTTCGGATTTTTGAAGCTGAGGCCCGTTGAAAATCTCCTGGAGCGATTTTTAGGCGTGACCGAGAGGTGCCAAGGCTCGGCAATGCTATTGGTGGTGCTAGTATTTGAGTATGTAGAGGCAGACATAGTCGAATGAGAATTTTCTGAATTCTCGGCAGAGTGGCCAATGTACTGGGAGCAAGACGGCGTTGGTGATAGTGGCGCGGTTGCTGTTGGAGTCGAGCAGGCTGACTCCTGTACGGATTGGGGATTGGAATTGTTCTGCATTGCTTCCAGTGTTGATGACCGTGATCTCCGGAAGAACCTTCTTATTCTCGAAGGTGTTCTTCTCGGAGTATTGGGCTTCGTATCAGGAGTCACTGTCCTCGAGGGTCCGCTAGGTATTGCCTCCTCATCTTCTTCGGTTCTCGCATCTCGCGGATTGGACGCTCGTGGGTCCGCAAAACCTATATGCTGTGGTACATTTGAAGCAGTAGCACCCGACATGGCTTTTGGATCGAACGGGGTGGGCTATTGGACTAGGATTGCAGTGAATAATGATTTCGCGGATGTTCGAGTGTTACTTATCGAGCCTGTAATTGTGAGAGACTAAACGTGGTAGAAAAGTGCCCATTCTCGAGAGGTCCGCAATTGAAAAGGATGATGATTGAGAGAAGTAGACACGGCATAGGAGGGCATGCGAATCGTATGCCGGTTCAAAGGAATAACGACCCCAGTTTTGAGCTGAAGACGTGAATAGAGGCTTCAGAAACAGCGTGGAGGTGTACAGGGAATTGAAATGACGGTTTGTAGAATTCTAGGTGACAGATGGACAGATTGGTATCTGGTTCTCTGTAGTCACCCAAAAGTTCATCCTCTGGCCAACGCACACATATTAGGAAGTAGTAATCAACAAGCACAGTTTTTGGTGAGCGGATTGCGCGATAGACTAGCCAAAAGAAAATTTCCAGATCACTGGGGATAGCGAAGAAATTACCTTGTAGGCGTGAGTGTATTTGAGCCTTTCGGGTGTGTATGTGGCATTTGTTTCACTAGTGTACAATAGTAAGCATGATTTGGAAAACCACATAGAAGTCTACGAAGAAGTTGCAAGAGTCGATACGAAAGCTGTTGATGGAAGGCGCTCCCTCAAGGCTCCCGGTCCCTGCTAAGGAGACTTGGCAGGGTCGTAGGCGCCTATAGAAATACGACCTTTTGCTTCGTATAGAATGTAAGGGACTATAGCGAAGACCTGTGAGCATACTCAACGATACTACCATAGAGATTTTTCATGTATTCGATGATGCCACAACAAAGACTGTGATAAAGAACGTGGTGTTGTGACGGCCATGGAGATTAAGGACCCCTGAGGCATGAATGATATTGGTTGGATTATTGATATACCTTGCTTTTGGCTTTTCTGAAAAGTGCAAATCCTACTGCTATTCCAAATGTTTGAAGTTTTATTAGAAACGTCTTGTTGGATCTGCAGAAGACATACTGCATCGAAGAGGATGCTCTAAGACCCCACGATCTCACCGCAACCCTTTGCCATCTCTAACAAGCAGCAGACCTTCTTCCTTTAGCTTGAACTTCTGAATCTTGCCACTTGCTGTTTTGGGATAGTTGTCTACCCAAAACACGTACTTCGGTACTGTAACGGGACTTGTCAGCCGCTATCTCAATGATAGGTAGAACGCCAAATACAAGCCATACAACTTACCTAGATGATGGCTTAGCTTTTCTCTAACCCAAGTTCTGACCTCCTCTTCCGTGATCGACATTCCTGTAACGGGAATCACGAATGCGGTGACGACTTCACCGTACCGCTCGTCAGGAAGGCCCACGACGCTGACCTCTTTTACAGCCGGGTGGCTGAAAAGGCAATTCTCTACTTCTAAGGGATGGATGTTCTCTCCGCCCTTGATGATCAAATCTTTGATGCGGCCAGTTATTTTGATGTAGCCGCCAGAGTCCATTTCTCCCTCATCACCAGTCTGGAGAAGCATTAGGCTGTACCCTCACAACATTAGAGTCATAGTCGAACTAACATGCATCCAGATCTTTCCACTAGCGTCTGGTATGAGCACTTCTGCAGTCCTCTCCGGCGCGCCCCAATATTCCTTCATTACACAATAGCCACTGACTGCCACTTCGCCTCTGCTACCGATGGGCAGTATTTTAGTATAATCCGTGGGGTCTACTATCTTGGCTTCCACGTGCGGCATTAACCTCCCGACGCTATCAATGCGCTTTTCGATAGGATCATCCGTGGTCGTCATCGCTGATACCGGACTTGTTTCGGTCATCCCATAGCAAATGGTCAGCTCTGTCAGGTTGAGTATTTTATGTAGCTTCCGCATGAGCTCGGCAGGAATACTAGATCCAGCTGCTATGCCGGTTCTTAGATGCTCGAACCCAGTGTATGGTACCGTCCCGTTTTGCAGGAGCTCAAACTCTGCAATGAACATGGTTGGAACACCATAGAGAGCGGTACACCTTTCTTCTTGTACGCTTTTGAGAGTAGCATACGGGTCGAAGGCTTCAGTGGGGAAGACTATGGCAGCTCCATGGGTGGCTGTTGCCATGTAGCCAAGGATACAGCCAAAACAGTGGAATAGTGGCGGGGGACAGCAGACAATGTCCCTTTCGGTTAGGAGCATTCTATCACCAATGCTTTTACCGTTGTTCAGAATTGAGCGGTGACTGAGAGAAGCAGCTTTTGGTGCAGATGTTGTTCCTGAAGTGAACTGAATGTTGACCACGTCATTCGCATCAAGCGATTGCTTGGGTATAGAGCCACCAGGTCCGCCATCTTCAAGGACGATATTGTAGTTTATGGTGGGCTTCCATGAGGTCGTGTCGATTCGGCCATTTGAGTTATCCACGATAATTACCCGGTCCAACGATGGAACAGCTTGTGATTCGACTCTGTGAGCTTGGAGATCAGGTATTATTTGCTGTAGTAATGGAATATTCGAGCGTGGTGATTTTCTTGGTAGATTGGTTTCGGTACCAACAATAAGATGAGATGCCGCTAGATGGCCGAGTGCAGCAACAACTTGCTGCGCATTGAAGGCAGGGTTTAATGGAACCTATGGAAAATTATGAGAAAATAGCAGGCGTAATAAATCGCAAGGTGTGGGTCAAGTCATTTGTCATGGAGGATTCGATGCTTATATACACAACTGGTAAAGCTCACAAATCATGTAAAGAAGAGGGGGCGCTCTGGGAATGGTTGTTTTCGGGTCTATCACACTACCGTGCACTGTTCAGGTATAAGGAGAAGAATGACAGCTTACCAAAATAGCTCCAAGCTTGAAGATACCATAGGTCGCCTTTTGAGGTCATCAGCCATATATTTCCAGCCTTCCACTTGAGGCTTTAGCTTTCTTACAATGGCGTATTCAATGTTGTTGCCCAGCGAAACAGCCACTCGGTCACCTTTCTTCACGCCAATCTTGGAAAGACCACGGGCGAAAGCATTACTTTTTTGATCCAAGGCATCGTAGTTTAGACGCATCTGCTGATGACGAGAAATGACACTACAGTGATGTTATAGACGAACGCTCCAGTTTGGACGCAAGATATCCTGAATGCGTACGCTGTACGGTCACCAAACCTCGACACTATGGATTCGAAATGCTCTCCGATAGTCTGCTCGAGCAGTGGAGGCTATAAGAAATCAGCTAAGAAGCGCCAGGTCCTAGACTGTCGTTTACATGATTGGGGCCTTGAGCATAAGATTTCGTGAAGAAACCCCTGGTGTACCACTTGGACTTCGATAGCCGTGAGAAGCCCGAGGCTCGACGCGCAAATTGCCGCATCGTACCGGGACATCAACGGGCACAAGCCCATGGATACTATGTGAGATATCGGGCGGCTGGAGAGCCATCGACTTGCCCTTTACTGAGATGTGGGCGGTGGACAGGTTGTCTTGGCGGCGCTTGATCGATGCGCCAGCGCCTTAGGCGGCAACCCTTCCTGTCGCCATCTTTCCCCAGTCAGCAGCATGCTTCAGCAGAACCTCAACCACACCTTTATAGCTTCGGCGTTGTCGCACGTACAGTCTCATGTATTGTTGTTTGCATGTGAACTCTGGCGTAGCTGGACCTTGCGTGTTGATTGTCTCAGTTGGGTAAAGATGATCTGGACCGCCACTGAGAATTTAGGAAACATGCTCTAGATGTGGTATAGCAATTTGTTTATTGATCCTTCTTCGACCTCATGAGCCAATCATAAGCACACCCAGGCAGTACAATCCATTCAATTGAAGTTTGATTGGGCCGGAGGGCGTAGCCTCCATTTTCACAAACATCTGCTGCCTATCCCGCAACGGCTACCATGACGTGCAGGTCGACGGTGGATAGACCGATCAACAGCTACAGACTGTAGGCCAGTGGAACGAAAAGCTGGAAATGGGTTTTCTCTCCCATGGTCCATAAGTCAATCAAGCTTTCTTCGTCTAATACGGTATAGCGTAGTATGATATAACAGTCGTGGGTCTTGCCGTGGTTTGCTTGTTCTTCCTTTCGTCGCCAAAGAATAGGTTGTCAAAAACGATCACATCACAGCAACCCACTCTCCTACCAAATCCCCGTTGGCAACAACAGATATGTCACAGCAGCAAGAAGTTCACGAGCAGATTACTGCGAAAGCTGCAGCACAGAAAGAACCAGAAATTGGCATAAAGGAGCGCGCACTGACAAACGAGCAGGAGTCCTTCAGCAGTTCCAATCTAGCTGCCGTGATGGCACGCGAAGCGCCATGGCTCACACCATCGCAATGTACATGAATTATACAGAATGCCACCTCTGAGGAATTGAGGTGGGCCATACGCAATCCCCCAGGCCACCCACCGTTTACGGAATGGAGGAACAAAATCTTGGAAAAGAGATTGATCCCCAAAAACGAAACTGGTGATGATACGGTAGGTGCTCATGTCGTTCTCCATCAGTACATCTCTTTTGCTTCCGATAATCAAGTCGTTCGAGGCACGATCTGTCGGACAGCTGAGGAAGATGCTCAGATATTCGAACGATCGGACCTTTGGGAAGATATTTCATCGGCCCGGATTGTAAGACAGGCATGTGGATGAAGCATAGGTTGGTCTTGATCCTGAATTTCTTACCTTCACTGAATGGTGCTAAGTATGCGACGTCTATAATATAAATCTCTATGTACGCCCTAATGGCGTGGCATACAACGTTTACTACGGTTAGCTCGTTCAGCTCCTCGGATGGCCTGTTAGAGGATTTCACGCTCAGACGTTGATCAACGCTGACGAAAGGCAGAGTGAGTTGACGGATGAGCAGAAGCCATTTATCTGTTCAAATCCGGTGCTAGCACACGATACGGTATGGCTTACACCAGAGGAATGTGTATGGGCCTCGCAAAACACCCCAGACCACCCACCTACCGTCGCTGGAATGGAGGATTAAAACTCTGGGGAAGAAATTTATTCCGGAAGACGAAATCGATGATAAGATTACCGATGAGACGGCAAGTGCTTATGCCTATCTCACTTCTGCACACCATATTCAAGTCTTCCAGAGCATTATCTTAGTCTGGGAGGGAGCTTGTGCTACAACCCTTTACAGGCCTAGATTGTAAGAAATCGATGTGGGTCAAGGATAGGTCAGTCCAGAACTTTAAACAGCGAATTATCTACTTCTGAACTGGGATGCTAAACCCGCGGCGTCTATAGTACTAGCATCAACGCTCCCCTCCAACATAACGGACACGACTACGGAGTTGACTATAGCGAGTTTACCCAGCTCCTCGGTTGGCTCTTCAGACGTTTCCCTACTCAGACCTTAACCAAGCTAAACGAAAGGCAGCCTCCGTTAACGAACGAGCAAAAGCTGTTAATCAGTGTAAACCTGCCGGAGGTAGTGGCGCGCGAAGCCCCGTGGCTCACTGATAAGGAATGTACTTGGATCAGACGACATTCAACCCATGAGGCAGGGACATGGGCTAAGTTCAACCCGCCAGGCTGCCCTCCTTTGCCAGAGTGGAGAGCGAAGCTCATGGGGAAAAGATTGATCGCAGAGGCATTGTCGAAAGATATTGACCACTCTACGCCAACTCCTCTGACACGTTCTCAGACATTCAAGCGGTCAGACCTTGGCGATAATTATTGCGTTGGTACTGAAGCTGACCCAATGTTTAGAAGGGTCAAGCGAAGGTCAGTCCAGATGACCAGTAGTCGCTGTTTAGAACGAAACTAACATCGGCCAATCTTGCAGGCTAAACATACGACTCAATCGAGATCGTATTGCGATAAGTATTCATTATGGTTAGCATGATATACTTTGCTGTACAACTATGATCTTGGAGCCTTCTTAGATTAGAGCCATCCGGCCCTCACACGGTGGTCGATCATATCTGGTGAGGCCGATGGTATACCGCCTGGGGTTTTACGGATAAAGGCCACCATCACATCTTGGGATCATGCCGTAGTATACGGACTGCCTTTCATACTCACTGAAAGATATTAATTACTCAATTACATGCTTCCTAGAAACTTCCTACGCTTATGAAACATCATCAACTGGTTGCAAAACTCTGTCTTTCCTGTATAACGACGTCTCAAACCTTACTCTCCTCTCTCATAAACTTCCAGCTACTCCTCCCTCCACTCCAGCTCTCGTTCTCGAGCATTGACTCCATCAACACGACCGGCAATCCGCCGTCCTCGAACCTCGCACGAGGGAGACCAAACATGCAGCCACATTTTCCACTAAAAACCATCCCACGTAGTCTAGTCGTAGAACGACGCAAAGTCATCACCACCAGCGCAAACTTGCTAGATACTTCATCCCGCGACTTTCAACCTCGTTAGCGCTAGTAACGTTCAGCATCCCGAAAGTTTCATCAAGACCTCCTCCCCACCATCCATGCACAAACTACCTATCGGCCCTTCCGGCACCAATTCTGCTAAAATCCCCTACTAAAGCACAATCTCCCAAAGAGGGCTGACTATGAATCTACATATATGGAATGCTGCCACTCCATCTCGGTGTCGTCACTACATACTAACAGCGCCTCGAAACATATTCTCTCTCAATTTCCTTCCCCGAACCCCCCCCCCCCCCCCCCGTCCTCACTCAAACAAACCGAGTCAAACCTCTCACGCCACCGATCCACACAAATCTCTCCCGGTTTTACCAAATCCAACCCAATCTTTCCCGGTTAATTCCCCTTCACACAACCCCATCCAACCCCATAAAACGCCACCATACCTACTAACAATAACTTCTCTCACTCAAGGACACAACTGTATCAACATCCATCAAACCAGGCGGCAGCCTTGCCCTTTTCGAGACATGTCTCTCTTGAAGCATGTCCGAATCTCGTATCAAGCCCCGAAACCGGGAAATTGTTGACGGTGGAAAAAAACCCTTGGGATGAAAGAGCAGATGGTATGAGTAGAAAAGCTTGACCGTTGGTTATCGACCTACTTGTTCCCTCAGTTGTAGTGTTCCGACTCCCACCACCTCTTGCTCCACACCTCAAAGTCATCGAAACAGCATCATACCTCACAGTGCAAGCATCAAACACGCTGGAACGCTTAGGGTATTGATTCATAATCCTAACATGTTACAGCTCATCACCTTTCTCACCCACCTCATTCCCCCCGCCCGAGGAATATCCCTCATCTTCTCCATCTGCTGCCTTCCCTGGCTGGCCTTGACCCCTGTCCTGCTTATCCCCCTGCTCCGCCCTCGCATCCCGTTTCCTCCCAACCACCCCTTTCAACACCCTCAACCTCTCCTCCGTAGTCCTAATCGCCTCATCAATCTCCCTCTCCGCCATCCTTTCATCCGCCAGCCTCGCTCTCAGCCCCCTCCCCTTCGCTTTGATATCCCTCTCCCTCTTCTTCCTTAGCTCCTGCGGGTCCTCTCTTCTCGCGTTGGCAGGATACGCCATTCCTTCCATGCCCACACGTTCCTCGAGCCAGTTCCACAAATCGCTCTCCTCTGCGCGCCAAATTTCCTCGTAGGCTGCGATGCGCTCGGGTGTGGTCATGCTGGGGAAGCCGAGGCGGCTGGAAGGGGGGAGGGTGGGGGAGCGGTACCAGGTTATTAGTAGAGTGATGAGGAGGAAACCGATGATCATATGTGAGTTAATTATGGTCATGACTGGATCAACGACAGGACCGAAGAGGGAATGGAGAGGTTCGAATAGGCCCCAGTTGTTGTCTTGTTTTTGGGCGACTGAAGTTTTAGAGCTATTATCCACCAATGAGCCCTTCGGTGTGTCTGCATCACCTTTTCTTCTTTTGCCTTTAGACTTGACTTTTGCGCCAAGTGTAGTCGTCCGCGATCTGGATGCAAGGCCTTGCTTGAGAGCTTTCACCAGGTCGTTGGCATAAGTTCCTTGGCCGTCGCTCGCACCTTTTTCAATAGGTCCTGCGAAATATAGACGTTAATGTTGCCGATGCAATTGTGGGGAACTTGTATTCACCTTTTAGCCAGCTTTTGCCCGACCATTCAATTGTGAAATTCATCAATAACCTTGTCGCATTGCCAGGCGCCCACATGAGGCAAAATTTGGTCTTAGTGGTGAATACATTACCACTAGGCACGTCAGGCGTCTGCGTAGATACAGTAACAGAGACCGCCTTTTCCAGGTCAAAGGAATCCATATTCTCAACTATAAGACATTTTGTTGATTTCGGCCCGATTGACGCATACAGTGGTTTGATATAGGAGTAGGACCGACTCTTCCCTTCAGCATCGAGACCCTTCTTATCATCTTCCATTTGCAGCTCTGTGACTTTGATATCATCGAGAAGCCACTTGGTCATGAATCCGCCAGAGGCAGGGCCAAATATCATGGAATAGACTTTGCCCAGAGGCGCCGGAATAGTCTCATCTTTAAGGATTCTGTCATAATGGGTATCGCCGTCACTACACTCTGTTGGCGCATGGGTTAGTGGACCCGAAAAGTCTACGCTTGCCGCATTGGCCACTGCAGCAGCTTTTTCGCCAGCCTTGGCCTCCCCATTCGTTGGAACACTTCCTGCAGCAGAGCCGATAGCATTTCCCATGCTAGACGCTTTCCGAGTGGCCAGTTTGCTTACAGGTTCGCCAACATCGCTACCTCCAACACTGCCATCCCCGGCCTCAGTGAAGCTACCCAATCCTTCGCCCTCTTCCTCGTCTTCGTCATAAACCTCCTCCTCCTCCTCAGAGAGATCACTAGCATCTTCACTGCTGGGCTCAGCCTTCTCGGTTTTGTCGCCCGTGCCACCTGTATCTAGTGCCACGCCATTCAACGAGCTCTTCAGTTGCGGATGGCTGAGCTTCCAGATGCCGACTAGTAACTCGTAGGTAGCTTCTCGACTAAGAAGACTGCGGAAAGTTTGTCTTGCGTGGAGGGTTTGAATGGCGATAGCGTTGGGAAAGACCATGGCAGTGGTCTCCTTTTCAATGGAGACGACTTCGTCAAAACTGATTATCAAGGTTGTAACCCATCCCAATATATTACTGGAAAAGCAAATGTGGCCTTCTGAAACGTAGATCCTCCCGGCTAGAATGATGTCTCGTTGGAGAGCACAGCTATAGTCTTCAATCAGATAATCATCCTCTGGGACACTGCGAAATAATTGATGAAAGTCACGATTACGCTTTTTGCTCGCAACGGCAAATCCGGTCAGTTTCGGAGTGCTACATGATGCTGAAGGGTTGGCGAGTGCAGAATGACCTGCTCCTATAGCAGCAGCAATGGTACTACCTGTGGCGCCTGAGCTATTCCGATGTCGCCGGGCCACTGCACCAACTCGACTGCGGACACTCCCACTCCTCTTGAAGCCACCCTCACCCTCAAAGATACTCCCGTTGGGCGGTGTCTTGTCACCTGCAACGCTGTTCTCGTAAGTCGATCTAGTCTTGAAGGCAGGTGCGGCATCTTCAGCGATAGGTGTGGAGGCCAGCTCATTTACAGTAGTGTCACTGTAAGCTGCGGATACTGCACGAGCGGCCGATGCATCTTCGGCGCGTGCAGCAGCTTCATCTCGCCGAATCGTAGCACCGTCCTTTGACCGAGGTGAGCCATTCAAAGCGGTCGCAAAAGTGCCGGTAGTGGAGTTGTTGGTTGAGGGGGGTTCTGCGGCGATACCAAGATGTTGTAAACTCAAGTCACCTGAGCCCATTGTGTCGATGGCAAGTTTTTTTTTCGGATCTGATGGCACATCATCAACCCCTCCAACGGTCGTTGAGCCTGTCTCAATCTCTTGGTTGCTGCCCTCATCAATGATCTGAGATGAACTCCTTGACCGTGGCGGATTGTTGGCAATGGTGTTGCTCAATGTGTTCGCAGCGTTTTGAGCAGCCGAGAAAACCGACGAGAAAAAGCCAGCTGGGCCACCGGGCGAGGCTGAAACTCCTGGGGAGCGCGTCCCTGGTGTGCTAATCTCTTCGATCGTTGGCGTTAGTGGAGCGGACATGGCATTTGATAGTTTGCTGGGTGGGTGCGTTGCAGAGTCAGACCTGGCCCGTCGATGTGAAATTATGTTGCCTGAGGCTGATGTGACAGTTTTTCGGTTTGTACCCGCTGGTGCTGATTGTTGGGGTTTGACTGACGGGCTCCCAGGAGGATCGGTCCGTTGATCCGTCGGAGTCGGAGGAGTGACTGTAGTGAGAGGGGTCTCGAGCGATGCGCTAGGAGGTGTTTGAGGGGTTGTAGAGATATTTGGGATATCGGGCTTTTTGACCGTTCTAATCTTCGAGTCGGTATCCATGGATTGGGGCATGACGGGGCGATCCTTCAAGACATTAGGAGCTTGTTCTAGAGTGGCACTTTTCCTTCTATCTGCTGTACCAAAAAAGCCTCCCAATGTTGTTCCGCTCTCTGAAGACTTCACAGAGGCGCGGTCTGGACTTGTTGGTGGGCTAACCCGTTTCTTTCGAGAACCGGGCGTGAAAACCTCCTTGATCTTTGCACCTGGCGATATTCCGCGCCCATTTCGGGAGCTTTCTTTCTCGGATTGACGAGTATCCAGCGTAGCAGCATGACGAGGAGCCAGATTCGTTGATGAGGATGTATTGCTAGAGACTGGCAAGGTCGTAGACTTGTGATATTCCGGGGCCTGCAAGGTGGGAGTGTCTATGTGTGGGTTACTTGGTGCGCTGACGGTAGTTGATTTGATTAACGGCGATGTAGAAGTTAGGTAGCCAATGTGGGATTGGTGACTTATGAGCGGCGGTGGAGTGGTTAAGGGTCTACCCACGAAGACCAGTCAGCATCAGTCAGAAGCGCGATGAAATTGCCTATACTAAGAAAAACTTAATCATGGCGAACAACAGTGAGTATAGTATATTGCGAAGCGAATAGCTGGTCGTAATATTGATATTCCTTCTGCCTTGTCGATAGGGACCTCAGAAAGGCGTTGTTTGCGGCTGATCCGCCTTCGCTTATGCGCCAAATCCTACCTCATGCAAGGATCAAGGAAGTTCTGACTTACGACTCTATATCTGAGTCCATTGTAATAAGACTGCTACCACCGTCGTCACCCGGACTCTGCTGACCTGATTGGGATTCATAATCTCCAGAAGCTCCTCCTTGGCTCCCAATAATCCGACCTCGTACTTCCTCTTGCTGTTGCTCAGCCTCCTTCCGTTCTCTCCTCTTCTTCTTTATACGGGCTGGTACGAGCTTTGATAGCTTGTCGCTTGCAGTGGGTTTTCCATCGTCAATGCTGGGATGACGGCTTGGAAGGGCCTTGTCCAGAAGAGAGTCGACCGAGTTCCTGATACCATGACCTTCGCTACTGTTGTCCGTGCCATTGACAGACGGGGTAGAGGAATTATCCATGCGGGAGCGTCGGGCTTTAGCCAGTACGCCTTTCAGACCGCGTTCAGAGGGGGCCGGTGAGGCTTCCTCGGATGCTGGCTGCTCCATGATAGCGTTCCTGACTGAAGTGAGCTACTTGGGCGCGGTGTAGATTATGTAGCCACGGTCTTCATGTAGGCTTGGCACTGCTCATGCCGGCGACTGGCAAGTCTTCATTAAAGTGAAGGCAAAGCTGTGATTATATGTGCTGGTTAAGTAGAGGACAAGAGTAATTTCTGCTACATGATAGCTTTGTTTATGCCAAGATCTATGACGGGGGTAGAACTACCTCGGTTCGTCATCCGCCAAAACCCCGGAGTTAAGTCCGATGATGATGATCTATCGTAGCCGTTTATGGACCATCTCTACGAAAAGCGGGAATCTCTTGACTCTTGTCTACAAAGGTTTTTGTGACGGGTATCTCACAAGATCGATTCTCCGAGTTACAGTCAATACCCATGGAGCTCTCTCCTTTGACTTTAGTATGGTTTGAAGCAGCCGTCTAAGTAACTTTCGCTAAATACCGTTCACTCCAGGCACAATCCCATGCCCGCAACGCCCAGAATGCTGCGACCCCGGTCGCCGCAATCGAAGAGCATGATCTCGCGGCTGCGCAGTTTGCGACGGCGGCCAAGGATACTGGGAACTCAGAAGTAGGCCTTGTTCGTAGCGAAGCCTTCCTGTCCAAATGCTCACAGGAAATGCCAGGCCTTTCGCACTCTGAAGCTGCTCGAGCAACACCATGAGAAATTATCCCAACTGATCAAGCTCCAAAACTCGCATCCTGTGGTTCAGGCCTCAGGAACATTGCCGGAGCAGAAACATGCTACACAACCTCCTGCTTCGCCGAATACCTCCAAGCCTCGCGAAAGCTCCCCTTACCTTTCCCAACAGCATAATCCATTGCCGGCGCATCTACCTCCACGTGATATTAGCTCCTCCATTGCCAGTAACCTTGCATCAGCCCGTGGAATACCATCGAGCATACAGCGAAGAGATAGGCATACATCGTCGCCACTTCTGCCTCCAAATGCAGATGGGAAGGTTCTCAGTCCGCCAAGAAGGCCAAAGATAGGTCCACCACCCAAGTCCGCGCCAGAGCAGCGCCTCCTGCAAACTCCCGTGGCGTCAATACCTCAAGTATTCCGCACCGAATCCCCATCTCCGAAGCCAACCCCCGAATTACCCTCCCCCCACAACGATGAACCCTTCCAACGCTTCTACACAACCTTCGAAACCCTCATTTCCAAGATATCTGCCCCCCTCGCCTTCGCCGGCCTCCCACTCATCCCTTCCTCCGACTCAGAACCCCCAATCAAACCCTCGCCTCCCCAACCAAAACCCCCAGTCCCCCCTTCCTCAGACCCCTCAACCGCCGAAATCGACTACAACAAATTCTTCTCCCGCGCGGCTCTGCGCGCCCTCCGCGAAGAACACGGGCCCAAAGGCGGCGGCGGCGGTTTTGGCACAGCGGCCGAATCCTTTTACGTGGTCCCCACAACCGGTGGCACAATCTCCTATGCCGACATCCTCGCGCGCGCCCAACAAGAAGCCAACCTCTCCAAACACCACACCGCCAGCCCCTCAAACCCCGAAGACCTACGCGACGACGATGAATTTGTCGACGCGCGCGAAACGCCCCAACCCGCCTCACCCATCCTCACTCGCACCGGGGCTCGCCACCACCAAAACCCACCCCCCGGCACCAAAACAATGGAAGAGCTGGTCCTCGAAAACTCCGCCCTCCGCGCCCTCGCCGACCAATTCAGCAAACGCCTCGCCGAATTCGAAATGGGCGCGCAGACGTCCTCGCTCGCGCTACACACCAGCATCCGCGCCATGGCGCGCTCGCAGTCCGAGGGCGCAGCCGGGATGGCAGGCGCGGGCGATGAACGCGCGAAGAGGCTGGGTGAGGAGAGGGTGATGAGGTTGGAGGAGGAGGCGGGGGGATTGAGGAAGGAGGCGGAGAGGTTGGGGAGGGAGAATGAGAAGTTGAGGGGGGTGGTGGGGAGGTATCGGGAGAGGTGGGAGAAGTTGAAGGAGGGGGCAAGGGGGAGGAGAGAGGGAGGGGTGGGGGGGAGGGGGGAGGGGGGAGGAGGGTTGAGAAGGGGTTTTTTTTGATGGGGAGGTTTGTGTGTGTTTGCGAGGACGTATATGTTCATTTAGCCTGAAATGGAAATATGAACTATTGTCGGAATGTGATATAATATACCTGAATAGGGCCGTATCAAGTGCATCCAAATTCTGGTAAACCGGTAACCCAACACAGACCACGATTCAAGCTGGCACCAGCCGTTCCCAGTCTACAGATAATGTCACTACGGAGGCTCAATGCATGGATGGACACTCAAAGATGGAAAGCAAGCATTAAGCGCTTCTATCGCGGTAGCACAACCAGCCATCTATCTATTAAAGTATTACCAACCGAAGCCAGAGCTCTCGAGCCATTCAGCCAGATTACAACTCTTACTCTAGCCTTCCTGCATACATTTATTTATTCCAGTACAGCTAGCAGCAATACATACTTCCCACATCTTTCTTTAGAATAAGGAGACAGCCATTCGGTACTCGAGAAAGATATTTGTGGAGATGAAATACTCCGAAAGAACTACAGTCAATTTCAGCCAGTCTACGTCTCCCACCGAAGCTAGCAGCCGAAAGGCGTTTGAGCACAAGTACGACATCGTTGCAGGAACCGGGTTCTCGGCAATGTCGAAGTTCCGGTGGGCGGGCTTTGAACATGCATCGGAGGCAGCGACGGAACGAAGTATGTAAAGGTTTATTCAGCGATAAGAATCAAGATGGACTGCCATAGCCGTCGACCTTCCTCGTAAAGAGTAGTGATTGGTACCGCCCATAATGGTAAGGTCGACAGCTCCAAACGCTCTCAGTGCCCACACAATTTCTTCTTCTGGTCGGTGCCGCCGGATTGAAAGAATTCGAGCACTTCAGTAGCACCATGAGCATGATGCTTAATGCATTCGGCGTTGGAGATGTCCCAGCCGCCCAAGACGTGGAAGTGCATTCCAAAGCTTGTCAAGGCAAGGTTGTTAGTTGCCATGGATCGGAAAGTACTGCCCCAGGAGCCGTGGGCGGGTCTGTGTTCTCCGTGCTGTGAGGCCCGTGCCGAAAAGAGGGCCACCTGCTGTAACCAAAGGCTCTGGAGGGTTTGACTGTGTCTCTTAAAGAAATCAAGAAACTCATTTTCATGCATGACCATATGGCCGAGGCGAAGGGAGCGAAGACGGGGCCATGTGCCTGTGCCAACCAAATTTGCGAACGAAGTTACTTCGCATGGCGTGTCGCAAACGGCATCTTCAAACCCCAATTCCAAGGTCTCCAGGTGTATTGCCGCGCTCAGAACTACGGCAATGCTTTTTGACTCAAGCGTTTGTGACCACACGTGGAAAGTAGCCGGGTAACCAGCCGTACCAGGTCGGCGGTCGATGACTGGCCTTGAATCAATCCATAATTTTATGGTTTTCAGGTTGCCGAAGGCATTGGTTGCATGACGAAGCTCGCTTGACGACATGTCTAGGATTGAATGAGAAAGTCCACAAAGGTCATGGTTGCTTTCAACGTTGAACGACTCAAGTCTCTTCATGTTCGTCATCGACGCTGCTTGCATTAGGACAGAGAATCCGCGATACCAAGAACGATCGCTATCCGGATCTTCTTCCTCCATAGGTTCTGGCCATGGACGGGGATCTAGTACGACTGCATCCAACCCACGGATACCTTTGTTCCGTATAGAAAACGTAATGTCTGGAATGCCTTCAATGTCAGCCTCTGCGAAATAGGAGAATCTATAATGCTTGTCGTTACTGGTGTGACGACAATCAGAAACTGCGAAGCGCCTGACGTTCGGCATTTTGGGAAGCGCTTCGACAAGGCGTACCAGATCGTCAGGCAGGTACACTGCCATCGCAGCATGATATTTAGGGTCCTCTAGTAATGCCGGGAAGTTGTTGGGCAGAGTGTTGGAGTTGACGAGCTTTGTCGAATGTGCTCCGCAATATTCGGCGAGGTTCACCTGATCCTGAAGACCAGCTTGATAGCGATTGAAGCCTCGTTCTATTGCAGCTTTTGTGTAATCTGCGTCTGCTAGGCGAAACCCGCCGTTCCAAAATAGTCTCTTGTAGTTAGCTTTGATGAGCCTGTCTCGATCCAATGGCTCAGTCGAACACATGTAAGTAGAGTCATAAATGATTTCTCTAACACTATGTCGAATAAAGGCATGATTTGAAACCGATGCCAAGTTCTCTCTGTCTTGCAACTGTGTTGAGATGTAAACTGTCTGGAAGAGGAACTGGGAAGCAATCGCGGCTAAACCACTGCAAACTTGGCGAACATTCTTCAGATCTGCAACGGGTAGCATTCGTACAATAGCATCCAGTAGTTCTGCAGGCACGTGAGAAGGTCCGAAATCCATGTTAGCGGTGCCTAGTGTTCCTACCAACAAATTGCTTGAGGGAAGTCTTAATGATGAGGAGTAAATTCAGGTTCAGTATCCTGGCTCGGTCAATTTCAAAGAGAAGTATCCTGAGAGTCTACTTGACCGAGAAGCCGTTGAAGTGATGGAGATGACCTAGTAGATAACAAACTTTCTTATAACGTTGTGTGGAGATACCTTATCAATGACTGGGTGACAAAGTATCAACACCAAGAATTAAGCTGTTCCTGGTGGTCGTAATGGAAGGCCCTGCTGGCCACACAACTAAGAGATTGATGGCCCACCACACAGGTCTTGGAGTCCAGCAGATGTTGACCTGCCTAAGGTACGCATGGGAATGACCAGGGATGCCGATTAGAAAACCAAAACATATGTCGATGTCGAGATCAAAATGAATGAGTCGCGAAAGACAGGGTACTTGAGGCAGGCGCGACGGCTGGACGCGCCTAATGTGGAAAAGTCAATGGACGGTGATGAATGATTTCCTTAAATTACACTACAAGTGAGATTACAGATACTCGACTGATAACTTACTGTTGATGCTTGACTGGCTTCGGTCCTGCATTTTAGATACTCCGATGATTCCTTTTCACGATGTATCATAAATGAAAAGCGTACAAATACATCAAGGCCTGAGTAGGTGACAAAACCGTACTTAGACACCACTACAGGTCAGGCTCCAAATCGGAGATGAATGTCGGCAGCTCTCCACAGTGTATACTCTTACGGCTACTCCATACCCTTTCGTAAAATGAATTTAATGGAGGAGCAGCAGCAGTGAATGAGCAAAGGCCTAAAAGGAAACGAATAAAAGGGCTGTGGTGGCTAACATTTCGTGGTCGAAGATGAGGAACAGCGCCTGATCATTACGGCTAAGGGTAGCGATCTTGAAATAGATGGATTTTGCTGCTAGTGAGATGATAGTAGTGTAATCCGCACCATTGGGGATTGGTTAGTACTTGCAAAAGAAATTATAAAGAAATCCCTGGGAATCTGTAGCTGCTCAAAAATTGTCTTGTCGACAAGCTGGCTTAGAAGATTCTTCGTCTAAGCAACCAGATTGCCTTACTCAACAATCTTACTCTAACATCGAGCAAGAAGACTCGTCCTCAAAGAGCTCATCTACCCGCTCTTGCAGGATGGATTTAATGGCTTTCCGAAACGTAGATCCGCGTCTGTTGCTCGCCACGTTTTCCTCCACCTCGTCCCAGTCGACCTGGCTCAGAATCGATTCAGAAGCTCGCTTCAATTCCAGAGCTGAAATCTTAGTCACTTTGGCAGCTTGTTGGTTATTGAGAATCGAGAATCTAGGAATTGGGTCTGTCCGGAAGGGGCTCTTTGATGGTGATTGCAAAGCTTGAATGAAGCGGCGTTTGCTGCATGGAGTAGTCGTATCGTTCTCGCTCTCCTCAGGATAGCTGCGCTTGGCGCCGCGTGTTGGTGTTTGAGCAGGAGTAAGAGGCAGATGTCCGCTGGGGACATATTCGTTGAATAATGATGCCGATTTCTGTGGAGTTGCCGGCCATTGCTTCGTTGCTTTGCCATTGTTTAAGTTATCTTGAGTGGGATGTCCTGAAATATGGCCCTGTGAACATCGATTTTAGTTATTGTTTGAAAATATTAGCACCTGCCCGTGCGTCACATACGTAGGACTCTTCAGAAGAACCTCGAGTTTCCTTACTCGAACAGGACAGACTCTCTCCAACGATGGCCAATTCTCGAAGATTCTGCGGCATATTCGAGCCTATAATTACATGCTTGTCGCCTGAGTCGGGAGATTCTAGATCGGCGTAGGCCAGGATCATTGTGACAATTGGATTGTAAGGAAAATTTTGAGCAGCATGACACATGTAGCCGAAATCTCTAGTACAGCATGTTGTGCAAGTCAAGGAACTGGCGTTGAGGCTACTGTAATTAACACTAAAGTAGATAATACGAATAGACGCGGACAGTTTTGCGCGCAGGTGAGAACAACGTCCGATCCGAGATGGTTTCCACGCCGTTTTACGAGGCCTCACTTGCTATTTTGGCATTTGGGAAGATAATTCGATGGCTACCTTATCCCTTTGGCTGCTGTTAGGATTCGGTTAATTTTTAAGGTTAACCCTAACCAGATTCGGTAAGGTTCCGTCAAAAAGGTTATTTTTTGTAAATAGAAACAATGTCAACAAAGCCCCCTATTGT